>Ga0126384_10000009_pt1 | contig 59668 bp, 58 predicted proteins | sample PanSoiMetPlot_36_FD_92543 | JGI IMG/M metagenome (GOLD analysis project Ga0126384, IMG submission 92543) | Tropical forest soil microbial communities from Panama - MetaG Plot_36 | ecosystem: Environmental > Terrestrial > Soil > Tropical forest > Bulk soil | place: Panama | collected 2016-02-17 | reverse complement strand
GGCCAACGTCAAGCGCTCGGTCGGCGCCGGCGGCGCGGGCGGCAAGGACGCGGTGGCACGGATGGTCCAGCGCTTTCTGCGGATCTCGAGGCCTCAGCGCCTCGATGCCAGCGACGCGCTCGCGGTCGCCATCTGCCACCTCAACCGCTCGCACCTGGCGCGCAGCGCGCGGCCTACCTCGGCGGTCAACGGCGTGGAATCCTTCGCCCAGCTGCTTGTACCGGCGTATCAACGCTTCGGGGCGCGGTGAATGATCGCTGCGCTGCGCGGAGTCGTCCTGAGCAAAAACCTCAACGACGCGGTGCTGGACGTCAACGGCGTCGGCTACCGGGTTTTCTTCTCCTTGCTCAGCCTCTCGCGGCTTCCCGATGAAGGAAAGCCGGTGAGCCTGCGAGTGCGAACCGTGGTCCGAGACGACGCCATCGAGCTGTACGGATTCCTCAGCGAAACGGAAGAGCAGATTTTTCTCCTGCTGACCTCGGTCTCGCACGTGGGCCCGAAGCTGGCCCTGACCGTGATGTCCGGCCTCGAGGCCGAGGAGCTGGTGAAGGCGATTGGCTCGGGCGAAGTGAGCCGGCTCACGCAGATCCACGGGGTCGGAAAGAAGACCGCGGAGCGGCTGGTGCTGGAGCTGCGGGACAAGGCGAAGGCCCTGTCGCTGGAGTCCAAGCCCGAAGAGGCGGTCCGGCCCGCGGCGGGTGCCAAATCGGATCTGGTCTCCGCGTTGGTAAATCTGGGCTACAAGCCAGCTCAGGCGCAGAGCGCCGCCGAGCTCGCCAGCTCGGGGCTCAACGCCGACGCGCCGTTCGAGTTGCTCTTTCGAGAGGCCTTGAAGCGGCTGCGCACCGCGGCGCCGTAGCGTTCGACTTCGTCGGAGCAGAACGGTAGCTTCGCGCGCGAAATGGCTCGGATCAGCGACGCGATGACGCCCGAGGCAAGCGCCGAAGAAATCCGCGCCGAGGCCTCTCTGCGTCCCCGGAGTTTCCGGGACTACGTGGGGCAGACCGCGGTAGTGGAGAAGATCAAAATCTACGTCCGGGCGGCGAAGGAGCGGAAAGAGGCCTTGGACCACTGTCTGTTTTCCGGCCCGCCGGGACTGGGAAAAACTTCCCTCGCCTACATTATTGCCGCCGAGCTGGGCGTCGGCCTTCACGTCACCTCCGGGCCCGCCCTGGAACGAAAGGGGGATTTGGCCGGGTTGCTCACCAACCTCCAGCCCCGGGACGTTCTCTTCGTCGACGAGATTCACCGACTTAACGCCGCGATCGAGGAGTACCTCTACCCGGCGATGGAGGACTACCGGCTGGACGTGACCATCGATTCGGGCCCCGCGGCAGCTCGATCTTCATCGGAGCCACCACCCGCACCGGGTTGCTGACTTCCCCGCTGCGCGAGCGCTTTCAGATCCAGGAGCGGCTCGACTATTACGAGCCGAAATTCCTGGAGCAGATTCTCAATCGCTCCGCCGACATCCTCGGCGTGCGCCTCGGCCAAAGTGGCGGCGCGGAGATCGCCAAGCGATCGCGCGGAACCCCTCGAATCGCGAATCGGCTTCTGCGCCGCATCAGGGACTTTGCCCAGGTGGAGGGCGCCGGCGAAATCTCCGCCGCTGTCGCGGACCGAGCGCTGGAGCGCCTCCAGATCGACCGCGGTGGATTGGACCCGATGGACAGAAAGATTTTGCTTACCATCATCGACAAATTCGGCGGCGGGCCGGTGGGCGTAGAGACCATCGCGGCTTCAGTGGGCGAGCAAAGGGATACGCTTGAGGACGTCTACGAGCCTTTCCTTCTGCAAGAAGGCTTGTTGCAGCGAACCCCGCGCGGACGCCTGGCAACGGCGCGGGCTTATGCCTACCTTGGTAGGACTGTGCCGAACACCCCGCAGGGCACCCTGTGGTAGGTGCCGAAAAATTGATGCCGCCGGGAACCTGCGGTACCCACGCTTGGCCGCATTCCTGGGACATCGCAGCGAGTTCCCGTTCCCATCCGCTGGGGAGTCGCAATTTCGAAGACCACTGACAGGGCTGTCGCGTTCATCGACAATTTTGCAAAGCCCCAACCCGCGCCAACCTTGGAATTCAGGCTGAATCCGCTACCCCCGTTAAGAATTTTCTCAGCAAGTACGGGAACTTCTCGTGTGCGTGCGGCACCCATTGAAAGAAAATACTTCGTATGCCGCCATGGCATGTGCTTTGCTCATAGCTCCGTCGCTGGACGCAGTGCGGAGGGGCCGTCGCAGGTTGGCGAGGTACGCACCGAACGGTTAGCTGAGGGACTGAATCCATAATGGGTAATTCCTTTAGTCAGCGGACTCTCGCAGGAACAATCAGCTGCCAAGGGGTCGGGCTACATACTGGAGCCGCGGTGAACCTCACTTTGCGGCCAGCGCCCCCGGGTCACGGCGTGGTTTTCGTGCGGACAGACCTGGGAGGCCCGATCGCCATTCCCGCCCGAGCTGAGCATGTGGTGGACACCGCCCTTGCCACGACGCTTGGGCGCTCCGGCGCGAAGGTGGGCACGGTAGAGCACATCCTCGCAGCGTTGAGCGGGCTGGGCGTGGACAATGCTCGCATCGAGCTCGACGGGCCCGAGGTTCCGATCATGGACGGGAGCGCGGCTCCGTTCGCCTATCTGATCAGAACCGCCGGGATCCGGATCCAGAATGAGCCGAAGAGCTTCTTGGTGATCCGTAAACCGGTGTCGGTGGTGGAGGGAGACAAGGAAGCCAGCCTACGTCCCAGCAGCCGTTTCAAGATCGACTGCACCATCGATTTCCGGCATCCGCTGATCTCGAATCAGTCGTTCGCCATGGAGTTTTCCGACCGGGTGTTCACGCGGGAAGTAGCGCGGGCGCGCACCTTCGGCTTCCTGCGCGATGTCGAGATGCTGCAGAAGGTGGGCTTGGCCAAAGGCGGCTCACTCGACAACGCCATCGTGGTCGACGAATTCGCGATCCTCAATCCGGACGGTTTGCGTTTTCCAGACGAGTTCGTCCGACACAAAGTGTTGGACGCGATGGGAGACCTCGCTCTGTTCGGCTACCCGGTCATCGGGCACCTCAGCGTGGTGAAGGCGGGTCATGCGCTCCACCACCGTTTGCTGCTCAAGGTGCTGGAGGACGCGAGCCAGTACGTAGTCGTCAGAGCCAGACGGCGAGAGGTCGAGGGTCTGGATCTGCGCTTGCCCGACTTGGGCGAAAACTTCGAGCCATCCCTGGCATAAGGCTCGTGGGTCCGTTGTTATAGGCGGGAGTTTTTTTTTGGGCGCGTACTTGCGCGCTCAGCTTTCGCAGATCAACACTCTTCCAACTTATGAAATGCAAATCTTGGTCCCGAGCTGCCCTACTGGCAGCATTGCCCATCATCTGCCTCGTTGGGTGCGGCAGATCAAAGCCGCCTCCCTCCACCAACACCACGGTGGCAACGCAGAGTTCCGCCAGCGCCGACAACCCCACGGACACCGTGGTAGCGACGATCAACGGCGAGCCGATGACCTCCGCCGAGCTCGATGAGCAACTGAAGCCGCAACTGTCGGAACTGGATCAGCAATACCAACGTCAGAGATTTCAGCTGCGGCGCCAGGGACTGGATCAGGTCATCTTTCGCCGCTTGGCGCAGGCCGAGGCCAAGAAGAAAGGCCTGAGCGAAGAGCAATACCTGAAGTTGGAGATCGACGACAAAGTCCCCCAACCTTCCGAGCAGAAGATCAAGGAGTTTTTCGACCAGAATGCCTCTCGCTTGCCTCCCGGCGCCAAGCTCGCGGAGTATCGGAGTCGGATCGTCGACGCGATGACGCGAAACGAGAGGCAGGAGGCGGGCAAGGCGCTCTTCGATCGCCTCAGGAAGGAAAATAAGGTGTCGGTGAAGCTTTCCGAGCCGCGGAAGGTGGTGGATGCGAAAGGTCCGTCCCGCGGGCCCTCGAACGCGCCGATCACCGTGGTCGAGTTCTCGGACTTCCAATGCCCGTACTGTGGACGGGCGCGAGACACCATCGAGCAGATGATGCAGGAGTACGCCGGAAAGGTTCGGTTGGTGTTCCGGGAATTCCCGCTGGACTTCCACAAGAACGCGAAGAAGGCCGCCGAGGCCGCGCTCTGCGCCAACGACCAGGGCAAATTCTGGCAGTACCACGATCAGCTCTTCAAGAATCAACAGAAGCTCGAAGTGCCTCAGCTCAAGGAACACGCGAGCGCGGTCGGGCTCGATGCCGCGAAGTTCACCGGCTGTCTGGAATCGGGGCAACACACCAAGGATGTGGAAGCGGATATGGCCGACGGACAAAAGCTCGGGGTGCCGGGAACGCCGACGGTCTTCGTCAATGGAATCGCCCTGTCGAACGCCACCATGGATGAGTTCAAAAGGGTGATCGACGAGGAGCTCAACGCCAAGTAAGCTTCGGGCCCAGCCGCCCGTGCTCCGCCCCGACAGCCTCAGCGTTCGAGTTGCCGACGCGCTTGCGCCACTTCGCAACGAGCTGGGCGCCAGCGGCTACATCGTCGGCACGCTGCGAGCGTTCTCGCTGGGAGAGCTGTTCGGCCTCATTCTCACTGAGACTCGTAGCGGCACCCTCCTCATTTGGTCCGGCGATTCTCGGAGAACGGTGGATCTGCGCGACGGTCAAGTCGTCTTTGCAACCTCCTCCGAGCCTTTCGAGCGCTTGGGGTTTGTGCTGGTGAAGCGCGGTTGGCTGTCGCCGCGCCAACTCGATTCCGCTCTTTCAAAAGTGCAGGCCGGGATGCGAATCGGGCAAGTGCTGCTGCGTGCGAAGGAGATCTCCGCGGCCACGCTTTACACCGCGATGACCGAGCTGGTTCGCGACATCGTGGTGAACGCATTTGGGCTGAGCGATGGAGAGTTTGCCTTTCTCGAAGGCCTCTCGCTCTCCGAGGACGCGCTCAAACTGCCTGAGAGCACCCGATCGATCGTCTTGCAAGGCATGAAGCGGGCCGAGGAGGTGGAGCGATTGCGGCGAAAGCTCCCTCCATCGACCCGGGTGATGCCTGGCAAGGGCCAAATTCCTGAGACGATGCGCAGCTTCATGGCTCGGATCGGCGAGGGCGGAGACCTCGGCGCGCTCCGGCCGATGTTCGAGGGTCCAGAGCACGCCTTCCTCGGCGGCGTAGAAGTTTGCTTGGCAAGCGGTGCCCTTGTCCCACAACAGGAGGCTGTGAGAGCCGAATCCAAGTCAAAGGAGAGCGTTCCGGGCTCGGCGCTTCAGCTCTACGCCTCGCTGGTCCAAGCGATTTGTCGAGCCCTCACTTCCGCCGGGCAGGACCTGTCGGACCTCCAGTCCTTTCTCAAGGATCCGCTTCCGGGAATGGAAGAAGCGTTCGCTGGCGTGCAACTCTCCGCCCAGGGCGAGCTGGACGTGGGGCGGGTGATAAAAAACCTCGGCGGTGGACCCATGCATCGAGCCAAGGCCTACGAGGCGCTGGATTCGTTCATGTCCTACGCGCTCTTCTCAGCCAAAAACGTGATTCCGGCGCCCTCCGCTGAAGCCCTCGCCAAGGAATTCAGGCGAATCCAGGCGGGGCTTCGCCAATGACGCCCGAAGCCGCCCGCGAGCATCTGGCGGTGGCGCTGGATTTGCCGCTGCCCCAGGCGGAGGCGCTCTACCAAGAGGTGGCGCCGTTCGTCGGCTACGTGAAAGTGGGGCTGTCGCTGTTCGTCGAACATGGACCGGCGGCGGTTCGCGCATTCGCCGCCAAGGGAGCCAAGGTCTTTCTAGACCTGAAGCTTCACGACATTCCAAACACCGCGCAGCTTGCCGCGATGCGCGCGGCAGAGCTCGGGGCGAGCCTGCTGACGATCCATGCTCAAGGTGGCCCGGCGATGGTGCGCGCGGCCGTCGAAGGCGCTCGGTTGGGCGCGGAGAAAGCCGGAGTGGTACCTCCTCGAGTGCTCGCGGTCACCGTTCTGACTTCGCTCTCTGCCGCGGACCTTTTGGCCATGGGAAGCGCCGAAGCCCCGCAGGCTTTGGTCCAGAGGCTCGCCGAGGGCTCGTTTGCGGCGGGTGCGGATGGGATCGTCTGTTCTCCCCAGGAGCTCTCCGCTCTTCGCAGCCGCCTGGGACCGCGGGTCTTTCTATGCGCCCCAGGCATTCGTCGAAGTGCGGGCATGGACGATCAAGCGCGCACCGCGAGTCCCTCGTTTGCGATCAAGGCCGGCGCTGACCTCTTGGTCGTCGGCAGACCCATCTATGCCGCTCCGAATCCCCGAGAAGCCGCGCGCGCCCACTTCGAGGAGGTCCTCACCGCCTAGATTGCTCGAACGCCCCCGCCAGCCCATCGGGCTCTCTGCCCGCTGCGAGCAATCGAGTGGTTTTGGATTGGAGGAGATCGATCTCCGAAACCACATCGGCGTTGGTTGAGGCTACCCAAGCCCGCTTCCCGTCCGGGGCAATGAGAAGTCCAACCGGTGCCGGGCTCTTCCCAAATCGGGTGGCAAACAAGTGCTGCTCGCTTCCCGGCACCGCGCGGAGTCCCAGCGGAATCCGCAGCAGCTCCTTGCGAGCCCCGACGTCGAATACCAGCACATCGCCGGAGCGAGCGCATGAGACCAAGGCTCGCTTTCCGTCGGGGGTGAACTTGATCCGGATCGGAAATTCCGCGGCTTTGAGCGTTGCCGTGGTTTCGAGAGACTTCGCGTCGATTATCGAGACGGTGTCGCTTCCGCGGTTGGTGACCCACACCTCGCGTCCACTTGGGCTGATGTCGATCCCCTCCGCTCCTTTGCCCGTCGGCACGTCCCGAAGCACTTTTTTCCCGACCAGGTCCACGGCGGTGAGCGAGCCCGAACCGATGTTTGCGACGTAGGCGCGCGTTCCATCCGGCGCCGCCGCGACCATATGGGACGTTTCCCGGTTGGTTGGGATGCGGTCGATTACCCGGCCCACACCCGGATCGACGATCAGAAGCTCTTGGGTACCTTCTGCGGTCACCAGCAGGCGGCCATCTTTCAAGGAGCGCAGGCCGTGGGGCCGAGTCCCATGGCCGAGGTCGATCGAGGGCTTTGCCGCGCGAGTGTCGACTGCGATGAGGCTCAACGATGAGCCCGGCTCCGCCTGGGTTCCATAATTGGAAACAGCGGCGGTGCGCCCGTCCGCAAGCAGTTCCACCTCATGCGGTCCCTTTCCAACGGCCACCGATCCCCGCTGCGCCCCGGTTTTCGCGTCGAGGAAAGAAACCGTATCATCCGACTTGTTGACCACCATCAACACGTCAGCCGCCCTTGACGTCAGGTTACAAAGAAGGCCGCCGACCAGGCTGATTCGCAGCGCCAGGGTTTTCACGCTCGATCCATTTGGGAGCACCTTACGCTTTCGACGGTCAGGTGTAAGCAGCATTGCTGGGCCAACTCGCAATCCAAGTTGCACCAGGCTATGCACTCGTTAGGTTGCATGAGATCTCACAGGATTTACGACTTTGTCTGACTTGAAACCGTTTCGTGGTTTGCGCCCCCCGCCAGAGCTCGCGCGCAAGGTGGCTTGCCCCCCCTACGATGTGGTGACTACCGAGGAAGCGCGCGCTTACGCGAAGGGAAATCCTCAAAGTTTTTTCCACATCTCGCGACCGGAAATCGGCCTGCCGCGCGGCACCGATGAGCATTCGGAGGAGGTTTATCAGCTCGGCAAGCGCAACCTCGAGGAGTTCCGTTCGAAGAAATGGCTGGTTCAAGATGCGGAGCCGCGGTTCTACCTCTACATGCAGCGCATGGGTCGTCATGTTCAGGTCGGTGTTGTCGCGGCCGCGAGCATCGACGAGTACGACCAGGGGCTCATCAAGAAGCACGAGCGGACCCGACCTGACAAGGAGGATGATCGCACCCGGCACATCGAAGCGCTCGGCGGCAATGACGAACCGGTGTTTCTCACCTACCGCGCCGAACCGGAAATAGACGAGCTGATCGCCCGGCTCATCGAGGCACTGCCGGAATACGACTTCGTCACCGAGGACGAGGTTGGTCATACGTTTTGGTCAGTCCCGCCGAACCAGACCGCGAACCTGATTCGGCTGTTTCGAGAAGTTCCGGACCTGTATGTGGCGGATGGGCATCACCGTTCGGCGGCTGCCTCTCGGGCCCGGGTGGCGCGAGCAAAGCAAGGTCTGGATACCGGCGGGTTGGATGAATTCCTGGCGGTAATTTTTCCGGACAGCCAGATGCAGATTCTCGACTACAACCGAGTGGTCAAAGACCTTCACGGCTTTAAGCCGGTCGACTTTTTGGAGCGGCTGCGCGCCAACTTCATGATTACCCGGGCGCCGAGCCCGCGTCCCGAAGCACCTCACCAATTTGGGATGTTCCTGGACGGGACGTGGTATCGCCTCGCGGTTCGAGCAGGTGCCGTCGAACACAGCACCACGGGAGTGTTGGACGTCTCGATTCTGCAGCAGAACGTGTTGGGGCCTTTGCTGGGGATTGGCGATCCCCGCCTCGACAAGCGGATCAACTTCGTGGGCGGAATTCGTGGGCCCGAAGCGCTGGAAGCTCTGGTGCGCTCAGGCGAGTACCAGGTTGCGTTTTGCGTCTTCCCCACCAGCATCGAGCAGGTGATGACGATTGCGGACGCGGGAGAAATCATGCCGCCCAAGTCCACTTGGTTCGAGCCCAAGTTGCGAAGCGGATTGGTGCTTCATCTCTTCGAGTAGATTTCCAGATTGGCGGCGGAGGCGAAAATGCGAGTGATCAATTTCAATGCGGGGCCGGCGGCACTTCCGTTGCCGGCGCTGGAACGGGCGCGCGATGAGTTCCTGGACTTCAAGGGTTCGGGAATGTCGATCATGGAGCACAGCCATCGCGGCAAGGAGTACGAGGCGGTTCAGAACGAGGCGATCGCTCTCCTCAAGGAGCTGCTGTCATTGCCGGACAGCCACCGCGTGCTCTTCCTTCAGGGAGGCGCCAGCCTCCAGTTCGCGATGGTGCCGATGAATTTCCTCCCCCTCGGGGGCAGCGCCGACTACGTCATTACTGGAACCTGGTCGGAAAAAGCGCTCGCCGAGGCGCAGCTATTGGGAACTCCCCGGGTGGCGGCTACCACGGTGGGCCCGGATAAGCGCTACACGCGAATACCCAAGCCTGCCGAGCTAAAGCTCGACCCCAAGGCCGCCTACGTCCACATCACCAGCAACAACACCATCTTCGGGACTCAGTGGCAGGATTTTCCGTCCAGCGGCTCGGTGCCGTTGATTGCCGACATGAGCTCGGATTTTCTCTGGCGCAGGTTCGACGGCTCACGTTTCGGCCTGGTCTACGCGGGTGCTCAGAAGAACCTGGGTCCCTCTGGCGTCGTGGTGGTGATTGGGAGTCAAGAGCTCATCGCCCGGGGGCGAAAGGACATTCCCAAAATCCTTCGCTACTCCACCTACGCGGAGAACGATTCGCTCTACAACACGCCGCCCACCTTCGCGATTTACATGGTCCGCAACGTGCTGAGCTGGGTGAAGAGCGTTGGAGGGTTGACTCAGATAGAGAGCTGGAATCGCGAGAAGGCCAAAATACTCTACGCCGCCCTCGACAAAATGTCGGGCTTCTACAAGGCGCCCGTGGAGAAGGACAGCCGCTCGACGATGAACATCGTGTTTCGCCTGCCAAACGAGGCTCTCGAAGAGCGGTTCGTCGCCGAAGCGAAGAAGAACGGGATGGTGGGGCTCAAGGGCCATCGAAGCGCCGGCGGCATTCGGATCTCGGCGTACAACGCGGTCACGGTCGACAATATCAAGACCCTGGTCTCCTTCATGGAGCGCTTCGCCCAAACTCAAGGCTAGCGCATGCCAAGCTCGAGTTGGGCTCTGGGTTTTTCCGGCCGGCGAAACGTGGTCGGCTCCTCGTCATGCGAAGTACAAAGTCCCAGCCGTCGGGCGGTTGTCTGAAACAGCGCTCGGATCGCCTCGGCGTAAAGGCCTGCGCCGCGACCTCTGACGCCGAATCGAGAGTCGTACAGCCGTCCTCCGCGGGTTTCACGAATCCGATGAATCACTCGCTCGGCTCGCATCGGGAGGGTCGCTCGTAGCCGTTCCTCGAAGACTGCCTTGACTGAACCTGGGAGGCGCAGCAGCACGTAGCCCGCGTGGGTTGCGCCAGCCTCCTTCGCTTCTTCCAAAATGATTCCGATGTCTTCGTCACCGAGCCCGGGAATGATCGGGGCGACGCTGACGCCGACGGCGATGCCGGCCCAGGACAGGCGACGGATGACTTCGATCCGACGACGGGGGGTCGCGACGTGGGGCTCGATGACCCGGGCGTGATGCTGATTCCAGAAGGGGACGCTCACGCTCACGCTGACCCGGCAACGCTCGGTCAATTGCAAAAGGACGTCGATGTCGCGCTCAATCAGGGGCGCCTTGGTGATGATTGCCACGGGGTTGCGGTATTCGGCGCAGACCTCCAAGCATTGCCGGGTGACGCGAAGGGATGCCTCCAGCGGCTGGTAGCAGTCGGTGACTCCGCTGAACATCAAAAGCTCGCCCCTCCACGAGGCTCGCTCGAAGGCTTCGCGCAGCAGCTCGGCGGCGCGCAGCTTCACCATGATCTTCGTTTCGAAATCCGTACCCGCGCCAAAGCTTAGATACTCGTGGGTCGGGCGCGCGTAGCAGTACGCGCACCCGTGCATGCATCCGCGATAGGGATTGACGCTAAAGCGGAAGCCGACGTCGGGGCTGTCGTTGTGGGCGATGATTTCTCGCGAGTGGTCCTCGTAGACCTCCAACGTCCCGGGAGGCGGCTCACCCAGGTAGTCGATCTCGGTAGTGCTCCACGGGTTCGGTGGGTTCGAAATGGCGCGCGGCTTCATGAAAGGGACAACTACGACTGAAATTACGTTCAGTCAAGATGTCCTGCGGAACACCGCGCCCGAATGACGGCCCGGCACCCAACCCATCCGCTCTCGTTACTCTTCGTCCACCGTTCGAGTGACGACCACGTCATCGAAATGGAAGAAGGCCGGCGCTTGTAGGAATCCGAACTTCAGCTCGGAGCGGTCTCCGCAGGCGAACACGTCGAAGTCAAGCCGCCTGTACTCGAACGCGGGCAAATCCGACACGTCGTAGATGATGTTTCCCTCCCAAGACACTTGAAAGCGGTTGGGTGTGCCGCCGAGGTTCAACAGCCAAAAGCTGATGTGGTGCATCGCCCCTTGATCGCCCGTGGGCAGCTGCTGCGAAATGAATCCGAGATCGCCAACCGGGCCCGTATCAAGTCCGAAATTACCGGTGTGGGCGGAGCCTGGGTCAACGCTGGTGAAGCCCGGATCGCCCGACCGGGTCCAACCGGTGAAGTCGCCGGTTTCAAATCCGCAGTTCATTACCAGATTGCCGGCGACCATGTCGCATGCGCTTGGGTCGTCGCTGTATTGGTCCGGTGCAAAATCTTTCGCGCTTGCAATCGCAGACAAGAAAACTGAAGTAACAATTACACTTAGGCCCAAGAACGTTCGTTTCATGTGCTCCCCCCTCAGTCGGTAACCGCAGCGCCCGCGTTACTACCCCCCAGCTAAAAAGTGTCAAGTGCCATTTGGATGGCTGCAGGCGCAAATGCCCGATACCGTGCAAGCAATCATTCGGCTGCATTCTGCTCCCCAACACCCAGCAAAGCTCGAAAGAGCAGCGTTACCCGTCCTTGCCGTTCTGAGACAAACAATACATACGAACCGCCTGATAAATCTGGACTCGCCCACTCCGACCGAGCACGGAATAGAGGCGTTGCTCGACCGCCTAGTGTAAGAGCAGGGCATGGATTTCTAGTTTGGAGGCATTTCCGGTCATTCCGCCCGAGCTTGGGCTTGAGATCGTCACGATGTGACGTTGGAGTTCACGCCCTTTAGATATGAGCGCGGTGGTCGATTCCGAGCTGCGAGTCCGCGGCCTCGAGGGCCTGCGCGTTGTCGACGCGTCGGTGATGCCCGCGATCATCCGCGGCCACACGCACGGCACGACGGTGATGATCGCCGAGAAGGCTGCAGACCTCATCCGCGGCCGCACTGCCGGCGCAGTGCCCGCAAGGAAGGAGTTGGCTAGGTCGGAGCCGGCGGCTTAGGCGGTTGAAGACCATACCGCCGCATGACCTCGACGAGCTTCGCCTTGTCCAGCGGGCCGCCCGCGCCTAACACTGCGGCGAGGTCGCGGAAGTATTGTGCACCGATGTCAGGCGAGAGCATCACGAGGGCGCGCGCTGGACCGTCGAACGGGTTGCTGAACCCGTGCACCGCCCCTCGTGGCGTGGACATCGAGTCTCCTGGTCCGAGGTCGCGAGTCAAGTCATTCACGAAGTAGCGCAAGCGACCCTCGAGGACGTACACGTACTCTTCGTTGTGGGAGTGACTGTGCGGCGGCGGCACGTTCGAACCGGGGGGAACAGTCAGTTCGAAAGCCCCGATCGCCTTATCCTTGGCTCCGTCGCGGAGATATCGAACTGATAGTTGTCCCACGGCGATTACCTCGTCACAACTCATGCTCATCTCCCCGCAGGTTGGGATAGGCCGCCGCGGTCCAGGGCTTCACAGGAAACTAGCACCTTTCGCAAGGATTGCGCGGTCAGTTGCGAGACGGCGCACAACCGGCAAGGACTTCGTCCGTGTGCCTCTGGAGGTCTGCATCGGCGCCGAGGAGCATGGCGCGCCTGCGCATCTCGATCGCTCCCTCGCAGCCGTTGAGAAGCGCATTCACGCGCGCGAGCGTCGCGGCGGCACGGGCATCCCAGGGGGCAAGCTCGACGGCACGCCTGGCATATCGAAGCGCATCCCAAGGATTAGGGCCGTTGGCCAAAACCGAAGCGAGGCCGCTTTGCGCCCATGCGCTGTCCTGGTTGAGCTGCACCGCGGTCTGATACGCGACCAGCTTTTTGTCGGGATCTTCCTCCGCCCGCCCCAAGAGGAACCACGCCCTCCAATCCGCCGGAAACTTTTCGACCGCTTTTCGCAGCGGGGGCAGAGGCGAACGGCCGTCGAGCTCCGCGCGCCAAGAGACGCCGACCGCCTGCAGCGGCTCCTCTTCGAGGAGCTTCGTCAGCTCCGGCCCAAGCCATTCGACCTTCTGCGGTTGGGCTGAGTACCGAGCATCGAGCAGCAGCATGTGTACGTCGCTGGGCTGCAGCGCGGATTCGGAGTACCGAATGTCCGCTTCCCCGCTCCTCCGATAGTAGACGTAGCCGTGGGTATCCATCTCGTATCGAAGCAATTCCCTGTTGAGTGCACCCGGGCGTTTGGGATCGTATTCGGGGAACGCCTGGCGCCATGCCAGATCGGGATCTTCTGCGTTCGCGAGGCGACGTTGGAATTCGGTCAGCTTGCGGGGGTGTGTGTTCCAGAGAAAATGGTAGAGCAACCAACTTTGAGCGTGGTAGCGCGCGGGTCGATCCGGCTTCTCTTCGCCGTCCCAGGTCAGAGCCTCCCCAGCGGTAACATGGTCGCGACAGAGGGTGGCCATCAGCCCGGGCGGGATCAAGCCGACGGCTCCTTCGATGACGCGCTCCCCGGTGCGGATGTGAGTTCCAGTCGGTGGCGGATTCTCCAGCGGCTCACCCCCCAGGGTTTGTATGAAGCTGGCGAAACCTTCGCGAAACCAGGGCGGCGGACGGACGAACAAAACCGAAGCCAGGTGATGGGCAAGTTCGTGGGCAATCACTTCCGGGATTACCCTGCCGAGGGCCACTGGAAGAACGATCGTGGGCTCGCCGAGTCGTGAAACGAAGTAATTGGCGGAGACATACAGATCCCGATCGCACGCGCCCCTCCGGCTGACGTTGTAAGTTTCAAAGAGATCGTCGGAGAGCAGCCTCGAACAGGCCAGTTGGAAGGTCTGGCACCGCAGAAACGAGCCGATGAAGAAGCGATCTCGCGCAAGCTCGGTAAACAGCAACGACGCGCTCGATGCAATCACTCGAACTCGGCCGGGAACGAGTAGATCGTCAGCGAGGAGCGAGCGAAGCTCGGCGGCCCTGAGCTTCTCCAGCCGTCTTATCAACTCTGCGGCCGTCCAAGTCGGCAGGTCCGAATCGAGCACGAAGTGTTGGCTTCGGTACTCGTGCCAGCCGAGGAGATACCGCTCCGGTGTCCGGGCGCCCTGAACCACGATCTCCTCGGAGAGTGGCTCGCGCTCGTCCTTCGCCAAGGCTGACGAACCGAGGACCATCGCGGCGAGCAAAATCGTACCGAGAGTGCACAAAGATCGACGCGACGGCGACATTCCACTGGGACTGTACCACCGCGCACCGATGCTGCCGTGCTTGAGCCACTCGATGCGCGTCTGGCCGCGGCATCCACCTTCTGTCGGGGGCGGGTCCGACGGCGGTCCAGGAATGGATGCGCAGGCCGCCAGCAGGGCAGCGAAGTAGGGGATTGCGACTGCGGCGCGAGCACGCGTGACACCCGACGTTCCAGAACGGCCGCCGGGCGGAGTGTGTGGGTTTCAGCCATCGTGAGCGTTGGATCGTAGCTCATCTCGGAGTGGGGCCCGCCAGCGACAATGGAGCACTTACCGTCTGGGCGAGTTGCGGCGGGTTGGAGGCGCGGCCGTTACAGCCTTGGCATGCCGCGTTCATCTACTGCTTTTGAATCAATCAGGTCGAGCCCGACGTACCAGCGGCGTGATTTGCTCCAGCAGGCGTGGAAGCTGCCGGTGGCCAAACTCTATTCCCCCCTGCTTTCGCAGGGCTTCACGTCCATCTGTGGACCCACCAGCGTCGCCAATGTCCTGCGCTCGATGCGGGTTCCCTCGAGAAAGAACCCTCTGCGAGGCTTCGGACTTAGGCCGATGAGTCTGGATCAACTTGCGAGCGAATCGGCTGAAGTGGTGCCACCTGGGTGGCACGTGTGCGCAGTTCGCCCCCAAACTGTCGATGAATTGCGTCGCGAGCTCCGTGCCTCCAACGATGAAAGGCGACGCTATGTGACCAACTTCGCTAGGTGGCCGCTTTTCGGTGGCGGCGGCGGGCACCACTCGCCGCTGGGGGGCTTCCTCGAACACGAGGACCTCGCGTTCGTACTCGACGTGAACTCGAACTTCGGGCCGTGGTTGGTCAGCCCCCAGCGGTTATTCGATGCGATCAACACCAGGGCTGATGGATCAACGGGCAAGACGCGGGGGTTGGCCCGGTTCGAGCACTGCGCTTGATGAATCTGGTGAACCTTGCTTTTGAGCAGCGAGCATCGTAGAGGCAATCGGCCGACGTTCACCGAACCACATGCCGGCCGGACTCTCCTCAAGGCAGTCGCTATTCCTCGGCACGCTGCTCGGTGCGATGGCCGGCGTCGGCATTACCACGTTCAACTATGCGGCTGGCCTCTCATACCTAAGCAACGACCCCGCCGCCTGCGTCAATTGCCATATCATGCGCGATGAGTACGACGCCTGGCGAAAAGGGCCGCACCACGCTTTCGCCACTTGCAATGACTGTCACGTGCCGCCGCATTTCCCCAATAAGTACATCGCCAAGGCGATGAACGGATATCATCACTCGACCGGGTTCACCTTTCAGCCGTCACAGCCCGACCTGCCAGGCGCAAAGCTTGTGTTCGCGGAACCGATCCGCATCCAACCTAAGAATAGCCAGGTCCTGCAGGACAATTGCTTGCGCTGCCACGGTGATTTCGTGCACGACATCGTGCGCGGCAGCACCTGGAGCGACGGCGCCATCCGGTGCGTGCATTGTCACCGCGGCGTCGGGCACGGCGCCAGGTAGGGGAGGCCCATGGAGAACCCGCCCCGCAGCAGAGGCATCTTGATCTACGCCATCGTGGCAATCGTCGCGGCCGCCATTACTGCCGGGATCGCCGCCCTGTTGGTCAACATCTTCCAGCGTAAGCAGGAAGCGCGTACCACTTTCGTCAAGCTCGTCGAGTTGACTGACAACGACGTCGATTCAGCAAAGTGGGGAATCAACTGGCCCCGCGAGTATGACGGCTATGTGCGAACGGCCGAGACGACTTGGACGAAATATGGAGGTGGCCTGGTCGGGCCGGAGGGAACCCTGCCCCCCGAAAAAGCCAAGCGCGATCCCTGGCTGACGCGGCTCTTCGCGGGCTATCTGTTCGCCATCGATTATCGCGATCGCCGCGGCCACGCTTACATGCTCAACGACCAAGAGGTGACCAAGCGCAACGTCCCATCGGAGGCGAAGCAGTCGGGCAATTGCCTGCACTGCCATGCGTCGATCATGCCGCTCTATCGCAAGCTGGGGCAGGGGGACGAGCAGAAGGGACTCCAGCTCGTCAGCGAAATCAACTACTGGGACGCGCACCAGATGCTGGAGCAAATGTCCAGCGATGGCAAGGCGCATCCTTTGGGCTGCGTCGACTGTCACGACCCGAAAACGATGGAGCTACGGGTGACACGGCCGGCCTTCCTCGCGGCGATGGAGAAGCTGGCGGTATCTGACGCGCCGGTCCCGCACCTGCCCAGCATCGATCGCTGGCGCCACGGCGATCGCAAGCGGGCGTACGATCCGAATATCGACGGGTCGCGGCAGGAGATGCGATCGTTTGTCTGTGGTCAGTGCCACGTCGAGTACTACTGCGGCAAGGGTTTGACGCTGTTCTTCCCCTGGAACGAGGGTCTGAAGGTCGAGCAGATGGAGCACTATTACGATGGGCTGCAGGTCCACGGCGAGCGCTTCAAGGACTGGACTCACGCCGAGACGGGGATGGACCTGCTCAAGGCGCAGCACCCGGAATTCGAGCTCTGGGGACAAGGCATTCACGCGCGCAGCGGGGTGGCGTGCGCGGATTGCCACATGCCGTACCAACGCGAGGGCTCGGTAAAGATCTCCGAGCACTGGGTGCGGAGCCCCTTCCTTCAAGTCAACCGCTCGTGCGCAGTCTGCCATCCATACGCAGACGACGAGCTCAAGGCTCGGGTGCTCGCGATCCAGGATCGGCACTACGCCCTCTTGACTCGGGCAGGGCAGGCGGCCTCGGAAATGATCGACGCCATCGTCGCGCTGCGCAAGCCTTACGACGAAAGGAATCGCGCAGCAGCGGAGGCGAAAGCGCGACAGGCGCTCGGGCCCGCGGTCGATCCGCAGAAGCTGCAGGCCCAGACCAAGGCCAACCTGCTCGCGATGTGGCACGAAGAGGTGAAGAAAGACCCAAAGCTCAAAGAAATCGGCGAGCTACAGCGAGCGGCGCAGTGGCGGCTCGACTTCATCGCCGCGGAGAACTCGATGGGATTCCACGCACCACAGGAGATGGCTCGTGTGTTGGGCGAGTCGATCGACCTTTCGCGGCGCGCTGAGATCCACGCAGTCTCCCTGGCAGGCGGCAAGCTGCCACCGGCGCTGCCGCCGGAACCGATTCCGGCGCTTCCAACTGTTCCGCCAACGACGCGCTGACTTGCAGAGCGGTAGACGGGGTTCGAACCCGCGACCCCGAGCTTGGGAAGCTCGTGCTCTACCAGCTGAGCTACTACCGCAAAACGGTCGTCTCGTTCCTTACGTACGCTAAGTACAGGTGTCAAGCGGGCGTCTAGCGGCGCACTTCCTTGGAGAGAATTTCGCCGTCGGATGCCAGTTCGTAAACCAGTGGAATGCCGGTATCGAGATTCAACTCGAGCACCTGCTGCTTGGTGAGCCCGTCCAGCTTCATCACAATGGAGCGGATCGAATTTCCGTGAGCCACCACCAATACGTTCTTGCCCAAGCGGATGTCCCCCAGGATTGCCCGGTCGAAGAAGGGGAGAGTGCGCTTCGAAGTCATTTCCAATGATTCGCCGTTCGGCGGAGGGACATCGTAAGAGCGGCGCCACAGCTTCACCTGCTCGTCCCCGTAGCGGCGGGCAGTTTCCGCCTTGTTGAGTCCCTGCAGGTCCCCATAGTGGCGCTCGTTGAGGGCTGCGTCGCGAATCACCGGAACGTCTTTGCCGAGCGATGCCAGCATCAGGTCCAAAGTCTCCTGCGCTCGGATCAAGGCCGAGGTGTAGGCAACCTGGAACGGCATTCCCGAAAGAAGCTGCCCCGCGTGTTTCGCCTCGGCGCGGCCCTTGTCGGTCAACGGGACGTCCACCCAGCCGGTGAAACGATTTTCGAGATTCCAGAGAGATTCACCGTGTCGCACCAGCACCAGCTTCGCCATCTCTATTCGCCCTCCTCCACCGTGAGCTGATAGAAGTCCTGAAAGTTAGACTCCCGATTTTTCGAATCTCGCAGCTCGAAGAAATACACGCCGGGTTCCGCGCTGTAGCGGATTACCTCTGGAGCGTCGCCTTTTGCCTGATCAGCGGTCTGTACCAGTGAGAGTTTGCCTTCTTCGTTCAAGCGATGAAGATACAGGCCAAGGTGCACCTTGAGCAGCCCGGTGGCTGTGGCGCGCAGCGGTACCCGAACCGGGCGGTTGCTGAGGTCCAAGCGGAAGAAATCGACGTCCTTCTTCGGATGAATGGTTCCTCGGATCGGCCGGCCGAATAGAATTGGGGTGGCCTGCTCCGGCGTGTTGTTGGGCTCGCGCTCTTCCGCTCCAGTATCCGGCACCGATGAGACCGTGAGCCGGTAGGGCTGCTCGGAGTTCTCGTAGTCCCGAACCCACTTGCCCTCCACCTTGCGCAGTGCCCCCTCCACCTTCACCCAGCATTGCCCCGCGCAGTAAACGCTGTTCAGGATTTCCGGTTCCTTCACCGCACCGTCGTTGGCGCGAAGCAGCACTTTTTCGCCGCCCTTTTCGTCGGGTGCTACCACCGAAAGCACCAGGTCCAACCGGTCGACCCCGGAGAGATGAAACCTGGCCAATACCGGCTCGTCGGTTTTCAAGACGTAATAGTCGACGTCGGTTCGGGGCGAGATGAAGCCCTCGCGATAGCCGTTGCGGGGCAGGGGCGTGGCGCGGAAGATGTCGTCGTTGGGCTCCAGCTCCGCATTGGCTCCGGCTTCCTCCACGGAGACCAACAAGGTGTAGGGTTTGTCGGGGTTGTAGCCGCGCCGGGCGTCTTTTCCGGTCCCGCTCCAAGCGCTCTTGAGCACCACGTAGACGATTTGGTCGGTGCTGCGGACTCCCACATTGCGGAGCAGGAGCGCTTCACCTTCCTTGCCCCTGATCTGGAACAGCGGCGCCTGAGCCGCGGAGAGGACCTGCAGCTCGTATCGCACCCCCTCGACGCCGCTCACCTCGATCCGCAGCGCAAATCCCGATGGGCCGAGCAACCCCCCGTCGAGCCGAGTCGCATCGGGCGTACCGCCATCGAAGCCGGCGTCCTCGGCGGTGCCGGCGTCGAGCGGCAAGCCAACGTCCACCGACGCGTCTGGCGTGCTGCCGGTCGCGCTGGACAGCTCATATCGAAACCAGTCCTCGTCGGCCGCATGTCCGATGATTCCAGAGACGGGTTGTCCGAGCGCCACCGGGTTCGCGTCCGCGGCGCGGTCGTTGGGCTCCGATTCGAAACCCGGCCGTGGCTCACTGAACAGAGCGGTGAGAGTGTAGGAGCCCCCGGCGCCCTTCTTCGCCGAGTAGACTTTGACGTACAAGTTGGCGCTTACCGTCAGGTTGGGGAGTCGCTCGGGTTTGCCCTCGCCCTGACTGTTGACGAGCAGCAGCCGGTTGCGGGCCACGTCGTAGATTTCGAATGCTACGTCCGCTCCAGGAACCCCGCTTACCGACAGATCCACGACCCGTGGAGCGGCGGGCGCGAGCAAGTACCAGTCCTCGTCCGGCTTGGCGGGATTGGCTTCCAGGCGGGCAGCGACGATCGCCGAGCCGGTCAGCAACAGCGCGTCCTCCGGCCGGTCGTTGGGCTCGCGTTCGGAGAGCTGGGCAGGACCGGCGTCGACCGTTCCGGCGTCCGGTTCCGCCTTATGTTCCGGACATGCGATAAGGGTACACAACGGCAGCCAAGGCAGCCACCGCACCGCCATTTTCCGGCCCCCGGCCCTTCCCGTATATGATGGTTGCGCCTCCATGGACGTGATGAGGGTTCTCGGTTGTATCCTTGCGCTGGCGGCGCTTCCACTTCCGGCGCTCGGAGCACCACGCATCGGCTACGCGCAGTCCTCCAACTACTACAAGAAGGATACCCGTCCAACTCTCTACCAACCGTTGAACCTCCTCGACGGGCGGGAAATCACCTGCTGGTGCAGCACCAGCTCGGATCCGTTGGCGGAGACTTTGACCTTCGGTTTCAATGAGCCCGCGAAGATCGACGAGATTCGCATCTACACCGGGAATGGGTTCGACGACCGGACCTTTCAGGAGTTTTCAAGGGCGAAGAAGTTGCTTCTCAAGGCGCCCACTGGCGCCAGGTCGATGTCGGTCGCGGATCACCGGGGGCTCCAAGCCATCGCGATCGATCCACCCTTGGTGGGAGCCCAATTCAGCCTGGAGATCGTGGATGAGTACCCGGCCGAGGATCCGGAGATGCCCGTTTGCCTCACCGACGTGGTGTTCTACTCGGGAGGCAAAGCGCTCAACGGCTCGTGGCTCACCCAAAAGCTGAAGTACGACAAAAATCGCGCGCCGCTGCTGGGAACCTGGTTTGCGGGAAGCGAAGGTGCTCCGGACCGTTTCCTTTCCTTTTTCTTCGATGGAACTTACCGCTTCGTGTTTCAGCCCTTTGACGAGGCACTCAAACCCAAGGCATTCGGCGGCGGATACCAGGCCGGGTCCGGATCCATCATCTTGGAAATTCCCGGTCGGGGACGAGTGAGCGCGAAAGCAGCGCGGGACCTGCATCCCGCCGAACGCGGTCCGAGCAGTCATACCCTTCGGCTGGATGGAGAGATCCCCGAAGATCTCAAACAGCCGTATCGAGATCGCCTCTAGCCGCGCTCACACGGCGGCGGAGCGCTTTTTTCCGCTGAACCGTTGAAAAAAATCGACGATCTCTCGAAACGCGATCTTGATATCAGTGGCGTCCTGGAATTCGGATTCCAGAAAGATCCCACCGCATGATTCGCAGGTATCGTACTGCAGCGGGTGTTGCCGACCGCCGCCTTCCACCCGAACCAAGTCAACCTGACATTCGGGACACTGGCCGGTAAGAGCTTCGGCGTCCAGCCTTCCTCCGAAGCTCTCCAGGCCGGGAAGGTTGTTGTGGAGCAGCACGCGGTTCAAGTCGGCGACGTCGATCCACAGGCCACCACAATTGCCACACTTTCTGACGGTCTTGTCGTCCCCCTCGAGCTCGGCCATCTCGATGTTGCAACTGGGACAATTCATCGTGTCATTTCTCCTTGAGACGGCGAATATCGGCTCCGAGGGAGCGGAGCTTTTTATCCAATCGCTCGTATCCACGGTCCAGGTGATAGACCCGTTGGATATCCGTCCGTCCCTCGGCTCGGAGCGCAGCCAGAATCAAGGAAGCAGAAGCTCGCAAATCGGTCGCCATCACTGGCGCCCCAGACAATCGCTTTACTCCCCTCACCACAGCACTGTTTCCTTGAATCGAGATGTCCGCCCCCATGCGATCGAGCTCGGGGACATGCATAAAGCGGTTTTCGAAGATGTTCTCAGAAATGACTGCCGTGTTATCCGCAACTGACATTAGCACCATTAACTGGGCCTGCATATCGGTAGGAAAGCCGGGGTAGGGGGTCGTCTTAACGTCAACAGAGTGAATCACCTTGGGCCCTTTACACCGGAGCCCCTGGCGCTCTGAGGTGATTTCGCACCCAGCTTCGCGCAGCTTCTGAATGACAGCGTCCAAGTGCTCAGGTTGCGCATGCTTGACCAGCACGTCACCTTGAGTGATGGCCGCGGCCACCAGCAAAGTACCCGCTTCGATCCGGTCGGGGATGATTGCATGGTCGACCGGCTTGAGCTCACTGACTCCTTCGATGGAGATGGTATCGGACCCCGCTCCGGCGATCCGAGCGCCCATCTTGTTGAGAACTCTGGCCAGCTCCTCGACCTCCGGCTCTCGAGCAGCGTTCTCCAGCAGGGTTCGGCCCTCCGCCAAGCTGGCCGCCATCATCAGATTCTCGGTCCCGGTCACGGTGACCAAATCGAATGCGATGGTTCTGCCGTGAAGCCGTTGGGCACGAGCCTTTACGTAACCGCCATCGATTCGGATTTCGCCGCCGAGAGCACGCAACCCCTTGAGGTGCTGGTCGATCGGCCGGGCCCCTATCGCGCAGCCGCCGGGAAGGGACACGCGCGCCCGTCCATGCCGCGCCAGCAGTGGCCCCAAGACCAATACCGAGGCCCGCATGGTCTTCACCAGCTCGTAGGAAGCCTCCGGATTGACGCTTCGGACCACGACTCGGCAGCTGCGATGGTGCTTCCCGGTGAGCCGTTCGGCGGTGCACCCCATGTTCCTGAGGACCTTCAGCATCGTGGAGACGTCCGCCAGGTCGGGAACGTTGCGAAAGATGTGTTCGCCTGGTGCCAGCAGGGATGCCGCCAACAGCGGAAGCGCGGCGTTTTTCGCGCCGGAAACCGGGATTTCCCCGCGCAGCGGTCGTCCGCCGTTTATCACGATCCGGTCCATGAGCTAGAGCGGACGCTCCGCCAGGGCAAGGCGGTCCAGTTTGGCCAAATCCTTGCCAATCCGCGGTCCACGGTATCCCTCGGACTTCAGCAAGGACAGCACGGCCTCGCCATGGCTTTCGCCGATCTCGAAGGCCAATAGCCCCCCAGCATTCAGATGCAGCTTGGCCTGGCCCACCAGCCGGCGGATGATCGTCAACCCGTCCTCGCCACCATCCAGGGCGACCAGGGGTTCCTTTTGCACTTCGGCGGACAAGCCCGGCAATTCCTGCCGTCGAACGTAGGGAGGATTGGAGACGATCACGTCGAAGCGGTGGCCATCGGGCACTGGGTCGAAAAGGTCGCCTTTGAGCAGGCCCACCCGCTCGATCAGCCCCAAGCGACGCAAGTTCGACCGAGCGACCTCGCAGGCATCCGCGGAAATGTCGGTCGCCCACACCGAAGCGTTTGGTCGCTCGGCAGCGATGGTCGCGGCAATGCAGCCGGAACCGGTCCCGATGTCGACGATCTCGCGACCTTCTGCGGCGTCGACGAAATCGAGCACTTTCTCGACCAAAAGCTCCGTTTCCGGCCGAGGAATCAGGACCCGCGGATCCACCGAAAATGAGCGCCCGTAGAACTCGCGGGTGCCGGTCAGATATTGGGTTGGCATACCCTCGGAACGTCGTCGGATCAGCGCTCGGATTCCGGCCAATTCCTCCGCATGAAGTGGGCGTTCGAGGTCCAGGTAAAGCTGCAGCCGGTCGGTTCCGAGCGCGTGAGCGAGCAGCAGCTCTGCGGTCAGCCGCGGGGCGTCCAGCTGCTGCTGCTGGAAGCGATCCGCGGTCCAGCCGAGGACCTTGCGCACTGTCCAGGTCTCTCGCATTCGTCTCTTAACGGGGCTCTTCCGACCGCTGGTTCTGCTGCTTGAGCGCCTCGGCTTGATAGAAGGTACGGCACGCGTCGATGACATCCTGAAGGTCCCCCGCCATCAGCGCGGCGAGGTTGTGACGCGTATACCCAATCCGATGGTCGGTCATCCGGTCCTGCGGAAAATTGTAGGTTCGGATTTTCTCGCTGCGGTCCCCGGTGCCCACCTGGCCCTTGCGCAAGGTGTCCCGTTCGGCGGTAATTCGCTGTTGCTCCATCTCGTACAGCTTGGTCCGAAGCATACGCATCGCCTGGGAGCGATTCTTGATTTGGCTCTTCTCCTGCTGGCACTTCACCACGATGCCCGTGGGTTTGTGGATCAGCCGCACCGCCGAATCGGTGGTGTTCACGCTTTGACCGCCAGACCCGGTTGAGCGCATCACCTGCATTTCCACCTCCGCCGGATTGATCTGGACGTCCACCTCCTCGGCCTCGGGCATCACCGCCACGGTGATTGTCGAGGTGTGGATTCGGCCTTGAGCCTCGGTCGCCGGCACACGTTGCACTCGGTGCACACCGGACTCGTACTTCATCGATGAATAGACCGCGTCGCCGGAGAGGGTGACCGTCACTTCTTTAATCCCCCCGAGGGTACCGGCGCTCATGTCGACGATCTCCGACTTCCATCCTTTCTTGTCGGCATAGCGCAGGTACATTTGCAGCACTTCGGCGGCGAACAGGCCGGCCTCGTCGCCGCCGGCTCCAGCGCGGATCTCCAGAATCACGTTCTTCTCGTCGTTGGGATCCTTGGGAACGAGCAAGATTCGCAATTTTTGCTCGAGCTCATCCCGCGCCGCCTTGAGCGTTGGCAACTCCTCGCGGGCCAGCGCCTTGAGCTCCAAGCCCTCCGGCCCAGAGAGCAGCTGCTCCAAGCCGCGTAGTTCGGAGACCACCTTCTTGTAGCTTCGGAAGGTTTCCACCAGCTTTTCCAGAGAGGACCGCTCACGGGCCACCTTCTGAAGCTTGGTTGAATCCGCGAGCACCTGGGGATTCGAAAGGTCCGCGGTGAGCCGGTCGAACCGGCGTTCCACCTCTTCCAGTTTGTCAATCATTGCGAGCTACTCTATGGAAGGGACCTCTTTTACAGCCCTTTGGAGTTAACAGATGGCATCGAAGATAGGTAACCGCACCAAAAAAAGCCTCCGCAACCGAGCCAAGGCCAAGCGGCAAGTACTCAGGCGGCGGCGGCTTCGCAGGCGGAAGGCGGCCGGTAAATAGGTCATCTCTTCCATCGCGCCAAAACCGGCAGCGTCTGGTCGAATTTCGAAGAGTACTGGGCCAGGTGCTCCAATACCTGAACCGATTGAGGTTCCGCCAGCAGGAAGGGCTGGATGGGAAACGCCGGAACGCGATCGATCTGCACCGGAAGGATTTCGGCCGACAGGTAACCAGCGGCCGAAAAGCGCAGCGCCACCAGGGCGCTCTCCTTGACCTTCGGATCCCAGTTGCCGCCAAAGACCAGGTTTCCCAGGGAGTAGACGATCGGCGCTCCCCGGTAGAGCTCAATTCCCTGGAGCACGTGCGGATGGGAGCCGACGACCGCCGCGGCCCCGCTGTCGATCGCCAGGTGGGCCAATTCGACCTGATAGGTTTCGGGGAGATGATTGCCTTCGCGCCCCCAGTGAAAGAAGGGGATGACCAAGTCAGCCTGGGACCGCGCCGCGGCCACGTCCTCGCGGAGCATCCGCATCATCACCCGCAAGTCCGCATGATGGCCAGCCACGCCAGGCGTGCTCTCGGTGGCGTTCACCTCGACCGGCTCGATGTTGTGATCCCCGAGAAAGAAGTAGCCCAAAAGCGCCAGCCTTATCCCTCGCCGCTCGAGGATCGCCGGACGGCGAGCCTCGGAAAGCGTCCGCCCCGCCCCGAAGTGCGCAAGCTTTGCCCGGTCGAGCGTTTCGAGGGTATCCAACAAGCCGATCGGTCCATAGTCCATCATGTGGTTGTTGGCGATGCTCACCGCGCCGACTCCTCCAGCGAGGAGCGCCGACGCGAGCTCCGGCCGCGCTCGGAAATTGAAGTTCTTGGGGATCTTCTCGCCGCGCTCGGTGAAAGGGCACTCGAGGTTTACCACCGCCAAGTCGGCTGTACGCAGCCGGGCCTGGAGCTCCTTGAACGCGTACTGGAACATCTCCTCTCGGCTCTTTCCCTTCGAAACTTGCTCATCGAAATGCTCCTGATAGTGATACCCGAGCGTCACATCGCCCCCGAAAATCACCACCATCGACGGCGCGCCGAGGCCGCCATCGGCAGCGAGCGACGAGGTGCTGGGCGAGCCCGCGTCCTGGGCATAAACCGCGAGGACGAGGCACAAAGTCAGGGCCGCCGGGCCGGCGATGCCGGCGAGGATTCGGCTGCGGCTTGCACGCGGAATTCTACGGCGCATAGATTGGCGCGCGGGCATGGCTGCTGAAAAGGACAACATCGCGCTTTCCGACGAGCACAACTCTCGCGGAATCGAGCTCGCGGATCGCGGCTGGCTGGACGAAGCGATCAACGAGTTCAAGAAAGCGATTGATCTGGATCCGGGGTCCGCCCATGCACATGACAACTTGGCTACCGTCTACGCCGAGAAGAAGCTCTTTCGAGATGCTCTTTCCGAATACCTCACGGCCATCCGTTTGGAACCCGATAGCGCCACCGCGCATTATAACTTGGCCTGCTTCCTTTCCACCCATGGGCCGCAGATGGCCATCGGCGAGTACCGGGAGGCCATCGAGCTGGATCCCGAGTACCCAGACGCTCACCTCAACCTGGGGCTCACCTACGCCGATCAGGGGCACGTCGAGGACGCAGTCCGGGAGCTCGAGCTGGCGATCGAGTTGGATCCTTCGGACGCGTTTCCACGCCACGAGCTGGCGGCCCTGTTGATGGACGAGGCCGACTATCGCTCCGCAATCGCCCAACTTAAGGAGGTGATGCGCCTGGAGCCAAGCAACTTCGAGGCGCAGCTCGACCTCGGCATCTGCTACGCGCAAAAAGGCTTCTACGCGGAGGCGGAGCGCGCCTACCAGCGGGCCCGGAGCCTCAATGGCGAGGATCTGCTACTGAACTACAACACTGCGGCGCTCTATGCGCTCTGGGGTAGGCCGCGGGAGTCGCTGTCCTACCTCGGCGCCGCGATCGCCGCCGACAAAAAGAAGGTCTCCGGTTGGCTCGCCACCGATCCGATGTTTGACTCGCTGAAGTCCGATCCCGAGTTCGAGCGGCTGCTTTAATTTCCATGGAATTGCTGCCCCTGCTGTCCCTTGCGCTCCTGTTGGTGCTGGTCAACGGTTTCTTCGTGGCCACCGAGTTCGCTCTGGTCAGGATGCGGCCCAGCCATCTCCAGTCGCTCGTCGAGGAGGGCCAGCCGGGGGCGCTGCACGCGCTGAAAATGGTGCAGCGGCTGGACGCCTACTTATCCGCGACCCAATTCGGAATTACCCTGGCTTCCTTGGCGCTGGGCTGGATCGGCGAACCGGCATTCGCACGGCTCCTCGAGCCAGTCGCTAAAGCGCTGTTTCCATCCACCGATGTGCGACCCATCGCCCACACCGTGGCGGTGGTGGTGGCTTTCGCCCTGATTACCTTTCTGCACATTGTCTTTGGGGAATTGGGACCCAAGAACCTGGCGATTCAGAAGACGGATCGCATCGCCCTGGCCTTCGCCTGGCCGATGCGTGCCTTCTTCGCGCTCTTCTTTCCGCTGATTTGGCTGCTCAACGCCGCCGCCCGGAAAGTCCTGGGGATCTTCGGGCTGAAATCTGCGCGCCTGTCGCACGAGCCGCACAGCGAAGATGAGCTGAGGATCATCCTCTCCAGCTCAGCGGCGGCCGGCGCCATCGCCACCGCGCGTGCGGAGCTTTTGGAACGCGCCCTCGGGATGCTGGAAAAGACGGCCCGCCAGATTCTCGTGCCAAGGAGCCAGATTCGCTACCTCGACCTGGAGGAACCTCTGGAAAAGAACCTCGCCGATGCACGAGCCAGCGGGCACACCTGGCTTCCGATTTGTCGGGGAACGATGGACCGGGTAGAGGGTGTGGCCAACGTGACGGACCTCTTCTTTTTGCTCTCGCGGGGTGAATTGAAGTCCCTTTCCCAGGTGCAGCGTCCGGTGTTGTTCGTGCCGGAGAATGTGACCCTCGAGCAGCTGCTCTCCGAGTTTCGCCGCCGCCGTGCTCAGATGGCGGTGGCCGTGGACGAGCACGGAGGAACTTCGGGCATCGTCACCTTGGCCGACGTGGTGGCGGAAGTGGTTGGCGAAGTGGCCGAGCTGGGGCGCAAGGTTGAAGAGGTTCGGACCCTGCCCGGAGGTCGCCTGGAGCTACCTGGCACCGTGCAGCTGGAGGACCTCGAAGATCGCTTGAACGTCACCTTCGACACCCCCGACGGAGAGGTGACCACCATCGCTGGCTATTTGATGGCCAAGCTCGGGCGGATCCCGGAGCGAGGCGACACTTGGCGCATCGGGGAGTACGAAATCTCGGTTCGGGAGGTCGACGGCCCTCGGGTACTGCAGGTGCTCATCGAGCCTCGTGCGTCGCCGGCGACCCCGATTCGGCACCAACCCTCCGAAGCCACTTGAGAATTCGACCGGGGATCACCCTTCGTATATCGTCCTCGCATGCGGATTAGGCGGCTGGACATCACCGGGTTCAAGTCCTTCATGGACCAGTCCGTCTTCCAGTTTGACGAGGGGATCACCGGGATCGTCGGCCCCAACGGTTGCGGCAAATCCAATGTCGTGGACGCGGTCCGCTGGGTGATGGGGGAGCAAAGTGCCAAGCACCTGCGCGGCCGGGCCATGGAGGACGTCATCTTCAGCGGCTCGGAGTCTCGCGCTGCCCTGTCGATGGCGGAAGTTTCGCTGACGTTGGAGGTCGAGGAGCGGGACCGATTGGCCTCGCCCTACGCCGAACAGCCGCAGATCACCGTCACCCGCAGGCTCTTTCGCGATGGACTATCGGAGTATCTGATCAACAAAGCGCATTGCCGCCTCCTCGACATCACCGAGCTTTTCCTCGGAACCGGAGTGGGCACTCGAGCCTATTCGATCATCGAGCAGGGACGGGTGGGGCTGATTGTGTCCGCCAAGCCCGAGGACCGTCGCGCCTTCATCGAAGAAGCCGCCGGCGTCACCAAGTACAAGGGACGCCGCAAAGCCGCCGAGCGAAAGATGGAGTTCACGCAGCAAAATTTGCTGCGAATCACCGACGTCATCGGCGAGCTGGGAAAGCAACTCGACGCGCTCGCCAGACAAGCGCGGAAAGCCGAAAAGTACAAGAAGCTTCGCGCAGAAATGCGGGAGATCGAGCTGCACCAAGCCTCTCACAGATTCTTGGAGTTGCACGCGCACGTCAAAGTGCAGCGCGCGGGCCTGGAGGCGCTCACCAACGAGGAGCAGCAGAGCCTCGCTCAGGTGCGGCAGGACGAGGACGCGGTCGGCAGGCGTCGGGTGGAGCTGGATCAGGAAGGTCAGGTGATCGCCGGCTTGCAGGATCGGCTGAATGGGCTGGAAAACCAAGCGCAACTCGACAACCAAAACCTCGCGCACTGGGATGCGGACTGCCGCGAGCTGGACAGCAGATTGGCCGATGCAGCCGCCGAGGAGGCACAGCTCGACGGTCGATTGCGCGAGCTGGAGAGCTCGATCGCCGAGTGCGAGCGTCAGATCCAACAGCTGGAGGAACAAGGACAGCAGCAAGAAAGGAAGATGCGGCACGCGGAAGAGGAGCTGCAACGCCTCAGCCATTCCCGAAGCGAGCTGGAGAGCGCTCTCGATGCCGAGCGCGCCACCCTGGTGGAGCTTGCGGCTCGCCTCGCGAACCAAGAAAGCAACCTGGCCAACCTATTTCGCCAGCGCGCCGAGCTTCAGGCGCGCCGAGAAAAGGGCCAATCCGAGGCCCGGGCGCTCCGGGAGCAAGAGGCAGCGCTCGACAGCTCGAGGCAAGAGTTTTGCCGCCAAATCGACGCCAGCCGTCAACAGGCTTTGCAGCTCGCGGAACAGCGAGGCATCGAGGAGGATTCGCTGCGCTCCTTGCGAGAGGCGTTCGCGGAGAACGAAATCCAGCTGATCTCGGTTCGGGAGGAGCTCAGCGACAAGCGCGGCCGCCTCTGCTCGCTGATGGAGATTCAGCGCAACTACGAGGGCTTCGACCGCGGGGTTCGAGCCGCGATGCGCAAGGCGAGCGCGGAAACCGAGGAGCAGCAGGTTTACGGCCTGGTCGCCGACGTCATCTCCGCGCCACCCCAACTGGAGAAAGCCATCGAGGCTGCGCTGGGGGACCTGCTCCAGCACGTCATCGTCAAGGATCGGCGCAAAGCGCTGGAGCTGATCGAGTTTCTTCGCTCCGGTTCGGAGGGGCGTTGCTCGTTCCTCCCCGCCACCGGCGATCCCGGTCCGGCTCCGGCGATCGACACCGCCCGCCCGGGAGTGATTGCCTGGGCGCCAGACCAGGTTCGGTGCGAGGAGCGTTTTTGGCCGTTGGTCAGCGCGTTGCTCAAGGACGTAGTGATCGTCTCCGATTTGGCGGCGGCGTGTGAATATGCCGAGAACGGCGGCGGCCATCTCACCCTGGTGACCCTCGATGGAACCGTGGTCGGGCCGTGGGCGGTCACCGGCGGAACCTTGGAGGGACCGGCGGTCGGCTCGTTGCAGAAGAAGCGGGAGATCGCTGAGCTCGACGCCGAGGTGCAAACCCTCGAGGGTCGCTACCGCGAGGTCCTCACTCGACACTACGAGCTGCAAAAACAGACCGGGCGCACCGAGAGCGCGCTCAAGGGAATCGCCAAACATCAGCACACCGAGGAAATGGCGGTAGCCACCCAGGAAAAGGACCTGCACCGAGCCAACGCGGATCTGGCGCGAATCCGGGAGCGCCTCGCCTCGCTAATCGAGGAAGACGAGGCGTTGGCAGTAGCGCTACAGGACCTGGAGCATCAGGAGCAGTCCTCGCGCGGCGAGATCGTCCACGGGCAATCCAGCCGCGAGTCGCGAGAGGCTGGTGTCGGCAGGATGGTGGTCGAGTTGGAGGCGGTGAGGCAGCGCAGCGAGGAGGTCTCTTCCCAGCTCACCGCCCGCCGGGTGGATATGGTGGCCAACTCCGAGAGGAAGACCGCTCTCGCCCAGCAGTTGGCGCAGCAGGGTTCGTTCAGGGGCGAGACGCAGGGTCGAATCGAACGCTCCCGCGCGGCGGCGGCGGGGGCACGCAAGCAACTGGAGCGAGTCTCGGAGCAGATCGCGCAGACCACCTCGGCCCGCGATCATCGGCTTTCGACGCTCGAGGGGCTGAGGCGCGAGTACGAGAAACGCCAGTCCGCACACGCCGACGCCACCGCCAACGTGCGGGAGCAGGAGGCGCGCCTTCGCGAGCTGCGCGATCGGTTGGATGAGCTCACCCATGGCCTTTCGAAGCTCGCGCTCCAGGAGCGCGAGTTGTCCCTCGAATTGGGCCATCTGGTTGCGCAGGTGCGGGATCGCCATCAGGCTGACCTGGAGCAGGAGCTGCACCGCTTCCACCTCTTGCCGCGCATCAGCGGGCCGTCGGAGCTGCGGCTCAAGGACCTGCGAGCGCAGCTCGAGCGCATGGGGGAGGTCAACCTGACCGCGGTGGAGGAGCACGCGGAGCTTTCGAAGCGCCATGAATTTTTGACTACCCAACGGGCGGACCTGGAAGGTTCGTTGGAGCAGCTCAAACGCGCGATCGCGAGGATCGACCGGACCAGTCGGGAGCGCTTTGCCCAGGCCTTCGACGCGGTGAACGAGAAGTTTCAGCAGGTCTTCCCGCGGCTGTTCGGAGGAGGGCGCGCGGGTCTGGTGCTGGTGGACCTGGGCCCGGGGCTGGATCCCGGGGTGGACATCGTGGCCCAGCCCCCGGGCAAGAAGTTGCAGAACGTGAACTTGCTTTCCGGCGGCGAGAAAGCGCTCACCGCGGTGTCGCTGATCTTTTCGATCTTCCTGATCAAGCCCACTCCGTTTTGCATCCTCGATGAGGTCGACGCACCTCTCGACGAGGCGAACGTGGGCCGCTACAACGACCTGGTGCGGGAGATGAGCCGCCAGTCGCAGTTCATCCTCATCACCCACAACAAGAAGACCATGGAAGGCGTGGATACGCTCTACGGCGTTACCATGGAAGAGCCGGGAATTTCGAAGCTGGTCTCGGTTCGAATGCGGGACGCGGTTGCGGCAAACGACGACCAAGCCGCGTAGCTGATACCAACTCGCCAACGGCGCGAGCACCCAGCGTCGGTTACAGATGGGTGTGGCCAGCGCGAGCTTAGCCGGGGATCTGGAGCGCAGGTTGCGAGTGGTTGTCGCTGGTGGCGATCCCTTGGCGCGCAGCGGTCTGCAGGCGCTGTTGTCGGATCAGCCAGGGTTGTCGATCGTCGCCCTCGCGGATCTGGGCCCGGACTTGAGGTTGGTGTTGGAGCGCGAGCGGCCCGATGCTTCCGTTTGGGACCTGGGGATTGAGGCCAAGCTTGGCATCGAAAGGCTACGGGACCTCGACGGCTCCGTTCCGGTGCTGGCGTTGGTCACGGACGACGCCGATGGCCAGGAGCTCTTGGCGGCTGGAGCGCGAGGAGTGTTGCTCCGGGACTCCGATGCCGCGCGAATCGCCGCCGCGCTCTTCGCCGTGGCCCAGCAGATCGCGGTGTTGGAACCTGGGATGGGACTGCCGGGACCGCGCGTTCCCTCGGACGAGCGCGCGCCCATCGAGCCGCTCACGCGCCGCGAATCCGAAGTCCTTCAGTTGTTGGCGCAGGGCCTGTCCAACAAGGAGATTGCCCAAAGGCTCAAGGTCAGCGAGCACACCGCGAAATTTCACGTGAACGCAATCCTCAGCAAGCTGGGCGTCCAGAGCCGGACCGAGGCGGTGGTCAAAGCGGCCCGGCTGAGCCTGATCCTGATCTGAGACTGTCCTTTTGGCTAGGTCGCGACTAGCCATCCAGCGGATGCGCCTGGGTCGAGCCAACCGTTAGCCTCTGCGAGAGCGATGTCTCTTGAAAAGGCGGAGTCGATGGCGAGCAAAAACGATTTATCGGCAGTGTTGGCGGCAACGGTTCAAAAGAGCGGGCCCAGCGTCCTGCGCGTCGAAGGGCGATATCGGACCCCGGCCACCGGGTTGGTCTGGTCGTCGGACGGGCTGGTGGTGACCGCGCATCACTCGTTGCAGCGCGACGAACAGATTCAAGTGGGCCTACCCGATGGGAAGACGGCGGCGGCAGCCCTGGTCGGTCGGGACCCGACCACCGACGTCGCCCTGTTGCGGGTCGAGGCGTCGGGGCTTGTCCAGCTGGACTGGTCCGACGCACCGGACCTCAAGGTGGGGCATCTGGTGTTGGCGCTGGGTCGACCTGGCCGGACGGTTCGAGCGACGCTGGGGATCGTCAGTGCCTTGGCGGAGGAGTGGCGCACTCCCTCGGGAGGTAAGGTGGATCGGTACCTGCAGACCGATGTTTCTTTGCCGCCTGGATTCTCCGGCAGCATGCTGGTGGACACCGAGGGCCGAGTGCTGGGCATGAACACCTCGTGGCTACTTCCCAAGCACGCGCTCGCGATTCCCACGGCCACGGTTCGGAAAGTGGTGGAGGTGCTGCTGTCCGAAGGAAAAGTCCGCCGCGGGTTCCTGGGAGTAGGAGCGCTGCCGATCAGCCTGCCGGAAAAATTCTCCCAGCAAGCCGGACAAGTTGACGGGTTGATGATCATCTCGCTTCAATCGGAGGGTCCGGCCGAAAAGGCGGGACTGATGCTCGGCGATGTGCTGCTCAGCTTCGATGGCACCTCGGTGGGATCGCTGGATCAGCTCACCGAGCTGTTGGATGGAGACAAGATTGGCTCCGAGGCATCGGTCAAAATCTTGCGCGCCGGGCGGATTGAGCAGCAGCAAGTCACGGTTGGCGCGCGGCCGTAGTCGGCCGAAGAGGGCTTCGATGAATCTGCTCAGTCAATTGTCGCGCGAGCTGGAATCGCTGGTCGCCAAGGCGTCGCCGGCGGTCGTCGGCATCGAACATGCCCAGGGCCAAGGCTCTGGGCTGGTGTTGTCTCCCGACGGGTATGTCCTCACCAACGCGCACGTGGTGGGCCGCGCGCGCTCGCTGCGAGTGCGGCTTTCCGAGGGCACGGCGGTGAGAGCCGAACGGGTGGGCGGCGATGAGCACTCGGATCTAGCGGTGATCCGAATCGACGCCAAGAACCTGAGCACCTTGCCTCTCGCGGGATTCGAGTCTCTCAAGGTCGGGCAGCTGGTGCTGGCCATCGGAAATCCGTTCCGGTTCGAGCGATCGGTGAGCCTGGGGGTGATCAGCGCGCTGGATCGAACACTCCCGGGCGCTCGCGGGGGAATCATGGAGGGGCTGATTCAAACCGATGCGGCGATCAACCCGGGCAACTCGGGCGGGCCTTTGCTCAGCACCGAGGGCGAGGTACTGGGTATCAACACCGCGATCATCCCCTGGGCCCAGGGAATTGGGTTCGCGATTCCCGCCTCGACCGCCAATTGGGTCGCTGCAGTATTGATGAGGTCCGGCGAGATTCGCAGACCCTTTCTGGGAATCGCCGCCAAGGGCGAGGAGCTGGAGGCGGAGCTGGTGCGAAGCACCGGCCAGTCGAGGGCGGTCCGAATCGTGGAAGTGGAGGTGTCCACCCCCGCCGCGCTTGCTGGCCTTCGAGGAGGCGATTTGCTGCTCAGCGCCAACGGAAAGCGGGTGGGAACCGTCGACGACCTACAGCGAGTGATGGTGCTCTCCGATGCCGGCCAGATCGAGTTGGAAGTCTGGCGCGGCGATCGCAGGCACCGGGTCCAAGCGCGTCCAGAGCCGCGGGCCCAGGCCGCCTGAGCGGGGGCTAACGCTTCAACGGGTCTCGCTTCTTGAGCATCTCCTGAACCAGCCGCGCAGCTCGGATTCCGGTGAGGAACTCGCCTTCCAGCCCCAGCCCAGGCAGCACCTCGCGGTTTGCCAAAAACAGGTTCTTTACCGGCGTGACTTGCTGGACGCCGGTTATCCCCAACACGCTTTCCGTCTCGACCGAAATCAAAGGGTGGGGAAGCAGCCGGGCGCCGCGAACTCCGCTGGGGTGAAGATAGGGCACCGAACTGAGCTCTCGGTGCCGATCGGCGAAGGGGATGAGCTCGCTCAGATGTCCGGCAATGCGATCCGCGAGCTTCTGCAAATGTGGGTCGCCCAGATCGCGCGCGGTTGCCGGAACGAAGGCCGCCGCGCACACCGTGCGCAGGTCTTCATCCTCGCTCTTGGCGGCAACGCGCCGGGTTCCGAAGACCTGGACCAGCAACGGTCCGAGATCTTCCTCTTGGGTGTCCATCAGCACCAGGTCGCCCATGCCCCGAGGCAGCGCCTCGGCCTTGAGGATCCAGTTGACGCTGAAGAGGAACTGCTTCACCGAAGCGAGATCCAGCACGCCAACCAACTGTCGCTGCTTCTTCTTTTCCAGAATCAGCCGGCGCAGCGCCGCCGAGTCGGTGGAGGCGATCAGGCAATTGCAGCGGTAGAGGTTGTCTGACTGCAGCACTTTGAGACCAATCACCCGGCCGCTGTCGATGGTGAGTGCCTCCACAATCGAGCTTTCCGCGCTCTCCCTCCAGAGCAGATCTCCGCCCAATTCTCCGAGCCGCCGGTACAGCAGCTCCCGCAATCCCTCTCGTCCACCCGGGTAGCGGGTGGAAGCGTGGAGGACTTGAGACAAGGTCCGGGTGGCGGGAAGGAGCCCATTTGGCTTGGCCAGGTAGGTCACGAATCGAATCAGCGCAAGCACCAGTGGGATCGGTGGCGAAGAGCCGGTCAGCGCCAGCGGCATGCTGAGCTCTGGATGGCGTTCCACCATCTTCTTCAGTCGCCAGGCCTGGAGCCAGCCGTCGGGGGGAAGCTCCGGGGCCTGTTTGAGAAAGGCGTCGCTCTGCTCGTGCTGGGCGCTGGCGAGCGACAGCAACGAATTCACCTGCGCGCCGGCTTTGCCAAATTCGCGGCTCAGCTCTTCGAGCCGTTGCGCTTCGGCGTGCGGCAGATCCAGTCGGTGTCCCGGAAGCACGAGCTGCAGGTCAGGGACGTTCGCTTTGAGCGAGCGCTGAACGGTGGTGTTGAGGCCCAGCTCGGCGAAGGCTTCCTCCGCGAGCGGCATGGTGCGCAACTGCGGCGCCACGAAGGGCGCGTAGGGGAGGAGAAATCCGTCGTGCTCGTACCCGGGCCCCAAACCATCGTGCTCCACCAACAGCACCCGGTAGCCTCGCTTGGCGAGCAAGGACGCCGCGAGCGCGCCACCCAGCTGGCCCCCGAGCACGATGACGTCGTAGACGTGTTTCGAGGGGCCGGCGGCGATCTTCGGTCGAGGGGGGAGGTTCGGCATGCGTCACGAACCGGGATTGAGCAGCGACAGCCCGGAGGCCGACGGCTTCGAATCGACGATGGTGCGGCGGCCTTCGCTCGCCACCAACCTCGACGCCACCCATCGGACCGCCATCGGGTAGATGCGGTGCTCCTCGACGTGAATGCGGTCGGCCAGAGTGGTTTCGGTGTCTTCGGGCAGCACCGGTACCGCTGCCTGAACCAGGATCGGTCCGGCATCCGTGGCCTCGTCGACGAAGTGAACCGTGCATCCGGTGATCTTCACCCCGTGAAGCAGCGCCTGCCGGGGCGCGTGGAGTCCGGGAAAGGCGGGCAACAGCGACGGGTGAATGTTGAGGATCTGCCCCCGGAACCCCTTGAGGAAAATGGGGGAGAGTACGCGCATGAATCCAGCAAGGCACACCAATTCAACGCGAGCCTCGCCAAGCTCGCGCAACAGCGCTGCTTCGAACTGCTCCCGGGTGGCGCAGCCCCGGTGGTCGATGACCTTCACCGCCAGCCCGGCGGCCGTGGCGCGCTGGATGGCGTAGGCGGTCGGTACGTTCGAGATCACCAGGACGATCTCGGCCGGATACCGCGGCGCGGCACACGCGTCGATCAGCGCCTGGAGGTTGCTACCATGCCCGGAAACCAGCACCGCCACGCGCAGCTTGGGATTCACGGCTCGATGATCGCGCAGGGCTCGCGCGTGCTCCTCTCCACGTATCCGACCTCGCAAGCGGTGGCGCCGCGGCTATTCAACAGCCGCAGCGCTTTGGAAGCGTCCGACTTGGCCACCACGGCGATCATCCCCAGACCCATGTTGAACGTGGCATACATTTCAGCGCGGTCAATCTCCGCTCCCGAGGCGATCAGGTCGAAGATCGGCGGCCGCGCCCAGGCACGCTCCGAGAGGACCGCGCTGGTCCCGGTGGGCAGGCAGCGCGGCAGGTTGCCGGGAATGCCGCCGCCGGTGATGTGCGCGAGTCCCTTGAGCTGCACCTGCTCTCGGACCGCGAGGATCTCTCGGACATAAATGCGGGTCGGTTCGAGCAGCTCATCCGCCAGGGATCTCCGCAACGGCGGCACGACTTCGGACAGCGCGTGGCCCTGCTCTTGGAGCAGCACCTTGCGAGCCAATGAATAGCCGTTGGAATGAAGCCCGCTGGAGGATAGGCCGATGAGCGCGTCGCCGGGCTGGATGTTTCGCCCGTCGATGATTCGGGCTCGCTCCACCACTCCGACGCAAAACCCCGCCAGGTCGTATTCCCCAGGGGCATAGAAGCCCGGCAGTTCCGCGGTTTCTCCTCCGAGCAGGGTGCACCCCGCCTCCTCGCAGCCGCGGACGATTCCGGCAATCACGCTTTCCGCTTTGGCCAACTCCAGCTTGGAAGTGGAGAAGTAGTCGAGGAAGAAGAGCGGCTCCGCTCCGCTCGTGAGTACGTCGTTCACCGACATCGCGACCAGGTCGATGCCGATGGTGGAGTGACGCCCGGCCTCGAAGGCGACCCGAAGCTTGGTGCCCACCCCGTCGGTACCCGAAACCAAGATCGGATCCTGGTACCGCTTCGGCACCTCGAAAAGGCCACCGAAGCCACCAATGCCCGACAGCACCTCCGGGCGGTGCGTCTTCGCTCCCAGCGGTTTGATCCGCTCCACCAGTGCGTCGCCGGCGGCGATGTCAACGCCCGCGTCTCTGTAGGTCAGGCCCACCAGCGTCTTCTACCGGCAACTTCCGCGATTGTCATGGTTGGGATTTGGGCGCCGCGAGGGTTTCTCGGGGTCGGCGCGACAATGCTACGCTTCCCCCGTGCCTCGCCAGACGGCGGCACATCCGCGGAATGGTGATGAGCGCCGAGGAAGCCCTCTTTCAGCGATATGGGCAGGAATACCCAAAGGGTACCGTGCTCTTCAGCGAAGGGGACCCGGGAAAGCAGGTGTTCGTCCTTCAGTCGGGACGCGTGGAGATCAGCAAAAAGGTAGGCGCGTTGGAGACCACCCTTGCGATGCTCGGTCCGGGTGAGTTCTTCGGGGAGATGGCGATCATCTCCAACAAGCCTCGAAGCGCCACCGCTCTGGTCATTGAAAACTCCAAGCTCTTGGTGATCGATCCCAAGACTTTCGAGGGAATGATTCGCGGCAACTCGGAGATCGCCCTGCGGATGATCAAGCGCTTGGCCGAGCGGCTCAGCGACGCTGACGAAAAGATCGAAAATCTGCTGCTCATGGATCCCCACCGCCGGGTGGTCCACCGGATTTTGCAGATTTGCCAAAGCCACGGTCGTCCTACCGAGCAGGGTGTCGAAATCACCTTCGCGGCGCGGGAGCAGCCCACCAACATTGGCGTCGGTGAGGCCGGAATCCGCTGGATGTTGAGCCGGTTGGAACGCGCTGGCCTGTTGGATCGCCGAGACGATAAGGTCACCGTTCGGGACACGGCGCGGATGCAGGATTATTTAAAGTATCTGGACATGAAGTGGAAGTTCGGGGACCTCTGAGTGCGAGTCCAAATCCTGGGTTGCTACGGTGGCGAGCTACCCAATTATCGGACCACTTGCTTTCTCATCGACGAGGTACTCGCCTTTGACGCGGGGGCGCTGACCGCCTCGCTAAGCCTCGAGCGCCTTTCGGCGCTGGAGCACATTCTGCTCTCCCACAGCCATTTCGATCACGTCAAAGATCTGCCGCTGGTGGCTGATTTGATGGCGGGTCGCCGCCGGCGGCCGATCACCGTTTACGCTTCGCAGCAATGCACCCGGACGCTGCGGAAGAACATGTTCAACGACTCGCTTTGGCCGGACTTCACGCGGATTCCCAGCGCCCGAAACCCGGTGATCCGTTTCAAGCCCTTCCGGGCCGGCAGCAGCTTTCGGATTGGCAAGTACCGGATCCGATCGATCTCCGTCTGCCACCCGGTGGAGTCCTGCGGCTTCGTGATTTCGGACGAAAGGAGCTCCTTTGCGATCAGCGGGGACACCGGCCCGACCCAGGCCCTCTGGAACATCGTCAACCGCACTCCCGATCTCAAGGCGCTGGTGCTCGAGACCAGCTTCCCCAACGAGATGCAGGAATTGGCGGATGTTTCGGGACACCTCACCCCGCAAACGCTTCGGAGCGAGCTGGCCAAGTTCCGGCACAACGGGACCTCGATCTTCCTCTACCACCTCAAGCCCGCCTACTTGGCTCAGCTCAAGGAAGAGATCGCGGGGCTGCCGGTGGAGCTGCTGAAGCTCGGCGACAGCTTGGAATTCTAGAGGTAATCCGCGTTGACTCACGGGCAGCGCCGCACTACGCCAGTTGCGCCGATGAGTTGGTTTTCCAAAAAGCCGCGCATTTCCACCACCGAGGCGGATGGCCGGGCCAAGAAGGCGTCCCGGATGCAGGGCCTCTGGGTCAAATGCGAGGACTGCAATGAGATCATCTACCGGCAGGAGGTGGAGAAGAACCTCCACGTCTGTACCAACTGCGGCTACCACCTGCCCTGGCCGGCTCGAGAACGGCTCAAGGCAGTGCTGGATCCCCAGAGTTTTCGAGAGCTCGACGCCGATCTCGAGCCTGAGGATCCGTTGGCCTTCTCCGACTCCAAGAAGTATCGGGAGCGACTGCGGGCCGCTCGCAAAGCGCTCCAGTCTCCCGACGCGTTCATCTCCGGGATGGGAGAGATCGGGGGACATCTGGTTTCGGTTGGGTGTTTCCTCTTCGACTTCATGGGAGGTTCGATGGGTTCGGTGGTGGGCGAGAAGGTCGCGCGGGTCTTCGAGCGAGGCTGCGACCAAGACTGCCCGGCGCTGATCTTCTCCGCTTCCGGGGGGGCGCGGATGCAGGAGGGCATCCTTTCGCTGATGCAGATGGCGAAGACCTCGGCGGCCCTCGTCCGGTTCCATCGCCGCCGCCGGCCGTACATCTCGGTGATGCTCCATCCCACCACCGGAGGTGTCGCGGCGTCGTTTGCCTGGCAGGGTGATGTCATCTTGGCCGAGCCCAAGGCGCTGATTGGATTCGCGGGACCGAGGGTGATCGAGCAGACCATTCGCCAGAAGCTTCCCCAAGGGTTCCAGACGGCGGAATTTCTGCTGGAGCACGGGATGATCGACGCCATCGTGGCGCGCAAGGAGCTGCGCTCGAAGCTCGAGCAGCTCTTGGGCTTGATGGGATAGTTCACCTTAGATGCAGCTGCCCAAGACTCCCGAGCAAGCGCTCAAATTTCTTGGAGCGTTTTCACCTTCGCAGATCCGGTTGGGACTGGAGCGCATCGAGCACGCGCTCGCCTCGCTGGACTATCCGGAGCGACGCTTTCGCATCGTTCACGTCGCGGGCACCAACGGCAAAGGTTCGACCTGCGCGTTCATCGCCAGTTGCCTGGTCTCGGCGGGCTACCGCGTCGGGCTATACACCTCTCCGCATCTGGTGAAGATCAACGAGCGGTTTCGGATCGATAGGCAGGACATTTCCGATGAGCTCCTGGGCCGAAGGGTCCTCGAAGTGGTGCAGCGCTACCCTCAGCTTGGCTCGGATGCGCCTCCACTGACGTTCTTCGAGTTCGGAACCCTGGTCGCGCTGTGGCATTTCGCGCGCGAGCAAGTTGAGGTGGCGGTGCTCGAAACGGGGTTGGGAGGTCGGTTGGATGCCACCACCGCGGCTCGGCCAGACGTGACTGCGATCACGCCGATCTCTTTCGACCACATGGACTATTTGGGAAACACGTTGGAGCAAATCGCCGCGGAGAAGGCCGGCATTCTCAAGTCCGGCGTGCCGGCCGTCTTCAGTCGACAAGATCCCGAAGTCCTCTCCGTGCTCTACGCTCGAGCGAGGGAGGTTGGAGCGCCGACGTACCAGGAGGGGCGAGACTTCGAAGCGACGACACAGTCCGACGGTCATCTGATGTACCGCGGAATCCACAGCTCGGTTTCGGACCTAACGCTTGGGCTCGCCGGGCGCCATCAGGCGCAGAACGCCGCGGTGGCGCTCGCCTGTCTCGAGTTGTTTCGGGATGTCGGCTTCCCCACTTCACCCGTGCAGCTGCGCGAAGGCCTTCGGGAGCCGCGGTGGCCCGGGCGATTCGAGCAAGTCCCTTGGCGTCGACCCCTGGTGCTCGACGGAGCCCACAATCCCGCGGGCATCGAGGCGCTGGTAACGGCGCTGGCGGACTTCTATCCTGGGCGCCAGTTCCATCTCATCTTCGGGGTTCTTCGCGACAAGCAATGGGAACGAATGATCTCTCGCCTATTTCCACTCTGCGCGTCGGTGCGGCTTGTCGATGTGCCGAGCCCTCGCTCGCTGCACCCATCCGAATACCTCGCGCGCGCGAGGGAAATCTGTCCGCAGATCTCGGTGGCTTCATCTCCGGCGGACGCTTTGGCGGCTGCCCACGCCGAGTCACCTTCGGACGCCATCCTGGTTGGCGCCGGCTCGCTGTATTTGATTGGTGCCCTCAAGGATGCGATTTCCAACGAGATTTCGGTCTCGAAAGGCGCATAATGGCGCACTGCGCCATGAACCCTTAAGTTGTGGGTAATGGGGATGCCAGCGCTACAGTCACCAGATCCCTCAAAAGCACCGAAGGTTGACGATCTCGAATTTCACGCGCTCTACACCAAGAGCGCTTATCCGGTTCAAACGCGGGACGGCTGGCAGCTCATCGTCACGCGATACCAGCCGAGTCCCCAGCGGTTCAATCAGCCATTGCTCGGCGAGCCGCTGCTGTTATTGCACGGGTTTTCCCAAAATCGTCATGCCTGGACCTCGGGGGAGTTCGTCAAGAACCTGCTCTTCTTCGGATTGGACATCCACATCCTGGAGCTGCGCGGGCACGGGAAGAGCTCGATCGCGCTGCAGCGGGAACGGGCGCAGCAGCTCGGCGTCCCTCTGCCGGCGGACATCGACTACGGCTGGGATATCGATACCTACTTTCTCACCGATCTCCCGGCCGGAATTGCCGCCGTCAAGAAGGCCACCGGACGGGACAAGATTTTTTTCTGCGGCCACTCGATGGGTGGGATGCTCGGATACGGTTACGCTGGCCTCCACGACGATTTCGAGGGTTTGATCACCATCGGGTCGGCGGCGGATCTCGGCAGGGGGTTTCCTCTGCTGCGCGCGATTGCCTTCGGTACCCCGGTGTTGTCCGCGGGCGTCGACTTGGCGTTTGCGTCGGTCAACCTTCAGCGTCGAGTTTCACGCGCCGGGCTGGCATTGCTGAACCGCGCCGTTAACGGTTTCAGAAAGCCCGCAAATTCGACGCCTCACGCTCGAGCTCGGGAACTGTCGTATCAGTACGTGCCGGTCGACACCTGGCTCAAATGGGCGGAGCGCCTGCTCGGGCGGGCGCAGAAACAGCCGATCTACGAAAAGCTGAACTCGCGTGTGAACAAGCTGACCAATCCCTCCCGGGTGAGCGCGGAAGACATCCGCTGGCTAATGCGCTGGGGCGGGGAGCGAGAGCCGCGCAAGGTCCTCGACCAGTTCACCAAATGGATCCGCCGCGACGAGTTGTGCTGCTATCGCACCGGGCATGACTTCAAGAAGAGCTTTGCGAACATCAAGATCCCGATGGCCATCATTTTCGGGGATCTCGATCCGCTGGCGTCTGTGGCGTCCACGCGCAGCGTCTACCGCGCTGCCCAGAGCGACTATCTGCTGTGGAGGCCGGTGAAGGGGAACAGCCACATCGAGCTGACGATGGGCCACGACATCCGGCAGATCTGCTACGACATCAAGAACCTGGTGGAGTACGCGAGAACCCACCGCGCCGCGGCCGTGCGCAAATAGCCGCGCCGATGCGAGAACGGCCTACATCCACGCCGTCCAGGAACTGAGCCGAGCCGCGCGGGCGGAAACTGGGTGACGCAAGCGCTCATGCTAGCATCGGCTACGTGCGGAGACTGATCTGGCTGCGCTGGACGGGCGCGCTGCTGTTTGCCCTCGCGTCGCAAAGCAGCGCTGTTCGAGCGGCGGAAGTAAACGTGGTGTCCAAGGTGGAGGTCCGCGGTCGAGCGGTGGAGATCCTCGCCAGCCGCAAACCCAACTTCACCACCTTCACCATGACCGACCCGCCGCGGTTGGTGGTCGACATCTCGGAAGCCGTTTTTGCGCAAGTACCCGAGGAGATGCGGGTGCAAAACGGAACGATTCGGACGATCAAGACGGCGGGCTATGGTTCCGGCGCGTCGGCGATTGCGAGAGTCATTATTGGTTTCGAACACAATGTAGAGACGGACATCACGCCGTTTGGCGACAACGGCCTATTGGTGAAGATGCTCGGCGACAGCGGGCCTCCCGCCGTGGCAGCCGCGGAAGCTCCGGTGAAGTCGCAGGGCTCCCCAGAACGCTCCTCGTCGCCGACCACTGAATCCGCCGCGGCGACAGATCCAGCGAAGTCGACAGTGGCGGAAGCTGCGGATGAGGAAAAGCCAGCGCCGACCAGCGCCAAAGGCAAGCGGGCGATGTCCGTTGCCGAGGCCAAGCCGGCGCCTGCCGCCGCTGAGTCCAAGCCTGCATCCTTGGTCGCCGAGGCCCAAACTGGTCCAACCGCCGCGAAAGCAAAACCTTCGCCCACCGTCGAGGAGGCCAAGCCGGCCCCCTCGGTGGCGAAGGCTCAGCCGGCGGCCGCCGTCGCTGAAACCAAGTTGGCGCGCGCTGCCGCGGAGTCTAAACCGCCCGAGGATCAAAAGCGCATGGCGGACTTGGCCAGCGCAGAACGCGAGCGCGCGAACAAGGAAGCGGAGGAGCTCAAGCGGCAGCGCGAGGAAAAGGAAGCGAAGCTGCGCGAAGCAGAAGCCAAGCGCAAGGCGCAGGAAGAGAAGCAGCGGCAAATCGCCGCAGAAGAGCAAAAGAAAAAGGAAGAGCAGCGGCTCGCCAAGCAGTTGGAGCGCGAGCGGGCCCAGGTCGAAGCCGAGCGGCGAAAGCAAGCCGAGGTCGAAAAGAAGAAGAAGATCGAGGAGGAGCGACTCGCGAAGCGGCTTGAAGCCCAAGAGCGCGCCAAGGCCGAGCAGGAGCGGCGACGCCAGGCCCGAAACGAGAGCCAGAGGAAACGAGAAGCGGCTCGACTGGCACGGCAGCTCGAGCACGAGCGGGCCAAAGCTGAAAAGCAGGGTCGTCGGCGCGAATTGAAAGTTGCATCGGCTTCAACCGTCCAATCGGACGCAATCATGGACGAGGCGGCTCCGCTTCGGCGACAACGTCCAACCGGGGGACGAAACCTGGTGACCTTCGTGGGTTTTACTCAGCAGTCCTCCGGCTCGAGGATATTCGTGCGCACCTCTGGACCAGCGCAGTATTCGGTCGCTCAGGCAGGCGACAAGGTCGTGGTGCTCGAGCTGGAAAATGCCCGGATCGGTGTGCGGAACAACTCGCGGCCCCTCGATACTTCGCAGTTCGATTCTCCAATTAAGATGGTAGAGCCGCATCAAGCCAGTGGGCGGACGGTGCGGGTCCAGATTCGACTCAGGGACGCCGTTCCCTATCAGGCCAAACAGGAGGGGAACCAAGTGTTCCTCGACTTTGGTCCACCCGCCCATCCCTAAATCGCGCTAAAAAGCCAATGTGGCTACACGGGCGGCTGATCGGCCGGAACCGTCCGCAGGGGTTTCCTTGGTGGAGCTCAACGGGCGCGTGCAGTGATTGCCGATACCGCCTTCGTTCTGGGCATGTTCGTCGGACAGTTACTCACCCCGCAGGCGGGGCAAGGCGAGCTGATCTCCGATGAGCAGACCTACAACACCGAGACCAAGGTGGTGGTGGCCCGGGGGCACGTGGCGCTTCGGTCGAGAGGGGTGACGCTCTGGGCCGACGAGGTGACTTACGATCAGGTCAACCAGTACGCGACCGCGGTGGGAAACGTGATGATGGTTCGCGGACTCACTGCCGCCTTCGGGGACCGGATCGAGGTGGACTTGTCCTCGGATCAGGCGATCGTGGAGCGCGGCTTGGTGATTCAGAAGCGGGGCGTTCCTCCGGAGCAGTTGCTCACGGCAAAGACTCCGGATCAGCTGCTGAGGATGGGCCAGACGTCCCTGGCGCTCACCGGACGAAAAGTGACGCGGGTAAACGATCGCCGGTTTCTCGTGGACGGCCTCTCGTTCACTCCGTGCGACTGCGATCCCGCTCGTCCGAGCTGGCGGATCGATTCCACCCACGCCGATTTGACCGAGTCCGAACGGGCGAATCTCTCGGTGCCGATCATCTATGTGCATTCGGTGCCGGTCTTCATCCTGCCCTGGATTTCCCTGCCGCTAAACGATCGCGCCACCGGATTGCTGCCGATCCGCCCGACCTCCACCAGCCTCAACGGGTGGACCATTGACCAACCGGTGTTCATCACCCTGGGGGACAGCTACGACTTGACGCTGACCCCCGGCTACTACTTTGGAAACAACGGAGTCGACCAATTCGGAAATCCGATTTTGCCCGGAGTCAAAGGCCCGCGGCTGCAGAGTGAGTTTCGCTATCTCCCTTCCGCCACGACCAGCGGGCGCGCTTCCTTCGGAGTCATCGACGATCGCAAACCACTCCGCGATCCGATTTCGGGAACACTGCCGACCTTCACCGACCCAGTGACCCAAGAAACGGTAGCTGTCAAAAAGCCGCGCGGACTACGCTGGGACGCCTCATTGCAGCACGCCCAGGATCTCGGCGCGGGCTGGGCGGATCGGGTCGACGCGTTTGCGGTTTCCGACGGCAATTATATCCGGGACTTGCAATCGGACATCATCGCCCGGTCGGAAGGGTACCTACGTTCCACGGGCGTGCTGTTCCACCGCGATGCCGACAGTTACGCGGGGATCGATGTCGCTTTGCGCCAGGATATCCGGTGGGGCTATCGCCTTTTCGGCGACGATCACACGCCGGATGGAACGGTGCAGCCGGGTCCCAACACCCTGCAGCGCCTCCCGGGCATCGTCTACGACATCCCCGAGCGTCCACTCTTCGGTCCCACAGTAGGAGGGCTGCGCCTCGAGTATACGCGGATTGCGCCGCTGCACGGGTTGACCTCCTTCGCCTATTTTTCGCCATCGCCGGACCCGTCCATGTCCATCATGAGCGGCGAACGCGAGGCGCGAGACCGGATCGACTTTCGTCCTCGAATCAGCGCCGGCTTCGGCGTGGCTCGATTCGTCAGGTTCACGCCGTACTTGAGCTTCCGCGAGGATCTCTACCTCGGGGAAGTCAGCGGGAAGTTCGTCCACCGCGGCTACCCAGTGCTCGGTGTCAGCACCGAGACCGAGCTGGCTCGCGCGTTCACGTTCAAAGACGGGGGCGCGCTGCGGCACGCGATTACCCCATCCGTCGAGATCAGGTATGTCCCCCCGGTGCTGGGACACGCCTGGCCGATGCCCTACGACGAAGTCGATCTCGCGGTACCCTCGGAGGGACTATTCCAAGCGGTAGCTCAGGTCAGCCAAAAGTTCGCGCTGCGAAAGGGCCAAGTCACCACCGAGCTGCTTCGCTTCGATCTCGGGCAGGACTTCGACTTCCGAAAACAGCGCGCCGGCGACACCTTCGCCAGATCCACGTTTACCTACGGTTTGCTGAGCGCCTCGGCTTTGCTGCGATACGACATTCCCGGCGGCCGTCTCACGCAGTTGGTGACGAACGTTAACGCCTATCCCACGAGCTGGCTCTCGCTCTACGCCGCCTACCAGAACCTCAGCATCGATGGTCCCGAGCATTTTCGGCGAGGAATCGATGCTCTGGTGGGCAGCCCATTGCCGCCGGATTTTGTTGAAGCCGAGCAAGCCAACAACTTGACGGGTTCCAACGGTCGAGCCCAACAGTTGGACGCCGGTTTCGGCGTCCGGCTGAAATTTGGCCTGGGAATTCGATACGCTGCGCTCGTCAAACCGGTGGCGTTTCCGGACGGCGTACGTTGGTCGGCCGAACAGCAAACGCTTGCCGTGTCTTACTCGCCATCTTGCGATTGCTGGCGCATCGAAGTAGCCGCCCGGATTCCTCGGATACAGAATGAGTTCCCGAAACCAGATTTTTTCTTCACCCTCGTTGTTTATCGATTTGGCGGGTTCGGAATAGGGGGGTAGCGGAACACGTTTCGTAGGTGTCATATTGAACGATGTGAGCTCAGCACGCGGGCCGGCTACTTCACTTGGCGTGTCTTGTGAGCGAACCTTTTTTTGCTAGGGAGTGTAGGCAGGTGATAACAACTCTTCTGCTCAAACGTGTCAGAGGAAACGTGTCGGAAATTGGAAAACGGTTGGGTCAGCGGATTCGCGAGCTGAGGACTCAAAAACCTGAACGTTGGACGCAAGAAGATTTGGCGGAACGCGCGAGGATCAGCGTGTCGTTCCTCTCGATGATCGAGCGCGGCGAACGGGTCGCCCACGTGGAGACCCTGGCCGCGTTGGCCGAGGCCCTGGGCGTGAGCTTGGCCGAGCTGTTTGCGGGAGCCGATTCACGAGGCACCGACACCGCCGAAATGATGCGGCCGCTGTCGGATTTTTGCCGCTCCCGCTCCTTGACCTCGAGCGACGTGGACAAGCTGCTCGGCGTCGCCCGAGCGATGTTCAACGGCGCATCTCGTTAGGCGACGGGCCCAAGGCCCGGAAATCCATCCTCTTCTTGACCCCCAGTTGAGGCGCCTTCTACTCTCGTCCGCGTTCGCGGCTCGGGAGGAAAACAGGTGGCGCGACGTCGAAAACAGCACCTAGGGAGCGCTGCCGAGGGAGAACGCCAGAAGACCATTCTTCGAGCGGCGATCACCGTGTTTTCCGAAAAAGGGTACCACGGTTGCCGGATCGCGGACGTGGCCCGCGAAGCAGGCGTGGCCTACGGGCTGGTCTACCACTACTTCAAGGACAAAGAAGCCTTGCTGCAGGCGGTGTTCGAAGTCGGGTGGGGAGGATTCGTCGCCCGGGTGCGGGAGGTGGCCGAGGCGGAGGGGCCGATCGAAGAAAAGGTCCAGCGGATCGTGGCGGTGGCCTTCGAGGCCTACCGCGTCGACCCGCGAGCGGTGAAGGTGGTGCTGCTAGAGATCGCGAGAAATCCCACCTTGGGAAGTCTGAACCGCCAGTCGGCCTTCATCGAGGTGATTCAGATCGCCCAGCGGATGTTCGCGCAGGCTCAGCAGAAAGGCGAGCTCAAGCCGGAGTTGGAGCCGCTCTTGGCCGGAGCATGCCTTTTCGGCGCCATCGAGCTTGGGCTGACCACCTTCGTGCTGGGTTTCATGGATCGCGACAGCGAAGAGGCTCTGCAGCGCGCTCGGCAGCAGTTGACGGATTGCTTTCTCGACGGAGTGCTGAGGCTGGGAGAACGCCGCCGAAGTCCGATGGAGAGTGCCGCGATTGGGCGGTTCAAGTCCTACTGAGCGTTCGAGGAAACGATGCACAATCCCAACAAGGTGATAATCACCTGCGCGCTGACCGGCGTGGTCGCGAACCGGGAACAGTGCCCATACCTGCCCTATGCGCCCGCCGAGATCGGAGAGGAAGCCAAGCGCGCCTATGACGCCGGGGCGGCGGTGGTCCACATCCACGGCCGAGAGCCCGACACCGGCGAGCAGACCTGGTCAACCGAGATTTATCGGCAGATCAAAGAAGAGGTCCAAAAGCGCTGTCCGATCATCATCAATTTCTCGAGCGGTGGGTTCAACATGGGAGTCGCTAGCGAGGCCGAGAAGCACGGCCGGCTCGACTACTTGCGAAAGACCCGTCCGGAAATGGCCGCCTTGAACATGGGGTCGATGAACTACGCTAAGTACTCCGAAAAACAGCGCCGCTTCGTTTTCGATTTCGTGTTCATGAACCCATTCGCGGACATCCTGATGGCCGCGGAAGCGATGCGCCAGGGAGGAGTCAAACCCGAGCTGGAGTGCTTCGACCTGGGCCACCTCAGCAATGCCGAGCCGCTCCTGGCGATGGGTGCTCTCAAGCCGCCCCTGCAGTACAGCTTTATCTTGGGGGTTCTGGGCGGCGCTCCGCCCACCGCGGAGACGCTTGCCCACATGGCGCGGGCGGTTTCCGGACCCCACACCTGGGAGGTGATTGGAATCTCTAAGGTGCAGTGGCACCTGCTGGCAACCGCCCTAGTGCTGGGCGGCAATATTCGCGTTGGCTTGGAGGACAACTTCTACCTGGATCCCGCCGGAACCGAGATGGCGAAAGGCAACGGGCCGCTCGTCGAAAAGGCGGTGCGAATGGCCCGCGACGTAGGGCGGGAGCCGATGTCTCCAGACGAAGCGCGCCGCGCTCTCTCGCTGCCGCAGCAGTGGTAGCGGCCGGCTATTTGAACTTCAGCCGCAGCAGCGATTCGGGATCCACGTACAGCTTCGCTACTTTGGCCGCCCAGTGCAGGTGCGGGCCGGTGACGCGCCCGGTTCGTCCGACGGCACCGATGATCTGCCCCTGATGCACCCGCTGGCCCACCACGGCAATCGTCTGGGACAAGTGGAAGTACGCGGTGAACAGTCCCGCGCCATGGTAGATGACGACCGTATTGCCGGAGGCGAAGCAGCGGCGAACCAAAACCACTTCGCCGTCATTCGCAGAAAATACCGGCGCGCCGGTGCGGCCGTCCAAGTCGACTCCGTAGTGCTGGCTGTCCTTGGCGCCGTTGAGCAGGCGCAAGTCTCCGAAGCGGCCGGTGATCGTGCTTTGGCGCGGCCAGCGAAAATTTTGCGTGAAGAGCGGTGGCTCAGTTGGGCGGTCGTAGGCGCGTTCGAGAACGGCCTGATCCTCCGCGAGCCAACGCCGCTCGGCGGCTGAAGGATGGATGAAGCGCTTGGCGACGGTCAGCTCGCGCCGGTTGAAGTTCGGTTCGACCACGGTGACGCTGCCGGTGATTTCTTCCTCCGAGCTCTCGGATGGCTCGGTAACGCTCACCAGAAGCTCGCCGGGCGCCTGCTCTAGTTCCAGCGCCACCAGGGCCCAGTAGCCTCCCGGTCCGGGAAAAAATGCGAGCTGCCGGCCCCCCAGCTTTCCGGTGGGCACCGAGGCGACGCCTCGAATGCGGATCAGGATCGCATCGCCGGGCCGTGCCATACCCGGTTGGATTTCCAGCAAGGCAGCGGAGTGGGCTGTCGCCGCCGAAAGCATCGCGGTCGCGAGGGTCAGCGCGCTCAGCATTGTGGGTTGCAGCCCGGGCATGGCCCATCATAAACAGTTGGTGCCCATGAAAGTCCTGGTTGCCGATGATCTGTCGCCCGAAAGCATTGAGATTCTTCGCCGCGAAAAAGAGCTGTCGGTGGATGTGCGGGTCGGCCTGAAGCCCCCGGAGCTAAAAGCCGAAATCGCTCAGTACCAGGCGCTGGCGGTTCGAAGCGCGACCAGGGTGACCGCGGAGATCATCGAGGCGGGCAAGAACCTCAAGGTGATCGGCCGGGCAGGTGTAGGCGTCGACAACGTGGACCTTGAGGCCGCGAACCGGCGCGGGGTGGTGGTGATGAACACCCCGGGCGGCAACACCATCACCGTGGCCGAGCACGCGATCGCGATGATGCTTGCGCTGGCCCGCCACGTTCCCCAGGCGACCGCCAGCATGAAGGCGGGCCACTGGGAAAAGAAGAAGTTCCAAGGTCGAGAGCTGTTCAACAAAACCTTGGGGGTGATCGGGGTCGGCAACATCGGCTCGATGGTGGTGGATCGCTGCATCGGGATGAAGATGAAGGTGGTGGCGTACGATCCGTTCATCTCGGCCGAGGCCGCTCGCCGGATGGGGTGCGAGCTGGCTTCGCTGGACCAGGTGCTCAAGCGAGCGGACTTCGTCTCGATTCACGTTCCCTTGACCGCGGAGACCCAGGGGCTGATCAACAAGAAGACGCTCGCGCGGATGAAGAAGGGAGCGTTTCTCATCAACTGCGCGCGCGGGGGCGTGGTGGACGAGCCGGCCTTGGCGGAGGCGCTTTCCAACGGGCGCTTGGCCGGGGCTGCCCTCGACGTCTTCGCCCAGGAGCCGCTGAGCCCGGAGAGTCCACTGCTGAAGTTGGACAACTTCATCTGCACGCCCCACCTGGGAGCTTCCACCGCCGAGGCGCAGCGCAACGTGGCCATCGCCCTCGCCGAGCAGCTGGTCGACTTTCTCTGCCATGGCAACATTCGAAATGCGGTGAACGTGCCCTCGGTCTCCAACGAGGTCCTGGAGAAGCTGGGACCGTGGCTGAATTTGTCGCACAAGCTCGGGATGCTGGCCGGGCAGCTCTCACCCGAGGAGCTCACCAGCGTGGAGGTCGAAATCAGCGGAGAAGTCAACCAGAACCCCACCGCCCCGATCACCGTGCAGGCCTTGAAGGGCCTTCTGTCTCAGCTCTGGGGCGAAGCCGTCAACGAGGTCAGCGCCCCGGCGCTGGCCAAGGAGCGCGGGATTGTGGTGGTGGAGAGCCACCGCGGCGAGACCGCGGATTTCACCTCCAGCGTCGCGCTCAAGGTGAAGGGAAAGACGGATCTGGTGGTCGAGGGTACGGTTTTCGGGCGGCGCGAGCCGCGGATCGTCCGGGTCAACGTTTTCGACATCGAGGCGGTTCCGGCAGGGCATCTGATCGCCATCCACAACCAGGACATCCCGGGGGTGGTGGGCCGCGTCGGCACGCTGCTGGGAGCAGCGGGGGTGAACATCGCCAGAATCCACCTTTCGCGCGAGCGGGAACGAAAACAGGCCTTCTCGCTGATCAACGTGGACAGCGCTCCCGACGCCGCTCTGCTCGAGGAGCTGGGGAAGATCCATGGGGTTCTCGGAGTCAAACACATTCTGCTCTAGCGCACACCGGACAGTTGCGCTCCCGGGCTCGTTGCCCCGGCGCAAGGGAGCGCGTAACTAGAGCGCCGAGGGGAGGACTTGGCTTTTATGCGCTCACCCAAGAAAGACGCGGAAGGCAGCCTCAGCTCGTTGATTACCAAGCTGGCGGACGCGCTGGGCCGACTGATGAGCGAACATCTGGAGCTCGCCAAGCTCGAGCTCAAGGGGGATGCCCGGGCGCTGGTCACCGTGGGGACAAAGCTGGCCATCGCGTTGCCCTTCGCGGTGGTGGGCTATGCTTTTCTGTGCGCGGCGCTCTGCATCCTGGTTTCGCGGTGGCTGCCTCTGGAGGCGGTGGTCGCGGCCGTCGGCGCGTTCAACCTTCTCGCGGGTGGAGTGCTCGGGTACGCGACGATGCGCGGGCTGAAGCGCCGAAACGTGATGGACGACACCTTTCAGGAGCTCAGTAAGAGCGTCGCAGTTCTGGCCGCGGACGGGCATCGCGAGCTGCCGGAGGTCAGGCGTGAACAGCGTCAGTGAATCCAAGGTCCGCAGGACTCCGGACGAGGTTCGAGCGGACATTGAGCGAACTCGCGCCGAGATTGTTTCTTCGGCCAATGCGTTGCGCCGCGAGATGGCAATGCGCATGGATTGGAAGCGGTGGGTAGGTCAGAACCCAGGATTTTTTATGGCGGGCGCATTCATGCTCGGATTTTGGCTTGCCACTCGACGTCGCAAAACGAGGTAGCGAGGGAATTCAGAAAGGAAGAAAAAACAGATGGAAGCCAGGTCAAACATCGAGAGCAAGGCGCGCGAGCTGCAATCCCGCGTGGGCCCCGAGATCCGGCAGGCGGCAAGGGGCCTTGAGGGCTTGAACGCTCGAATCGTGAACTTCATCCGGGAGCGGCCGGGCACCTGTCTTCTGGGTGCGTTGGCGTTCGGGTTCATCGTCGGGAAAATCGCTTCGCGCCGCTGAGCCGGCCACCAGGAGAATCGAATGGCTAACGCAGAAGAATCGGAAAACGGCGCACCCAGAAGCAATCATCCGCCGAGCATCGGCAAGCGCGTGCAAGACATCGAGAGCAGCGCCCAGCACCTCATGGAGGAGGCGAAGGGAGTGGTGACGGACCTTCGCGACACCCTGGACATCCGCGCTCGCGTCCAGCGTCATCCCTACGCGATGTTGGCCCTGGCGGCCGGTGTCGGCTACGTACTCGGAGGCGGCCTGTTCACCCGGTTGACCGGAAGCCTGGTGCGTTTGGGCGTACGACTGGCGGCGGTGCCGCTGGTGAAGGATGAGTTGAGGAACTTGGCGCAAGTTGCCCTTTCGGGACTTGGCTCCGAACAGTCGTCGGAGCAGCCTCAGTCCACCGGCACCGGTACTTAACGGTTGCTTAACGGCAGTTAGAGGATATCCAGAGTTTCACAAAAGGGAGCGCTTCATGATCGATATCAAGAAACTGCGAGATCTCGACAAGGACGACCTGCTGAACTTGATCGGTTTGCAGACCAAGCGAAACGCGGCGGACTGGATCCTGCCGTCCCTGGGGATCTTCGGCGTCGGCGTTCTGGTGGGCGCGGGGATTGGGATGCTGCTGGCCCCCAAGCCGGGTCGTGAGCTCCGGGAGGATCTGCGCAATCGCCTTCAAGGAGCCGCCGACGACATCGGCAATCAGCTCTCGGGAGCCGCCGGCCGAATCGAAGCGGGCGGCGCGAGCAGCCAGCGGCCGCTCTGACTATTTCGCCACCTTCGCCAGGGGCCGGGCCTCTTCGGCGTCGCACACCAGATCGCGCGCCGGTCGATCTGCGCCGATGTGTTCGCCGATGATCCGAGCCAGCTTTTCCAGGTTCACCGCGCTGTAGTGGTACTCGCCTTCCCAACCCATGAGCTGGAAATTCTCCGGAGCCAGCGGGTTGCGCGGGGCTCCTCGGTCTTCGCGGACCACAACGTTGGGTCCCAAGTGACACAGCCCATAGCAGCCGCCGCGATACGCCTCGCAGCGAGTAGCCAGGCCCTGTTGCAACAAAAGCTCCCGGCAGGTGGAGAAGAGGAGATCCGCCCCGCCGCCACGACACTCGGGGCCTTTGCAAACAGCAAGGCGATACTTCTTCATTCGAGGTGAACGCTACGGGCTTTACCCAGTGCTGGGAAGGGTCGCCGCAGACCCGGGGGCGGCGGCCTCGGCTTCTTTGCGCTGAAGGAAACGGTCGAATCGCCTCGCGAAAGGCCAATAGAACAAAAAGCCTGCAAAAAGATTGAAGAGCTGCAGCAGGACCGCTCGGTAGTCGGCGCCGGTTGAAAAAAAAGCACCCAGCGGCGCGGGCAAGGTCCAGGGTACCTGCAGGTAGGGCCGGGTCACCCAATTCCAGGAGAACGCCAGGTAGGCGGTCAACGCCGAGAACAGCGGGCTGGCGATGAACGGGATCGCCAGCTGCGGGTTGAGCACCACCGGGGCGCCGAACAAGATCGGCTCATTGATGTTGAACAGCGATGGCAGAATGGCCAGGCGGCTAACGCTTCGCAGCTGACGAGATTTCGCGCGGAGAAGGAGAAAAGCCAACGGCAGCGTTCCGCCCGAGCCGCCCTGCCAGGCGAACCACAGGTAAAACGGTTGGCTCGCGATGTGGGGGAGGATTTTTTCCCCTTGCGCGGCGGCTTCCATATTCCCGACCAGCATCGCCTCCCACAAGGGACGCAAGGAAGAGGTGGCGGCGCTGGCGTGTATGCCGAGGAGCCAAAAACCGCTGTCGATCAATACCACCATCAAGGCGGCGGCGAGGCTTCCGGTGGCTCGCACCAGCGGCTGCGCCAGAAGCTCGAGTCCCCGAATCAGATCCACGCCGGCGACGCGCGTGATCAGGAAGGCCGCTGAAATCACCGCGAAGCCGGGTCCCAGCGCGAGGAAGGATCGCGACACCGCCTCGGGGACGGAGGGCGGCAGGCGAAATGTCCATCGCTGCTTCGCGAAGACGCGGGTGATCTCGACGGTGGCGATGGCGACCAACAGGCCGGCGAAGATTCCGGAAGCTCCAAGCCGGCTCAGCGGCAAGCTCTGCGCCGCCGAAGGGTCGCCGGGCATCGCAGCTACCAGGTACGCGGCGACCGCGGTCAGCCCGCACGATGCCGCGTCGAGGCGATAGGACTTTCCAAGCGAGTGCGCGGCGCTGAAGGTCACGTAGACGGCGATTGCCCCGCCCAGGACGCGGTAGGGGATGAGCAGCTCGTTCGCGAAGGGACTGATCCACGCCTGGAGCGCGGTGGACGGCGGCTGGGCCAGGAGCAAGAAGACCGAACCGATGAGCACCAGGGGCAGCGCTCCCACCACGCCGTCGCGGATCGCCGTGAGGTGACGCTGGCCGGCGAGGAACTCAGCGGCGCTCTTGATGCGACCTCGTACGCCGGAAGCCGGAGCGGGCGAGCTTGGCGCGGATAAATGCTGCACACCGGCACGCTACCGCCGCTTGGTCAGCCCCTCCAGATTCTGAGAGCTAACTGCTCTTGGGGAAGCGAACGATAGGCACTGCCGTAGGTGAGCCGGCGGCCTCTTCCGAGCTGTGCAAGCCCTGGTACGATATGCCGATCCCCTCCCCGATGCGCGCATGAGCCTCCGAGGGCTCGTGAGGCGGCGGCTCCGACGCGGCGCGCTTTTGCCAAGGGTCCGACGGATGTCTCACCGGTGGGCCCTTGAGCAGCTTCGGGATGTCGTACACGAAGCTTTGGCGGGTGTATTCGGAGGGAGTGTGATGCGAGGTGTCCATCCGGATCGCGTCCTTGGGACAAGCCTCGACGCAAAATCCGCACACGATGCAGCGCAGCTCGTCGATCACGAACTTGGTGGGAAACTTTTCGATGACCCGCGATTGCGGCGCCGGATCGGCAGGATCGTACTCGCCCGCCTCGATGTAGATGCACTGCGCCGGGCAGACGGTGGCGCACATGTAGCAGGCCACGCACCGAGGTTTGCCGTCCTCGCGCGGCACCAGGCGGTGGAGGCCGCGGTAACCCGGCGGATAGGGAACGCGCTCTTCCGGATACTCGACGGTTGTGACCAGGTTCGGACCCTTGCGATCTACCACGCTCGGGTTCTTGTCCCGCTCGCGGAAGAGGTTCCGCAAGAAATGGCGCGTTGTCACCGCCAATCCCCGCAGCAGCTCGGGGATGTAAATCCGCTCGCGGACGTCCTGGCGCGGATCCTGTGAGGCGTCGTAAGCCATGACTATTCGCTAATGCGCTCCCGCCGGCGGCGCAGCGCGCGCCGGTGAAGATTCTCGTTCGGGCGTGCCTCTGGAAAAAGTGAGAATCAGCATAGCTGCAATCTCCAGGATGCCGATCACCGCCAGCGCGCGTAGGCTCGGATCCCAGAGAATCAGGGCTCCGGTGAGGAACACGTTCGCCAGCCCGACCGGCAGCAGCTGCTTCCACCCCAGCGCTTGAATCTGATCGTACCTAAAGCGCGGAAAGGTCCAGCGGATCATCAGCTGAGCCCAGCACAGCAGGACCACCTTGATCCAAAAGACGCTCCCCAGCAGGGTTCCGAAGAGCCAGGGGTTCTGTTGGAACAGCGCCAGCCGGGAGAGCCACTGTTCTCCGAAGGGCAGATGGTACCCGCCGAAGAAAATCGCCGCGGTAACCCCGGAGAGCACTACCACTTCGACGAATTCGGAGATCATGAACATCCCGAACTTCATGCCCGAGTACTCGACGAAGTAGCCGATGATCTCGGACTCGCCCTCTGGGACGTCGAACGGGGCGCGCTTGGTTTCCGCGAACGCGGCGGCGAAGAAGAGCACGAAGCCCAACGGTTGGAGAAAAATTCCCCACGCCGGAAGCCCAAAATCGAAGTCGGTCGCGGTCTGCCACAGGTACTGAGCCTGGGTATCGGTGATGGTGGTGAGCTGGACCGTGGAAAAGGCGATCATCATCCCCACCAGCGACAGGCCAAGCGCCACTTCGTAGCTGATCATCTGCGACGAGGCGCGCACCCCGCCGAGCAACGCCAATTTGCTGTTCGAGGACCAGCCGGCCAGGGAGGTTCCGTAGACGGCGAGCGAGGCGATTGCGAAGACGAAGAGGATGCCGAAGTCTGGATTGGACACGAACATCGGAATTTCGCGGCCGTTCATCAACACCGTCGGGCCGGCGGGCACTACCGCGAAGAGCGCGAACGATGGTGCGAAGGCCAGCACCGGAGCGAGATTGAAAAGCAGCCGGTCGGCATTGGCGGGCGCGAAGTCTTCCTTGAACAGCATTTTGAGGACATCGGCGGGCAGATGAGGCAAGCCCCCCAACGGGCGATCTCGTAAGAACGGGAGCGCAATCCGGGCTCGGTTGGGTCCGATCCGGTTCTGGATCATCGCGCTCCACTTGCGCTCGGCCACGGTCAGCAGGGTGGCGATGATCATCACGAAGACCAGCATCAGAAACAGGATGTTGGTCAGTCGCCCGGCGCCCTCGAACCAGCCCTCCGCGAGGGAGGCGACTTGGTACGCCGCCGCCATGAACGCCACGATGGCCACCACGATGGTAGCGATCGCCAGGCAGGCCATGAGGGTGCGGCGCATGCCTAGATACCCCTCACTCTGGGTCGTCCAAACTCACGGTATCCAGCCGGCCGACCATCGGCTGCGGCAGGCAGCGGCCCACCCCCGGGCCAAAGCTGCCTGAGCGGCGCGGCGCCATCCCAATCGAACGATGCGAGCTCTGGAATCCTCTTGGCCGTCTCGCCAAACACTTCTCCCGCGGAGTTGGGCACCCAAGCATGCCCCGCTGCCCGCGCCAGGTCGGCTGCCCATTTCCAGTGCGGCTGGCTGGCGCCGCGGCTTGGATACGCGGCCCGGAAGCGCTGAGTGATTCCGTCGAGGTTGGTGAACGTGCCCTCATCCTCGGAATGCGGGCTGACCGGCAGAACCAGATCCGCGAAGGCGGAGAGCGCTCCAGGGTTGATCGCCTGAACGATGAGGAGCTCGAGACGCTGCAGGAGACTCTCGATCGCCGGCGGGTGCGAGGGAATTTCGCCGCCCACGGCATACAAGGCCCTCACGCTGCCCGCCTCGATCGCGGAGAGCACCTCCTCGAACGGCTTGGTCGCCAAGCCAAGGCCTCTTGCGATCCACTCCAGGCCGCGGCGATTCGGGTTCTTGTCCGAGGTCATCAGGTAATGGTCCGCCTCCCCGGGAGGTCGGCCGCCAAGATACACCTGGCTCGCCCCGAGAGCCTCCTTGGCGAAGGAAAGCGAAAACATCAGATCCTCATTCGAGGCAAGCGGCGAGGCCAACACCGCGAGCTTGGGGGTGCGGGCGATGGGCTCGAGCTTGCCCCATGCCCACTTCATCGCTTCCGCCGCGCCGATCTCCTGAGCATCCGACCCCCGCCCAAGCGCCGGCGCCAATACCCGATCCCGGTTCAAGTACTTGTAGGAGAGCCGTCCCTGGTCGCAGAGCCAGCTCTTGTTGATTTGCTCGTTTTCGCGAGGTCGGTAACGGTAGGTCTCTTGACCGAAGAAATCTATCCAGGTGCTGCACCCGCGCGAGCACCCGCTGCAGACGCTGGGGGACGTAGAAAGAAACCACGCTCGGGCGCGAAATCGAAAATCCCTGCTCAGCAGCGCTCCCACCGGGCAAATGTCCACCGTGTTTCCGGAGTAGTTGGAATCCAGCGAGGACCCGGGGAAGACGTCGATTCGCTCGTGCGAACCGCGACCGAAGACTCCCAGCTGCGGCTCTTTGGCCACCTCATTCATGAAGCGAACACAGCGCGTGCAAAGGATGCAGCGCTCCTGGTCGAGGACCACCAAGGGACCGAGGGCTTTTCGTTTGTGGCGTAGAACCTTTCGGTCGTCGAGGCGAGAGGGCTGGAAGTCGTGCTGCATGTAGTAGTCCTGAAGCTTGCATTCACCTGCCTGATCGCAGATCGCGCAGTCCACCGGATGGTTGAGCAGCAGAAACTCCAGCACCGCTCGATGGCTGTCCTTCACCACCTCGGTCTTGGTTTTCACCGCCAGGCCTTCGGCCACCGGCGTCTGGCAGGCCGGCACCAGCTTCGGGGCGTTGGAGACCTCCACCAAGCACATCCGGCAGTTCGCGGCGATGGTGAGCCGTGGGTGGTAGCAGTAGTAAGGGATTTCGGAGCCGACCTGTTTCGCGGCTTCGATCATGTTGGTTCCCGGTTTGACCACCACTTCGCGCTCGTCGATGGTCAAGGTGACAAAGCCCGGGTTCTTGGGCGGTGCCGGCGGCTTGCCCGCCGGCGGCGGCGCGGGCGGAGGGGGCTTGGTTCCGGTGCCTCCCGGCACATTGGTCGGAGCGCCAGGAACGGGCTTGCCGCCTTCGCCCTTCGCTGCTGTCTTTTCGCTCGGCTCGCTCACTGCTCGACCTCGCCGCCGATCATGTTGATGGTATCGAAGGTGGGAATCAGATCCGCCAGCATTCGGCCTTCCACCATCCGCTCGATGCCGGAGAGGATTGCAAACCCCGGTGCCCGCACGTGCACTTTGTACGGCCGGCCGCCGCCGTCGCTCACCAGATACCAGCCCAGCTCGCCGTTGGCCGCCTCGGTGCTGTGGTAAAGCTCGCCGGCGGGGACCTGAATACCTTCCATGATCAGCTTGAAATGGGCCATCGCGCCCTCGATCGTTCCGTAGACTTCCGGTTTGGGGGGCAGCGCGATTCTCCAGTCGCCGACGATCACCGGACCCTCAGGGATTTGCTGGAATGCCTGTCGAATCATGCGCTCGGATTGCTTGATCTCCTCGATCCGCATCAGGTAGCGGTCGAAGTTGTCGCCATTCTCTCCGAGAGGGACATCGAAATTGAGCTGATCGTAGACCCAGTAGGGGTGGGCCTTTCTCACGTCGTAGTTGACGCCGCAGGCGCGAAGGCAGGGGCCGGTGAAGCCGAAATCCATCGCGTCGATGGCGGTAATCACTCCGGTCCCTTTCATCCGATCCACGAAAATGCGATTCCGGGTCAACAGCGCGTCGACCTCGCCGGCGAGGATGGCGATCTTGTCCAGCGTCTTGAGGACCTTTTCGGTCCAGCCCTCCGGCAGATCTCGGTCCAGTCCACCCACCCTGCCGAACGAGGTGGTGAGGCGAGCGCCCGTCAGCTCGGTGGTCCGATCGATGATCAGCTCGCGGGCCTCGATCCCGTAGAGAAACGCGGTGAAGCCCCCGAGCTCCAAGCCGATCGCCCCAACGCAGGTGAGGTGATCCGCGATCCGGTGCAGCTCACTGCCGATCACCCGGATGTACTTGGCCCGCTCTGTAATATCGAGTTCGAGCAACCTCTGCGCGCCACTCTAATTCCCGAAACGGTGCACTTGCGATGAGCGGTGGTATAGCCGCTTACGGCGGTGTCGGCTGCGT
>Ga0126384_10000008_pt1 | contig 59903 bp, 50 predicted proteins | sample PanSoiMetPlot_36_FD_92543 | JGI IMG/M metagenome (GOLD analysis project Ga0126384, IMG submission 92543) | Tropical forest soil microbial communities from Panama - MetaG Plot_36 | ecosystem: Environmental > Terrestrial > Soil > Tropical forest > Bulk soil | place: Panama | collected 2016-02-17 | reverse complement strand
GAAAAAAAAGCTCCAGGGCCTCGCCCCGGAAGACGTCAAGGTGGCTGAGCTGGCGGGTGAAAAAATTCAGGCCGTGCTCACCCGCGCCCCCGGAAATGAAGCCCCCATCGGTGGGGTCAAGGTGGTTGCTGAAAACGGATGGTTTGCGGTTCGCCCCTCGGGGACGGAAGATGTGTACAAGCTCTACGCCGAAAGCTTCAAGGGAGAAGAGCACTTGCACCGCATCCTCGAGGAAGGGCAGGGGATGGTGGCGAAAGTCCTGGGCAGTTAATTTCGCTGTCAGCTCCGGATCCGCCCCTGGGATCGTATAAAAGCAGGCGGTGCGCTTCAGGCTGTTAGCTCTAGGTTTGGCGATCACCGGGTGTGGCTCGGATTCCGCTCAGACCGTAACGGGCTATCTCGGACAACTGCGCGACCGCGGCCAGATCACTGGCAGCGTACTGGTGAACCGCCGCGGCAAATCACTCGCGGACGAGGGATTCGGATTCGCCGAGGAAGAGCTGCGGTCGCCGAATGCGCCCGGAACACGTTTTCGAATTGGCTCCATCACCAAGCAGTTCACCGCGATGGCGGTGCTGATGTTACAGGACCGCGGAATGGTCCAGGTGAGCCATTCCATTTGCGAGTACATTGCAAACTGCCCGGTTCATTGGCAGCCGATCACCCTGCATCACCTACTGACCCACAGCTCTGGCATTCCCGATTACACCAACTTTGACGACTTCGCGGCGTTGATCGACACCCCAGCGACGGTCGAACAATTGATCGAGCGTTTCCGATCGAGAGAGTTGGAATTCACTCCAGGCTCCCGATGGAAATACAGCAACTCTGGCTACGTCTTGCTGGGCGACGTCGTCGAGCGGACTTCCGGCCGGTCCTATGCCGAGTTCCTGGATCAGAACATCTTTCAACCTCTCGGAATGGGGTCGACCGGCTACGACAGCAACGATCCACCTGTGCCATCCCATGCCCAGGGCTACCTCCAGCCCGGAGTCAAGCCGGTGCACTTCGACATGTCGGAGGTCTACGCGGCCGGGGCGCTCTATTCGACGACCGGGGACCTTTACTTGTGGGATGAAGCGCTCTTGGGAGGACGGCTGATCTCTGCTGAGCTGTTTAGGCAGATGATCGCCCCCCAAATTCCGTGTCCCGGTGGGTGCGCCCTGCCGACCGATGTTGGCTACGGTTATGGCTGGTTCATTGCTCGGGAGGCGGCGCAGACCTACGTTTATCATTGGGGTCACATCGACGGCTTTCTCTCGTCCAACGGCTTCTACCCCGACGATCATCGGATCGTCGTTGTCTTGAGCAATCTGGAAACAACCGACGTCTTCGGCATCAGTACTCAGCTGGGAAAGCTGGCCGCTCAATCGCCCTGACCCCTGGCTAGGCGACGAATCGGGAATTCACCAAGAGCGCGAGTCGGTCCCAAAGATGGAAATCAAACGCTTGCGCCTTACGAAGGAAGTTTCATGTTGATGCGCTGGAACCACCTGGTACGAAAATGGGGGTGCCTTGGATGACGACGGTTGCCGCGGCACCGTTTGCCCCAATCTTGCTGGTTTCAATTGCCTTCGCTGCCGGGACCGACGGCGGACAAACCAGCGTCTATGTCGACTTTCGAGGGGAATCGCCAGGGGCAGTTCACAAAATCACGCCGGCGGATCTGGCAAAGCCCTTCGTCACCGAGTCCGCGTTGAACCAAGCGCGCGTGGTTCAACGCCCCGAGAACGCCTGGCCTACGGCGCCTCAAGGCTTCAAAGTCGAGCTTTACGCTTCGCGCTTGGAGAATCCGCGCTTGATTCGCACCGCTCCGAACGGCGATCTGTTCCTCGCCGAGAGCCGGCCCGGCCAAATCAAGGTTTTTCGCGGCATCACCTCCGACGGCAAGGCGGAGAAGTCCGCCATTTTTGCCACTGGACTGCACGAACCCTTCGGCATCGCGTTCTACCCGCTGGGTCCAGAGCCCCAATACGTGTACGTGGCGAATACCGACTCGGTGGTCCGGTTTCCCTACCAAAACGGCGACCTCAAAGCGAGCGGGCCCGCTCAAACCGTGGTTCCGAACTTGCCAAGCGGTGGCCGGTCGCGTGGGGGCGGACACTGGACGCGAGACATTGCCTTCTCGCTCGATGGAAAGAAGCTGTTCATCTCCGTCGGCTCGTATTCCAACGTCGATGAGGTGGACAACAACCCGCGCGAGTACCATCGCGCGGACATTTTGGAATCAACTCCCGAGGGGCGTGATTTGCGCGTGTACGCGAGCGGCATTCGCAACGCGGTGGGGATTGCGGTTCACCCGCGCACCGGGGAGCTGTGGGCATCGGTCAACGAGCGCGATGAGCTTGGGGACAACTTGCCACCCGACTACATCACCCATGTCCAAGAAGGTGGGTTCTATGGTTGGCCCTGGTACTACATCGGCGGTAACCAGGATCCGCGGCACACAGGAAAGCATCCTGAACTGAAGAACAAGGTCATGATTCCCGACGTGCTAGTTCAGCCGCATTTCGCGTCGTTGGAAATGCTGTTCTACCAAGGTGAGCAGTTCCCACCCGAATATCGGGGTGACATCTTCGCGGCCGAGCATGGCTCCTGGAACCGGACGGTACGGACCGGCTATGAAGTCATCCGAGTGCCGCTCAAGGATGGGCGCGCGACGGGGGAGTACCAAGATTTCCTAACCGGTTTCGTAACATCGGGCGGAGAGGTTTGGGGCCGGCCGGTGGGCGTCGCGGTCTCGAAAGACGGATCGCTGATGGTGAGCGATGACGGCTCGAACTCGATCTGGCGCCTGAGTTACATCGCGCGCCACTGACGTTCCTAGGTTCTGGTAGAGTTCGGGATGTGGATGCAGCTATCCCGTCGGATGCCAAGTCTGCTCGGGTCGGAAGCCTTGGGTACTTAACCCGTTTGACCGCTCTTGCGGTCGTCTACGTTGCCGTTTCCAAGCTGGGATTGATGCTCGACGCGGTCGGCGGTGTTGCCACGCTGGTGTGGCCAGCCACCGGAATTTCTCTGGTCGCCCTCAGCGAGCTCGGACTCACGCTGTGGCCGGGCGTTGCCATCGGTGCCTTTGTAGTGAATCTATGGGTCGGCGCGCCGGTTGTCCTCGCCGCGACAATCGCGGTGGGCAATACCCTTGAGGCCGTGATCGGTGCCTATGCACTTCGCCGACTGGCGCCGAGCGATTATTGGCTGGAACGCCTGATGGGCGTTACCAGCCTGATTCTCCTAAGCGCTGGACTGAGCACCGCGGTAAGCGCCACCGTTGGTACGGTTGGCCTGCTAATGGTGCGAAGAATTTCAATCGATGACTTTAGCTTCGCGTGGCGGGTCTGGTGGCTTGGAGACGCGGTGAGCGATTTGATTGTCGCTCCGGCCCTGGTCGCCTGGAGGGCATGGCCTCTAAGGCGGACAGGGACGAGACGCTCATTGGAAGGCGTCGCCGTGGCGTTGGCAACCGCGCTCGCGGCGCTGGCATTCTTTGAACCTCGATCCGTCCTGACGCATGCTCCCATCGGCCCATACCTCCTGTTCCCACCACTCATTTGGGCCGCATTCCGATTCGGCCCGCGGGCGGTGGCGAATCTGACGCTGTTCGCCGCCGTGGCGGCGGTGTGCGGGACCGCTATCGGCCTGGGCCCGTTCGCGATTGGCTCCTTGCCACAGCGTCTGCTGCCTCTCCAGGCGTTCATGGCGATGTTCTCGGCGACCGGGCTACTTCTCGCGGCGGCGGTCGCCGAACGCAAGCGGGCGGAAGCCGAGGCCCGGGAAGCGGTCAGGGCGAGGGATGAGTTTTTGTCGATTGCTTCGCATGAGCTGAAGACGCCGGTCACCTCGCTTCAACTGCAGCTCGCGGCGCTTGGGGCAAAGCTCAAAGCGGACCCGTCCTCGGCGAACGTCCCAGCCAAGATGCAGAGCATCCTGCGGCAAGCGCGCCGGTTGGCGGAGCTGATCGACAATCTGCTCGACGTCTCCCGGATTGCTTCGCGGCGGCTCGATCTCACGTTCGAAGAGGTGGACTTCGCGGCCCTGGTCAAAGACGTGGCGGTGCGAGCGGAGGAAGTGGTGACCCAGGCGGGTTCTCGCCTCGAGTTGTCGCTGAACGGCCCGGTCTGGGGCTACTGGGACAAGCAGCGCCTGCATCAGGTGGTCGATAACCTGCTTTCCAACGCCGTAAAGTACGGAGCGGGAAAACCGATCGAGATTTCACTTCAGCCCGGTGCCAATGCAGTGGTTTTGCGGGTACGAGACCAGGGAATTGGCATTTCCACGGAGGATCAGGAGCGCATTTTTCAGCGATTTGTCCGAGCGGTATCTCCGCGGCACTACGGCGGGTTTGGCCTTGGGCTTTGGATCGCGCGGCAGATTGTCGAGGAGCTGGGAGGAAGAATCGGCGTCACCAGTGAGGCAAACCAGGGTTCAACCTTCACCGTTTCTCTTCCCTACCAGCAGCCTGGTCAGAAGATCCAAAGCGATTCCTTCGGAAAGTGGAGCCAATAGGGCTTTTGGGCCGGCGCGGCCGTCGCGCGCACTCGCACCTTGAGATCTCCCGCGCGAAAGAGGTAGTCCCAACGTTCGCCCAGGTACACTGCGGCGTCCAGTTTCCCGGCCACGGTGTTCTCCCCCGGCGCATCGGAGGTTTGCGTTCTTTCGATCCGGATCACCGCGGTGGCTTTTTCCCCGGTGTGGTGGTCCACCTTCAATTGACCGCAGAGCCTCCAGTCCGGTCCGGCAATTTCGGCCATCGCCCCTTTGACGTCGACCACGGTTCCAGAGAGCTCGTTGTTGGAGCCCATGAATTCCGCGGCGAAGATGGTGCGTGGATCCTGGTAGATTTCCTGCGGCGTGCCCTCCTGCTCGATCCGCCCCTTCTCCAACAAAAGGACTCGGTCGGCGATCGCCAGCGCCTCGATCTGATCGTGAGTCACGCAAATCGCGCTGATCTGCAGTTGCTCGATGATCTCCCGGAGCCAGAGTCGAGCCTCCTCGCGAAGCTTGGCGTCGAGGTTGGACAAGGGTTCGTCCAGAAGCAACAGCTGGGGGTTGTAGGCGATGGCGCGGGCGATCGCCACCCGCTGCTGTTGCCCACCGGAGAGCTGATGTGGGTAGCGCTCTTCCATTCCCTCGAGACCGATCTGCCGTAGTGCGATTGAAACGCGCTTTTGAACCTCCGCGCTGGGGATTTTTCTAAGCCGCAGACCATAGGCGACGTTGTCGAACACGTTGCGGTGTGGCCAGAGCGCGTAGGACTGAAACACCAAACCCAGATTGCGTTGCTCGGCGGGTACCTGTGCGCCGCTTTCGGAATCAAAAAGGACTTGATTGCCGAGGGCGATTCGCCCCGAATCGGGATGATCCAAGCCGGCGATGGCCCGCAGAAGGGTGGTCTTTCCGCTGCCGGAAGGTCCGAGGAGCGCAACCACCTCGCCGCGCCGCAGCTCGAAGGAGACGCCCTTCAAAACCTCGTTCGCACCGAGGCGCTTGTAGACGTTCGAAACCGATAATCTATCCATGCAGACGTACTCCAAGACGCAGCGCAAACCCCATCCCGGCCGCCACCAGCAGGACGTTGACCACCGCCAGGGCTGCAACGATGTCGATGGCGCCGGTGGCCCACAGGGAAACGATCAGCGAGCCGACCACCTCGGTGCCTGGGCCCAGCAGGTACACGCCGGTGGAGTACTCGCGGACGAAAATCATGAAGACCAACAGCCAGCTGCCGATCAACCCGAAGCGGATCAGCGGAATCGTGACTTGTCGAAGCACCTGTCCCCGCGAGGCCCCGACCGTGAGCCCGGCTTCCTCCAAGTCCGGCGACACCTGTAGCAGTGCGCTGGAGATGAGTCGCATTCCGTAGGCTAGCCAGACAACGCTGTAGGCCAGCCAGACGCTGAACAGAGTGCTTCGCAATGGGGACAAGGGACGGACGAACAAAAACACCCAAAGGAAGGCGAGGCCGGCGACCAGCCCGGGCATTCCACGAGGAACCATCACCAGGTAGTCAAGGACTCGAGACCAACCGCTTTGCCACCGGTGATTGGCGAGGCCGATGAGTGCATACCAGGCCACGGCCAGGGCGCCGCCGAAAGTTGCAATGCCCAGGGTGTTGAGAATTCCGCGAACCAAATTGGGGTAATCGAAAAGCTCTCGGAAGTTTTCCAGCGTAATTACTTGCGCGAGGCGGATGCCTTCGCCCCAGGAACTGACAAAGGCGCGCAAGAACACGCCCGATAGCGGAAGCAGAACCGTGGCCGCAAGCCAGACCAGGACCAAGGCCAGCGCCGGCCAACGCCAGCCGCTCAGCCTCAATGGCCGCGGCGACAATCCCTTCCCACCGACGGTGACGAAACGGGCCGAAGCACCAATCAGCCGACGCTGCAGGTAAACAAGCGGAAAAGCGATAGCGATGATCGCCACCGCGACCACCGCCATCAGTTGGTAAGAAGGAACTCCCAAGCGGTTGGTGAGCTTGTACAAGTACGTCGACAGGACCAGCAGGCCGCCGGGGTCGCCCAGGATCAGAGGAAGACCGAAGAGCTCGAATCCGAGGAAGAAAACCAGGACCGCGCTGTAGAGGATCGCCGGACGAACCATTGGCAGGCTCACGCTGAACGCCACCCTGGCCGCTCCGGCCCCCGCCACTCGCGCCGCTTCCTCGAGGTCAGCTCCGAGCGCCCGGAGCGCCGACGAGGTGTACAAGAAGACGTATGGAATGTGGGTGAGGCCGGCGATCACGATGAGACTGGCGAGCGAGTAAACATTCCAAGGCGCCAAGCCGAAGGCCTCCTTGAACCAGAGGGTGAAGAACCCGACCGGTCCCGCCGCGACCACGTATCCGAATGCGAGCACCACCGGGGAGAGAAAGATCGGGATCAGCACCACCGGTTCGAGCACCCGTCTGCCCGGCAGATCGGTCCGTATGAGCAAAAAGGCGAGGATGCTGCCGAGCGGCACCGCGATCAGCGTCATCCCCACCGCGACCAAAGCAGTCGTAGCAAAGGCCCGGTGGAAGTCCGGATCGGAAAAGACAAACGAAAACGCCGAGGTCGAGAGCTTCGCCGAGGGTTGGAAAAAAGGCGCATCCAAAACGCTCTGGTAGAGAACGATCCCCAGCGGCAACAGCACCGCCGACGCCGTGATCAGGACGACCAGTACGCGGTACAAACGAAGTCCGCGCATCGAGCTAACGCGTCCCGAGCGCTTCTTGCCATTGCTTCAGGAACGCGAGCCGTTTGGACTGGTCCAGGTACACCAACAACGAGGCGCTCACTGGGATCGGCTTGAGGCTGCTTCCCAGGGCCTTGTTGAGGGCCGAGGCGGTGTATTCACCCTGCACATCGCCGCGAATCGAAAACAGCGCGGCCTTGTTGGCGATGATCTCCTGGCCCCGAGCGGAGAGGAGGTAGTCGAGAAAAACCTTCCCCGCGTTGGGGTGCTTCGCCGCCTTTGGAAGCACCGCGATCCGCGACATCACCAAGGTGTAGTCCTTGGGATAAACCACTCCGAGGTTCGGATCCTTGCGCTGCTTGCCGATGGCGTAAGAGCCGATCATGTTGAACCCAATCAAGTGCTCGCCCGAAAGGATCTTCTCCAACATCGCGCCGGTGCTGGTGTAGAGCTTCACCGCCACTTTGCCGTAGGTCTTAATGGTGTCCGCGAAATTGGGATCGGTGCCCGCGTCCTGGGCGAGGAGCATGAACCCGATGCCGCTTCGCTCCGGATCGTAGCAAGTGACCTTGCCCTTGAAGCGCTCGGGGTTGCCCTTGAGCAACTTCACCAATTCAGCGTGCGACTGTGGAACTTCCTCCGGTTTGAGCAGCCGCTTGTTGTAGACGAAAGTGATTGGCTCGAAGGTGGTCCCAAAAGCCTCGTTCTTCCACGAGGCCCAGTCCGGGAGGCTGCCGGCCTCCGCGCTCTTGTATTCCTGCGCATAACCATCGTTGGCCAGCTTGATCTGCAGGTCCATGGCGGAGCTCCACAACAGATCCCCCGAGCCCCCGCCGGCCGCCGTTTCGCTGACAAACCGGTTGTACAGTTCGGTGCTGTTCATGTCGTTGTATTCAACGGTGATTTTTGGATGCAAGGCGCCAAAGTCCTTGAGCAGCGGGGCGGCGGCTGCGGAGTCGGTGGTGGAATAGACGACGACTTTTCCCTCTTTCTCAGCGGCGCTGAGAATGGGCGGCGGGGTTGCAGCGGGCTTGTCCGCTGCGCGAGCCGGGCCGACGAGCATCCAAGTCAGCCCTAACCAGAGTCCACAAAGTAATCTTTTTGTCATTGACGCGATCCTGTATTGCTTGGGGTCCGACGGATTGTGGACTATGCAGACTCCGTCTTTCGCCATGCTTTCATCGGCCGGGTGAACGCCATGCGACTCTTGATTGCCGAAGACAACGAGCATTTGGCGGCTAACTTGGCAAAGCTGTTTCGGGCCAAAGGGTACGCCGTCGACTGCGCCAACCGCGGGGAGGATGCCGACGCGGCGCTTCACACCCAACCGTATGATCTGGTGATCCTCGATTTGGGGCTGCCGGACATCGATGGCCTGGAACTGTTGCGTCGAATTCGCCGCCGCAAGTCCAGAGTCCCGGTGCTGATCCTCACCGCTCGGGAGTCGGTTGAAAAGCGAGTCGAGGGGTTGAATGAAGGCGCCGATGACTACCTGGGCAAACCGTTCTCCCTCGCCGAGCTGGAAGCCCGGGCGGGGGCTTTGATCCGCCGCGGAGTCGGAGGGGAAAGTCCTCTGCTGCGCAGCGGGAGGTTGACGCTCGACACCGTCGGCCGCGTGGCGCGGATCGACGGGGTGGCGATCGATCTGCCCCGGCGGGAGTTGTGCCTGCTGGAGCTGTTGTTGCTGCGAAGCGGCCACGTGGTGGGAAAGCAGACCCTGCTGGAGAAGCTCTTTGGGTTCGACGATGAGGCAGGCCCGAACGCCATTGAGTTGTACGTGCATCGCCTGAGGAAGAAGGTGGAGCCGGCGGGAGTGCACGTCCGCACCATTCGGGGCCTTGGGTATCTGCTGGAGAACGCGTGAGCTCCACCCGCAGCCTCCGTTCGCAGCTGCTGCTGTGGCTGCTGGTCCCGCTGGTGGTGTTGTGGGCCGTGGACGGGGTGGTCACCTATCGGACTGTGACCGAGTCGATGAACGCAACCTACGATCGTTCCCTCTACGCTTCGGCGCTGGCGATCTCGGAGCACATTGCCTTTGCCGACGGCCGACTGATCGTGGACCTGCCGCCAGTGGCGTTCGAGATGCTCGACACGTCGGATCAGGAGCGGATTTTTTATCGAGTCTCGTACCGAGATTCGAACCGGGAAGATGTGTTCGTCACTGGCTATGCGGACCTTCCCCGGCCGCCGGGCGAGGCGGCAGCACGGAGCCCGGCTTTGTACGAAACGGACTATCAAGGCCAAACGGTTCGCATCGCCGCGCTTCGGGCCGCGATTCCTTCCGAGGAGGCGGTCACCGCTCTGGTGCAGGTGGCCGAAACCGTCGAGGGCCGGAGGGCGCTCACCCGCTCGCTGGTGGGACGAAGCCTGGTGTCTCAGGTGCTGTTCATCGCGATTGCCGCCGGCCTGGTCTGGTTCGTGGTCACGCGAGGGCTGACTCCGCTCGCCGAGCTCAGCCGTGAAATGGCGCACCGGTCGGCTACCGATCTGGCGCCGCTTAGACCGCAGCACGTCCACGAGGAGATCTCGCCGCTGATCCAATCGATGAACCAGCTGATGGCTCGGGTTCGCGAAGCGATCGCGGCCCAGCGGCGCTTCGTCGCCGACGCTTCGCACCAGCTGCGCACTCCGCTGGCGGTGCTCCGAACCCAGGCGGAGCTCGCTTTACGCCAGGAGGAGCTCGGCCCAATAAAGGAAGCGGTGGCCCAGTTGAGAGACCATTCGCAGGCGACGAGCCACCTCGCCAGCCAGCTTTTGTCGCTGGCCCGGGCAGAACCGGCGATGGAAGCGCCTTCGGGAGTTGGGCTGATGGACCTGGCGGAGCTGGCCCGCGAGGCGTGCTCCGCCTTGGTTCCTCAGGCGCTGGCTCGCCGCGTCGACTTGGGCTTCGAGGCGATTGAGGGTGCGACGATTCGCGGCCAGTCCTATCTGGTCCGGGAAATGATCTCGAACCTGATCGAGAATGCCATGCGCTATGGGTCCGCCGGGGGCACGGTGACCGTCAAAGTGGAGAAGCCCGACCCAGGTTCTTTTTTACTGGTGGTGGAGGACGATGGACCTGGGATTCCACTGGAGGAACGAGCCAAGGTCTTCGAGCGCTTCTATCGAATTCCCGGAAGCCCCGGCGAAGGAGCCGGGCTGGGTCTGTCGATCGTCAGGGAGATTGCTCGAGGCCATGGGGCCAGCGTGCGGCTTTTGGATGGAGCCGCGGCACGTGGCCTTCGAGTGGAAGTTCGGTTCGCGAGAGCTGTGGCGTAGCGTGGGTGAAAAATTTGCGGGGACTTTGACAGGGAAATGAGCGTCACTCCGCCGGGATGAAAGGAACTCGACAGGTATGCGTGCGCATCGTCGCGACACTGGGCGGGTCAAGTTTCTTCAGAGAAAGGAACGACGGATGAATTCCTGGAAGTGGTTCACGCGTATTCCGTTGGCCGCAGTTCTTCTGGCGTCTTCTGTTGCTATGGCTATCAAGGTGCAAACGGGCACGCCGAACATCGATCTGAACATCAACGTGCTGCTGCAAGCGCGGGCGCAAGTCGCGTGGGACGGTGACCCAGCTGCGCAACAGGGTGGGGGTCCCGGCTCCTCACCGTGGGGGAACGCCGATACCGACTTTTACATTCGACGGGCGCGACTAATTGCCAGCGGGTATGGGTGGCAAAAATTTTCCTACTACATCATGCTCGACACCCCGAACTACGGCATCCGAGGCAATTACACTGGCTCCACCTTCCTCCAGGATTTGCACATCGGCTACGAGCCGTTCAAGGAACTGGCCATCGAGATCGGGTTTCTCTACATGCCATTTTCCTACGCGGCGATTCTGTCCTCTTCATCAACCAATTCAATTGAGAAGGGGACCGCAGTCCTATTTTACAACAACGCCCGAGGTCTACGCGAAACCGGCATCCAAGCTCGCTGGCTTTTCCTCGACAATCGCCTCTGGTTTCGAGGCGGCCTGTTCGAAGGATTGCATGGCAACCAGACCAACCAAAATGGCGCGGCGGTGACCACGACCAACGCGGTAACCGGGCCAGTCAATCCAAACGGAAGGCCGTTGTTGGCGGGGATGCTTCGATTCAACATCATCGGTGGAGAGAATTCCTATTCAGTCCCAAACATTTACATCGACGGAAAGTCGCATGTCTCCGTTGGAGTAGGCGGTCAATATCAAGGCAAGGGCAGCAACACGCCGATCACCCGGATCGCCGCAAACGGAACGCGCACCACGACGAATACTGCGGTCAACGACTACATCGCCTATTCCGCGGATGTGTTTGCCGACTTCGCGATCCCCGGCGACATGGAAGCAGTATTCGAGGGAGATTTCGTTCGTTTCGACTGGGGAACCGGCAGCGACAAAACCGGCAATGGAGTGATCGTCGAAGCCGGGTACCGAATTGGCCAGTTCGAGCCGGAAGTGAATGGATACTGGTTCAACAGCGACTCCAAGGTGAACAGCTTTTTGAAGTTTGCCGGCGGAATCAATTATTTCATCCAAAGGCACAACGTGAAATTGTCGCTGGAATTCATCTCGCAGAAGACCGCCGTGAATCTCGACGCGGCAAGTGCAGTGAAATTGGTTCTGTTGCAGGGCCAAGTTTCGCTCTGACCGGCGCCGCTTCGAAGAACTGCATCTGACTTAGCGCTCGAGTCCCAGCCCAGGACAAAGGGCGCGCCCGACGGACGGGGTCTAGACACCCACCTCGTAAGGCCCCGTCCGTTGGATGATTCAATCTATTCGTACCGCAGCGCGGAAATCGGGTCCATCCGGGCGGCGCGACGAGCCGGGTAAAAGCCGAAAAAAACTCCCACCGCGATCGAAAATGCGGGCGCGATCATCAGCGCCTGCGAGGGAATCGACATCGGCCAATTCAGCACCTTGCCGAAAATCAACGAGCTGATCACCCCCAAGGAGATTCCAACCAGACCTCCAAATACGCTCAGCATCACTGCCTCGGCGAGAAATTGCGCCTGGATGGCGTGCTCCGTGGCGCCCACCGCCAGCCGTAAGCCGATCTCCCTGGTTCGCTGAGTCACCGACACCAGCATCACGTTGAGGATTCCGATTCCCCCCACCAGGAGCGAGATCGAGGCAATGCTGATCAAGAACGCGGCCAGGGTTCGTCTGGTCTCGAGCTGAGCTTTGATCACCTCTTCGGGGCGACGGACGTTGAAGTCGTCTTCCTCGCCCGGCCTGATGTGATGCCGCTGGCGCATCAGGGCAATGATTTCATCGACCGCGCCATTGACCGCTTCGGGAGACACCGCCGAGCACATGATGTCGTCGACCCAGTCGTAGCCCTTGCCGCGAAGTTTCTTCTGCGCGGTGGTGTAGGGAAGCAGCAAAGTGTCGTCTTGGTCGAACCCGTAGCCGGTCTGCCCCTTCGGCGCGAGCACGCCGATCACTTCAAAGAGCTGGTTGCTGATCCGGATGATTCTTCCTACCGGGTCGGCGGCGCCGAAGAGCTGCTCGCGCACTGTTTGGCCGATCACGCACACGTTCGCCACCCGGTCCACCTCCGCCTGGGTGAACCAGTTGCCTTGGGCAATGTGCCAGCGCTTGATGTCGATGTACTCGGGTCCCACCCCCCGGTAGGTGGTGGTCCAGCTGCGGTTCTCGTTCACCACCGAGACGCGGGAATCCACGTGCGGCGACACGCTCTTGATGAGGCGCACCTCGCTGAGGATGGCAGCGGCGTCTTCCAGGGTGAGGTTGTTCATCCCGTGCGTGCCGGTCCTCACCCCGCTGACGTTTCGAGAGCCCGCTTCCACCCAAATCAGATTGTCGCCGAGGCTCTGGAGCTGCTCTTCCAGTCGGACCGAGCTGGCTCGCCCGATGGCCACCACGCACACCACGGCGGCAATGCCGATGGTAATGCCCAGTGCAGCGAGCGCGCTGCGAAGCTTGTTCGAGCCCAGAGCCCGAATCGACTCGGAGGCTAAGCTGGCGATCAACTGAAGAGATGAGCGCATCGAGCTCTGAATCTACAACGGTTTTAAAGGGACCTGCTCAATGGTAGGACTGATCCCCGATGGGGCGGCCCCGAAGCGAGCGGTAGAGGTACCAGAAGTAGCCGGAAGCCAGCACGATGGCCGGAATCCACCACCACAGTCCCAGTGTCAGTCCGGTTCTGCCCGTGGCGGCGTTGGCCACGGTTAAGTTCCATGACGGGCTCAGCGTGGAGCGAAGAATGTCCGGGTAGAGTCCCGCCGCGGTCGAGATCAGCAGCCCCGCTACAAAGATCGCCCACCCGAGAAATGCCGCCCGCTCGCGTCGCTGGCGAAGTTGCCAGAAGGCGAACAGCAGTCCGAACGCCGTGGCCACCGGCAACGGCCACGCCCAGGGCCGCTGCGCGAGCCGGTAGTAAATGATCGGCTGAACCGTCGCCGTTGCCCAGGTCGCCAGCACTAGCAGCGCCACCGACGCCATGCAAAAGGTGCGTGCGATGGCGGCGACTCGAACGCGCAATGGATCTTCGGTTCTCCAACTCAAGTACAGCGCGCCATGAGCGCCCAGCGCGGCGGAGGTGAGAAGGCCGATCAGAATCGTGTACCAGTCGAGGGCACCCGGGTGTGGACCGACTCGAAAATCCTCGAACAAGGAGATGTGGAAATAACCGCTCTTGTCCACCGGAACGCCGCGCAACAAATTTCCGAGCGCAACCCCCAGGATCAGCGCCAGGATACTGGACGAAAGCGCGAACGTCGCGTCCCAAAAACGGCGCCACAGTGGATGCTTTAGATGCCCGCCAAACTCGATGGAGATGCCTCTGAAAATGAGCAACCAAAGAACGAACATCAGCGGCAAGTAGAAGCCACTGAAAGCGCTTGCGTACACCGCAGGAAAGGCGAACACCAACACCCCGCCGGCGGCGATCAACCAGACCTCGTTGGCATCCCACACCGGGCCGATCGCGCCAAGCAGCTGGCGGCGCTCGCCCTCCGTTCCGGGCCGCACCAACATCGTCAAACCCACCCCAAGATCGAAGCCATCCAGAACCACGTAGACCGTGAGCATCAAAGCGACGACGAAGAACCAGAGGGTCTCCATCACGAGGCCTCTGCCGGTGTTGGACCGCGGCCGATCTCTCGGGCCACGAGAAAGAGAAAACCAATCCCGAGCAGCAGATACAGGCCCATATAGCCGAGCGTCGTAAAAGCGATGTCGCCCGCGGCGACGGTGGGCGAAGTGCCGAGCGAGGTGCGCTGCAACCCGTAGACGACCCACGGCTGTCGACCGAGCTCCGCGGTCATCCACCCCGCGGTGTTCGCAATGTACGGAAAGGGAAACGCGAGCATCAGTACCCAAAGCATCGATCGCGAGGTCTCCAATCGGTTCCGCAACAAAAGCAACGCGCTGATGCCCATCACCAGGATGAACAACGTCCCAAGCCCCACCATGATGTGGTACGCGTAGTAAAGGAGCTCCACGTTGTCTGGCCACTCCGTCTCCGGGAAATCTTCGAGGCCATAGACGGTCGCGCCGAAGGACCCATAAGACAAAAAGCTCAGCACCGCGGGAACCACGACTGGGTTCTCGAGGCGCCGGTGCGCGACGTCAGGTTGGCCGATGATCACCAGTTCCGCTGGATGGCTGCTGGTGAACTTTCCCTCCATCGCCGCCAACGTCGGCCGCTGATATTGGGCGACCAGCTTTCCGTGTCGATCTCCGGTCGGAAAGAGCTGAAGCAGCGAGGCGATCAGCCCGACCCAGACCCCGACCCGCAGGGAAATTCTCGCCTGTTCCCGGTGCATGCCCATCAAGGTCCAGTAAGCGGCCACGGCGCAGACCACGAAAGCTCCGGTGATCACCGCCGCGGTCATGGTGTGGGCGTATTGCCAAACAGCCCAGGAATTGAACAGGTAGTTGCGCCAGTCCGCCACCTCGAGCGTTCCGTTGGCCGCGACCTGATAGCCCACCGGATGCTGCATGAAAGCGTTGGTGGCGACGATGAAATACCCCGAAAGCCACGAACCGAGAAACATCATCAGCGCCACCAGGAAGTGGGTGCGCGGGCCGAGCCGCTTCTCGCCGAACAGAAACAGGCCGAGGAAGGCAGATTCGGCGAAGAACGCGAACATTCCTTCGAGGGCAAGCGTCATGCCGATGACCCCGCCCGCGTATCGCGAGAATCGCGCCCAATTGGTTCCAAACTGGAATTCGAGCGGGATTCCGGTGACGACACCGAGGGCGAAGTTCAGGCCGAAGATCTTGGCCCAAAATCGGGCCGCGGCGTTGTAGCGATCCTCTCCGGTTTTCAGCGCTTGGATCTTCAGCACCACGATGATCAGCGAAAGCCCCATGGTGAGCTGCGGAAACAAGTAGTGGTAGGTGACGGTGAAGCCGAACTGAAAACGATCCCAGGTCAATGCATTCATGTCCGTTCAGCCACTCTGCGCCCCTCGCCCCGCGGAACATACAGACTGCAGCGCCCGACGGCTGTTACGGTCGATCGACCACACTCCAACGCCAAGGCGATGGTTACCAGGGCATCTCGAGATTTCATTCGCTTCGCCTCCCTAGTCACACGATCGCCACGCAGGTGGGCAGATAGCACCAGTGTGGACGGCGGGCGCGCCTAACGAGCGGCGAAGGCGGCGAGGTCCAGTTTGATACACTTTCGGTGAATTGCCGTCCGCTCCCGCGCCACCTTCTCTCGCTCCGGTGCGTCGTCCTCCGGCAAGACCTCCGATGGGGGCACCCAGATGCAAACGCCACCCGCGGGTTCCGGCTGGCTGGCGTTGCTCGAAGTGCGCTTCGAATCTCTGCCCGGATTGCGCTGCGCCGAAGACGATCGCCTCGACGACCGTCATCGTTTGCACCGGATGCGGCGAGTTGGCGGCGCCGTTGACCGTCCATCGATCGTCGGTACCGTTTAGCCGGCGGGTGCTGCGGTGCCTGCAATATCCGCTCAGCTCTTCCGGACTGCTTTCGATGGCAGCGCTCTCCGCGGTGATGGCGATCATGCTGTTTCTGCGGAAATGGACCTTTTTCGGGTTGAAGGGCTTTTGCAGCGCATTGGCCTGGGGATCATTCTGGGCCTACATCTTCAAGGCGATCCGAACCAGCGCCACCGGCGACGATGAAGTCCATACTCCGGATTTCAGCGACTTCTATAACGATCTGTTGGTGCCTGCGATTCGCGGCACCGCGGGCACCGCTTTGATTTGGCTTCCGTCGTTGCTCTATCTGCTTTACGTCAAAGATCTCAGCCTGTTCGAGTTGCTGGACTTCAAATCTTTCGATGACCCAGTGCTTTGGTCGGTGTTCGCCGTCAGCCTGATTTACGTGCCGATGGCACTCCTGGTGGGGGCTACCGGCGGCGGGGTCTTGCGAATGCTCAATCCGGTCGTGGTGGTGGCCTACATCCTTCGGATGGGGATCGACTATTGGATCGCTTTACTGGTCGTCGGTGCCTTGACGGCCGGCTACCTGGTTCTTCACCTGGTATCGGCGCTGGTCGCTCAACTGCCGATCCCGTTTCTAGCGCCCTGGCTGGCTCGCTTCCTGCTCACTTATCCGCCTTTCGCCATGGCGAACGCGCTCGGACTGCTGCTCTACGTGCGCGGAGACCGAGTCGAGTACGGTCTCCCCGAGGAGTACCAGATGGAGATCTTGCCGGGCACTCAACCCCGGGGAGATCTGCCGGTGACGGCGCAGCCGGTCGAGGCCGCAGCGCTGCAGCGCCGTAGCGGACCAATCTCGCTCGAGCAGCAGGAGCCCTCTGCGGTGGCGAAGGCGCCGCTCGATGTCGAGGCCACAGCGGCCGAAGGCATCGGCGCGGCGGCGGGGAACGGTGATTGGGCAAGAGCCCTCGACTTGTTCGCCAAGGCCGCCGACTTGCAGCCGGGTTCGTTGGCTCCGAATTGCTATTTTGGCCTGGCGCAGGAAGCTGCAAAGAAAGGCGATTATCGGCAAGCGGTGCGCGCGCTCCAGGCGCTGATGAGATCGGCGCCCGATGATGCGATTGCTCCCCGCGGGTGCCTGCTCCTGGCGAGAATTTATTCCGAGCGGCTCTCCGACCGAACCACCGCGGAACGGCTCTTTCGACACCTGCTTCAGCGCTACCCGACCTCTCCGGCGGCGCAGTTCGCGCAGAATTATCTCGCGCGCGCCACTGAACCGTCCACCGCATAACCGAACAATTCTTGGTGGTGTCGACTCCGCGCGCCGCCTTAGATTCGCAGGCGGGAGGGACGATACTTTGGAAGCACCACGTGTACTTCCCGAGGACGAATACAACCGCCGTCTGGTCGCAAACGTCCACCCGGCCGGGTGGATCAATCCCACCGCGGTCGGCAAATACAACCTCGTCGTCGTGGGAGCTGGAACCGCGGGTCTGGTTTCCGCGGCGGGGGCCGCGGGCCTGGGCGCCAAGGTAGCGCTGGTGGAAAGGCAGTTGCTCGGGGGCGACTGTCTCAACTTTGGGTGCGTTCCCTCGAAAGGGTTGTTGCGCGCGGCGCGTGCTTCGCACGAGCTCGCAGAGAGCGCGCGCTTTGGAGTTCGAATCCAAGGCTCGCCGCTGGTCGACTTTGCTGCGGCGGCGGAGCGGATGCGCAACGTGCGCGCCCGGATATCCCAACATGACTCGGCACCGCGGTTGGCTGGCCTGGGCATCGACGTCTTCTTGGGAGATGCGAGGTTCCTGGGGCCCGAGGTGGTTCAGGTCGGTGCGCAGCAACTTCGTTTTTCCAAAGCGGTCATCGCCACCGGAGCCCGGCCCGCCGAGCCGGCGATCCCAGGCCTCAAAGAGGTGGGCCACCACACCAACGAGACGGTCTTCTCGCTGACGCAGGCTCCTCGACGCCTGGCGGTCATCGGGGGTGGTCCAATCGGGTGCGAGCTGGGTCAAGCCTTTCGCCGATTTGGCAGCCAGGTGAGCATTGTCGGCCGTGGAAAGACGCTGTTGCCTCGAGAGGACGAGGAAACCGCTGAGCTGCTGCGAGGCGTTTTCGAACGCGAGGGGATCGCACTTCGACTGGGCGCAGAAGTCGAGCGGGTGGAGCAACAGCCCGGCGCGAAGGTGCTCGTGGTCAGTCGGAGCGGTGAGCGCGAGGAGATTCGCTGCGATGAAATCTTGGTCGCAGTCGGCAGGGCGCCGAACGTCGAAGGACTTGGACTTGTCGAAGCGGGCGTCGCCTTTGACGAGAGGGGCGTCCGGGTCGATGACCACCTCAGGACCAGCAATCCTCGCATCTACGCGGCGGGGGATGTTTGCTCGGCATACAAATTCACTCATGCGGCGGATGCGATGGCTCGGCTCGTGATTCAGAACGCGCTCTTCTTCGGCCGAAAGAGAGCTACGCGTCTGGTGATTCCCTGGTGCACCTATACCGATCCGGAAGTCGCGCACGTGGGAATCAACGAAGCCCAGGCTCGAGAACGTCCGGACGTCGCGACTTACCGGGCGGAGATGTCGGACGTAGACCGGGCGCTCCTGGATGGGGAGGAACTGGGATTTGCGAAGATTCACGCCCGAAAAAGAGACGGCCAAATTCTTGGAGCCACCCTGGTGGCGCGCCACGCTGGGGAAATGATTCCAGAGCTGGTGCTCGCGATGGGCGAGCGGCTCGGTTTGAAGGGGATCGCCTCGACCATTCATCCGTATCCTACTCAGGCTGAAGTCCTGAAGAGGGCCGCCGAAGCCCGCCTGCGCTCCCGGCTGACACCGTCTCTTAAGCGCTGGCTCCAGCGCTACTTTGGTTGGCGTCGCTAACGCGCGCGCACCGTCCCCAGTTGGCGACCTAAGTCGTCCGCAAATTGGACCCGTTGAAGTCTCGTTTCGAGCCCTCGGCGCCGACGCGCCGCGCCTCTGGGCGGCAACGATCAGAATGGCAGCAGACGCGGTATAAGGGGGAAACCCATGGCCCGCGATCGCGAGGTGCCCAAGCCGAATGCCCCCAGGTCAGCCGCTGCCAATCTGAGGCTGCTGCGCGGGGCCAGCCGGCGGGCCCAGGAGAGACTCAACAGCCGAGACACGGTGATTCGGATATTGATTGAGTCCGGCGTGGATCTGCTGCTGCGCCGGATTTCCGCCGCGCGCGCCCGGGAGATTCAGCGGGCGGTGGATGAAATTTTGATGCTCTTTGACCAAGTGGACGCGGCGCCGGAGCGGATTCCGCTGTTGCGAGAACAGCTGGACTCGCTGGAGCGGTTGATGAACGACACCCGCGCCCTGCATTCCTTGAGTCAAGGCTAGGACCCCTGGTTCGTGACACTCGTCGCCGGAGCACAGATTGGGAAGTACCTGGTCCGCCGCAGACTGGCGGAGGGCGGGATGGCGGAGATCTACCTCTGCTCGGTTCGCGGGCCCGAAGGGTTCGAGAAAAAGATCGTGGTGAAGCGAATTCGCGCGCTGCTCGCCAAGGATCCAGATTTCGTTCAGATGTTCATCGCCGAAGCCCGGTTGGCTTCGCTTTTGAATCATCCCAACATCGTTCAAATTTTTGACTTCGACAAAGACGACGACAGCTACTACCTGGCAATGGAATACGTGCGCGGGCAGTCGCTGTGGTCGGTCCATAAGCGGGCGCGGGAGTTGATGATCCCGATTCCCACCACCCTGGTGGCGCACCTCGGCGCCGAGGTGGCGCGTGGGCTTCACTACGTCCACCGGCTGAGCGAAAAGGGTCAGTGGCTGGGGCTGGTCCACCGCGACGTCACTCCCCACAACGTGCTGCTCTCGTACGACGGGGCGGTGAAGCTGACCGACTTCGGAATCGCCAAGGCGGGGACGGGCCTGAGCGCGCCGGGGAGGCTCAAAGGGAAATTTGCCTACATGTCGCCGGAGCAAGCTCGGGGCGAGGCGGTGGATGCGCGCAGCGACGTCTTCGCGCTGGGCATCGTCCTCTGGGAGTTGCTCACCGGCGGTCGCCTCTTCGACGGAGACGGCGATTTGGCGATCCTCCGGTCGGTGCAACACAGCATCATTCCCCCGCCGGCGCGCCTGAACCCGGAAGTCCCCTCCGCGCTCGATGGTGCGGTGACCAAGGCGCTGCAGCGCGATCCGGCGATGCGATATCAGACGGCTCAGGAGTTGGAACGGGTTTTGATGGAACATGTTTTCACCCAGGCCAAAGGGCTGGAAGACACCGATGTCAGCGGATTTTTGAAACAACTGTTCGCGTCTTCCCGAGAGCTCAAGACCTCCGAAGCCACCTCCGCGGCAACCGGGACTCAGGGGCCGTCGCGATCGGACCCAGCTCAGAAAAAAACGCAGACCGCGAGCGCGCGCAGCCCCGGCAGACGATCGCATCGGAACAGTCGCCGCCTCTGGCGCTGGGTATTCTTGAGCGGGATGGCGATGCTGCTGATCTCCACCCCGGCGCTGGTGCTGCATCTGCAGCCGCGAGGGAGATCGGCAATTGGAGTGGCCACCGCCTCGGCACCCGAACCCAAAACGCCCTCGCCAGAGGTTATGCCAGCACCATCGCCGCGATCCGAGCCCCAGCCCGAGCCGCGGACCCCGCGCCATGGGGATCTGCCTCACGGGGGTTTCGAGCTCCCCGAGCTGCCGCAGCGCGCCGGGGTGCGACCTCGCGCGGCGGCGCAACCGCGTCCGCCGCCGAGTGGAACCTTGGTGCTGCAGGTCACACCCTGGGCTCAGGTCTACATCGATGGCCAAAGCCGGGGTGAAGTCACTGGGGTCCGTCGCTTCAAGCTTCCTTCAGGCAAGCACCGGCTTGAGTTCAAACATCCGCGGGCGATGGAGGAACGCACCATTTCGCTGAAGGGCAACCAGGAGCTGCATCAGGCCTATCAAGTGTTCGTTCCCTGAGAGCTCGAAACTCAGTGCCGGTTCGCGAACAGCCTCCCAGCTTGACGATCTATTGAATATCTAGTACTAACTATCGCCCATCGAGTATCCAACATTCAAAGGAAACAACTTGTTGGAGATTCTAGAGCCTCAGGAACTCGAGCGAATCGAAGAGGAATTCGCCACTGGAGTGCCGGCGCGAAAGATTGTCGAGATCTTCAAAGCCAAGGGCGTCCAACTCTCCGAGCCCACGTTCCGCAAGTACGTTCAATCGGGATTGCTGCCGCGCAGCCGCCGGGTGGGACGCAAGGGCAAGCACCGAGGCAGCCAAGGCCTCTATCCGGTGGAGGTGGTCCGCCGAATCAACGTGATCAAGAAGATGATGGCGGAGGGACACACTCTGGAGGAGATCCGCCGCTCGTTCGTTTTCTTCAAAAACCATATCGATCAAGTCGAGCGGGGGTTGATGGAGGTGCTGGGCGGATTCGAGGCCGAGCTCACCGGACGGCCTTTCGCCCAGGAACGACGCCGGCAGCTCGCGGGGGAGCTGGAGTTGCTCAAATCCCGGGCGCACGACTTGGTCAAGGATGTGGCCCGAATCGGAAGCGCAGTGACGGCGCAGATAGCTCGGCAGGTGGCGTGAATACGTAGTCCATCGGCACCGAAACCTAGTACGCGGAGGGGACATGAACGAAGCAAAGCCGAAGGTTGAGCAGGGCGAGGCCTCGACTCACCCGGAGGAAGCCAGGCGGCGCTCGAAGACGATGTCGCGAAAGGAGATGGCGCGGGACTTGCGGCGCCGCAGGCTGGCCGGGGAGATCGATCCCGAAGAGCAGGAGCTTTTGAAGCTGATCGATCTGCAGCGGCCACGCACTCGGGCGGAGTGCATGAATGGCCCGCGACCCTGCCTGTTCGTGTCCTGCAAGCACAATCTGTACCTGGACGTGAATCCGGAGACCGGGTCGATCAAGCTCAACTTCCCGGACAAGGAAATCTGGGAGCTGGCGTACACCTGTGCCCTCGACGTGGCGGAGAAAGGCGGCATCACCTTGGAGGAGGTGGGCGAGATCATGAATCTGACCCGGGAGCGAATCCGCCAGGTGGAAACGCGAGGGCTGATGAAACTGCGGGAAGCCACCGAGGCCGAACCTCCGCTCGGCGGCCACAAGTAGGAACCGGCGCGAGTTACTTCGGCACTTCGTCGGGATGCGGCACTTCGGCCAGTCGCTCGCGAAGGCCGTGGTAGAGGTAGAATACGTAGGCGCAGAAAGCGGCAACCACCGCGACCAAAATCAGCAACATCTCCGCCCGCTGCCACGAATAGGCCCGTTCCAGCACGGTGCGCCGGGCCTCGAGCAGGGACAGTTGCGCCTCGGCCATGGCGCTGTCCAGGGTGGTTGAATATTCGGCGGCTTGGGCGTCGCTTCGGGCCATCAGCCACTTCGCCTCGGTTCTCAGCTGCGCGGCCCGCAGAAAGCATCCCGCCGCTCCCCCGGCGGCGAGCACGGACAACCCAACGGCCACTTTGGTGCTGCGCGAACCCATTGACTCTCCTCGCTGGTCTAGTCGCGCCGCGCGATGGTAGTGAGCGGGGGCGCAATGGGCAAGCCATACCGAGCCAAGGATCACTTCTTCGCCAAGGCCAAGCGCCAGGGGCTGAGGGCGCGATCGGCGTTCAAGCTGGAAGAGATCCTCGAGCGATTTCACCTCATTCGCCGTGGCTTTCGGGTGCTGGACCTGGGGGCGGCCCCGGGGGGATTTCTGCAGGTGCTCGCCAAGGCCGTCGGTCCGGAGGGCAAGGTGATCGGAATCGACGTGGTCCCGATTCGGCCGCTGCCGCTGCCTTGGGTGAAGACCGAGGTGCTCGATGCCATGGACCCGGAGCTGGATCGAAAGCTCGCCGCTCTCCACCCCGCGGCGTTCGACGCGGTAATCTCCGACTTGGCGCCGAAGACCACCGGAATCCGAACCACCGACGAGGCTCGCAGCCTTGCCCTGGCCACTCGGGCTGCGGACATCGCCCAAGCGCATGGCGCAGCCGGCTCCTGCCTGGTGGTGAAGCTCTTCATGGGCGGAGACTTCGATAGCTTCCGGTCCCTGCTCAAGAATCGTTATCGCGAGGTCAAAGTGATCAGGCCCCAGGCCACCCGGGCCGCCAGCGTGGAGGTGTACCTGCTGGGACTCGACAAGGGCCGGGTCAGCGAAGCCGAACGCGCGCCGCCCTGAGCTTTCCAACCTGGATGAGGTAATCCCCTGGTCCAATCTCCATCTTGGGGTCGGCGACCTTCAGCTGGTTCAACTTGACGCCGCCTTGAACAATCAGCTTGCGAGCCTCGGTTCCGGACGCGGTCAGTTTGGCATCGGCGATCACCCTGGTGAGAAAGGTGCTCGCCGCTCCGCCCAGCGACAGCTCGAGAAGCGGCATCTCGTCGACCGGGAGCTGCTCGCGCTTGCTGAACTTGCGCTCGAATCGCTCGGCGGCGCTGGCGGCGAGCTGGTTCCCATGGAACCGGGCGACGATTTCCTTCGCCAAAGCGGCTTTGGCTGCTTTGGGATGCTCCTGGCCCTGGGCGACTGCCGCTCGGAGCGCCTGGAGCTGTGCCGGGGAGAGATCCGACAGCAGCTCGTAGTAGCGCCACATCAGATCATCGTTGATGGACATCAGCTTGCCGAACATCTCGTCGGGCGGCTCGTTGAAGGCGACGTAGTTGCCCAGACTCTTGGACATCTTTTCGCCCACCAGCCTGCCGTCCACGAGCTTGGCGTCGAGCCCCTCGAGGATCGGCCCGGTCATGATCACCTGAGGCTCGAGCTGGTACTCGCGCATCAACTGCCTCCCCACCAGCAGATTGAACAGCTGATCGGTCGCGCCCAGCTCGACGTCGGCGTGCAGCTCCACCGAGTCGTAACCCTGCAGCAGGGGGTAGAGCAGCTCGTGAATGGCGATCGACCGCCCCTCGCGAAATCGGGTTTTGAAGTCGTCCCGCTCCATCATCCTGGCCAGCGGATAGCGCGAGGCCAAACGCACCAGGCCTTCCGAGCCGAGCGCCCTCAACCACTCTGAGTTGAACCGAATCTCGGTGGCCTGAGGATCCAGTATCTTGAATACCTGGGCCTTGTAGGTCTCGGCGTTGGCCTTGATCTCGTCCACGGTGAGCGCGGGTCGGGTGACGTTTCGGCCGCTCGGATCCCCGATCAGCCCGGTGAAATCGCCGATCAAAAAAACCACCCGGTGCCCGAACTGCTGAAAGCGCCGCATCCGCTCCAGTAGCAGGGTGTGCCCCAGGTGGAGGTCGGGGCGACTCGGATCAAAGCCGACCTTGACGCAGAGCGGACGCTGGCTCTCGAAGGAACGCACCAGCTTGTTGCGAAGCTCCTCCGGCGCGTGTAGGTCCACGGCGCCTTTGGTCAGCGCTTGAAACTGCTCCTCGGGCGTGGCGCGGCGAAGTGGGGAGTCGCTCATCGACGGCGGCTACTTAGGGCCGAGGTTACGTTCCTGGCAAGCGTTCGCGGACTCTCTCGATTGCCGCCGCCCTGCCGGTGTGGTCGTCGATCTCGACGATCGCACCCTGCAGGTACACCAGGTTCTTGGCAACCTCGTAGCTGGTGGGACGCTGGGTCAGAAACCGCTCCACCGAAAGCTCCTTTCGAATTCCAATCACCGAGTCCAGCGGGCCCACCATTCCCACGTCGGTGATGAAGGCGGTTCCCCCAGGAAGGATCCGCTCATCGGCCGTCTGGACGTGGGTGTGGGTCCCAAGGACCGCGGAGACCTTGCCGTCCAGGTAGGCGCCCATGGCGTTCTTCTCGCTGGTGGTTTCGCAGTGCATGTCCACCAGGATGCATGCGGTCTGCTTCTTGAGCTCGGCCACCAGCGCCAAGCCCACCCTGAAAGGATCGTCGAGGTTCTTCATGAACACCCTTCCCTCGAGATTGATCACTCCCAGAGAGCGTCCGTCCGGGGTCTTCACCACGGCGTGTCCCCTTCCTGGCGCTCCCGGAGGGTAGTTGGCAGGGCGAAGCAAAAGATCGGGGTGTTCCTCCAGCCAGGGGATGATTTGGCGCTTGCTCCAGATGTGGTTGCCGGAGGTCAGCAGATTCACCTCGCTCTGGAGCAGGGCCTGGGCACTTTCCGGGGTAACTCCAGCGCCGCCATCCGAGTTCTCTGCGTTGGCGATGACCAGATCCAGCTGGTGGTGGGCGATGAGCTTAGGAACCAAGGTGCGAACCGCGGTGAGACCGGGCCGGCCTACGACGTCGCCTAAAAAGAGCACCTTCACGAGTCGTGGTGCAAAGGCTCCCGCGCAAGCCCCTTGAAGCTTTCCAGCTCGGTCACCACCAGGTCCATGTCGACGTCGTTTTCAGTGGCCGGCAAGTCATCCACCATCTGCTCTGAAAACGCGAGCCCGACGCGGCGGCTGTTCTCCGGACCGGCCTCGAGGGTAAAGTCGTAGTACCCTCCGCCGCGGCCCAAGCGCTTCCCGCCTCGGGTAAACCCCAGCCCCGGAACGACGAAGACATCGATGTCCTCGATGGGCACCAGCTCGGCGGCGCTGGTTGGCTCGCGAACTCCCAAGCGTCCAGGTTCGAGGTCGCCCTCCGATCGAATGGAGCGAAACGAGAGGATCCTGCCGTGGACGTGAGAGAGCGGGTAGCAGACCGTCTTCCCATCTGCCAGTGCGGCGCAGAGGATGTCGCTGGTGGGTACTTCGCCCCGGATCGGCGCGTAGAGGGCGAGGATCCGGGCCTTGGCATAGTAAGGGGTGGCCAGAAAGCGCGACTGGACCTTCAGCCCGCGCGAGTCGATCACCTCGGGGGTCATCGCTCGCCGCTTGGCCGTCAACTCCTCGCGGAGGCTTGCCTTCTCACTGTCCACCTCAGGTGCCATATTGCTCTGGTCCTCGCCTTCCCCGAAAAAAGTCCCCCGCGTCAGAGCCGTGTGTGCAGCGTCCATTGAACCCCGTCAAAAAGGTGGGGACCAAACTTGTGGTGCCGTAGGCTTCCCTCTCCCCGGGGGGGAGGGCTTGCACATGGCATCCAAAACGGCCCCCGACATGGACATATCGGTTCGAATTTCTGCTGCCCATCACGTACTCGGCAGGGGACAGATCTAGCACTATGCGTCGTAAGTTGTTGACTTCTATTGGGTTTTTCTGGGTACTGAAGGCCAAGCATAAGGATGACGGCCGGCCGGGTCAAGGAGCGTTTTTGTCAAAGAAACCGAAGCTGGCGACGTGAAGGACTCGAATCCGTTGCGCGAACGGGCGCCGCCGGAGCTGGTGTGGTGCATCAGCGTCCGCTGTGCGTCAGGCGGCGATGCGCGCCTTCGGCACGTGGCGGCAAAGCGCATCCACCACTTGCTCGAGCTGCTCCTCCGTCGAGCCGAGCCCAAATGAAAAGCGCACAGAGCTGTGCGCGCGGCTGGAACTCAGGCCCATTGCGGTCAGCACATGCGAGGGAGTGAGTGAGCCCGAGGCGCAGGCCGCGCCGGAGGAGACGCAGATGCCTTCCAAGTCCAGGGCAATCAGAAGCGCCTCGCCGTCCGAGCCGGCAAACTCGATGTTGCTGGTATTAGGTACCCGCGGCGCGCCCTCGCCGTTGACTCGTACGTCGGCAATGCGCTCCGTTATCTCGCGCTCGAACCGATCCCGAAGGCGAGCAAGCCGCTCCGCTTCCGGCCCGATGTCGCGCAACGCCAGCTCTAGAGCGAGCGCGAGTGCTTCGATGTAGGGAACGTTCTGCGTGCCCCCGCGCCGGCCCGCCTCTTGGTGACCGGGAACCAGGGATTCGAGCGCCACCCCTCGGCGAACCACCAGCGCGCCCACACCTGCTGGCCCGTAAAACTTGTGGGCCGAGATGGACAGCAGATCGGCATCCAGGGCTGCCACCGAAATCGGCACCTTGCCGGCGGCTTGGACCGCATCCGCGTGAAAGAGGATTCCTTGTCTTCGACAAGCGCGAGCCACCTCGTGCACCGGCTGCAGCACGCCGGTTTCATTGTTCGCCCACATCAAGGAGCAAAGCAGGGTCTGGGCCGTCAGCTGCGCGATGATGCGCTCGGCCGAAACCTTGCCCGACGCGTCGGGAGGAACCCGGACAACTTGCGCGCCTTCAGCCTCGAGCTGCTTGAGCGAGAGCAGAACCGCCGGGTGTTCGATTTCGGAGGTGACGATTCGCGACTTGGCCCTGTCGGATCGCGCGAAGAACGCGCCCTTGATAGCCGAGGCATCGGCCTCGGACCCCGATGCCGTGAAGGAGACCTCCTTGGGCTCGCATTCGAGCAGGCGCGCTACCGTGGCGCGAGCACGGTCCAGTCGGGCGCGCAGCTCGCGTCCAGCGCGGTGAACGCTCGAGGGGTTGCCGGGGAAGGCCTCCAGGGCCTTGGCACTGTGGCCCAAAGCCTCGGCCACCTCCGTCCGGAGTGGCGTGGTGGCGTTGTAGTCCAGGTAGATCATAACTAGGCCTGTTCGCTGGTCAGCAAGGGAGCTGGGCGCTCGCGAGAGACGCCGAACCCCTCCAGAAAGCGCTTCAGGATCTGGCGGCGTTCGGTCTCCCGCTGGGATCGACTTCCGCTCAAGGGAATGCGGGCTCCCGCCATGCTGCCATGTCCGCCCGCAGAGCCGCCTCGGTCCTCGCAAATCTCCCGGATCAGGCGCCCCGCATTCATGCGGCGGTCCTTGGTGCGCAGCGAGAGGTACATCTGGTCGCGAAAATCACCACACGCCAGCGACCACTTCATTCCCTCAAGGAAGAGCATTCGCTCGGCGACCTCGGCGACCATGTCCGGCGAGTAAACCGTACCCAAATCGGTAACCACGGCGCTCCCGTACACTTTCGCCCGCTCGATGGCGGTGTGGTAGAGCGTGAAGTACCGGGCGGGAAGATCCGGATGCTCGATCTGGCCGAGCAACATCTTGTCCGCCCGCGGGAAAAGCCAAAGGTAAGTTTCCACGTCGCTGGGCGTGGTTTGCCGGCCCAAATCCCGGGTGTCCGCTTTAATTCCGTAGAAGAGCGCGGTGGCCACCGCCGTGGGCGGATCGAGATTGGCCGCTCGCAGGTATTGCACCAGCATCGTCGAGGTTGCGCCGTAGTCCCCGCCGACGTCGGCGAAGGGCGCCTTCGCGGTTTCATCCCGCAGCGGGTGATGGTCGATGACCACATCGGCGGCATGATCCGAGGGCAGAGAGTGATTGCCCACCGTAGGCTGGGTGTCCACCAGCGCGCACAAGTCGAACTCCTCCAGCCGCAGTTCCGAAATCGGAACCACCGGCAGATGGAGCACCTTCACCAGCGCAATGTTCTCAGCCCGCCCAATGATTCCGCCATAGGCGACACACGTTTTGATCCCCGTGCGCTCCTCAAGCAGGTACCCAAGCGCCACGGCCGACGCCAGCGAATCGGGATCGGGGTTGTCGTGCGTCAGGATGAGGGCGTTGCACCTTTCCCCGACCGCGGTCAAAAGGCGCGCCAGCTTTTCACGGACTCCAAGATTGGCGATCGGCGTGCCCAGGGAGACGGCGAGGCCTCTTCCCGGTGTGGTGGAGGATTCGGGCATCTTGGCAGCTTACCTTCGTACCAAAGACCTCAAGAGTCTAATACCGAGGCGATGGCGCGCGGGGTGCGGAGTCTCCAACACTCCCACTGCGCGCTGAAAGCGAGGGTCGTTCACCAGGCACGAGAACGCCGCCAACCCCACGTATCCCTTACCGATTTCTTCATGCCGGTCTACTCGGCAGCCAAGCGGCTTCTTGGAGTCATTGAGGTGAAAACAGCGCACCCGCTCCAAGCCGACGAGCCGATCGAACTCTTTCATCGTCCGCCGGTAGCCCTTGGGCGCTCGAATGTCATACCCGGCCGCGAGCAGGTGGCAGGTGTCGAGGCAGACGTAGATCCGCTTCTCCTGGGACACCCGGTTGAGAATCTCGCTCAGGTGTTCGAAACGCCAACCCAGCACGCTGCCTTGCCCGGCGGTGACCTCCAGGCAAAGACGAGCGCGAAACCGCGGCGTGCGCGCGTGCACCTCGTCGATTCCCGCGGCGATTCGCGCCAGGCCCCGCTTTGCGTCCGCATTCGAGCCTGGATGGATGATGAGCTGCTCAATTCCAAGCCGCTCGCAGCGGGTCAGCTCCTCGACGACGCAGCCGATCGACTTTTCCCACAGGGCCCCATCTTCGGCGCCGAGGTTGGCCAGATAGCTTCCGTGGGCCACGACCGGGAGGCCGGTTCTTTTGGCCTCGGAGCGGAACGCGGATCGCTCCTTGGTTGCGAGCGGCGCAGAGAGCCAGGCCCGAGCCGTCTTGGTGAAAATCTGCATGCTAGCGGCCCGGTATTCGCCGGCTCTTTGGAAGGCGAGGCTGATGCCGCCCGCAACCGACACATGAGCGCCGATCAGCACCTAGTTGATGGCCTTGTAGGTGCGCGACAAGTCGCGAAAGTACTTCAGCGCGTTGTCGAGCGAGTTCTCCATGGCCTCCATCAGAAGCTGCCGAAATACCGCGACCGGAGCCCGAAACGATTCGTAATAGCGTTGGCGGTCGATGGAGTGAATCACGCACGGCAAGTAGTTGTGGCGCAGCAGGATCAAGTTGGTGCACATCCGGCCAATCTTTCCCGAGTGCTCGCTGAAGGGGAAGATCTGGACGAACTGGTGCTGCACGGTCGCGGCCTGCCGGATCGGGTGGTATTCGCGAAACTCCGCGCTGGCGGTGAAGTCCACCAGCTTTTCGAGCATCGCCGGGATCTTGGCCGGAGCTGCGATGTCGTGGAAGTAGGTGCGGTGAAGCGGCATGTCTTTGCGAAACCCGCTCCTTTCCTTTTCCTTCGCAATCTCCTTCTCCGTCTTTTCCCGCCGCTCGGTGAGGGCTCGGGCCGCCTGAGCCTCGGGCGTGTTGCCGGAAAAGAGATCGTGCATTCGCTTGATCTCGGTGAGCGTAATTTGAGCCTGTTTCTTTCCGCTGCCTTTTGCTTCCGCCCGGATGTAATCCACCACCGCCTTGTGGTTTCGCACCTCGAGGACGATGGGCATCAGCGATGCTTCGGCGGCAACAGTGGGTTCCTGGCGCAGCGCTACGTTCAGCTCCTGGGGGGTGTACACGACGCCCTCCAGGGCGCTGTCGTGGTAGATCCAGGACATCTCGTACCGCTCAAGAAATTCCTGAGCTTGCGGCTTGTGGACGGCCAGGTACTCGCGCAGCGCTTCGTTCTTGTCGTCTATCTCTTGATACCGTTCCTTCACGTCCCTGGTTGCCAGTAATGGGGAGCTAGACGTACGTCAACCAGTCGGCATAGCGCGGTTCCTTGCCGCGGACGGCTTTGAAGTAGCTCTCCTGGACAAATCGGTTGACCGGCCCAGGCTTGCCGCTGCCTACCTGTCGGTTGTCCACCTCTCGAACCGGGGTGATCTCAGCCGCGGTTCCGGTGAAGAAGACCTCATCCGAGATGTACAGGGCGTCCCGGGTGAAGGTCACCTCATGGACCTCGCGGCCGCTGTCTCGAAGCATCTTGATGACCGAGTCGCGGGTGATCCCGGCGAGTATCGGAGAGGACAGCGGCGGCGTCCGAATGGTTCCGTTGCGGCCAACGCAGAAGATGTTCTCGCCGGATGCCTCGGCCACGAATCCGGAGACGTCCAGCATGATCGCTTCATCGTAGCCGGCCAGCACGGCCTCTCTTTTGGCGAGGATCGAGTTGACGTATTGGCCGGTGATCTTCCCTCGGACCATGTTGACGTTCACGTGCATTCGGGTGAATGAGCTCACCTTGGCTCGAATGCCTTCGCGAAGCCCCTTTTCCCCTAGGTAGGCGCCCCAGTCCCACGCGGTGATCGCCACCCGGGTTGGGTTGACCGCACCCAGCCCCATCGCGCCGTCGCCCATGAACGCAATCGGCCGAAGGTACGCGCCCTCGGGGAACCGTTCCTTTTGGTGCCGCAACACGTCCAGACATGCCTCGCCGATGACCCGCTCGTTGAACGGCATCTTCAACATGCAGATGTGGGCCGAGTCGTAGAAGCGGCGGAGGTGCTCCTTGAGGCGGAATATTGCCAGCCGCCCGCTCTCCGTCTTGTACGCCCGGATACCCTCGAAAACGCCGAGGCCGTAGTGAAGGGCGTGCGTCATCAGATGCACGTGCCCTGCGTCCCAGGGGACCAACTCTCCGTCGAGCCAGATCTTATCCGCCCTCAGCACCTCGGAAGATGTAGAGCTCATCGCGTATCCTTATTCGCAGGGGGGAGCGGCGCTTTTAGCCAGTCCGTTCATCGCAAGTCAAAGCGGGAATTGCACGGTGACCGGCGATTCGCTGAACCGAATCAATCGAGTGCATTTCATCGCGTACAGCAGCCTTGCCAACTCAGATTCTGCCAACAAATCCAGCGCCTTGAGATCTGAGACCGTTTTTTGTCCATCGATGGCGGCGAAGACCGCGCGTTCCTCGTCGCCAAGCCCCTTTTTGTGTATCGGGTCCGCAGCCTCGCGGGTCAAGCCCACGTGGAGGCGATCCACCGCTCCAAGGTCGGTCCGCAGTCGCTCCTCGTCGAGGCCGGAACGAGCCCCCTCGTAGATCAGCGCTGTGGTCGACAAATCGAGGGTCATTCCCTCGGACGGCAATGCGGCCTCTGGGTTGAATTGGTACTCTCCGGAGCTCCAGGAGAACACCTCCAACAGCTTGGTCCGCATCTGCCGTGCGAGCGCGTATTGAAGGTTCTGCTGGCTGATGCAGCCCATCTCCACCAACACCGCTCCCTGGCGACGCCCGGAGGCCATCATCTGCTTCAGCGATTCCTGGTACTCGGCCTCGGAGATAAACCGCTCGCGCACCAGAAACCGGCCGAGGCTCTCGGAGAGAAGGTTGCTCTTGATCGAGTGCACGGCTCCCTCGTGGAAATAGACGATCTTCTTGATTTTGTTCCGACGCAACAGGAGAGCGCCGGTACTTTTGCTCCGGTCCAGCTCCGCGAGCAGCTCCGCAAAGGGACGGTGGCTCACGTCACCTCGCATCGCGCTGGCTGTGTCAGCGGCGCTCATCCGACTACCGCATGTTATGCCGGGTGGTGTGTGGATGTCTGCACCGCCGCGCCTCGTCATTGGGGCGAAAGTCGCACGATGCTTTCGTAGGCGAGGCGAATGCTCTCCCGATGATGATGGTACTCGGTCAAAAATGCCTCTCCCGCGGTGAGTCCGCGATACCCCAGTCGCCGCGCCAACAACGCCAGAGGCCGACCCGAGGTAGGCAACCGAGCCACGGCATCGCCGTGCACCAGTCGCAAGCGATTCTCGAGGCGGCGGTGGAAGAGATAGCCCTCTCTGAGAACCGTCGCGTTGCGTGCGTCGATGCACCCTTCCGATTCGAGCCTGCGCAGCGCCTCGAGGGTGTTGCCGGTGCGCACCGAGGGGAAGCGGCGTCCGTGGAGCAGCTGCAAGTACTGGGTTGCGAACTCCACGTCGACGAGGCCCCCGTATCCGCCCTTGGGATCCAATTGCTCCGCGGTTTCCCTGGAGATCTCCAGCTCGACGCGCTTGCGAAGGCGTTCGATCTCTCCGCCGGCCTCGGCCGGCAGCGGCCTTTCGTACACCAGCGGTTCGATGACCCCAGTCAGAAGCTGGCGCGCCAGCGCCAAGTCCCCCGCCAGCGCCCGGGCCCTGATCAGCGACTGGCGCTCCCAGATCTGGCCTCGGCGCTGATGATGTTCCTTGAACGTCTCCTGGCGAACCACCAGCGTCCCCTGGTTACCCGAGGGCCGAAGGCGGGTATCCACCTTGTACAAGTCCCCTTCGCGCAGCGGCAGCTGCATGAAGTAGAGGAAGCGTTGCACCAGCTTGGCGAAAAACTCGTGGTGCGAGATGCGTCCGCGGCTGCCCCCGGTAGTTTCGTCGGTGCCGGAGCCGCTGTAGACGAAGAGCAAGTCGAGGTCGGAACGGTAGCCCATCTCCCGTCCGCCCAATTTGCCCAGGGCGATCACCGCCAGCGTCTCGTCGCGGGTGCCGCTGCGGGGTTCGCCATACCGCTCGAGCTGCTCGTGAAGGGCGACGTTGAGCACCTCGTCGGCGATTGCATCCGCGACCGCGGTCAGCTGATCCGACAGCTCGAAGACCGAGATCTCTCCGGAGATGTCGTTCAGCCCGATTCGAAGCAGCTCCTCGTTCTTGAATCGGCGCATCGCGGTGAGGCGCTCCTCGACGTCCGAGGATCGCTGCAGGCGGATCGCCAGCTCCTCCGCGAGCCGAGCCGGTGCCTTTTCAGCGTCGTCTCGCTGCACCAGCAGGTCCACCAGTTCCGGGTGGCGCAAGAAGTAGTTGGATAGGTACTCGCTCTGGGCGAAGAGGTTGAGCAGGCGCCGCCTTACCTCTGGCGCGCGCTCGAGGATGTTCAAATACCCCGCGGGCGAGCGCAGCCCGCCGATGAACTCGCAGAAGAAGAACAACGCCTGATCGGGGTCGGGCGTCTTGGCGATTTCCGCAAGCAACTTGATCGCCTGCGCTTCCGGGCCGCCGGGGGCGAACACGAACAAGGAACCCGGCATCCGCGAGAGGCGGCCCAGCGCCTCGAGCGCGCGGTCCGGATCCGCGAAGCCGCGCTGGTCCAGGGCATGCCTGCGTTGCTCGTCCGCCGCTTCGGGATCCATGGCCAATAAAAGGAGTGGTTCATCCGGGACCTCGTCCCGCACCGATTTCCCCAGCAGCTGCGAAAAGGCGACCCGAACGAAGTTGCGATGTTGGGACAGGCGCGCGGCGCACGAATCCCAGGTGCCGAAGCCCAGAGATCGGGCCAACCGCAGCCTTTCGACGGCCTCCGACGGAAGCCGTTGCGATTGTCGCTCTTCCATCATCTGCAGGTGGTTTTCGACAGCTCGCAGAGCCAGGTACGCCTCCTCGAGCGCCTCGGCATCGCTTGAGGCTACCAACCCTTCCCGGGAAAGTTTCCGCAGGGCTCGAAGGGAGTTGCTCTCCCGCAGCGAAGGGCGCTGGCCGCCATGGAGGAGCTGCAGCGCGTTGATGAAGAACTCGATCTCCCGAATTCCACCCGAGCCGAGCTTCACGTCGTCCGCGCTGGCCTGGGCGCGAACGTCGATCTGACTCTTTATCTTCCTCAGAGCTTCGACGACCGACAGATCCAGGGTGCGCCGCCAGACAAAGGGCGTCAGCGATTGCAGCAGTCGATTTCCCAGCCCGGCATCGCCGGCAACTACCCGCGCCTTGATGAGCGCGGCGCGCTCCCAGGTGCGGCCTTGCGCCTCGTAATAACCGAGCGTCGCCGGTAACGAGAGCGCGATCGCCCCGCTGCGACCCTGAGGCCGCAGATTCAGGTCCACGCGGAAGCAAAATCCTTCCGCGGTGTGAGCGCTCAAGGCGCGGGTCAGCCCTTCGGCGATCTTGGTGTAGAACTGCGCGTTGGAGAGACTCCCCTGATTCCCGCCCGCCGTCTGTCCCTCTGCTCGATAGAGGTAGAGCAGATCGATGTCGGAGCTGAAGTTCAGATCCTCGCCCCCGAGTTTGCCCAGTCCGAGAACGCAGAACCCGTCAGCCTGCGGACGCCCGTAGCGCGCGGTCATCGCGCGGCGCACCCACTCGAGAGCCGTGGACAGGATCGCCTGCGCGAGGTGGCTCAGCTCGCGGCCCAATTCCTCCGTTTCTGCACCCTGGACGAGGTCCCGAACCATCAGTCGGACCAACTCCCGGTATTTGTAGAGGCGCAATCGCCGGTAGAGGCCAGCCTCATCGGCGACCGAGATGCCATTGAGAATCGGAGTTGATTCCTGCAGGAAGTCTTGCAACGGCTTCTCGATGGCCGAGGTGGCGAAGCGCGCCACCCGGCGGACCAGAGCGGGGCGCCTGGCGAGCATCCTGGGTAGAAATTCACTCAGCTCGAAGAGGCGGGCCAGCGCCTTGAGCAGCTCGTCCGAGGGAGCAGCGGGAAGCGCGGTCCCCAACCGATCGAAGGCCGCAAGCAGGCCCGGTGGGTCGGGCGACTCGGCCGCCCATTGTTGAATTTTTGCCCGAAGCGTCGGTTGGATCCCAACTGCCATCTAGGATTGGGCGATTTCGCGCAAGTGCGGCTTGGCCTTCTCGATGTCTGCCTGGTGCTTGAGCACCAAGTTGAGCGTCGAAGACACCAGCTCCACCGACAACACGTCGGCGTTGAGAATGACCAGGCTCTGGGCCCAATCGATTGCCTCGCTGATCGAGGGGGCTTTCCTCAAGTCCAGGGCTCGAAGTTTTTCGACGGCGCGCGCGATCTGCTCGGCCAGTTGCTCTCGAATCTGCGGCAGCCGCCGGCGAATGATCCTCAATTCCCGCTCCCGGGTCGGAAAGTCGATGAACAGGTGCAGGCAGCGTCGCTTGAGAGCGTCCGAGAGCTCCCGCGCATTGTTGGACGTGAGCACCACCCGAGGCAGGTGCTTCGCGCGAAAGGTGCCCAGCTCGGGAATGGTGACCGCGTTGTCGGCGAGCACCTCCAACAGGAACGCCTCGAATTCGGGGTCGGACTTGTCGATTTCGTCCACCAGCAGCAGGGCCGGTGTCGGCGAGAGCAGCGCCGCAAGTATCGGCCGCGGCAGGAGAAAGCGCTCGGAGAAGAACACCGCGTCGCCGCCGGCGATGCGTTCGGCCGCCTCGGCCAGGCTGGAGGTGCCGGCGACCATCTCGCCGATTTTGTCGCGCAGAAGCTGGGTGTAGAGCAGCTGTTTGGCATACTCCCACTCGTACAGCGCCTTGCCTTCATCGAGGCCCTCGTAGCACTGCAGGCGAATCATGGGTCGTCCCAATGCCTGAGCCAGGGCCCTCGCGAGGTCGGTTTTGCCGACGCCGGCCGGACCCTCGACGAGGATCGGCTTCTCCATCCGGTCGGCCAGGTACGCCACGGCGGCGATCTCCGGCGACGGTAAGTAGCCGGCGCTCTCGAGGCGGGTTGCGGCGTCATCGACGCCGGTGAAATGCGCCGGGGAGGTGGGCAAGGTGGGCGGCGAGTCCATAGGCTTCAAAGCTTTGCGACCGTTTAGATGCCAAGTGCGGCAAAAATTCCAGGCCGGAGCGGTTTTGCCGCGGTACCGCTCGACCATCCCGCCGGGAAAGTGCCCGTAAGCTCCAGGCTCCGATCTTACCGCGACCAGGGATCGCCCGGCACAGCGCCTGCATAACTTTCTGGCCAGGCCGAGGCTTTGCGGGCGATGTCAATCTGGTTGAAGACCATTTGGGTGGCCACGGTGCTTGTCGTACCGGGCGGCTTTTTGCTGTTTTTCGCTTATCTGCTCGCACGGGCGGTGATGCACAACTGGCACCGATCGGTGGCTCAGAACCCGGATCAACAGGTGAGATTGCTCCAAGTGCTGAGGCAAGTGCAGTTCCAGGATTTGCTGCGCGAGGCCCGCACCGCGCTCTGATAAAAGCGCCCCAATGCGGGTGCGCATCGCACGAACGGCTCAGTTTTCGGGCAACATCGAGGTCCCCGGCGACAAGTCGATTTCCCACCGGGCGTTGATCCTCGCCGCCCTTTCGGATCGTTCGTGCCGGATCCAAAACCTCGCCCCGGGGCTCGACGTCCGTTCCACGGCTCGGTGTCTGGTCGAGCTCGGAGCTCCCATCGACTTCGAAGGAAACCGCGCTACGGTGCGAGGTCGCGGGTTGTCGCTGGGCATGCCGCGGCAGACACTGGACTGCGGCAACAGCGGGACGACGATGCGGCTTTTCTGCGGAATGGTCGCAGGGGCTCGGCTGACTGCGGTACTCGATGGCGATGCGAGTCTGCGCCGTCGCCCGATGAAGCGGGTGCTGGATCCGCTCCGACAGATGGGCGCGAAAGCGCGGGGAACCGCGGACGGCAAGGGGGGCGAGACCGCACCGCTCCGATTTGACCCCGGGCCCTCATTGATTGGAAAGCATCACCAACTTTCGATCGCCAGCGCTCAGGTCAAAACCGCCCTGTTGCTCGCGGGGCTTTGGGCCGAAGGCACGACCGAGGTCAGCGAGCCTGCTCCGTCGCGAGATCATTCCGAGCGGATGCTGCGCGCCTTTGGCGCTCCGCTGGAGGTTTCGCCGCAAGGAATCCTCTCCATGCGGCGGATCGATCGGGCACTTTCGGGGCCTGGGCAGCTGGAGATTCCCGGTGACCCCTCCTCGGCAGCGTTCCTAGTCGCAGCAGCGCTGCTGGTGGCCAAGGGCAAGCTTCGAATTTCCGGAGTGGGCCTCAACCCGACTCGCACCGGGTTTGTTGAAGTTCTTCGGCGCATGGGGGCGAGCATCGGGGTGGAACCAGAGCCGCCGCAGGCGGGAGAGCCGGTCGGCGCCATCGTGCTCGAGGAGCCGTCGAGTCTCACCGCGACGGAGGTGGCGCCTTCGGAGATCGCTTCGCTCATCGACGAGGTGCCAATCCTGAGCGTCGTGGCAACCCAAGCAACAGGGACCACTCTCATCCGCGGGGCGGAAGAGCTTCGCTACAAGGAGTCGGATCGGATCTCGCAGATGGCCCGGGGCCTGGCCTCAATGGGCGCAAACGTCTCGGAGCTGCCGGACGGCCTTCAGATCACCGGTCCCACGCCCCTGACGGCCACGGGCATCGATGGGCAGGGAGATCACCGAATCGCGATGAGTTTCGCGGTGGCGGGGTTGATTGCGAGCGGGGTAACCGAAATCGAAGGAGCGGAGTGGGCGGACATCTCCTTTCCGGGATTCTTTGAGGTCTTGGCGCGCTTGTGCCGGGGAGCAGTCCAGTAATTCATCAAGGTGCCTCGCGGATGGCATTGGGCCACTTCACCGAGCAGGTGGGGACGATTCGGATGCACTACGTCTCGCAAGGCGAGGGTCCGCTCGTCCTGCTGCTTCACGGTTTTCCTGAGTTTTGGTGGTCCTGGCGCCATCAGCTGACTCCAGTTGCGGACGCCGGGTTTCGCGTGGTCGCCCCGGATCTGCGGGGATACAACGACACCGACCGCGCCGGTCCGTACGATCTCGACACCCTCGCCGGGGACGCGGTGGCTCTGATACGGCACCTTGGAGCGGAGCGGGCGACGATTGTCGGTCATGACTGGGGCGGCGTCATTGCCTGGCATCTTGCCGCCAAGCGCCCGGACGTCTGCGAGCGGGTCGCGGTTCTCAACGCTCCGCACCCAGCCGTTTTCGCTCGCGTGATTCGGTCGAACCCGCGCCAGCTCCGACGAAGCTGGTACATGTTCCTTTTCGCCCTCCCGTGGCTGCCCGAGGCCCGGTTGGTCGCCAACGACGCTCGCATCATGTATCGGATTTACCGTGCAAACGCGGTGAATCGCTCGGCCTTTACGGACGAGGTTGTCGGTCCCTTTCGCGAGGCCATTCTAAAGCCCGGCGCCGCCGCCGCCGCGCTCGGTTACTACCGTGCAGCGATCTGGCGCGGGCTCTTTCAACCGAAGCAACTGTCCGGGTTTCCACTCATCAAGCAGCCCGCCCTGCTGCTGTGGGGCAAGGAGGATACCGCCCTGAGCTACGAGCATTTGGTTCCTTCGACCCTGCTCTGGACCACAGACTTATGGATCGAGGCCATCGAGGGCGCCGGTCACTTCGTGCACCAGGAGCGCCCAGCTGAGGTCAATCAGGCGTTGCTGCGATTTCTTATCAGGGCGAGCCGACCTCCATGAACTCTGTCGCAGCGTGCTAAACAAAGGCGATGTCCGCATCGCCCAAGTACGCCGTGATCGGCGATCCGGTGGAGCACTCGCTCTCGCCACAGCTCTTCGGTTGGCTTTTTTCGGAGCTGGGAGTCTCCGGGCGCTATGCTCGCGAGCGCGTGCGACCCGAGGAGCTTGGCGACCTGGTTTCGCGAATCAGGCGCGGCGAGTGGAACGGAATCTCGGTCACGCTGCCGCACAAGGAAGCGATTTGCCCGATGCTGGACGAGCTGGAGCCGGGCGCCTCGCGCATTGCTGCCTGCAATTGCGTACTGCGGCGCGATTCGGGACGATTGGCGGGGTTCAACACCGACGGCGCGGGCTTTCGGCAGGCTCTGCATTCCGCTGCCGGAGCAGACCTTGGCGGCGCCCACGTGCTATTGCTCGGAGCCGGAGGTGCCGCCCGTGCCGCGGCTTTCGAGGTGGCTTTCGCGAACGCCCGTGAGTTGACGATCGCCAACCGAACCGTGGAGCGCGCGAGGCGGCTCATCGAAGACGTCCGTCGCTCCCTGCGGAAGGCCAACCAGGGGCGCGATCGGCCGGCGACGCCGGTGCTCGAGGCGATACCCTTCGAAGAAAATGCCCTGTCGAAAGCTTTGGCCAGTGCCAATGTGGTGGTGAATTCCACGAGCGTCGGACTCAATGAGCCAACCCAGGATCCGTTGCCGCCCACCTGCCGGATGCGTCCCGGGCAGACGGTGCTCGACATGGTGTATCGGCCGCTCCAGACCTCGCTGCTCAAGCGCGCGGCAAGCGCTGGCGCTGCGCCGGTCGACGGCCTGTGGATGTTGATTTTTCAGGCGCTGGAGCAGCTTCGCCTGTGGACCGGCCGGCAATGCCCGGCGCACTTGCTCCAGCGGCTCCATGATTTCCTGGCGGCGGAGGTCGCTTGAGCCGGTTGCGTTACCTCACCGCGGGCGAGAGCCACGGCCCAGCGCTCCTGGGCATCCTCGAGGGACTGCCGTCAGGGTTGCCGCTCGAGAGCAAAGACATCGACTTCGATCTCGCGCGAAGGCAGCGCGGCTACGGCCGCGGTGGGCGGATGAAGATCGAGCAAGATCAGGCGGAGATCCTCTCCGGCGTTCGTTTTGGCTTCACCCTCGGATCGCCGCTGGGCTTGTTGATCCGCAATCGCGATTTCGCCAACTGGCAGACGCGAATGCAGGCCGCGCCGGGGGTGCCGGACCCGCACCCGGTGACCATTCCTCGCCCCGGGCACGCGGACCTGGCGGGCGGTCTCAAGTACGGCCACCTCGAGGATCTGCGAAATGTGCTGGAACGCGCGTCCGCCAGGGAAACCGCGATCCGGGTGGCACTCGGCGCCGCGGCCCGAACATTGCTCAAGGACTTGGGCATCCAAGTTGGTTCCTTTGTGACCGCGATAGGTGACGCCGACGCAGACCCGCCGGATGAGTCGGCGCGGCGGCTACAGGGCGAGGACGCGGAGGGCCTCGCCCTTCGAGCGGACCAGAGCGAAACTCGCGCGCTCGACGAGCGATCCTCCCGCCGCTTCGTCGAGGCGATTCAAAGAGCTCAGCAGCGGCGAGACACCTTGGGAGGGGTTGTCGAGGTCGTGGCCACGGGGGTCCCGGTGGGCCTTGGCTCGCACGTGCAGTGGGACCGAAAGCTCGACGGCCGCATCGCGCAAGCGATGATGTCGATTCCAGCCATCAAGGCGGTGGAGTTGGGAGATGGGTGGGCAGGGGCCCATCGATACGGAAGCCAGGTGCACGATGCCATCGAGTTTGGCCCGCGGGGTTTGTCTCGCGGCTCGAACCGCGCCGGGGGTCTGGAGGGCGGCGTCACCAACGGAGAGCCGCTCGTGGTACGCGCCGCGATGAAGCCTCTGTCCACGGTGCCGTCGGCTTTGCCTTCGATTGATCTGGGGACGCTGCAAGTCGCGCCGGCGCATGTCGAGCGCACCGATACCTGTGCCGTGCCCGCGGCGGGGGTTGTCGCTGAAGCGGTTCTGGCGTTGTGTCTAGCCGACGCGCTGCTCGAAACCCTGGGCGGGGACAGCATGGCCTCGCTTCGACTTCCCATGGCGCGGCTTCGTCTCTCGACTCGCGCGCGGCCGGGCCACCTTTTCGTGATCGGGCCCATGGGCTCCGGAAAGAGTACGGTGGGAGCCGGGGTGGCGCTCCGACTCGGTCAACCATTCACCGATTTGGACCAGCTGATTGAGGGTAGGGTGGGTGCGAGCGTCACCGAGATATTCACCAGCCGGGGTGAGCCGGAATTTCGGCGGCTCGAGGCCGAAGCTCTATCGGACGCGGTGCAGAAGGAGCCCGCCGTCATCGCCATGGGCGGAGGCGCGGTGCTCAGCGAGGCCGCCTGGCGCGTGATGCGCCGACACGGAGCGATCGTTGCCTTGAACGCATCCGCGGAGGAGCTTGCGAGGCGGCTGTTGCGAAGCGAGCGGGGAGTGCAGCAAAGGCCGCTGCTCACCGGGGCAGATCCCACCGAGCGGTTGCGGCAGCTGGCCCAAGAGAGGCAGCGATATTACGCGCGCGCCGATCTGTCGTTGAACACCGAAGGTCTGAGCGTCGATGAAGCGGCGGCGCTCGTGCTTGGGATGTCGCGCTCCTTGGAGGGTGCGCTCTCACGGCGAGCCCGGGAGATGGGCATCGGCCAGGGCTCGGAAGCCCGTGGTTTGGCTGATCAGGAGGGAGAGGAGTGACGTGGAGGCGCGCCTAGGGGCCCTGCGACTTCACGTCCGATCCCGGACGCACGACTACGATGTGCTGTTGGGCGCGGACATCCTTGCGTCCCTGGGTGAGCGGCTTCGCACTCTGGAGGTCGGCCGGCGAGTCGCGGTGATCAGCGACAGCAACGTGTTTCGGCGTTGGGGGAGGACTACGGTCGTAAGCCTCAAGGCCGCGGGTTTTTCTCCCCTGGCGGTCACCTTGCCGCCCGGGGAGAGGACCAAGAATCTCAAGGTCGCCGAGCGCGTCATCGGCAAGCTCATCTCCGCCGGGCATGCGCGCGCCGACCCGGTGGTGGCGCTGGGAGGCGGCGTTATCGGCGACCTCGGCGGATTCGTGGCGGCGACCTACCATCGGGGAGTTCCGTTCATTCAGGTCCCAACCAGCTTGTTGGCCCAAGTCGACGCATCCATCGGCGGCAAGGTGGCGGTGGACCACGCGCTCGGCAAGAATCTGATTGGCGCTTTCTACCCGCCGCTTCTGGTCCTCAGTGACATCTCGACATTGCGGACCTTGAGCCTGCGCGAGCGATGGTCGGGAATGGCGGAGGTGGTTAAGGCGGCCCTGATCGCGGATCCCCGGCTCACGCGAATATTGGAGAAGGACCTTGAGCGACTGAGTCGAGCTGCCGTACCTTCGCGTCTCCAGGATGTGGTAGCGCGATCCGCGGCCATCAAGACGAGGATCGTTTCCCGCGACGAGCGAGAGTCGGGAGAGAGGATCCTGTTGAATTTCGGCCATACCATCGGTCACGCGATCGAGTCGGCCACCGGCTACGGGTCGATCAGGCACGGCGAGGCGGTGGTCGCTGGGATGCGGGCAGCAATCGCGATCTCCGTCGAGCTTGGGCGCTGCTCGGGGGCGGACGCCGCGCGGGCCCTGGCGTTGCTTGGCCGTTTTCCGCGTCCACCCCGGTTTCGAGCACCTTCGATGGCCGCGGTGCTGTCCGCCATCTCGCGGGACAAGAAAAAGCAGAGCGACAGCATCCGGATGATTCTATTGCGCGGGATAGGCAGCCCCGTGGTTGAGCGAGCTGTTCCGACACCGCTACTGAGCTTCGGTGTGCGTGAAGCGATCGCCAGCCTGGCATGAAGCGGAAGCTGAAGGTCCTGGTCATCCACGGCCCAAATCTCAACTTGCTCGGCGAGCGCAGCCCCGAAATCTACGGCAGCCGGACGTTGTCACAGCTCAACAGCGATTTGCGCAAGAGCGCGCGTGAGCTGGGCATCGAGCTTCGGATTTACCAAAGCAATCACGAGGGAAAAATCATCGATAAGATTCACGAGCTGCGAAACTGGATGGATGGGCTGGTGATTAACCCCGGGGCGCTGACGCACTACTCATACTCGCTGCGCGAGGCGATCGATGCGGTGCGGGTGCGCGCCTACGAGGTCCACCTGTCGAATATCCATTCGCGCAAGGAGCCCTGGCGCCGAATCAGTGTGCTCGCAGAAATTACCGAAGGACAGATCATGGGGAAGGGCGTGGATTCCTACCGCGAAGCCCTCGTCGCTCTCACTCGCCCACCATCGCAACCCCAGCCCAGCAAAGAGCCTTGGTGACCGCCTGTCAAAGCAAGCGGGCAAACAGTGACACGTCCATGGACTCGACGGAGGCAATTCCGCAATGGTTTGCACCAACGTTCTGTGACACTCAACCGAATATTCTGGTCTGCTTCCTGGGAGCTTTCGCGTCCTTTGGCGACAGCACAGTTGTGGCGCGTTTCTGGACTCTTTCAGAGGATAATTTGTGGCGCGTTTTGCGTCTTTGTGGCGGCCTCAGATGAGCTTTGGTCACAAGTTTTAGCTGTTCTGCCTGTGACATTTGGGGAGATTCCCGTACGTCGTTCCGCGAATCGGGCAGTGGATCACTGTGACACCTCAGAGCAAGCAAGCGAGCTAAGTGAATTGAGGCCAAAAACGCTCCGTCCAGCAGGGAAACCTACTCGGCTTGATCGCTCCCGTTGGAGAGCGTGGCGGTTGCCGCTCCGGGCACGGATCCGGTAAAGCACCCTACGGGAGAACCGGGCTTTCTCGTAGAACGACTCCTTTGGCCTAAGACCGGCCCGCGGCCTAGAAGGTGCGTTCCTTTGCCTTTGAAAAGGGAGTGGCCATGAATTGCGCGGTGCCATGGTGGACGTCGTTACCAGGCAGGTGGCCAATCGTAGTGACGGTCTTCGCGTTGATGGCGTGCGGCGGAGGGAATTCCGCTGGCGGCAGCAAGATTGCTTTCTATTCCTCCCTCAAACTCGACGGGACCGACGCGCAGAACGCCAACGGCACCTACAACATCTGGCGCGTGAATACCGACGGCACGGGACTTACGCCGCTCACCAGTGCCACCGCCGCTGGAGCCGATAGCTCCGCGCCACAAATGGTCGCCCGACGGCTCTCAGGTTGCTTTCGAGTCCACCCGCAACCTCGATGGGACCGACGCGCAGAGCGCCAACGGCACCTACAACATCTGGCGCGTGAATGCCGACGGCACGGGACTTACCCCACTCACCAGTGCCACCGCCGTCGGGGCAGGTAGCGGTGCCCCGCAATGGTCGCCCGACGGCTCCAGGGTTGTTTTCCTGTCCTCCCGCAAACTCGACGGGACCGATGCGCAGAACGGCACCGATAACATCTGGCGCGTGAATGCCGACGGCACTGGCTTGAGGCCCATCACCAATGCCACCGCCATCGGGCTCAATCTCCCACCGCAATTGTCGCGCGACGGCTCCAAGGTTGTTTTCGCGTCCACCCGCAATCTCGACGGGACCGACACGCCGACTGGCTACTTCACCTTCAACATCTGGCGCGTGAATACCGACGGCACTGGCTTGAGGCCCATTACCAATGCCACCTTCGTGAGCAGCTTTTACCCCCAATGGTCGCCCGACGGCTCCAAGGTTGTTTTCTATTCCTCCCGCAAACTCGACGGGACCGACGCGCCTGGCACCTCCAACATCTGGCGCGTGAATGCCGACGGCACGGGACTTACCCCGCTCACCAGTGCCACTGGCGCAGGGGCGGCTTTCCCGCAATGGTCACCTGACGGCTCCAAGGTTGTTTTCGCGTCCACCCGCAACGTCGACGGGACCGACACGCCTGGCACCTCCAACATCTGGCGCGTGAATGCCGACGGCACTGGCTTGAGGCCCATTACCAATGCCACCGCCAACGGGGCAGGTAGCGGTCTCCCACAATGGTCGCCCGACGGTTCCAAGGTTGTTTTCCTGTCCTCCCGCAAGCTGGACGGGACCGACGCGCCGAACGCCAACCACGCCTCCAACATCTGGCGCGTGAATACCGACGGCACGGGACTTACGCCGCTCACCAGTATCACCGCCAACGGGGTGCTCATCGGCTTGCCCAGCTTCAGCCATTAATTTTGAAATTGTCGCGCAAGGGATTTCCATGAAGAGGCTTCTGCATTGCGGGCTCGTCTGTGACACAGGGGGAAAGGACCACATCTCCTTGGGCGAAACCGATAGTCGACCACGGTGACATTTTCCACTAAGCAAGCGAGCTGAAACCAAACACGACCAACCACCGAAATGGCTGACCGTCACTGGCCTTGGAACCATTTGGGCCTGCCGCGGTTGCTGTTAGGGTGGCCGCCCCCTCATGGACACCTCCGTCAAGCCTCGGCGCGCGGCGCTCGCCTTCATCTTCGTCACGGTGCTCCTCGATGTGCTGGCGCTCGGGGTGATCATCCCGGTGTTGCCCAAACTGGTGGTGGATTTCACCGGGGGCGACCAGGTGAAGGCTGCAAGAATCTACGGACTGTTCGGGACCGTCTGGGCGGCGATGCAACTCTTCTTCTCGCCGATCTTCGGTTCGCTTTCGGATCGATTCGGCCGACGGAAAGTCATCTTGGTTTCCAATTTCGGTCTGGCCTTCGATTACGTGGTGATGGCTCTGGCCCCGACTTGGCAATGGTTGTTTGCCGGACGGATTATTTCTGGAATCACCGCCTCGAGCATTCCCACCGCCTACGCGTATATCGCGGACGTCACGCCGCCGGAGAAGCGCTCGGCGAGTTTTGGTCTGGTCGGCGGCGCATTCGGAGTGGGATTTGTACTCGGCCCGGCGATGGGCGGTTTCCTGGGCCAAGTCAACCCGCGGCTGCCCTTCTGGGTGTCGGCGGCCCTGAGCTTCGCAAATGCGATGTACGGACTGTTTGTGTTGCCCGAATCGTTGCCCAAAGACCGCCGAGCCTCCTTTTCTTGGAAGAGGGCAAACCCGATCGGCTCGCTGACCTTCTTGGGCGGCAAGCCCGGCCTTCTGGGGCTTTCGTTGGTGAACTTCCTTGGATACGTGGCCCACGTTGTGTATCCGAGCATCTTCGTCCTTTACGTCGGCTACCGTTATGGCTGGAACGAGCGGACCGTCGGGTTGGTGCTGGCGCTGGTGGGCGTGAGCTCGATGGTGGTGCAAGGCGGCCTGATGGCCCCCACGATCCGGCGGCTGGGTGAAAAGAATACCCTGCTCGTCGGGACTGCCTGCGGCCTGGCCGGTTTTCTGGTGATGGGCCTCGCGCCCACAGGCAAGCTGTTCCTGTGGAGCATGCCGCTCGCGGCCCTTTGGGGACTCGCCGGGCCTGCTGCCATGGGAATGATGGCCGCGCGCGTCGGAGGAACCGAACAGGGGCAGCTGCAGGGCGCCAACAACAGCCTTCGCGCGGTGTCCGAGTTGATTGGGCCGAGCATCTTCACCTTGACGTTCGCGCACTTCATCGCCCCGGGGCGGGCTTGGCAGGCGCCGGGAGCACCGTTCATTGTGGCCGCCGGACTCCTCCTTTGCTCTATTGGCTTGGCGATGAGCGCCGTGCGGCTCGTGCGCACCGCCCCCGCGCACCTGCCTGGCAACCCTGAACCCAGCCGCCAAAACGAGGCGAGCTGAGCTTTCTACAAGCCGGGAACGCCTCGAACCGTCGCCTTCCGTACAGCGACGCGCCGGAGCAATGCGGTTGCGGTCCAGATCGCAACGCCGAGGCCCAGCAGTTTTGCGGCGAACAACCACTCCTGCGCCCGCGGCCGGGCGATGGCCAAGAGGGCTATCGAAACCCCCGCGCCCAACACCGGGATGAGTGGACCGAACGGCAACCGGTAGGTGCGTTCGGCGTTGGGCCGGCGGTATCGCAGGACGAGCACCGCCAGGCAGGTGGGAATGTACTGGCAAAACAGAGCCACGTTGGAGACGTCCACCAACGACCCGTAGCTGAGAAAGAATGCCAGAAGGCCAGCCAGCGCCGTCGCCAGGGCGATCGCCGGTCCGGGCGTTCCAAACCGCGACTCGGCCGTCAACACCAAGGGCAAGTATCCGTCTGCAGACAGGGCGCTGAAGTAGCGCGGTCCCGCGAGCGCGGTCGAGGAGCAAAAGCCGGCCATCGACACCAACGCGGCCAGCCCGAGGATCGTGATTCCCGGCTTGCCAAAAAGCACACCCGCCACGTCCATCAGCGGCTGCTGGCGCGCGTACAGATCCGGCACCGTGCTCAGGGCCACGACTTGGACCAGGCCGTACAACAGCGTTGCGCCCAGCAGGCTGGAGATCAGAGCCACCGGAACATTGCGCTTGGCATTGACGGTCTCGCCCGCTGGCACTGGCACGTATTCGAATCCTGAAATCATGAAGACGGCCAGAAACGCCGATGAGGAGACTGCCTGCAGGTAGCTTACCGGTTCGCCCGGAACCGACTGGGCGGAGAACATGCCCGCGAGTACTTCTGGCCGCACCCGCGTGAGCCCCACCAGGCCGAGCAGAATCAGCGGAACGATCTTCACCATCGATAAGACATCCGAGGTCCGGGCTCCCGCCTTTACGCCCAGGAAGTTGATGGTTCCGAGGGTGAGGATCAGGCCGACGGCGACCAGTGTTTTGAGGGTCAGCGTAAAATCACCGGCCCGAAGCACCGGCGTTCCGAACCAGGGGACGAGCTTCGCGAGCGCCTCACCGAAGCCCACCGATACCGCGGCCCAACCGAGGACTCCGGTCGACATCGCGGTCCAGCCGACGATGAAGCCAAAGTACCGCCCGAAGGCGGCTCGGGCGTAGACGTACGGCCCTCCGCTCCGGTCGAACATTCCGCCCAATTCTGCGAAGCACAGGCCAATCAGGATGCACAAAAGTCCACAGGATAGAATGCCGATCACGCTCGCGTAGCCGCCCCTTTTGGCAAGCGGGGCAATCAGCAGGTAAATGCCGGAGCCGATGATCCCGTTGATCCCGATGCACACGCAATCGAACAGCGACAATCTGCGCTTGGGGCCAGGCGGCTGGCTGGCGATCGCCTCGGGCATCCCACGACTATATCGAATTGTCACCGGCGCTGGTGGTAGCTTCGAAAGAGCAAGGGGCTGTGAATGATGCTGGGATTCTGTCTCGCACTTGGACACCTGTATTTTGCCGCCAGTCCGACCGGTACCCCGGACGCCGTCGCGGTTCGCGCCGCCCGAATGTTGGACGTTCGAAGCGGCCGCTACGTGGACCGGCCCGTGGTGATCATCAAGGGCGACAAGATCGATAAGGTTGGCACCGAGACGCCGCCGTCGGGAATGAAGACCATCGATCTCGGAAATCGGACCCTCTTGCCGGGATTGATCGACGCCCATACCCACGTCTTGCTGCAGGGCGACGCCACCGAAGCCGAATACCACGAGCAGATCCTCAAAGAATACCCCTCCCATCGCGTCGCCCGGGCGGTGCGAGCTCTCGCCATTGCCCTCGAACACGGCTTTACCGGGCTTCGGGACTTGGAGACCGAAGGGGCCGGATACGGGGACGTGGGTCTACGCGACGCGGTCAACGAGAAGGTTATTCCCGGTCCACGGATGCAGGTCGCTGGACCTGCACTGTCCACTAGTGGGACTTATCCGATTCTGCATTTTCGCCCGGACTGGGTCTTCCCGGTCGGAGTCCAGATCTGCGATGGAGCGGACGGCTGCCGCAGGGCGGTTCGTGAGCAACTGTCCTACGGAACCGACTGGGTGAAGATCTACTCCAATGGAGGTGGAAACCATTTGACTTCGGACGGATACATCGACTCGCCCCCGAATTGGACCCGCGAGGAGATGGCCGCGGTGGTCAGCGAGGCGCACGCCCGCGGCCACAAGGTCGCGGCCCACGCCACTTCCGACACCGGGATTCGGATGGCGGTGGAGGCGGGCGTGGATTCCATCGAGCACGGCGACTCGATCCGCCCCGAAGTAGCCAAGATGATGGCGAAGAAGAACATCTATTTGTCGCCGACGCTCACCGTCTTGTTCTACGTCGCTGAGCCTCGGACCAAGGAAGGGCGGGCGATCTGGGGGGAAATGCCGAAGGTCGCCGCGCGCTCGTTTCGCAACGCCATCGATGCCGGTGTGAAGATCGCCTTTGGCACCGACGCGGGCGGCTTTCCCTGGACGGAGATCAACCAGGCAAAAGAGTTCTCGCACATGGTCCGCCTGGGAATCTCGCCGCTGGAAGCAATCCGGAGCGCCACCGTTGTCGCCGCCGATCTCATGGGTTGGAAAAAGGCCGGATCGATCGAGCCTGGGGGAGAGGCGGACCTGGTTGCGGTTCTCGGAGATCCTCTCCAGGATGTGGCGGTGCTGGAGAAGATCGACTTTGTGATGAAGGCGGGGCAGGTCATCCGTCGCCCCGAGTAACCGATGGAGATGCCGAGTTTTTCAGAAGCCGTAGACCTGATTCGTCGAAACGAGATTGGCCGGGGTGCGTCGATCGACACTCCGTTCGGGCGGCGGCTGCTCTGCTACGCGGACCTGACCGCGACTGGCCGCTACCTGCAGATGGTGGAGCGTTGGATCCAAAGCTCGCAGCCGTTTTATGCCAACACCCATACCGCGGTGTCGTCCACCGGCCGGATCATGACCCAGCTGCGCGAGGACGCACGCCGCGTCATCGGCCGCTCGGTCAACGTCGGTCCCAACGACGTGGTGCTCTTCGTGGGCGCGGGGGCGACGGCCGCGGTAAACAAGCTGGTCGGCTTGCTCGGCCTGAGGGTTTCGGATGCCCTAGAGCGCGAGCACTCGCTCACCCGGCAGATCCCGCGAGATCAGAGGCCGGTCGTCTTCGTCGGTCCGTATGAGCATCACTCGAACGAGCTGCCCTGGCTCGAGTCGGTGGCCGAAGTGGTGGAGATTGACCTCGATGCGTCAGGGCGGATTGATCTCTCCGACCTGGAAAGAAAGCTGGGCCGCTTCGCCGCCCGTCCCCTCAAGGTCGGAGCGTTCTCCGCAGCCTCGAACGTCACCGGGGTGTTGACCGACGTCCGCGCGGTTGCACGGGTGCTGCATCAGGGCGGCGCCTACGCCTGCTTCGATTACGCCGCCGCGGCCCCGTACCTACCGATCGACATGCACCCTTCCGCGTCCGAGTCGATCGATGCCTTGGTGCTGTCCACCCACAAGTTCATGGGCGGCCCCAGTGGCTCGGGGATTTTGGTGGCGCATCGCAATCTGTTTCGGTGTCATACTCCCGAGAGGCCGGGCGGCGGCACCGTGGACTACGTCGCCGCCTTCGAAAAGGTTTCGGTCGACTACGCTCACCGCTTGGACGAACGCGAGGAGGGAGGGACGCCGGCGATCGCCGGAGACATCCGGGCCGGACTGGCCTTTCTGGTGCGGGAGATGGTTGGCCCGCATCGCATTCTCGAGCACGAGCTGCGGATGTCCGATCAGGCGGTTCAGCGCCTCACACGGCATCGCAAAATCCGCGTCCTCGGCCCAACGGAGCTGCCGCGGCTGGCCATCGTGTCGTTCAACGTGGACGGCCTTCACCACGATCTGGTTTCCGCGCTTTTGGATCACTTGTTCGGGATTCAAAATCGCGCCGGCTGCTCATGCGCCGGGCCGTACGGGCATCGGTTGCTTCAAATCGGTCGCACCCAGTCGGAGCTTTACCGGAGGCAGATCGCCCGCGGGTTTTTGGGGATCAAGCCCGGATGGGTTCGCCTCTCATTGCCCTACTACGCGTCGGCGCAAGACCTTGAGTTCATCTTCAAGGCGGTGGAATTCGTCGCCGACCATGGAATCGACTTCGTTCCCGCGTATTGCCTGGGATGGCTCGACGGCGTCTGGCGCTACCAGGAAACTTCAGCCGAGCCGCGGGCGGGCGTCGCGCTGGATGTGGATTCGCTGCGACGCTTCGCGGCCGAGGCCGCCGCGCAACCGGATGCGAAACTTCTCTCCGACGAGGAGCTGGAGGCGGAGCGAGCCCGATACTTGGACGAGGCGCACCGAATTGCCGCGAAGCTGCGCGCTCGCTGGGCGGCGGAACCTCCGCGCTGGAACGTTCCCACCGGACGCCCGGAAATCGACTCCCTGATCTGGTTTCAGTACGTGCATTGCGACAATCCGTTCGGCTCCCAAACCGCGCCTGCGACGTTCACGCGCGGGGCAGCCGCAGGACCGACTTAAAGAATTCCTCGATCGCGTCGGCGCGCTGAGCGGGTCGGTAAAGCTCGACCATCCGCGCCCTCCCGGCTCGTCCCCATTCCTTGGCCCGTTGGGGCGAGCGCAGCAGGTCGGCGATCGCCTTGCCCAACGCGGCGATCTGCCCTTCCTCGACCAGCAGCCCGGTCTCGCCCGGGACGATGGTCTCCGCCGGAGCGCCGAAATGGTATGAAACCGCCGGCCTGCCGCAGGCCATCGCCTCGAGAAGCGCTCGGCAGGTGCCGTCATTGCCCTCGGCGAGCAGCACCTTGACGTCCAAGGTTCGATAGGCGGCGGCCAGCTCGGCGCCGGTTCGATATCCGGCGAAGAGGATCTGTCGGGAGAGGCCAAGGCGAGCGACCTGGGCCTCCAGGCTCGGCCGACCCTCCCCGCGGCCAATCAGCACCAGCCGCGCCTCCGGCAGCTCGGGTGCCAGCTGTGCGAAAGCCTCGATCAGCTCTCGATGGCGGCGATCCGGTTTGATCCGCGCGACGATTCCGGCGACCGGCGCCTGCGGCGGTATCTGTAACTCGGCGCGCAGATTCGGCCCCTCCGGAGTGAAGAAGTCGGCATCCACGGCTCCGCGGATCGCTCTCACCCGCTCGCCGGGAACTTGAAACCTCTCTCTGAGAATCCGCGCGTGTGCTTCGCAGATCGCCATCACTCCGTCCGCGAGGCGATGGCCGAGGCCTTGAAACGGGCGTGCCCTCAAGGATCGCGATGAATGCACGGTTCGGACCACGCGAACGCCTCGGCCGCGAGACGCCAGCAGCGACAGCACGTGGTCGTGGGAAAAGTTCGCGTGCCAAAGATCGAACTCGGTGGAAAGAGCCCTCAGCCGCGAAACATCTTTGGCGATCGTCCAGGGACCGCTCTTGGTCGACAGCGCCAGCCCCTGGCGCGGCGTCCAACCCGCCTGTTGAAGCCGGACCAGCAGATCTCCACCCCGCCGCGTATCCACCGCCAATTCAACGTGATGCCCTCGGCGTTTCAGCTCGGCGGATACCGAAACCATGGGCTCTGCCGGACCGCTCCAGACCGGGGAGGCTAGCAGCTCGAGGATCCGCAAGGTGGCGCGCCTTTTAACTCAGCGTTGAGGCGCGGCGCGAGTGCGGCGGCATTTTCCTTGGGAGTTCGGCCGGCTTCTGCCTAGCGTAGTTGCGATGAGAATCCTCGCGCTCGCCTTGCTCAACCTGTCCCTTTCCGCCAACGAGCTTACTCAGGCACCCGCTACGCCCGAACAAGCCAGGGCCTTCGTGGAGAGAGTGAACAAGGATTTGAAGCGCCTTTGGGTCAAATCGCAAACCGCCGAATGGATCCGAGACAACTTCATCACCGACGATACCGAGCAAAACGCCGCCTGGGCGAACGAAGAGACGCTGGCGTACCTGAGCACGGCGATCAAGGAGGCCGCCAAATTCCGCGGCCTGAAGCTCGACTCGGAGACCGCGCGGGCGCTGTACATCCTTCGGATCAGCTCGCAACTACCCGCTCCAAGCGATCCGGTGAAGCGATCGGAGCTCGCGGCGATCGCGTCGAAGCTGCAGGGCCTCTACGGGAAAGGAAAGTGGTGCGGCGGGAAGGGTCGATGCCGAGACCTGGAGCAACTTTCAGACGTCATGGGGCGCAGCCACGACTACGGCGAGCTGCTGGACGCGTGGGCAGGCTGGCGGACGATCTCTCAACCGATGAAGGGTCCCTACCAGCGCCTGGTGGAGCTTTCGAACGAGGGCGCCAAGGAGATCGCCTTCGCGGACACCGGAGAGCTGTGGCGGGCGGCCTACGACATGAGCCCTGACGATTTCGCCAAGGAAGTCGAGCGGCTCTGGAATCAAGTTCGACCGCTGTACGAAGATCTCCATTGCTACGTCCGCGCCCAGCTGGGCAAAACCTACGGGGTCGAGAAGGTACCGCCGACCGGCCCGATTCCCGCGCACCTTTTGGGAAACATGTGGGCTCAGGAATGGGGGAAGGTGTATCCGCTGATTCAGCCGTACCGGAATGAGCCCAGCCTGGATGTCACCGCCGAACTGCGACGGAAAAAATACGATCCGATCAAGATGGTGAAGTTGGGCGAGGCGTTTTTCACCTCGCTGGGTCTCGACCGGTTGCCGCAAGCGTTTTGGGAGCGATCCCTATTCACCAAGCCCAAAGACCGCGAGGTGGTCTGCCACGCGAGCGCCTGGGATCCGAACTACGACAACGACCTGCGCGTCAAGATGTGCATCAAGATCGATGAAGAGAACCTGGTGACGATCCACCACGAGCTCGGGCACGACTACTACTTCCACGCCTACTACCAGCTCCCCGTCCTCTTTCAGCTCGGGGCGAACGACGGCTTCCACGAGGCAATCGGCGATGCCCTAACCTTGTCGATTACCCCGGAGTACTTGAAGCAGCTGGGGCTGATCAGGGTCCTGCCCAAGGGAGACAAGGGTCTGATCAACGTTCAGCTCAAGGAGGCGCTCGACAAAGTCGCGTTTCTTCCGTTCGGGAAGTTGATCGACCAATGGCGGTGGGAGGTCTTCTCCGGAAAAATCCCTCCGGAAAGGTACAACGCGGCCTGGTGGGAGCTGCGCCGGAAGTATCAGGGCGTCGATGCGCCGATTCCGAGATCCGAGAAGGACTTCGATCCCGGGGCGAAGTACCACGTGCCCGCGAACGTGCCCTACACCCGCTACTTTCTCGCCCGAATCCTCCAATTCCAATTTCACCGAGCGCTGTGCCGAATCTCAGGCCACCAGGGTCCGCTGCACACCTGCTCGATCTATGGCAACCGCGAAGCCGGGAAGCGCTTGCAGGCGATGCTCGCGTTGGGGATGAGCAAGCCTTGGCCCGAGGCGCTCTACGCGCTCAGCGGCGAGCGGCAAATGGACGCCACCGCGCTGCTGGACTACTTCAGCGCATTGCAACAATGGCTCAAGAAACAGAATGCGAACCAGAAATGCGGGTGGTGAATGACGCGGATTGCGGGCAGGGCGTGCTTGATTTTGGCGCAGATCTCGGTGGGATGCGCGAGCTCTCGTAATCAGCCCAAGGAAACCCTCCTGGATCCGAAATCGGGGAACATGCAGCAGCTCAAAGCCGAACTGGTGGCCAAGTTTGGGCCCGGGCACAAAGCTCGAATCGAGCGTGGCGTGGACCAGGTTGCCGCTCTCTGGCGGCAGTCCGATGGCGATCTCGCCGAGTTCTGCCGCACCCAATTCATCACGGATGACCAAACTCTCGATGCCACCTTCAAGCGCTTCGAGGGAGCGATCGAGCAGCTCGGCGGGCATTTCAACGAAATGGTTCGCTACCTCAAGCAAGCGACGGATTTGGACCTTGGGACACTTCTTCCTCTGGACCCGTTGTTGGCGGGGTTCGATCCCTCCGCGCACCTGAGCGAAGACCTGTTCCAGAACAAGATCGCCTTCGTGGCCCTGCTGAACTACCCGCTGGTTCCGCTGCAGACCAAGCTCGCGGAGGCGGAGAGCTACAACCGTCGAAAGTGGGCGGAGCTTCGCCTCACCGATCGTTTCGACAGCCGAATACCTGCCGAGGTCCAACAGGAGATCGCCGCTGTGGGTTCGTCCGCGGAGCTGTACATCTCCCAATACAACCTCTGGATGCATCACCTGCTGACGCCATCGGGCGAGCGCCCGTTTCCCAAGGGGCTGCGCCTGATCAGTCACTGGAATCTCCGCGACGAGCTCAAGGCGGTCTATGCGGATCCCAAGGCGCTCACCAAGCAGCGGTTGATCCTCAAGCTGATGGAAAGGATCGTCGATCAGTCTATCCCCGAGTCGTTGATCGACAATCCGACGGTGGACTGGGATCCCGACTCGAATGCCGTGACCGCAGCGCCGGCGCAGGAAGTCGAGGAGGGCGGCTCTCGCCGAACGGCCACGCCTTCCCGTGCGCCCGAGCCGAACAACCGATATCAACACCTGCTATCGCAGTACCTGGCGGCGAAAAAGGCGGATCCCTATTCGCCCCTCGCACCGACGGCGATTGCCCGAAGCTTCGAGATCAGTCGCGAAATACCCGAGGCCAGGGTAGCGGTTCTGCTGACCGAGGTGCTCACCTCTCCACAGGTCCCGAAGGTCGCGGCTGTGATCGAGAAGCGCCTGGGCCGAAAGTTGGAGCCACAGGACCTCTGGTACAACGGCTTTCAGCCGAGGTCGAAATTTAGCGAGAAGCAGCTCGATCAGATCACCAAGAAAAAATACCCCTCCGCTGAGACCTTCTCCGCCGACCTTCCCCGGATTTTGCAGAAGCTCGGATTTTCGAAGGCGCGGTCGCAGTACCTGGCCTCGCACATCGTGGTGGATCCCGCCCGCGGCGCCGGTCACGCCATGGCCGCTCTTCGCCGCGGCGACTTTCCGCACCTTCGCACCCGGATCGAAAAGGATGGGATGGACTACAAGGGCTACAACATCGCGATCCACGAGCTGGGGCACAACGTGGAGCAGGTTTTTTCGCTCTACGACGTCGATCAGATTCTGCTCGCCGGAGTCCCCAACAACGCTTTCACCGAGGCGCTCGCGTTCGTGTTTCAAGCGCGTGACTTGGAGGTGCTGGGATTGGCGAAGCCAGACCGGGAATCGGAGCGGCTGCGCGCCCTGAATGATTTCTGGAGCACCTGGGAGATTGCCGGGGTGGCGCTGGTGGACATCGCGGTGTGGCATTGGATGTATGACCATCCCAAAGCCACTCCCGCCGAGCTAAAGGACGCGGTGGTGGCGATTTCGAAGGACCATTGGAACCGGTTCTATGCTCCGGTTTTAGGTGGCAAGGACTCACTGCTGCTAGGCATTTACTCGCACATGATCTCCTATCCGCTCTACCTTCCCGATTATCCGCTGGGGCATCTGATCGCCTTTCAGGTCGAGGAGCACCTGCGCAGGAGCGCCGATTTTGGGCAGCAGTTCGAGCGGATCGCCAAGATTGGCCGAGTGGTCCCGGACAGCTGGATGATCGCCGCCACCGGCCAACCGATCAGCTCCGGGCCGCTGCTGCGCGCTGTCGACGCGGCCCTCAGCGGCTCGGTCTCCCAGTGATTTTGGCGGGTATCTTGTTGACTGCGAGAGCGCCTCTGGCAGATTGCCCGCCGATCCTTTCGAAGGAGGAGACAATGCGCAGGATTCTCTCGGGATGCGTAGCCAGCTTAATGGTCGCTGGATGGGCCGTTGCGCAGGACAAGCCGGCCGGTGCACCGGACATGGAAAACATCGGGCCGATGACCCGCCAGCCGAAAAAGGCACAGCAGGACCAGACGGAGATCAAGAAGTTCTACAAGGACTGGGATGCGAATTGGAGGAAGGGCGACCTCAATGCCGCCGCGGACATGGTCGACTTTCCGGTGATGATGTTGACCGACAACAGCAAGGGCGAATTCAAGATGGAGCAGTGGACCCGAGATCAGTGGATCGGCGTGATGAAGCCGTTCATGGATCCGGCCCAGATGAAAAACGTGCAGTGGACGTCAAAGCAGACCTGCTTCTTGATGTCTGACGATCTGGCATCCTGCGAAATCGCGACCACGATGCAAATGGGTAAAGTGAAGGGGAAGATCAACGCCCATAACATCCTGATTCGCCGGGACGGCAAGTGGAAGGCTAAGGAGATGATGGAAGCTGGCTTTGGGGACGCGCCGTCGCCGAAGACCTAGGCTGAGCCCTGGCAGTAATCGTGGGCTTGTTGTCATTGCAGACAAGCCGCCTTCCGATGCACCATTCGGAGCATGATGGCTCAAAGTGTGCACAGGGTCGCTGCCATAGGATTTCCGGATGCGCAGATGCTCGACATCTGCGGTCCGCTCGAGGTGTTCTCGCGCGCGTCGCGCTTGCTTTCGGACGAGGGGCGTAAGCGTTCCGATGAATATCGGGTAGAACTGCTCGCCCGTCGGGCGGGAGCGTTTGCGACGTCCTCGGGCATTTCGTTGGTGGCGACTCGCTCGTTCATGGCGGTCCGGGACGGCATCGACACGCTGATCGTCGCCGGTGGCCGCGGCGTGAGCGTCGCGCTCGAGGACGGAGCTTTGGTGGCATGGATTCGTCGAGTGGCTCCCCGAGTCCAGCGGATTGCCTCGGTGTGCACCGGAGCGTTCGCGCTGGCCAAGGCGGGATTGCTCGACGGCAAGCGCGCGGCGACTCATTGGGGAAGCTGTGACCGGCTCGCCGCCGAGTATCCTCGCGTCACCGTGGAGAAAGATCCGATCTTCATTCGCCAGGGTCGGGTCTACACCTCCGCGGGCGTGACCGCGGGCATGGACCTGGCGCTGGCGATGGTGGCGGAGGACCACGGAACCAAGCTCAGCCGCGAGGTGGCGCGCCAGCTGGTTCTGTTCCTGCAGCGCCCCGGGGGGCAATCGCAGTTCAGCGCGCAGCTTTCGGTTCAGGTATCCGACCGCGCGCCGCTCGCAGAGCTGCAAGGCTGGATGGCGGATCACCTCAGCGAAGACCTTTCCGTTCAGGCACTCGCGAGTCGGATCGCCATGAGCCCGCGCAACTTCGCGCGCGTTTTCACGCGGACCGTCGGACTGACGCCCGGCCGCTTCGCTCAGCGGATCCGGGTCGAGGCCGCGCGCCGCAGACTGGAGGAGAGCGCCGACGGAGTGGAACGGATCGCCGAGGAATGCGGCTTTGGAACCTCGGAGTCGATGAGGCGAGCCTTCTTGGCTGTGGTACGGGTTTCGCCGAGCGACTACCGCGGCCGTTTCTCGGACCCCAACGGAGCGACGCGAAAGAGCGCCTGAGCATCGTCACCCAGTAGGCCGCGCGGACAGCTCGTCCAGAAGCGTCAGAGCAAGCAGGTTCCAAGAAATGAAAGTCCCCTGTTCCGGCCACAAGCCCCGGCCCAGGTCGTCATAGCATTCGTGCAATCGCCCCTGCTGCGCCAATCCGTTGGCCAAAAGGCGCACCGTCTTCAGGGCCAGCTCACGGGCTCGCGCCGATTCCCCATACCGAGCCAGGCCGCGGGCCAAATAATAGTTGGCAAGGACCCATACGGGCCCGGACCAGTTGGAAACCGGGCTTCGCTGATTTCGCCGCTCATCGTAGACCATGACGCGGCGCGCTTGATGAAAGAAGACGTCGTCGGCCGGAGCGGTGCGCACACCCCAAGGACCCCAGTAACCGGCGGGATCGGTCAACTTCCGGATCAGCCGAGCCGCGCGCTGCGGCGAGGGAATTCCCGCGTAAAGAGGCAGCAAGCCCGTCCAACTCTGGCACGGCCGCACCTGTCGGTCCGGGCCGATAAACCCGAGGACCTCGTCGAATTCCGCTGCGCTTCGCTGCTGCCAGCGCAGGCCCACGTAGTAGCCCGACTCGTCCTCGTCTCTCCACAAGATCCCTTCGATTCGCTCGCGCAGCAGGGTTGCTTTTTCCTCCCACTCCGCGTCGCTTTGACCGAGACTTCGGCACAGCTCACCGATCGCCCGGTACTCAAGCACCATGAATGCGTTGGTATCGGGCCCCTCCACCGATTTGGGAGGCATCCCGGCGGTGAGAATGTCCGAATCGAAACCGCTCTGGCGAGATGAGTGCGTCAGAAACAAACCGTGCAATCCCCCATAATGCTCCTCGAGGTATCGGACGAAGCGGATCACCGCCTCGAGGACTCGATGCCGCTGCGCCCAGTTCCGTCCCTCGTCGCCCAGCGCTTGGACGACTCGAAGCGCGTACTGGGCGATCATTGGCTTCGAGGGCTCGGCGTCTCGGGTGTGGTGCGGCAGCTCGGCCCGGTGAATGCAGCCGTCGGGGCTGGCACACTCGAGCAGGCACAGCAGGCTGCCGGCGGCGGCATCGCGGAGCTCCGGATGGCGCAGAAGCTCGATCGATGACTCGCTGGCATCGTGATGAAACAGGCCAAGGCTGTAGTCGCCGGCGAGAAAACCGTCGCCGAGCCTAGGATCCGCGTGCTGCGAAGGCCCGTCGGATGCCTCGCCTCGCAACTGTCGCGTGGCGGCGATGCTCGCCGGCATCGGAGCAAACCACGGATGGCGGAAGCGGCCGACGGGCGCGCGAATGCATCCTTGAGCTTGCTCCAGCAAATAAGCGCGCAGGGCATTCTCGGACCCGCTTGCCCCCTCGCCGCCCATGGCCGCTATTTCTTCGCGCCGGTGATGTCCAGGAGCTCGACCTCGAAGACCAGCGTAGCGCCGCCGGGAATCGTCGGCGGGCGGCCTTCGTCTCGATAGGCGATCGATGAAGGGCAGACCAACTTCGCTTTGCCTCCCACCTTCATGTGCTGCAGGCCTTCGGTCCAACAGGGGATCACCCCGGTCAGCCTGAATTCGGCCGGCTCATTTCGCTTGTAAGAGCTGTCGAACTCGGTGCCGTCGGTCAAGGTGCCGCGGTAGTGGACCTTCACGGTATCCGATTCCTTGGGCGAGGGACCGCTTCCGGGCGTGATCTCTTTGTAGATCAGCCCGCTGTTGGTCTTCACCGCTCCTGCCTCGGCAGCCGCTTTGGCGAGGAACGGCTGAGATCGTTTCTGCTCCTCCTCCGCTTTGACCTTGGAGCGCTCCTTGTGCAGGGCATCGATCTTTGGGCGGTATTCGTCAACCGAGACTTGAGGCTTTGCCCCGGTCGCGCCATCGCTTATTCCCCGCTTGATGACCTCCAGCTCGGCCTTGCTGGGATTGAAGGTGGTGAGGTTCTTTCCCAGCATCACGCCCAAGGCGTAGAGAGTTTTCTCGTCTTCGCTCTTGAGCGGTTGGGCCGCGATCGCGGCGCCGGATGTGGCCATCACGCCGACGGCAAGCCACACTGTTTTGGACATGCTCCTACCTTTCATGGAAAGGTGTCGCTTAACACGCTTGTTCGTCGGGCGCGCATTTTCCTTGTAGCGCAAGGCGCCTTTCGGTTGTCTTTTGCGGCGATGAGAAAAATTTGCAAGCTGGCCACGCTGGCGCTGGTGTGGAGCTCCGCCGCTTCCGCTGACGCGGACTTGCGGGAGATCGTCAAGGAGCACCGCCTCGGCAATGGGATGAAATGGCTGATAGTGGAGCGGCCGGAAGCTCCGGTGTTCACCGGCTTCATCCGGGTGAGGGCCGGTGGAGCGGATGAGGAACCCGGTTACACGGGTCTGGCGCACCTCTTCGAGCACATGGCGTTCAAGGGTACGCCGGTGTTGGGCACCAGCGACTTCGAGGCGGAGAAGAAGCTGCTCGCCGAAATCGGCAAGGTCGGCGACCAGCTCGCCGTCCTGGAGCGCGCCAAGAG
>Ga0126384_10000007_pt1 | contig 60520 bp, 58 predicted proteins | sample PanSoiMetPlot_36_FD_92543 | JGI IMG/M metagenome (GOLD analysis project Ga0126384, IMG submission 92543) | Tropical forest soil microbial communities from Panama - MetaG Plot_36 | ecosystem: Environmental > Terrestrial > Soil > Tropical forest > Bulk soil | place: Panama | collected 2016-02-17 | reverse complement strand
TGGAGGCGAGCACGAAAGCTTCGACCAGGTTGGAGAACGAGAGGCTCAACGGTGACGTCAGCGCTGGTGCGAACAACGCAGCGTGCTCACCATCCCCGCAGGCCCACAATCGAAGGGTCGAGGGCGAAAGCCGGACAATCTGCCCCGCGCGCACAGCTGTGTATGCGGGCAGTTCTTCAGGCGACCGCGGAGTCTGAGGGGCAAGGGCTTTCATCACAGCGAAGTATTAGCATACGCGCCTCCCCTCGCATGGATTTTGCTCTAACATTGCGTCTGCGGACTGCGTACCCGATCGCGTAACCAAAGCCGTCAGGGATCTCCTGATCCATTCAGCGCGGTCAACGTTGACTAAAGTTAGATGCAAACTTACATCCAACCTTAGATCCAGGGTTACTCTGGCTGATCTAAGTTTCGATCTAACTCTGGCTGTAACTGTGACTATAAGGTCCCATCCGCGAAGCTACGACTTAGCCTCGCGATTTCGCCCGGCCCCTGCAGCGTTTGCAGCAGTGATTGACACCACGCCCCGACCGCTGACCCCTCCCTCCCAACCACGACAAAAAATCAAGGGGAGGAAGGGGTCAGCGTTCGGGGTTGAGAACCTCAAAAATCGGCAGGGACGGGGCGGAATCGGGGTGCAGACAAGACATGGGTAACAGGCCAGTAGGGCGTCAGGTGGCCATTTCCGGAGCATGGAAAGGGAGAAGGGAGGGGGACAGTTGATCCACCCAGAGGGTACTGTTTTGAGCAGACGGGAATTGGCTCAGCGGGCAATTGGCCGGCGGGCGTGGTGGTAGATGCGGAGGATGCACAGCTCGTTCGACAGTCGCTGGTAATAGACTCGAAACGGCGGAACGGGCCAACTTCGAACAGTTGGCCGTTGTAGAGGTGATGCTCGGGGCCATCGAATTCCCCCGCGGCAAGTCGATTGATAAGCGCGAACACTCGATCGGCAAGGCTTACGGCGGCGCTTGGATTGTCCTTGGCGATGTACTCAATGCACGTTTGCAGGTCGGCGCGGGCCTTAGGAGCGTAAACGATTCTCAACGCTTCAATGCTCTGCTTATTGCCTGCCGAACATCCTGCTCTGACTCGGCTTCTCCACGGTCAATCGACTGAAGGGCCTCCACCAGGCCTTCTTCCTCCTCGCGGGTTAGTTCCGGAACCTCATCGACCGTTTCGACCACATAGCGGCCAGCGGGCATCGAGCGAAGCTCCTGGGGGAGATCCTTTCCATTCCACTTCAGGACACGAGACATGGGACAAGAATAACTAGCGCGGCGTGTTTACACCAGGCCGGCGCCAGAGTCGGTTAGTCCGGTCGTGTTCTGGTCTTTACTTGTAAGTTTCTTAGAATTGACTTTAGTTCGAAACGTTGGCACTATCAGTACGATGCCGAAGACTCCCGCTAGGACCGACTATCTTTCGCAGACGTTCCGATTTACTCCTGACCAGGCTGCGGTTTTGAAGGAAGAGGCAAAGCGGCTCGGTAGCACCACCACTTTCATCAGGCAGCTCTTGGACGATTACCGGACGCTCTACGGTTTGCCGGAAGTTCTCACCGAGCAGCTCGACAACGAGGCGGTGGCTCTCGGAAAGAGCCGCCGCGAATACATCATCCACTTACTTTCGCAGCACGCAGCTGAGCTCCTCAAGAAAGGTCCGCCGGCGAAGCGGTCGGCATCTGCGGCAAAGCGTTAGGGGGGCTGGAGATAGCAATGGGCAATTCATTCGATCGACTGATTAACGTGAAGGAGTTGATGCGACTGCTCGGGGTGTCCCGCAGCTGGGTCTATGACGCGGCGGCTCGGGGAACAATTCCGAGCATCCGTGTTGGTTCAATGTTGCGCTTCGATCTGCGCGCGATCCGATCTTGGTTGGCGCAGCAGCAGAATGTGCTGTACCTGCAGTCGGCGAATGCCGATTCCATGGGGTAGGGAGCAACCGCGGCGGAGGCGAGCAGTATGGCGAGCGCATTTGAGAAGCGACCAGGGCAATTTTGGGCCAAGTACAAGGACCGTTATGGCGTGTGGCGGTCGGTTCCGACCAAGGAACCGACGCTCAAGAGCGCTCGCGCGTATGCCCGGGAGAAGGAACGTGCCGAACAGCGGATTGGCGAGGGCATTGATCCTGATCTCGGGGACGCCGCCAACGAATCGTTCGGCTCCCTCGCGAACTGGTGGATAGAGCGTTTCAGTCCCAACCTTCGGTCAAAGTCCTTCGCCGGTTACCTCCGGCGGCACGTGATCCCGCACATTGGGCGGCTTCATCTTCGACAGCTTCGTCCACATCACATCGAGGCGCTGCTTGATGACCTCCAGCATGAACGAGGTCTCAGCCCGAAGAGCTGCAATGACATCCGCGCTTCCATCCATCGCGTATTTGCTCTCGCCGCCGAGCGAGGCCGCTGGCAGGGACCGAATCCCGTCGCACGGGTTAAGCGACGGCTTGTGCCTAAGCGTCGACCCCCACCCATCTTGCGAGCGCACGAAGTGCCTGCGTTCTTGGCCGCCGCCGGCGAATGGCGGCCATTGATGGCTTGCGCCGTTTGGATGGGCCTGCGGCGCGGCGAGGTGCTGGCGCTCCGAAAACAGGACGTCAACCTTGAGGACCGAACAATGGTCATCGGCCGCTCGCACGGCGCTGACACCACCAAGGGCGGGCACGCGGACGTCCTCCCTGTCCCTAAGCCTCTGGTTCCCTATCTCGAGCAGGCGATGAAGGAGTCCAACTCGGAGCTACTCTTCCCCGACAGCGAAGGGGAACAGAGGTCATCGCATACGAATCTCAAGGCGATCGTGAAGCGGACCCTCGTTCACGCCGGCCTGGTGGAAAAGTACTTGCTTCACTGCCGTGGCTGGAAATGCGGCCATCACGAGGATGCGGCAGAGCCGCTGTCCAAGAAGTGCCCGAGCTGCGGTTTGCCGCTCTGGTCCAAGGCGATCCCGCGCGATGTCGGCTTCCACGGGTTGCGACATTCGACCGCGACTCTGTTGCTAAAGGCCAAGGTTCCGTACGCGATCGTCCAGCGAATCATGCGGCACCGCGATCCGCGGCTGACAACAGAGACCTACGGCCATCTTGAAGTCGACGACATGCGCATTGCCTTGGACGAGCTCGCCGAAAGCACTGCGCCCCCACTTCAGGAGGCGGTTGCGGCCTCAGATCGCGGAAGTTTTGGTACCTATTTGGTACCAACGTCGTCGGAAACTCAGGTGCGGGCGCGCGCCCGCGGCTCTAACTCCGCGCAAGCGCAAACGAAAACCAGTGGGCCCTCCAGGATTCGAACCTGGGACCAATCGGTTATGAGCCGACAGCTCTGACCGCTGAGCTAAGGGCCCCGACGGGGCAGTTACCCTAGCCGAGATACTCGCGACCGGCGTGCACTGCAAGGATGCGGATTGGTCGGATGCACAAAAGCGCCTCTGAGAAGAACGACTCTGGCCTCCGAGCTCGTTACCGGCGCCGCCGTCGAACCGAGACTCGCCGGCCGCGGATCTCGAGGCCGTCGGCGCGCAGCCTGGGTACTTGGCGGATCGCCATCTCGCGCGCCACGGTGCCATCGGAGCGAATCACCCGCCACCACGGCGCCCCGGACATTCCGTGCAGCGCCCGGACGACGGCGCGCGCGCCGCCGGGTTTGCCCGCGAGGAGCGCGACCCTCCCGTAGGACAGCACCTGTCCCTTGGGGATCGCTTTGACGATGCGCTCGACGCGGGCGCGAAACGCGCGGGCCGGGTCGCTCGTTGAGGCGGCTGAGAAAAACGCGCCCGGGAAGCGCATCGGTCAGCGCGCTTTCAGCTTTCGACGAACGAGCGCAGGCGCTTCGACCGCGACGGGTGCCGCAGCTTTCGCAGCGCCTTCGCCTCGATCTGCCGGATGCGCTCGCGGGTTACTTCGAAGTCCTGGCCCACCTCTTCGAGCGTGTGGTCGCTCTTCTCGCCGATGCCGAAGCGCATCCTAAGGACCTTCTCCTCGCGCGGCGTCAAGGTGGCGAGGACTTTGCGCGTCTGCTCCGCCAGGTTCATGTTGATCACCGCTTCCGAGGGGGAGACCAGGCTCTTGTCCTCGATGAAATCCCCCAGGTGCGAGTCTTCCTCTTCGCCGATCGGCGTCTCCAAAGAGATCGGCTCCTTGGCGATCTTCAGCACCTTGCGGACCTTGTCCAAAGGCAGCTCCATCTTCTCCGCGATCTCCTCCGGCGTCGGCTCCCGGCCGATCTCCTGCACCAGGTACCGGCTGGTGCGGATGAGCTTGTTGATCGTCTCGATCATGTGGACCGGGATGCGGATGGTGCGCGCCTGATCCGCGATCGCCCTGGTGATCGCCTGGCGGATCCACCAGGTCGCGTAGGTCGAGAACTTGTAGCCCCGCTTGTACTCGAACTTGTCCACCGCCTTCATCAAGCCGATGTTGCCTTCCTGGATGAGGTCGAGAAACTGCAGGCCTCGGTTGGTGTACTTCTTGGCGATCGACACCACCAGGCGTAGATTCGCTTCCACCAGCTCCGCCTTGGCCCGCTCCGCCTTGCGCTCGCCGATCCGGATCGCCTCGTAGTTTCGTCGCAACAGCTCGATCGGCAGGTTGGCCTCTTCCTCCACCCGCTTGATTTTGCGAATCGAGGTGCGGATGTCGCGATCGACGGCCTCGACCTGCTCGGGGAGCATGTTCAATCGGCGCTGGACTCTCTTGCTCGCGAGCGGGTTCTCCCGCGCTTCGCGCAGCATCGGGCGCAGCTCATCCATGGACACGCCGAGCCTCTTCTCGTGCTCGCGCAGCTCCTCCTCGGCCTTGTCCACTTGGTCGATCAATGCCCGAAGGTTGGCGACGATGCGGTCGATCTGCTTCTTGTTCAGCCGCATCTCCTCCAGCACTTCCATCATCTTGATGCGAAGGTCCTTGATCTCCTGCTTTGCTTCCTTTCGGTGGACTTCGCTGACCCTCTTCTTTGCCGCAAGCTCCTCCTCGAGCAGCTCGCAGTCCTTGGCGTACTTTCGAATCTTCTCGATCTGCCGGCAGATCTGTTCGATCCGATTCAGCTCGTTCTGATTGAGCGGCTGCGGAACCCCTTCGGTGACCTCGGCCTCCACTTCCTCGCCGCCTTCCGGGGTCGGCTCCTCTGGAGCGTCCTTCACCACCTCGCGGATTCGCAGCTTCCCCGATTTCAGCTTGGCGCCGATGTCGATGATCTCCGCGACCGCGACTCTGCAGGCCAAAAGCGCTCGCAAGACCTCCTTTTCGCCCTCCTCGATGCGCTTGGCGATTTCCACCTCGCCCTCGCGGGTGAGCAGCGAGACCGAGCCCATCTTGCGCAGGTAGAGGCGAGCCGGATCATTGGACTTGCCGCCCGGCTCGTCGTCCTCGTCCTTGGCCTCCTCGTCTTCGCCTTCCTTGGACGGCTCTTCGACGGTGGCGACCGCCGGCTTGGCGTCGGTGGTCTTGGCGGCCTTCTGCGCGTCGACGATTTCGATCTCGTTGTCGCCGAACATGCTCATCACGTCATCGATTTGCTCCGATGACACGATGTCCGCGGGCAGGGCGTCATTCACCTCGTCGTAGGTGAGAAAGCCCTTTTGCCGGCCCGCCTCGAGCAGGTCCTTGACCTCTTTGCGATCGGCGATCGGCTCCTCTTGTACCTCTTCAGCGACCGCGTCTGGATCGACTTCCACTGCCGCGGCCAGCTCGTCCGCGGCTTCCTCCGGGTCCACTTCATCCGGCGAAACCTCGGTCACGCCGCGCTGGTGCTTCTTGAGCTTCTCCTTCGCTTCGATGGCGACCTTCGCCGCGGTCTTCGAACCGGCAACCTTGGCGCCCTTCGCGCTCTTGGCGGCGGCGCGGCGCGCAGGCGCAGACTTCGGCGCGCGTTGGTCCTTCTTCGCTTGAACCTTGCGAGAGGGCTTCTGCTTGGGCATCCTAAGACTTCTCCTTGCACGAGGGTGGCCGGTTTCGGGGCTTTTCGGCCAACTGGCTGCAAAAACAACTAATTATTACAAACTCCACGCGAAAGTCCCGTTTCAAACGGTTCGGCAGCCCGCTTTTGTTCCCGCCGGGACAAGTATTGCTTCCTCTATAACGCGCTTTTTGAGCGCAAGTAGGTCGATCCGCTCGGCCTGCAGGCGGCGGGTCTCCTCGGTCAGCTCGCTCGCACCTGGTACCTGCCCAGTAATTTTCGCGATCTGGAGCAGTTGTTCGTCAATTCGGCGGAGCTTCAGGCGCCGGCCGAGCAGGGCGAACGTTCGCCTTACCTCGCTGGAGTCGGCGGGCAACTGATTGGACGCCTTCTCTACCGCGGCTTTGACTTCATCGGACGACTCGAAGATCGCTTCCTCCGCCGCCTGCCCCGCGCTCAGCTCGGCGACGATGCTCCGAAGGCCGGGGTGAGACAGCTCGTCAAACACGCGGAATGGATCGCTCGCCAGCAAAGAGGGGTCGCGAAGGAGTGCGGCAACGTATGCAGCCTCCACCGCGTCCGGTGTCCTCGGTGCTGGGACCGCCGGTGCGGTTCCCCCGGGTGCCAAGGACCGCGCCGGCGAGGGCTTGGGCGCCGGCCGGAGCGCCCGCGATTTGCCTTTGAGCTCGACTTCCAACTCGGCCGCTGGAAGGCCGCAGTGGCTGGACAGCGCCGCCAAAAACGCCGAGCGGGTCAGGCCGACGGGAAGCTGCGCGGCGATCGGCTTGATTCGCTCGAGCGCGCGCATTTTCTCCTCGAACGAGGCGCCGCTGCCTTCCGGCAGAATGCTGTGCAGCAGGTGCTCCGAGAGGGGTGGAGCCTTGGAAAGAAGAGCGCGCACCTCGTCGCCGCCCTGCTTTCGCGCGAAGCTGTCCGGATCCTCCCCTTGCGGCAGCAGCGCCACCTTGGCGGAGGCGCCGGCGGCGAGCAGCGATCCCGCCAAGCGCTCCACCGCGGATCGACCTGCCTCGTCTCCATCCAGCAAGAGCACGAGCTCCTTCGCTTCCGCTCGGCTGAGCGCGGCGAGGTGGCCGCTGGTGAGCGCGGTGGAGCAGAGCGCGACCGCGTTTTCAATCCCCGCGATGTGCAGCCCGATGCAGTCGAAGTAGCCCTCCACCAGAAGGGCCGATCGCCGCCGGCGGATCTCCTCGCGCGCCTGGTCCAGACCGTAGAGGGTATCGCTTTTGCGATAGAGGCTCGACTCGCGGGAGTTGAAGTATTTGGGACCGTCGCTCCCGTCGATGAGCCGCCCGCCAAAGGCGATGGTGCGCCCCTCGGGCGAGCGAATAGGGATGATCAGCCGGCCGCGGAAGAGATCGTAGTAGCCCTCAGCCGTCGGCCGCTTCTGGACCAAGCCGGCCTTGACGCCCCATTCGAGCATCCCCGCCTTGAGCAGCCGGTCGGACAGATCGCTCCACGAAGCGGACGCCCAGCCGAGGCCGAACGCCTTTGCGGCGTCGTCGGGCACGCCGCGTTCGCGCAGGTACCGGCGAGCTCTTTGCCCGCGCTCTTCATTCCAGAGCATCGACCGGAAGTGCTCGGCGGCCAAGTCGGTTGCTTCTTTGAGCTGCGCTCGCTCTCGAAAGGTCGGATCCTGCGCAAATTCCAACTCCACGCCGACCTCGCGCGCCAGGTCGCGCACCGCGTCCACGAAGCTCTTGCCGAGATATCGCTGCAGAAACGCGATTGCGTCCCCGCCGACCTGGCAGCCGAAGCAGTGGAAGCGCTGCAGGTCCGGGGTGACGTGGAAGGATGCGGTCTTCTCTTCGTGAAATGGACAACGCCCTTTGAAGCTTCGCCCGGACTTTTTCAGATCCACGTAGCGGGAGACGACGGTCACGATGTCGGCGCGCTCGCGAACCTCCTCGATCTTGTGCTCCGGAATTCGCAACGGCGTTGGCTCTACCTTGCGGCGCGGTCCTCCGGCGCTTGCGGCGGAAGAACGGCGGCGCTTCAACTTCAACCCAGCTTCGCCAGCTGGGCCTTCACCTCGTCCGAGATCGCTTTTCCCTCAGCTTGCCCCTGAATCTTCGCCCGCAAGATCTTCATCACCGCCCCCATGTCCTTCGGCGTCTTGGCGCCGGCGGCGGCGATCGCGCTCTTCACCTCGGCGGAAAGCTCTTCCGGGGACAGCTGCTTGGGAAGATACGCCTGGAGAAGGGCGATCTCCTTTTCCTCCTTGTCCGCCAGCTCGGGGCGGTTTCCCGCCCGGAACTGCTCGGCCGAATCCCTGCGCTGCTTGATCAGCGAAGCCACCACCTCTCGCACTCCGACGTCGTCGAGCGCCGAGCCTCCGGGCTCGACCTCCTTGTAGCGGATCGCGCTCTTCAGCATTCGAAGAACGCTGGTGGAAAGCTCGTTCTTCGCGCGCATCGACTCTTTGAGCTCAGAGTCGATCCGCTCTTTCAAAGTGGCCATCGCTGCTGCCGCCCCCGGAAGTCGGTTTTGCTCGAGGCTTCCGCTCTAGTAGACCTTGCGCAGTTTCTTCACCGCTCGCTTCTTTGCCGCCAACGCTTTCTTTTTTCTCTTAACCGAAGGCTTCTCGTAGTGCTCTCGTTTGCGGATCTCGGACAAAATGCCCGCCTTCTCGGTCGCCTTCTTGAAGCGCTTGAGGGCGCTTTCGATGGACTCGCCTTCCTTCACGCGAATTCCTGGCATGCGGTGCTTCTCCTTCCCTCCCGCGAAGCTTCGGGAAAAAGCAGGGGATATGACCCAGGGCAAAACAAAATTCAAGGCGCCAGGCGTTTGCATCCTACGGCGGCGCGCTGACACGCGTCCAACTGCTCCGCGACCAACAGGATGCGCGCTTCGAGCCTCCCCCGCACTGCGCGCTCATTCGCTTTGGACCGCCGGCGAGCTGCGCAGGACGAGGTGCGCGACTTCCTTCGGAGCGCGAAAGCGAACCGGAACGCTGGCGCCGATCCCGCGGTTCACGTAGAGCACGCTGCCGTGGACCTCGAAGAAACCGGAGAGGTACTTCGCCCCCGCCCGCCTGGAGAGAAAGGGCGTCAGCCTCTTGAAGTAGATCTGCCCGCCGTGGGTGTGGCCGGAGAGGATCAGCGCCGGGCGATAGTGGTGCAGAACATCCGCGCTGCGCGGATCGTGCGAGAGGACCACCCGCGTCGCGCTGGAGGGGATTCCCCGGAAGGCGCGCTCCGGGTCGTGATGGCGGGTGATTGAATCGTCCACGCCGACCAGGTGCAGATGCGCGCGCCCGATTTGGATTCGCCGGTGCTCGTTGCAAAGGACGTCCACTCCGGCCCTCGCCAGCGCCTGGCGCACTTTGCGTGCGTCGGTCCAGTGATCGTGGTTTCCCAGGATCGCGTAGCTTGGCACGGCGAGCGCTGCAAGCGCCTCGGTCAAGCGCGGAAGCGGGCGGGGGGAGAGGCAGACGTAGTCGCCGGTGAGGACCACCAAATGAGGCTTGAGCGAGTTGAGCATCTCCACCGCGGCCTGAAGCGCGCGCGGCGCAACGCCGGAGCGAACGTGGATGTCCGAGAGCTGGCCGATCCGAATGCCGTCCAGCCCAGGGTGGATTCGAGGCGAAGCGACCTCGTGCAAGCACAGGGTCGGCCCGCGCCCCTTGCGAGCGGTCCCGGTGCCTTTCCAAAGCGCGCGCAGTCGTGGAGGTGACATCGACGAACTGGGCCTAGCAACAGGAGAACACCTTTCCGAATTCCGGGGCCGCCCTTTAGGGTCCGCTGATCAGCTTCGCCTCCACACGGTTGCGGCCCGCCTTCTTGGCGCGGTACAGGTAGCGGTCAGCCGCGGCGATCAAATCCTCGGGGTTGGTGTAATCGGAATCCAGCAGGGACGCGATCCCCAGGCTGATCGTCACCCGCATCGGCGCGGTCCCGTAGACGAAGTCCGAGCCGTCGATCGCTCGCCGGCAGCGCTCCGCGCAAATGTATCCCTGCTCCTCGGTCGACTCGCGGAGCATGATCGCAAACTCCTCGCCGCCGTACCGAGCGAAGACGTCCTCCGTCCGAATTGTCTCGTTGATGCGTTGGGCAATCCTCGCCAGCACGTAGTCTCCGGCCTGGTGCCCGTGGCTGTCGTTGATCTTCTTGAAGTGATCCACGTCGAACATCAGCACCGAGAGCGGTACCCGGTGCCGCAGGCAATAGGCGAATTCCTTGCGCAAGGTGTCCAGGAAGTACTTCTTGTTGAAGATTCGGGTCAGGCCGTCCCGGGTAGCCGACTCGTAGATGCTGCGCTGATACTGCTCGTCCAAGTGATCCTGGAAGGAGAACTTCACCACCGTGTTGGAGCCGATCTGGATTTTGTCGCCGTCTTTGAGCGCCACCACATCCACTCGGGCGCCGTTGACGTAGGTGCCGTTGGTGGATCCCAAGTCGACGACCTGGAAGCCGCCGTCCGGCCCCGGACAAACCTTGGCGTGGCGCCGCGAGATTCCGTCGTCGTCCACTTGGAACTGACATTCCGCGCTTCTGCCGAGCACCACCTCCGACTTGTCGAGCTTGTGCATCCGGCCGATTCCGGCGGCAGATTTGGCGCTGATCATGATCAAAAACGCACTCTGCCCCTGCTCGTTGTCCAGCAGATCGGGCACCGAGTAGACAGATGTCTTATCCTCGGACATCCCTCTCATTCTAGAGGTGGCCGTCGAGAGCCAGCAAGCGCGGGGCCATCGCGGTGCTCCTTTACAAGCGTGTCGCCAATGATAAGAACCGCGGCGGCTTGCCTGTGTTGCGCTGCAAAGTTGGGGTTCTTGGCGCGGTGGTCGTCGGTTTCGCGCCCGCGACGCTCAATACCGGCGAGGCCCATCCGTCGAGCCTGCCCGTCGTCTTACAGCGTGCGATGTCCGCCCAAACCCCACCGCAAGGCGGGCCGGATTCGGACAAGGCGGCGCAAGTACTGAAGGGAATTCCCGGTCTGGACTTCTCCTCGCTTTCCCCATCCGCCCAGCGCGAGCTGGGAAGCGTGCTGACCGATGAGTTCTGTTTCTGCGGCTGCCCTCACACCCTGGGCGCTTGCCTCAAGACTCATCCCACCTGCAAGCACGCGCGCAGGATGGCGCTCTTGGCCGCTGCCGACGCGGCTGCCGGCGTTCCCGCGGTGGAGATCATCCTCAGCCTTTCCAAGTATTATTTGTCTTTCCGGGAACCTCGCCTCAGCCTGAAGGTGGATGAGCGCATGTGCACCGGAAGCAAAGAGGCAAAGGTCACCGTGGTGGAGTTCTCCGATTTCGAGTGCCCGCACTGCGCGGCGGCGCGGCCGATTCTCGAAAAGTTCGCCCACGCGAACGGGGCCACGCTCCGCTTCTGCTTTTCTCCGTTTCCGCTGCCCCATCACCCCAACTCCGGTCCGGCCGCCCAGGCGGCTCTCTTCGCGCGGGACCGCGGCAAGTTCTGGGAAATGCACGATCTGCTGTTCGAGAATCAGAGCCGGCTCAATCCGGAGCTGATCAAGAGCCTGGCGAGCAAGTTAGGCCTATCGGCGGCGGAGCTACAGCGCGCTTTCGATTCGAGCAACTACGCTGCGCAGCTCAGCGATTGGAAGGAATCCGGCAACCGCGCCGGCATCGACGCCACACCCACCCTCTACGTGAACGGACGCAAGTTCGGCTTGGCCCTCACCCCCGAGGCGCTGCAGCGCACGGTGGAAGACGAGATGGAGTGGACGTCGAACAAGAACGGTTGGGCCCCCGACTGACCGAGTCGAACATGAGCTGGTGGTTCAGCATCGATTCGAGGGGGAACGTCACCCCCGAGAGCTCGGGTGCCCATCAGCAGCTGTCTTCGCGCGAGGGTCGCTTCATGCTCGCTCCGACCGGGCGCGATCTCCTTTGCCTGCTTCGAGTCCCTCCGACCGGCGCGGCGGCTTCGTCTCCCCGGGCGGTGATGGTCGGCGACGCGGCGGCTTTTCCAATCTCGGACTTGATCGCGTTTTTGAGCCAGGCGCGCTGGACGGGCGTTCTCAAAGTGCAGTCTGGCAGCGGCGAGCGCTCCGTCGCTCTGAAGGACGGCGAGGTCCGCGGGGCGACCTCGGATGATCCCGCCGACCGCCTCGGCGAGGTGATCGTCCGCCTCGGACTTCTCGGGCGCCGACAGCTTGATGAGGCGCTCGGCGAAACGCCTTCGTCGAAGATCGGCCGCGCCCTGGTGGACAAGGGCGTGCTGCAGCCCCACGACCTGTGGCGCTGCGTGACCCAACAGCTGAGCGACATCTTCCACGCCATGGTGCTCTGCCGCGAAGGAGCCTTCGTCCTCGTCGATCAGGAAGTCGACGAGAAATCCGCGCTCCACGTCCAGCTTTCCACCCAGAGCCTCTTGATGGATTCGATCCGAAAGATCGACGAGATGGCGCATTTTCGGAAGCGGATTCCGCACGGGCGAATGTACGTTTTCAAGAAGCGCGCTTCCGACGGAAAGCTCGAGGAGGACGAGGACCGCGTCCTTGGCTTAATCAACGGAGAGCGAACGGTGATGGAGCTCGGCCAGGCCGCCAAGCTCGCCGAGTTTGACGTGACCAAGGTGGTCTTTCGCCTGCTCGAGGGCGGTTACGCTTCGGTCGGCGAACGCTCGATCGCGTCGGTGGCGCAGCAGGTGCCCGAGGTCGTCGCTCCGGGACGGGCGTTGGAGGCGAGGCGTTCGGAAAGCGCGGCCGGCGCCAAGGACGCGGTGGCGGTGGTTCGCGTCTTCAACTTCATTTTTAGGGAAATTCGGGACGAAGTGGCCAAGCAAGGAATGGACCGCCAGTTCATCGCCGCCGCCAACGCGGCTCTGTCCGGTCAGGCGCTCTCTTCCTCCCCGGTGCTCACCGGCGTCTTCTTCGACGCCGAGGGAAATCTCGACGAGGGCAAGTTGATGCGCAGGTTTGAGTTTTCCCGAGAGCAGCTCGGCTCGGAGCCGATCGCATCGCTCAAGCAGGCGCTCTCCGACGTGATGTTCTTCCTCTTGTTCCAAGCCGGAGAGCTGCTCGAGTCGCGGGCCGACGAAGATCTCGCCCGGCGGGTGAAGGAGCTGCTCGGCACGCTCGAAGGAGAGATCCCCTGACCCAGCCCGCTTCAGAGCGGCCGCCAGCCGCTCGGGTCTGCGCGGGCATTCCGGGTATGGGCGGCCGATTCAAGGCGGCGCCGGAAGATTTTCGGGTCGAAGAGATTTCTGCGTACCTACCCTCTGGAGAAGGAGAGCACCTTTTTCTGTGGATCGAAAAGCGCGGGCTGTCGACCCCGGACGTGGCGCGAAGCGTGGCGCGCGAGCTCGGGTTGTCGGAGCGCGAGGTGTCCTACGCCGGGCTCAAGGACCGGCAGTCCATTGCTTTGCAGTGGTTGTGCGTTCCAGCAAAGCTGGAAGCGCGGGTGCGCGCGCTCGCCATTCCACAGGTCAGAATTTTGGAGCTCAGGCGCCACGGGAACAAGCTGCGCACGGGCCACCTTCGCGCAAACCTCTTCCGAATCCGGATTCGCCGGCCGGTGGACGTGGACTGCGGACGGGAGGCGCTGGAGCACCTGCACCGCGTTGGGTTGCCCAACTACTTCGGCGCGCAGCGCTTTGGACGAGCGCGCGAGAACGCCGGCGCCGGACAGGCCCTTCTACGCGGGGAGCGGCTGGCGGGGATCGATCGCTTTCGACGGAAGATGTTCCTCTCCGCCTTCCAATCGCTGCTTTTCAATCGCGCGCTCTCAGCGCGCATCCAAAGCGGCGCTTTTTCCACTGCGCTTTTGGGCGATGTGATGCAGAAGCTGACCAGCGGCGGTTCGTTCATTTGCGAGGAGCCGCAGCTCGACCAGCCGCGCATCGATTCCTTCGAGATCAGCCCCGCCGGACCTATGTTTGGGCCGAAGATGCTGCGCGCTCGTCACGCGGTGGCGGACGCGGAGGCGAAGCTGCTCGCCGACGAGCAGATGCGCCTGGAAGATTTTGAAGCCGGCGGCGGCGAAACACGGGGCGGGCGCAGGCCGTACCGAATCGCCGCACCGAGCTGTGAAATCGCGTCCGAGGGGCCGGACGCGTGGCTGCGATTCGAGTTGCCCAAGGGCAGCTACGCCACCGCGCTGCTCAGGGAAGTGCTCGGGGAGCGGGGCGAACCGCAGGGCGAGCTCGAGCCGCTGTAACTCGCCCAGTCAGTGCCGCGAGTTCAAGAAGAGCGCGCCTTGATGGGCGATGTACGCCAGCATTCCAATCTCGTGCTCGGTAAAAACGTCGCCTTCCTGGCGGTTGATGAGCTGCATGCACCCGAAGGAGCGGCCATGCGTCATCATCGGCGAGCAGAGCACCGACTTGGTCTGGTACTTCAGGCGCTCCGAGACCTCCGAATGCCAACGCGGATCCCGCTGCACGTCGGACAGGGCGAGGGAGACTCCCTCGGCTGCAGAGAACCCGGCGATACCCACGCCGGGCGAGACCACCAGCTGCGCCTGCAAAAGCTCCGCCGACTTGGGGCCGCGCGCGGCGGCGAAGGTGAGCTCGCCGGTTCCGGCGTTTGAAATCAGCACCGAGCCGGACTCGGCCCGGATTTTTTCCAGCGCCAAATCCAGGAGGAGGTAGAGGGCGGGCTGATCGCCCGTTTGTTCGTACACGCCTTGAACGCGCTCGAAGATGTCGGACAGGGCGTCGTCGATCTCCTCTCGGCGGTACTCCTTCGTGTTTACCGTGCGCCCGATTTGACCGGCGGCGGCGCGCGTTGAACTCTCCAGCTCCACCACCGCGGCGGGCTGCAGCAGGTTCACCGAGCTGCGAGTTTTTGGCCGGGGCGAGGGCCGTGATTGGCGATGCGGGTGCGCGCTATCGACTTCGCCGCGCTGGCTCAAGCTCGCAGCCCCAGGCCGGCCCGCGGAGTCGCGCCCCGGCGGCGGCTTCGGGCTCTCCGGCGGGCCGCCGGAGGCTGCGGCGTCCGTGAGCGGGGGACGGGAGGTGAACTTGCCGCCCGCATCGACCGGCAATGGCGGTGGCCTCGGGTAGTCCAGGAGCGTGGGTCGCTCATCGGGCGCCGGCAAAGAGGGCAGTGGGATCGCGGGGAGGGTAACCGCTGCTTCCGGTGCATCGGTCAATTCCCGGATTGCAAACACCCGACCCGTGCGCGACTCGGTCACGTGAACCGAGCCGTCGCCCTGAACGTCGACGAGCACGTTCTGCACCGAGGAGCCTTGCTCGCCGAGCTTGTACAACCCGGTGCGCAGCGCTGCCATCCAATGCTCGGCATCCACCCGCAGCGTCACGCTGATCCCCGAGGGGGCCGCCGCGGGAATGTGGACCTCAAACCTGGGCATGCAACCTCACTGGCGGCGTCCGCGGCGGAGGCGAGCTCGTCATCGAAGAACCTTGGCCATCTTGGGGATGCGGTTGGATTCTACGCGGCTTGGCACGCGCAAGGCCACGCGACGATGTAGGTTCCCGACGGCGCGGCTACTGCTCGATGATGTTGAACTCGGTGCGCCGATTTTGCGCGCGCCCCGAGGCAGTGGTGTTCGAGGCGACCGGCCGGCTTCTCCCATAACCGACGGCCTCCATTCGGGAGGGCTCGACGCCATTCTTGACCAGCTCCGCCATCACCGCGTTGGCGCGCATCTGGGAGAGGTTGATGTTGGCGGCGTCCACCCCCACCGAGTCGGTGTGGCCCTCGATGCGCAGCTTTCGGATTCGCACGTTGTCGCGCAGCGCCTGTGCGACCTCCTTCAGCACCTCAAAGCTTTCTTTGCCGCTGATCCGCGCGCTGCCGGTCTTGAACCGGATCTGCTGCTTGATTTCGATCCGGTCGCTCTTCACCACCACCCGCTTGTACTCCACCGGCACGCCGCCCCCATCGCTGTCCAAGCTCGGCTCCAGGACCGGACAGCCGGCATTCGACGCCGGCCCGGGCGTATTCGGACAGCGGTCCTGCGCATCCGGTACCCCGTCGTTGTCGTTGTCGAGGTCGGGGCAGCCGTCGTCGTCCTGGAAGCCGTCATAGTCCTCGGGCTCGTCCGGGCAGCGATCGGCGCTGTCGGGGATTCCGTCGCCATCTCGATCACTGCCGTCGATCTTGACCACCAGCGGCTGCTTAGGCTTCGCCGAGCAGTCCTTCGACAGCTCGAGAGCTTTGCTCGCCGCGTGCTCCGCATCGCGCAGATGCTCCGCCGCCCGGACGCTTTCACCCGCCGAGACTTCTGCCCGCGCGAACTCGAGATTCGCTTCGGCGGTGGCCAACTCGCGCGGAGCGCAGCGCATCGCCCCCGCCCGTCGCGCCACGTCGATGTTGCCGGCGATCACCTCCGCGTCGGATCGAATTTTCGAGCTGCTTGCGCAGGCGGTGAGGACCGCCGCGAGCAGCGCAGCCAGACTGGTCCGCGCTGCGCTCACGGGCGAACCGGAGCGTCCTTGCCGGGCTCGGCCTTAGCAGCGATTTGCGCGGCGGCGCGCGCCCGGCTTGCGTACTTGGACGCCTTGTCCGCGAAGTCGATCGCCTCCTGGTAAGCGGATTTCCCTGCCTCCTCGCGCGCTTTGTGCAGGTACAACTGCGCTGCGGTCCACTCGTAGGGGGCGTACTTTTCCGCCCCAGCCGACCGCGCGGATTCCAGCTGAGCCTCGGCGTCGAGCAGATAAGCGGTGGATTGCACCGGTCCGCATCCGAGCAGCGCGCCCAGAGCGACGGCAGCGACCAGAGCGCGAATCAAGGCCCTGCCCTGACCGGGGGAGATGCGCACGAGAATGCAAACTGCTACCAGCGGCGTTGGGGGCGGTCAAGTAACCATTGCCCAGACCCAGCAGTCGCTCGTTCGCTCGCGTCGTGGGGCTCGGTCTTTGCGCCCCGCGCGCAGTCCTGAGATTCTCTGGTTGCGGTGATTTTCTTCTGCCTCTCGCGTCGCTGGCTTTTGGCGGTGTGCTCGATCGCGGTCTGGGGGAGCACGGCGGCTGCGTCTTCTCCAACATCCCCGCGGCGTCAGCCGCAGACGGCTCCCTCGAAGCGCTGGATGGACTTGAGCTCAGAGGAGAGGCGGGCGCTGCTCGAGCAGGTAAGCGCCGGGGATGCGCCGCTGCGCCGCCGTTTGATCGGCGCCAGCGAGCGATTCTTGGGCACGCCGTACCTCGCTTCTCCCCTCGGGGAGGGAAGCGGGCCGGACCCCGACCCGCTGATTCGCTTTGACGCGGTGGACTGCCTCACGTTTGTCGAGGAGACGATGGCGCTGGCCCTGGCCGCATCCTGGGACGAGGTGGTGCGCATTCTCACTCAAGTTCGATACTTCGATCAGGTCACCTACGAGAAACGAAACCACCTGATGGAGGCCCAGTGGATTCCCAACAACGCGCGTAAAGGTCTTTTGACGAGCGCCACGCGCCGCTACGGCGGCGAGGGGGCGCGCGAGGTCTGGAAGGAGATCACCGGGCGGACCTGGGCTTCGAAATCATCCAAGAGCTTGGGGCTCGCCGGGAGCGACCGCCCGACGGGGAAGTTCGCGCTGACCATCATTCCCCTCGCTGAGGTGCTTGCCATCGCGCCCAAGGTCGAATCGGGTACCGTCCTGGCCGTGGTACGCGAAGATCGACCGTTCAGCGTGACGCGCATCAGCCATGTCGGGTTCGTGATTCAAAAGGGCAGTCGTACCTACCTGCGACACGCGACGCGGACATTTGGGAAAGTGGTCGACGAAGAGCTGCGAAGCTTCCTCGACCGCAATGCAAAGTACGATCGCTGGAAAGTCGTCGGCGTCAGCCTCTTCGAGGTTTCCCAACCTGCGTCGGGCGCGCACACCGCGCCTGCGAACGTCGCACACCCCTAAGGCGTCACTTGCTGCGCTCTGGCGACTTCTCCGTCTCCGCTTCTTCTTCCTCGGCGGCTCGCGCTGCATCGTCCGCGGCTGCCGCCATTCGAGCGCGCTCGCGGTCGATCAGCTCCGAAGCTTTGGCGGCGAATTCTTCAGGGACGAGGATTTCCCACCAGGGTCCGGCCGGGCTGGTGATTGGATCCATCACGCTGCCGTGCGAGCGGGCGAGTATCGGGATGTGCGCTGACTGGAGGACTCCGGTGAGGTGCTCGGAGGTAAGCGGATCTTCCGCGCTGCCCACGCGAACGAACTTTCTTCTGTCCTCCTGTCCCGACACAGGCCTGTCACGCCGATGCGTGTCTTCGGCGGTGATCAGCTGGATGCCACCGCAATCTGCGCAGGCGGTCACCTCGTCGCGGTACTCCGAGCCGCAGCTTGAGCAGTATTTCATGGTCGTGCCTCCTCCGTTGCCTCTGCGGTGAACGTTCTAAGCCAAAAGCGGCGGCGTTGGGAGCGATCGTCGCTGCCCCGGGAGCGGCATTCGCGGAGCCTGGGCATCTTCGATATAAATGAAGCCTCATGGTGCGGCTCAAGTTCGCGATCTTCGCGGTCGCCGTCCTGGTGGTATGGCTGTGGCTCCTGTACGCGCTAGCGCCGGCGTTGGGCGAGCGAGCGAAGGCTGCCGCATCGACGCAGGCCGCGCGCGCATCGGCGGGGGTCGCGGTGAAGATCGACGAAAGGCGGCGGGAATTCCACCGCGCGGCGTTGAAGGTGGCGAGCTCTCCCAGCGCGCTTTCCGCCCTGCGCAGTCGGGCGGAACCTCCTGCGGCTGACAAGTTCGCGCCCCTCAAGGCCGCGGCGCTCGAGGCGGTTCCCGATGCCTACCGCGGGGTCTTGGTGGTCGCGCTGTCCAACGAGCACGGTGGCGTGTATTCCAAGGGCTCTGGGGATCCGGTGACCGACGCGAAGGACCTCAACGTCGCCGCCCTGGGGCAGGCCGGCGCGGAGGGCCTCTGGCAGGAGGCGTTCGGTTTGCCGCACCTCTTCTTCTCATTCCCGGTGGCGGTCTTCGAGCGCAGCGAGCCGAGGCTGCTCGGCAGCTTGGTGCTTGGCGCCCCCCTGCAGCTCGAGAATCTACTCGATGCCGCGGCGAAGGAGGCGGGGCTCGAAGCGATCGCCCTGCTCCAGGGCGGCAAGGTGATCTCGAGCGGCGGACAGAAGCCGCCCGCCGACAAGGTCGACGGTGCGCTCGGGCCAGGCAAGACAGACGTCGTGGCTCGCGGCGCAGTGAGCAGCCTGGCGATGTTTCATTTCCCGTTGGGCACCAGCGGCGACGCGTTCGGGGGCAAGGCGCCCTTGTGGGTGGGTTCCAGGCAGGCGATCCGATCGACGCCGTTCGAGGTGATCGGATACGCCTCCACCCGCTCGGTGATGGAGCCGCTCGCAAACTATCAACGGGTTGCGGTGCTGCTCTTTTTCACGCTCCTGGGCGTTTCGGTGGCCTTCGGCCTTTTTATCGACGCGAAGGGATACCGCGTTCCGCTTCGGGGCCAACGGCACGAGGAGCACTCCCCGGAGGACCTGAGTCGCGCCCCGGTGCATTCGGGCGACCACGGGCAGTTGTACGCGCGCTCTGCGCCAGCGCCCTCGAGCTTGCCCGGGGAACCGCCTCCCGTCCCCGAAGAAGCCGATGCCGCGGCGCCGGCGTCCGCCTTCAGCGGGGAACCGCCCGACGCGCACCCGCGCGCCGATGGAGCGCTTCCAGAGAGCGCACCGGAATCATCCGCCGAGCCGCAGGCCGCCGACGGATACGGCGCGTTCGTGGAAGACAATCAGCCGACGATGGCGTATCCGTCGCCGCTGGTTCCCGACGACGCCTTCGCCTCCGCCCCGCCAGTTGCCGCGGAGCCGTATCCTGATGCGACTCGGGTGCAGGAGATCCCAGAAGAGCTTCTTCGCGCCAGCGCTCGGCCCGAAGCGGAGCTCCCACCACCTGCGCCAAGGCCGTCGTCGGTCGCGCTGGGCGTGGCTCCGAACGACGAGCAACATTTCCGGGAGGTTTTCCGCGAGTTCCTCGCCACCCGCGAGAAGTGCGGCGAAGCGGCCGACGGCCTCACCTATGATCGATTCGCGCAGAAGCTGCGCAAGAACCGCGATCAGTTGATCGAGAAATACAACTGCCGCACCGTTCGCTTCCAGGTCTACGTGAAAGAAGGCAAGGCAGCGCTGAAGGCGACGCCGATCAAGGCATAGCTTGCTCCCGGTCGTCGGCGCGATGGTTCGACGCTGCGGGCTCCGCCGCCGCGGGGAGAATGAGCGTGAAGACTGCTCCGGCGCCCGGCGAGCTGGCGACTTCGAGACTTCCGCCGTGCTCCTGCGAGATTCGCCGCGCGATCGCCAGGCCCAGTCCACTGCCCCCCTGCTTGGTGGTGAAGTACGGCTCGAAGATGCGGGCTTGATCTTCAAGGGCGATGCCCTTGCCCGAGTCCGCCACCTCCAGCACTGCTTGCCCAGCGGCGTTCTTGAGTCGAACGTCGATCCGGCCGTTCCCCTCCAGCGCCTCTTCCGCGTTTTTGATCAAGTTGAGAAGCAGTTGCGTGAGCTGGTCTCGGTCCGCAGAAACCCACACCCGCGGGGCGATTTGAGATCCGATTTCCACTCCCTCCCGCGGCGGCGCGTACAGCGAGAGCACCTGCTGCGAGAGCTCGGAGAGGTTGACCAGCGCGAGCTGCGGTTTGGGAAGGCGCGCGAATTGGGAGAACTCATCGACGATCCGGCGCAGCCGCTCCACTTCCTCCAGCACCGCTGCGGCGCTGTCTTTAAACAGCTGATCGAAGCTCGGCTCGCGCCTCTCGCTCGCCGCGAGCAGTGTCTCGAGAGACATCTTGATCGGCGTGAGGGGATTTTTGATCTCGTGGGCCAGCCTGCGCGCGACCTCCTGCCAGGCGGCGACGCGCTCGGAGGCGATCAGCTGCTGCGTCGTGCTCTGCAGCTCCGCGGTCATCCGGTTGAAGGCGCGAACCAGCTCTCCCACCTCGCCTGAAGACGACTCCGGCACCTTGAGATCGAACGCCCCGGCGGCGATTTTCGTGGCCGCCTCGGCAACGGCGTCGATGGGCCGGGTAATGAAGCGCGCGAAGAGAAAGCCGAGCACTGCCGCCAAGGCGAGACCGAAGGCGATCAAAGCGATGAATGCCCTGACCAGCACCGTCTCGGTGTGGATCACCGGGGCGCGGCTCAGCTTTAAAGCGATGCGAACGGCGGGCCCGAGCGCCAGCGCGGTCTCCACCGGCGGGGGCGCGATCTCACCTGCCGCGGCCACTTGCCCGTCTTCATCTGAGATCTCCACCCGAGCGCCCGTCATTTGGAAAAGCTGGTCGGCGAAGTTGGAATCCAGGACGCGCCCACCGACGACCCAGATCCCCAGCTCGCCGTACTCGAAGGATCGGGCTGCCACCAACGCCGGGTACCTGTGCACTCCCGCCTCGCCGCGCAGGTCCACGAGCACCGGCAGAGCTCCTTGGGTGGCATTTTGGGTGGCCGCGAACAGCGCCGGATCCGGATCGCCGACCCGCGCGGGAAGGTGCCCTGACGAAAGGGTCTTCCCCTCCGCGTCGAACAGCGACAGCACGGAAAGATTGCGGCCGTCCATCAACCGCTTTGCCACGGCGAGCCGCTGATTCGAAGGGCCTTGTGCCCGCAGCTCCCGTGCGAAGTCCTCCAGGGCTACGCTTCCAGCGATCTCCTCGACCGCGCGCAGCGCGTCGCGGCCGGTCTCTTGAACGGCGGTCTCCGCCACGGTGCGCACGCTCTGCAGCCGCGATTCGAGGTCTTTGGAGAGGATGCCGCGGACCTCGCCGATCGCCCGCGGAACCACCAGCGCGAGCGGAACGACCGCGAGCAAGGCGAAGGCGAGGGCAAGCCGCGTGCGCAGGCGCATGACGTCCCCTCAAGGCTACTGCGGAAGCAGGATTGCGTCATCGAGCGCGGGCAGACCGTAGCCGTCCTGCCCGAGGGAAATGACCTCGCTGCTGGCTTGGATGCCGATCGCCTGCGAGTAGAGGGGAATCAAGGAAAGCGAAGGCAATAGCGCGCGGGCCCGTTCCAGTGCGGCTCGCTCCCGTTCGCCGGCGTCGACGAGGGCGCCGATGGCGGGCAACTCGGCCGAAAGCAGCTCTCGCGCGCCGGCGAGCTCGATCGCTACCGCCAGCGCCGGAGCGGCGAACGGCGGTAGCAGCACGGCATGGAGCATCAGATCGAAGTCGCCGCTCGCCCAAGCTGCTCGCAGCTGCGCGCGAGGGACTGGCCTGAGCGCGATGGCATACTTCAGGTCGTGCAGTTTCACCTGGATCCGCTCAGCGACGAGGCGCTGCTCGGGAAGCGACTGGTCAAAGGTCAGCGTCAGGGCGCGCCGGACGCCGGGCGCGGGAACGGGTGGGCGTTGAATGGCGGGCTGGGGCATCAGCGCCGGCGGAAGCAAGGCGTTCATCGCGACTGAAGGCGCGGGAACGAAGAACCGCGTCAAGTCGCCGCGATCGATCGACGCGTCGAATGCCTGCCGAAAATCCGCGCCCACGCGCTCGGCTCTAAATGCGAGGTAAGTGGCATACAACGCTGGTGGGCTGTCGGCCGAAGGCCGCTGGCCGGCCGTACCAAAGACGACTTGCGCTTGCCGCAGCGCCAGCCGCCGCGCGGCGCCGCGCTCGTCAGTGAAGGCGACGCTGAGCCTGTCGACGAAGGGACGTCCGAGTGGAAAACCGAGATTGGCTTCGAGCTCGCCCGCATTCGAGGAAGGCTTGAACGGACCGATGCCGGCCCGCGATTCCGCTGCCGCCTTGATCGCCAGCGCGGGATGGCACAACGACGCAGCGAGGTCGGGCCAGGCAAAGGTAAGTGGAACCTCCAAAAGCTGCTGCGACGCTCCGGCCGACGCAACGCGCAACGCCTCTGGGCGCGCGGCGAACAAGAGCGCGCGGTAGGGCGATTTCGAGCTTGGCTGACTCAGTCGGGACCAGCTGGCGAGGATCTCCTTGGCGTTCAGCGCAGCGTCGTCGTGAAATCTTAGCCCCGGCCGAAGCGCGATCTGAAGCTTGATCGCTCCCTGCCATGAAATCTCCGACGCGAGGACGGGATGAATTCGCCGCCCATCGTCGAGGGTGCAGATGGGTTTGGCAGTCAGCGACAGCAGTGCCGCGTCCCACGGCGCATCGGCGAGCGACGGATTCGCATCCGCCGGGCGAGCGGCGATGGCCAGGCGCAGGTTTCCACCGTATCGAGCGCGGGATGCGGCGAGCGAATCGTCGCAGGGAAGGGCGCTCGATGCGGCGATGACCGCGAGCATGGCGCGATTCACGGCGCGACCCTTCGAAATACCCGCAGCTGCGCCGAGCCATCAGGCATCCACACGGCGACGACAATCTGGTCGGGTCGTCCGGCACCTGCTCTGGCCCCCACGAGCTGAAGGGCCCAGCCTCCCTGGATTGTGCCGCGCCAAAGCTCTTGGCTTGGCGCGCCGCCGTCAGGGGTGCTCGCGGACCTTGCCGAAGACTGCGGCGGTGCAGGGAGAACGCGCAGCTCATCGGCCTCGGGGCGGTAGCGCGAGGACGTGGTGACGAGCTCGGGCTCTCCATCTCCGTCGACGTCGATCAGCGCCATTGCTGCGGCTGCGTTGGTGGTAACCCGACGGCGCAGATCCCCGAGCCCGCTGCCCCAACTCGCGGTTCCATCGGCGAAGGCGATCAGAGCTCGGGGTCCATTGGGGACGGAAAAAAACGAGAGCATCCAGAACGGACCCGGAACGGACCACCGCTCGCCCCCCGCGCTCCAAAGCTCCGGAGCAAATGCGCTGCGCCCCGGGACGAAGGATCCCCAAATTTGAGTCTGGCCCTGCGCGCCAACCGGAACTTCGTTCACCGCCCCAAGCGATCGAAATTCGCCGCCGGCGGCGTCAAGGGAGAGGACCTCTCCCTTGCGCCTTGCCGCGGAGAAATAAGCGATCCGCCGGGATTGAATTGAAATCGCCCCGAACGGCTCGCGGCAGGGCACCGGCGAATCGCCCAACCCGCGATGGTCGCGCCGCGCGAGCAGCCGCCCGTCCGACGAGAAGGCGAGGATCTCATCGTTGGTGAGCGCCACGATTTCATCCGCCCCATCGCCGTTCAGATCGCCTGCCGCCAAAGCGCCGGTCCACGTCGGCAGGTCGGCGAGCTTGGCGGTCTCGAGCTGAAGCTCGCCCGCTTTCAACGGAGCGGACGTCGCGGCGGCCGCTGCGAGCGCGAGCACCTGCGCATCCGCTTCGACGGAAGCGTAAATCACCGCCGCGGGTCGGCCGCTTCGCGCGCCCGCTTGGCCTGACCAGAAATTCACCCAGGTGGAGATGAGGTCGCCGCGCGCCTGGAGGACGCCGTTGCTTAACGCGACCTGCAGCCTCACCAGTGATCGAGCGCCGCGGCTTCGGGCGCCTGCCTCCGCAGCCTCGGCGGACGGCGCGCTGATCGCCAGGGGCGCCAAGTTCCTCGCCGCCAGCTCGGAGATCAACAGCGTGGCGAAGCTGCGGGCGAGCTCGGCGGAGCCGGCGACAACGTAAACCGCGAGAGGCGGCTCGGCGTCGGACAGCTGTGCCGACACCGATTTCGACACGCGCACTAGAGCGGTGGACTCGGGTGGCCGCGGATCCGCCGAAAGCGCCAGCCGCCCGAGCGCGATCGGCCCCATCGCCACCGCGAGCCAAGCGGCAGCGCGGACCGCGCGAATGCTCACAAACCCCCTCGCCGCTGGTCCTCGAGCAAGAAGCGGTTCGGGTCGACTTGACCCGGCGGCGGCGTCTGAGCGGTCGGCGCGGTTCCTTCCACAAAGGGTTCGAGCCGCCCCGGCAGAGACGTTCCCGCCAACAAGCCCGTCGAGGGATCGATTCGAACCAATGCGACGCCGGGTGGAACCTCGAAATCGCGTTCGGGCATTCCCTCGTGAGCCGCTCTCATGAACGAGAGCCAGATCGGAAGCGCGGCGCGCCCGCCGGTTTCGCCTGCGCCGAGGCTCTCGTGGTTGTCGAAACCAACCCACGCCGTGGCAACCAGGTCGGTGGTGTATCCAGAGAACCAAGCGTCGCGAAACTCGGATGCCGTACCGGTCTTTCCTGCCGCCGGGCGGTTGAGCTCCTTCACCGCAACTGCGGTGCCCTCTTCCACCACGCTTCGCATCAAAGAGGTGACGATGTAAGCAACCGGCGGAGGAATTCGCTCTTCGAACGCAGCCTGGTGCTCTTCCAGCACCGTCCCTTTGGCGTCGGTAACGCGAATCAAGCTGATCGCGTCAGCGTATTTTCCAAGAGAATGGACCGTGGTGTACGCATTCGCGAGCTCGAGCGGGCTCACCTCGCCTGTCCCCAGGGCCAGCGTCAGGTTGTCTGGAAGCGGAGAATGGATTCCAGCCCGCCGCGCGAAATCGATCACCACCGCCGGGGTGAGAGCCTCGATCAGGCGAACGGAGACGGTATTCTTCGATTTCGTCAGCGCCTGCCGCAGGGTCATCGGCCCCTCGAAGCCGCCTCGCTCGTAATTGTGCGGCTTCCAGGTCTTTCCGGTGTACGGATCCCTCACCGCCTCCGGAGCGTCGTTCACTACCGTCACTGGCGTGAACTTCTGACTGGCCATGGCGGCGGCGTAGAGGAACGGCTTGAATGCCGAGCCGGGTTGGCGCTGTGCCTGGGTGGCGCGGTTGAACGGAGAGACTTCGAAATCGTACCCACCGCTGATCGCCACCACGCGCCGCGAAGCAGGATCGATCGCTGTCAGCGCGCCCTGGACCTCGGGGATCTGATCCAGAGCGGCCTCAAGCGGCTTGGGCGCCGCGGTCGGCTTGGACACCCGGATCAGGATTACGTCCCCAGGCTTCATCACCTCGGACATTCGCGTCGGCGTCGGCGTCCACTTGCCGATGCCGCGCGGCCGAGCCCAGCCGAGGCTGGAGAAGGAGATCTGCGCGGTGCGCGAGACGAGGTCGATCTCAGCGCGCTTTGCAGCGTCGTCCACCTTTCGAACCCACCCGGCGACCCGCGCTCCCTCCTTGAGCGGTTTGAGAGCCACCCGGTTCACCAGCGCCTCGTCGGGCGTGGGCGGGGATTCGCCCTCCGCGGGGCTTTCGGCGCCGGGCTCCGAGCGATCTTCCTCGGAAGGCGCGGCGGGCGCGGCTGCGTTTTCGACCAGGCGAGTTAAGTCGGCCACCAGAACGTCCTCGCTGAGCCGACGGCCCGCTTCTTCAATCCGGCGAGCGATCAGCGGCCTGAGCGAATTGAATCGGGCGGCGTCGATGTTGCCCAAAGGGCCGCGATAACCCATCCGGCGGTCCAGCGCCTCGAGGCCGGTGCGCAGCGATTCGTCGGCGATCGCCTGAAGCTTGGGCTGCATTGCGATGTCCAGGCGCATTCCGCCGGAGAGCACTGCGTCGTCGCCGTATCTCGCAACCACCATCCGGCGGATCTCCTCGGCGTAGTAGGGTCCCACGAGGGGAGGTGGGCGCGGGGCGAGGACGATCGGCTTGTCCACTTCGCGCTCGGCAACCTCGTTTGGCAAAAAGCCGTGCTTCGCCATTTGCGCCAGCACGTAACGCTGGCGCTTCTTTGCCTTGACCATGTTGGTGATCGGGTTGATGCGTTCAGGAAGCTGAGGGATGCCGCCGAGCGTCGATGCCTCGCCCACCGAGAGATCTCTGGCGTGCTTGCCGAAGTAGTAGAGCGACGCCTCTTCGATCCCGTATCGGCCGTGTCCGAAATTGATCTGATTCAAGTAGAGCTCGAGGATCTGATCCTTGGTGAGCGCCTTCTCCATCCGCGGGGTGAGGATCCATTCCTTGATTTTTCGGGACAGCGTTCGCTCCTGCGAAAGCAGGATGTTGCGACAGGCCTGCTGGGTGATGGTCGACGCGCCGGTGGGCCGGCTGCCAAAGAGCAACGTCTTGGCCGCCGCCCGAAGCATTCCCAGGTAGTCGAGCCCCTCGTGCTTGTAGAATTCCGCATCCTCCGCGGCCACGAACGCGTTCTTCACGTGGGACGGAAGGGAGTCGATTGGAACCAGCGTGCGCCGCTCTCGAAAGAACTCGGCGCAAAGCGTGCCGTCGGAACAGTAGACCTTCGTCACTTGCGGCGGCCGATAGCTCCGCAGGGCTTCCACCGAGGGCAGATCGCGGTCGAAGAACGCATAGACCCCAGCGGCGAGCGCGACGGCGAAGACCAACAGCGCTAGGCAAGCTCCAATCAGCCGCCGGAGCCAGCGCCAGGCGCGCCGTCGGAGTCGTTCACCGCCTGGCGAAGGCGGCTCGCTCGCAACCGGCACCGGAGAGGGCGAGGGCGGGGCAATCTTTGGGGCGGGCTTCATTTCCTTCCGCGATTGACAAGGTTAGCTCTGAATCCGCGCAAAAAGCAGCGCCCGGGCCATGTGCGGGCGCTGCTGTTGTAAGCCTCCCTCATGATGGGGTCGACTTTATTCCGGAGCGGCGGCTTCCATTGCCTCCGAGCTTTCGTCTTCGAGCTCTGGTTGCTCCGGCATTTCGCCCGTGGTGGCGAGCTGCTCGAGCCGCTGCAGGTTGATCTTCGCCTTCACGTACTTGGGCGACAGCTCGGTGGCGGTTGCGAATGCCCTCATCGCTTCATCAAGCCGGCCCACCCGCTCCAAGGCGAGGCCAAGGTTGTTTTGCACGTAGGCAACGTCCGGCAGCAGCTCCGCGGCACGGGTGAGCGCGTCCACCGCATCCTCGTTCTGGCTGGCGAGCAGGTGGGCGAAGCCGAGGTTGTTCCAGGCGTAGCCGTGGTCGTGGGAAAGCTCGATCACCCGTTCGAACATCTGGATCGCTGGCGTCAGCTCTCGCTGCGCGAGCAGGGCGCGGCCGGTGACCTGATAAGCGTCCGGGTCCTCCGAGTCCCGAGCGATGGCTCGGCGGCCGGCTTTCACTGCCTCGTCGTAGCGGTTAAGAGAGATGAGCAGCCGCGATTGGCGCTCCAGCGGTCGAGCATCGTCCTCGTCCAGTTTCGCCGATCGCTCCAGGGCATCGACGGCGACTTCTTTTTTTCCGGTGCTCTCGGCCAGCTTGGCGATCAGGGTCAGCGCCTCTGCGTCCTTTGGATCATCGAAGAGAGCGCGCTGCGCTTCCATCAGCGCGCCCCGCTTGTCGCCGAGCTGGCGCAGCTCCTGGCAACGCGCGAGGTGATCCACCGGCTCCGAATCCTGGTGCTGAAGCGCCAATCGATCCTGGGGCTTGCTTGGAGGCGGCGGGCGCTCGCTCGCTGGCAAAGGGGTCGACGGTGGGCTTGGTGCGACAGCAAGCGAGTCCTTCGCTGGAGGAGGCGAATCTTTTCGGCAGGCAGCGACCGACAAAACGACGAAGCAAACGATGAGCAGCTTTTGTTTCATTGCGGTTTCCTTTTTCAGTGGTCCCGATTTAGGGGCTCGGCGCAGGACAGTGCGAGGCGCGTGCCAGTAGGAAAACAAGCCATTTGGCCCAGCCCACCCCTCACTCACGCGGGCGGCGTGACACATCGGCGGGCACAAATGGACGCACGCTGGATGCAGCCGGCCGCTTGTGCGACGGTGCGAGCGCCATGAAGATCGCCACCTGGAACGTGAACTCGATTCGGGCGCGCCAGCAGCGCCTGATGGACTGGGTCGCGTCGGCGCAGCCGGACGTGCTGTGCCTTCAGGAGCTCAAGTGCACCGATTCGGAGTTCCCATCGCTCGAGCTGAGGACCGCGGCATACGACGCCGCTTGTTATGGCCAGCGCAGCTACAACGGGGTGGCGATCGCTTCCAAGCTGCCATTGGGAAACGTGCTGCGCGGCCTGGACGACGAGGCCGATGATCAGGCGAGGGTGATCGCCGCGACGGCCGGACCGGTCCGCATCATCTCCGCCTATGCCCCCAACGGTCAGGCCGTGGATTCTGCGGCATTCGAGTACAAGCTCCTGTGGTACGAGCGCCTGCGCCGCTACCTCGACGCGCACTGCGACCGCAATCAGCTGCTCGTGCTCTGCGGCGATTTCAACGTTGCTCCCGAGCCGCTCGACGTCCACGATCCAGCTCTCTGGGAAGGCCAGACGATGTTCACGCTCAAGGAGCGAAGCGCGCTCAAACGCGTCACCGACTTCGGCTTGGTGGACACTTTTCGCCGACATCACGCCGAGGAGGGCCGGTTCAGCTGGTGGGATTACCGGATGCTGGCGTTTCCGAAGAATCGCGGACTTCGAATCGACCACCTGTATGCGACGGTGCCCCTGGCGGAGAAGTGCACCGCTGCGGACATCGATCGGGAAGCCCGGAAGGGATCTCAACCTTCGGATCACGCTCCGGTCTGGGCGCAGTTCGATCTTTGATCCCTCAGCCCACCAACACCGCGCCGCCGTTCACGTTGAGGATTTCGCCGGTGACAAAGCTCGACAGCTCCGAGGCGAGATAGAGCACCGCTCCGGCGATCTCCTCTGGCTTGCCGACTCTGCCGAGTGGGATGACGCGCTGGATCTCCGAGCGCTGGGCTTCATCCAAGAGAGTGTCCCGGACCATGTCCGTGTCCACCCAGCCCGGGGCGACGCAGTTCACCCGGATGCCGAAGCGCGCGAGCTCCGGGGCGAGGGATTTGGTGAGGCTGATGATCGCTCCTTTGGTCGCGGCGTAGTGACTGTGCTCGGCTTCGCCTCGCTGCCCCGCGGTGGACGAGATCAGGATGATCTCTCCGCGCTTGCGCTCCCGCATCTGCGCGGCGGCGTAGCGGCACAGCGCGATCGCGCCTTTCAAGTTGACGTTGGCCATCTCGTCCCATTCCGCTTCGGTGATCCGGTCGATCGGCGCGCGTTTCCAGATGCCGTGGCTGACGACGAGGATGTCGGGCGCGCCGAGCTTCTCCGAGCACTCCTTGACCATCTGCTCCGCGGCGGACCAGCGGGCGAGATCCGCGCCCAGTTGAACGGCCCTTCCTCCGCTGCGCGAAATGGACTCGACCACCTCGCGCGCGGCCCTCTCATCGTTTTGATATCCAACTCCCACGGCAGCGCCCGCCTGGGCGAGAAGCAGCGCGGTGGCGCGGCCGATTCCACGCGATGCCCCACTCACCAGGGCGGTTCTACCGACCAGAGAAATGCCCACCATGCGCGAAAGCTCCTTACGCCCCTAGCCCATTCCCCCCCAATGGATCGCATTGAACAGGAGCTTGAAAGTCCCTTCCGTCTGCGCCCGGTGCTGGACGCGGAAGCCGAACAACACGAGCTTTCCCTTGCCGTAGGTCAGCGCCACCGCCGCCGCGTGTCGCACCAGTTTTTCCGAGCCGTGGATCCAACCCGAGAGCAACACGTCCTCAGAGTCCTCTGGATACCAGGCGAGCACGGCGCGCCGCATCTCTTCGCCTGGAAGCGCCGTCTGATAGGCGATCGGCTCGTTGACGAAAGCCGCCGCTTCCACTGGCATTCCATAGGTCACCGGATGATTGGGATCGACCTCGATGCGCAGAAGCGAGCCCGGACAGGAAAAGGCCTCGGGTTTGGCTTTGGCGAGGACGTTTCGAACCGGGATGTTGAACTCGTCGATCAAAAGCTCACCGGACTGGGCGAGCGCGATCAGCGTGCCGCCATTGTCGACGAAGTCCTTCAGGTTTTTCGTTCCCTCTTTGCCGATGCCGTTCGCGTACTCCGGGGGAAACTCGGTAAAGTATTTCATCGCATCTTCTTCGCGCTTCGGCTTTCCCTCGACGAGGGCTTCTTTTTGCGCATCGGGAAGGATGAGCACATCGAACGAAGCATTCAGCTTGCCGGCCTTCACCGCTTTGTTGTCGACGGTCTTGAGATTGAACTCGTACTGCTCGAGCAGCCATCGCGTCCAACCCTCGTCCATCGACGCAAGCCAGGGCTTGTAGAGTCCGACGCGGACCTCGCGCAGCTTGGCGCTCGCCACCGCTGGTTTTTGCGACAGACGCTGGAGCTTGAGGTGGTACTTGGCGGCCAGCGAGGTCAGCTCAGCACCGGGCTCGACGAGTAGGGTGCCCGCCGGATACCGCACGCCGTCGCTGGAGAACTCAGCCTGGACAACCGAGACCGCGCGCTTCGCCTTGATCGCCGCGTTGATCAATCTCGAGGCGTTGTTGGCGTCGTGCGACAGCGCGTAGACCGGCCCCGAGCCCTCCAGGCGTCCCGCCGGCCAGTCGCTCTCCGAGAGCGCTCGCAGATTCTTGCGCTCATCGGCGGACAAGCTCGCCACCTCCACTTCGACTCCCATCATCAGCGGTAGCGACCAAGCCGCGACGTCATACGGCGTGATGATCGTCGGGCCGGCAGTGGCCTTCACCTTCGGATACCGCTGCGTCCCGAGCATCTCGGAGACGAATCTTCCGTAGGGCTGCGCGGTGTTGATGAGGTAGGCTCTTCCATCCGCCGTCGTCTGCACCTGAACCCCGTGCTCGCGCATCAGCTGCGCCAGGCGAGCAGCAGTCGGAGGATCTCGCTGTTCACTTTTGATCCGATAGTACTCTTCAGGCTTGCCGGCCTTGATCGCGTCCAGCGCCATCGCCACCGAGCCGCGGAGAAAATCGCGGCGGTGGTCGGTGCACGTTTCCAGCAGGGCGTCCGATACGATTCTCTCGTAGTCCATGATGTCTCGAAGGCGCCAGCGCCCGCCAGGCCAGGGATTTGGGAAGTTCGTTTGCTGGTGGTACTCGATGAGCCCCTTGCGGCCGCCGGAGAGCTCGGTGGGCGAGATCTCGATCGGCGTCGCCATTCGCGCCGAAGCCACCTCCGTGAGCAGGCCGTAGACGTTCTTCCACCAGGCCGTGTTCTTGGTGCCGCCCGGCCAGTAGGCGTCGTACGAGAACGCGTAAATGACCCCTGGCTTTTTCTGTTCCTCCAGGCGCCAGGCCATGGTGGTGCCGATCAGATTCACCCCCCGCCAGATCAGCGGGTTGATGCTCTTCGCCACCGGGTCGGCGTAAGGCGGAACGAAGATGCGTGGGCCGCCGCTTCCCATCTGGTGCTCGTCCAGCCAGACCTGGGGAAACCATTCGAAATAGACGGCGCGATTGAGGGCGCGCGTTTCCTTTTGGGTGAGCATGAACCAGTCCCGGTTGTCGTCGTGCCCGACGTAATGGTGATACAGCCAAGGCAGCCGACCGCCTTCGAATTTGGTCCCCAGATTCTTGCGGTACCACTCGGTCTCCATGATTTGGCCGTCTGGATTCAGCGAGGGAACGAGCAGCAGAATCACGTTGTCCAGCCGCCGCCGGGTCTCTGGATCATTCGCGGTCAGCAGCGCATGCGCCCACTCCATCGCCATCTGGCTGGCGCCGATCTCGGTTGAGTGGATGTTGCAGGTGACGAGGACGATCAGCTTCCCTTCGTTCACCAGGCCTTCGATTTGCGCAGGCGAAAGTCCGCGCGGATCCGCCAAACGCCGAGCGATGTCCTGGTACTTTTTTACATCGCGCAGGTTCTGCTCCGATGAGATCGCGGCCAGGATCAGCTCGTTTCCAAGCGTGGTCTGCCCGAGGTTTTCAACTTGGATTCTTCCGCTCGCGGCGGCGAGCGCTCGGAAGTAGGAGACGATCTGTCGGTAGTCTGCCAGTCGTCGGTCCGCTCCGACTTCAAAGCCGACGAACTCCGAAGGGGAGGGCGGCGTCCCTCGACTCGGCTCGGGGCCCGCGGCCGCGATGGCGGAGGTGGAAAGGAGAATGGCGGTGGCGAGGATCGATCGATGGTTGCGGCGCATGAAGCTCCTGGGAATGGGTGAAGGGCGCTCGTTCTACCTTCGACCCAGCGCGCTTACCGCAAAAATCAGCGCCGCAATCGCCAGCGCGAAAAGTCCAATCACCAGCAGCCATTCGATTCGCCGCGGCCGCTGGAGGGCCCGCTCGCGCTCGGCGCCCAGGCGAAAACGAGCGACCTCGGCCAGCGGGGCTTTGCAAACTGCATTCGCCCGCGCCCGGGCCTCGAGGTCCAGTGGCAGCTTGAGGAGCACCTCGCAGGCTCGCCCGGCGAGAAAGCGCGCCCGCTCGTTGTGCGTCGACGAGGAGGCCAGCTTGATCAGCGCTGGCGCCGCGCCGAGCAGCTGCATTCGATCGACCAACTCGAGGAGCTTGAGAATTGTCCAGCCGTCTTCCTCGTCGTCGAGGGCCCGCGCCAGCGCGCGCTCTACTTCGGAGCGATCCGGATGCCCTTCCAAGCGCATCGCGGTCCGCTGCAGGGCTTCATCTTGGCGAATCAGGTGGTCGCTGAAATGGAAGCCCTCCGGCGCGCGATCCGAAAGCTCGGTCCGGATTTGGGTCGCCAGATCCACCGCCGGGTCCTCGCCGGTTCTCATCCGCCTTCCTTTTCGCCGCCACCTCGCTTAAGCCCGAGCGCCTTCATCTTCTTGTAGAAATGTCCGCGCTCGAGATCGAGCAGCCGCGCGGCCTCGGTGACGTTGTCGCGGGTGAACGCGAGCGCATTGAGAATGATTTGGCGCTCCGCGTCTTCCACCTGATCTCGGAAAGGCCGGTCCACCGATCCGCGCTTGGGCGCTTCCGAAGCAGGCGTTGCCGAAGCGCTGGCGAGGCCTTCCGCGGGCGAGGCGGCGTCTGGAAGAGGAGCGAGCGCCGTTCGACCGCGCGCACGAGGCATCAGCTCGGCCGCCTCCGGGCCGGAGATGATCGGACCTGGGCAAAGGATGGCGAGCCGCTCCACCAGATTCTTGAGCTCCCGCACATTGCCCGGGTAGTCGTAGGCGGACATCAGCGACACCACCTCCGGGGAGAGTTGCATTGGCCGCTTTCGGTTGCGAGAGCACGCCTCCTTCAGAAAGGCGGCGATCAGATCCGGCATGTCCTCGCGCCGCTCCCGCAGGGGAGGACAGTGCAGGTGCACCACGTTCAAGCGGTAAAAGAGATCCTCGCGGAAGCGCCCGGCGCCGATCTCCGCTTCCAGATCTCGATTGGTGGCGGCGATTACCCGAACGTCCACCTTGAGCGTTTCGGTCCCGCCCACGCGCTCCAGCTGCCCTTCTTGGAGCACGCGGAGCACCTTTGCCTGCATCGAGGCGGGCATGTCCCCCACTTCGTCCAAAAAAAGCGTGCCCTCGCTGGCCAGCTCGAATTTGCCTCGCCGGGAGCTCAGGGCACCGGTGAAAGCGCCGCGCTCGTGGCCGAACAGCTCGCTCTCGATCAGCTCGTGCGGAACTGCAGCGCAGTTGAGCTGGACGAAGGGCCCCGAGCGGCGGGCGGAGTTTTGGTGGATCGCTTTGGCGACCAGCTCCTTGCCCGTCCCGTTTTCGCCGGTGATGAGCACGCGCCCCTCGGAAGGTGCGGCGCGGCGAATCAGCTCGTAGATTCGCCGCATCGCCACGCCGTGGCCGACCATCTCGAACTCCCCCAGCTGAGCGCGCAGCTGGGCCAGCTCCTCCAACGCCGCCTGATGGGCCAGCGCGTTTCGAAGCGCGACCAACAACCGCTCGCGGGCGATCGGTTTTTCCAAGAAATCGCGGGCTCCCAGCTGAGTCGCCTTTACCGCGGCGTCGATCGTCGCGTGTCCGGACATCATGATCACCGGTACGTTGGGCCGCAGCGAGGAGAGCTTCTCGATGACGGCCAAGCCGTCCATGTCGGGCATCTTGACGTCCATCAAGACGGCGTCGACGGGCTTGGCGGCGACGATCTCCAGCGCCGTCTTGCCGCTGCTGGCGAGCTCCGCCTTGTACCCCGCGAGCTGAAGTGCTTGGCCGAGGGTTAGCAGGATGTTCTTCTCGTCATCGACGATGAGGATTGTAGCCGCCATGGAGTGCGCAATTGCCGCTGCGCTTCCTGAACTCTCAGCCAAACTGACGATGCTTTCAATCCCGACGAGCTGCGACGCAATCGGCCTCTCGCGCCACAAAAACTTTGACTCCCGCCTCTCACGGGTTTACAGCCGCATTCGCGGAGGGTGTTGAATGCGACGAATCCTAATCATTGCCGGCACTGCTCTTTCAGCCATACTGCTCGCCAGATGTGCGCCGTCGTACCCAAAGTGCAACAACGATGATCAGTGCCGGGAGCACAATGAAGTCTGCGTCCAGGGGCAGTGCGTGGAATGCGCCACTGACGCCAACTGCAAGCAAGGATTCGTTTGCCAGGCCAACAAGTGCGTTCCCAAGCCCGAATGCACAACGAACGCCAACTGCCCGACGGGGCAGCGCTGCCAGGCCGGCAAGTGCACCTCCGAGTGCAGCAGCGACACCGATTGCCCCGGCGGCAAGTGCCTGCACAACCAATGCGTGGCCCGGGGGGCCTGCTCGGCGGACGAGGACTGCGCAGCAGGACAGGAGTGCCAGGGCGGCACGTGTGTTACCCGCACCGCCGAGGCCTGCAAGTTCGAGCCGATCCATTTCGAGTTCGACAAGGCGTCTCTCACCTCGGAAGCGGAGCGTCAGCTCGCCGCCGACGCCGAATGCATAAAGAAGAATCGAGTCAACGTCACGCTCGAGGGCCACGCCGACGAGCGCGGCACGGAGGAGTACAACCTACAGCTGTCGAATCGCCGCGCGGCCTCGGTGAAGAAGTACTTGAGCGATCTCGGCGTCTCCGGCGGTTCGATGGACACCGTGGGCTATGGGTTCAATCGCCCGGCGGTGCAGGGGCACAACGAAGCTGCCTGGGCGGCCAATAGGCGAGTGGAGTTCAGTCGCAAGTAACCCGTGCGTCGCGCGATCGTCTAATATTCGCTCCATGAGGAGATTGACGATTGCACTGGCTTTGATCGCTGCTTGCGCCCCGGGTTGCTATCCGGCTTCGCGGGGGCGCGCGCTCGAGGACAAAATCACGCTTCAGGAGCAAGAGCTCAAGGATATGGAGCAAAAGCTCTCCGCCACGCTCCCGAAGATCGACGAGAAGATAGCCGAGGTGACCAAGGCGCTCGAAAGCCTGGACCTGGCGGCGCGCCGCAGCGACGCTGATATCGGCGTGCGGCTCCAAAAGAACGTCGAGGACCTGGGCCAGCTGCGCGGTCAGGTGGAGACCTATCTGTTCCGGATCGGCGAGCTTGAGAAGAACATCAAGAAGGTGGAGGAAAACACGGACCAAATGCAGGGCACCGACGCGGCGAAGGCCTCGGCGGCGCGCCGCAAGTTTGACGAGCTCGCAAAGCCCAGCAACCGAGCGCAGTACCTCGCCCTGGCAGAGACCAATTTGAAAGAAGGCGAGTACCTCGTCTCTCGACTGCTCTACGAGGACTTCATCAAGAAGTGGCCGAAGGACGAGTTGGCCGGCGAGGCTCACTTCGGGCGCGGCGAATCGCTCTATGCGGACGACAAGTGCCGCGAGGCCCTCGCCGAGTACGGCAAAGTCATCCAGGATTACCCGAAGACCCGCTCTGCGCCGAACGCCTACCTCCAATCCGCGGATTGCTTCAGCAAGCTGAAGATGAAGGACGAGGCTCGGCTTGCACTGGAGGAGCTGATCAAGACGTATCCCAAATCCGAAGCCGCGAAGACAGCGAAAACCCGCCTCGCCGCGATGGACAAGTCGAAGAAGTCGGCCTCGGCGTCGAAGAAAGTAAGAAAGTGACCGCGGCGCTGAAGCTGTGGGCAGTCGCGCTGCTGCTCCAGCCTGATTTGGCCGTAGCCGGTCCCAAAAAGCTCACCATCGTCTTCACCGGCGACAACGGAGGAGAGATCGCTCCGTGCGGGTGAAAGCACAACCCTGCTGGCGGTCTTGCCCGGCGAAAGACAGCGATCGAACAGAATCGAGAGAGCGGGCCGGTCCTGGTGCTCGATGCGGGCAATGCCCTGTTCAAAACCGCTGCGCCGGGAGACGAGCAGGCGCGAAAGCGAGCGGAATTCATTCTCCGTTCGATGGGTGAGCTGGGCACCTCAGCAATGGCGGTTGGCAGCCGAGATCTCGCCGCCGGACCGGAATTCCTGAAGAAGGCGGCGGCCCGCGCAAGGGTGCAGCTGCTTTCGGCAAACCTGGCGGACGGCAGTGGCAAGCTGCTGTTTAGCGCGGCGACCAAACTGAGCGTCGCCGGAGTGCGCGTCGGCCTGTTCGGGATTTCGCCGCTCCAAGACGCAGACGGCGTCCGCGGCAGCCCGCCGGTTCAAGCGGCTCTCGCCGAAGCCCACAAGCTTCGGGGCAAGGTCGATCTGGTGATTGCGCTGGCCGCAGTTCCGTACGCCGACGCGCTGCAGCTTTCAAAGGAGGCGGGTTCTGCCGTCGATTTCATCCTCCAATCTCATGAGTCGCGGGGAACCGGAATTCCGCAGGGCGATGGCCGCAACTTTGTGATTCCCACCGGCGAGAGAGGGCGCCAGCTCGGGCGTCTGGAGCTGGACCTATCCGGCTCAGGTCGATGGGTCGACGCGGGGCAGCGCGCGCGCAACGAGCAGTTGATCAAGGTGCTCGACGTGCAGATCGCCGAAGCGCGCAAGAGGTTCGACTCCGGCAGTCCAGAGGTGAAACAGAGCCTGTCGCGGACGATGCAGAGCTTTCAGGCTCGCCGAGATTCATTGGCCAAGGAAAGCTCGAGCCTCGCCAAAGCGCCTCGCTCGCTCAAGCTGGACTTCCTCACGCTCGGCAGCGAATACCCAGATGATCCAGCGCTCAAGGCGCAGGTCGCGGTATTGGAGCCGCAGCCGAGCGCCAGTGAGCCTTGAGTTGAGCGCGGTCGCTGGTTATAAGAAACGCCCCTGCCAGACCTCCGGCCGAATCGACCGGGGAAAGGCGAGCGAGGTCCTGAAATGAAGCCCGAAATTCATCCTGTTTACGTGCCAGCACGAATCACCTGCGCCTGCGGCAACGTGATTGAGACGCGATCCACGCGCGGCTCCTTCCACGTGGAAATCTGCGCGAACTGCCATCCCTTCTTCACCGGCAAATACAAGCTGGTCGACACCGCCGGCCGCGTAGAGCGCTTCCGAAAGAAGTACGAGGCATCCGGCGCACAGGCGGCGAAGGCGGCAGAGAAGAAACCGGCCAAGGCAACGGGAAAGGCAAACGCCTAGCCTGCAGTCGGAACATTCCACGCCGATCCCTGGGCGCGGGTGGCGGCGAAAAACTAGCTTCTGCTGCCGGCGGACCTACCATCCCGGCACCTCGCAGCCGGAGGCTATCGCCCGTGGTGTCCAGCTTTGCGTCCCGCGCCGATGACGTGCTCGAGCAGGCGAGGCACTCCAGCGGCCGCCGCTATGCGCTGTACCAGGGCAATTGTATCGAGCTGCTGCCCCGCTTTCCGGAAGCCTCGTTCGATCTGGTCTTCGCCGATCCGCCTTACTTTCTTTCCAATGGCGGCTTCACCTGCCAGAGCGGCCGGCGGGCGCCGGTGGAGAAGGGGACCTGGGATCAGTCGCGCGGACGCGAGCAGGATTATCAGTTCGCCCTCGGTTGGCTTGCCGCCTGCCAGCGCGTGCTCAAGCCCAGCGGCTCAATCTGGGTTTCCGGCACCCAGCACGTCATTTTCTCTGTCGGCTTCGCGATGCAGCAGCTCGGCTTCAAGTTGCTCAACACGGTGACTTGGTACAAGCCCAACGCCAGTCCGAACCTGTCCTGCCGATACTTTACCCATTCCACTGAGCTGCTGATTTGGGCGTCGCCGCGAAGTAGCGGCAAGTTGCGGCACCAGTTCAATTACCTGGCGATGAAGGCGGAAAACGGCGGCAAGCAGATGCGCGATGTCTGGAACTTGCCGCGCGTCGGGGAAGAGGAGCTGACGGCCGATGGCTGCGGTCGCATCTGGTCTCAACCGACTCCGCCCAAGCAAGAGAAGGGCTGGGGTAAGCACCCGACCCAAAAACCCCTGCGCTTACTGCAGCGGGTGATCGCCTCGTCGACATCGTCGTCGGCGCTGGTGCTGGATCCCTTCAGCGGAAGCGGGACCACCGGCGTCGCCGCCATCGCGCTCGGCCACCGCTTCGTCGGCATCGACCTCGATCCCCTCTATCTCGAGATTTCGCAGCGGCGGCTCAACGCGGTGGCGACCGTTGCCCGACGAGGCGCCGGCGCGGACAAGAACCCGCTCACTGCATCAGAGCGCGGCCGCTTGTCAGCTTGAGAACGCCGCCGCTTACTTCTCCTTCGAGGCTACTCGGCGCAGCGCCTTTTGATCTCGAATGCAGAGCGTTCGTCCGACGTTGCCGAGCACGCCGTCTCGCTTCATCTCATTGATGAGCGTGGAGACGAACGAGCGCGAAGCGCCGACGAGATCCGCCAGATCTTGTTGGGTGATCCCTCGCAGGTCCGTCTCTCCACCATGAGGACACCGCTCGCCATGCCCTTCGGAAAGCGTCAACAAGATGTCTGCCAAGCGCGCCGGTACTTCTTTGAAGGTCAGCCCCAAGACGCGATTCCGCAGGGCGCGCACGCGTTCCGCATAGGCGCGGATGACGTCGAGTGAGAGGTTCGGCCGCGCCTCCAGCTGTCCGCGAAAGTCGCGACCTTCGATGGACCACACCTCCGCCTCTCCGGCGGCGACCGCCAGCTCTTCAATCGTTGTTCCGTCTGGGCGGAACAGCTCGCCGAAGAGATCGCCGGGACGCAGGATTGAGACGACCGAGCGAACGCTGTTCTTCCCAATTCGCATCAGCCGCACCCTGCCGCTCTTGAGCAGGTAGACGCGATCCGAAGTGTCTCCCGGGCGGTAGATGATGGAATTGTGGGGAAAGGTCTCGACCTTGAAGTATCCCTTGAAGTCGAGGACTTCGGGACCAGGCGCGAGCTTGGTGGCGGCGACCATCATCCCCGAGCTGGTCGTCTGGACTGGGTTTACGATGTTCGATCCGATGGGACCAAGTGGGCGATTGAACTGCATGGCTATCTCCTCCCTTCGGGCGTGATTAAAAGGCCAGACCAATCCCTCCAAACTCTGTGCCATTTCGTACGTTCAGACCGTGAGGGAATATCCCCCCGAATCACACGCCGTTACACGAACAAATGCTCAGAAACGGACATTGCACGGCTGCTTTGTGCAAGGTTCGTTGAAACGGGCTGAACTCCAGCTCGACGTTTCGTTCAATTCGACGTTCGTCCGTGGGTTCAAGGACAATGTGCCTCAAACAACCTTTCGAGCCGGCCGGTCTGCCTGAATGGTGTACTTCTGAAGCTTGCGCTCGAGCGTCGGCCTGCTGATCCCGAGCAGCTGGCAGACTTTTCCCTTGTGGCCACGCGCTACCTGCATCGCCCGAAGTATTAGGATGCGCTCCGCTTCCGCAAGCGTGGGAACGTGCTCTGGATCATCTCCGAGGTAGCCGAGGCTCGCCGGCTTGTCCGCGGCTCCGCCGGTCTCGCTCGGTAGGTGCTCGCTCAGCAGTACCTCTCCCGGGGCGAGGACCACGGCGCGGATCAGCACATTCTCGAGCTCTCGGACATTCCCCTTCCAGGGGAGGCTGACCAGGTGTTCGAGGACCTCGGGCGGGACGCGGGTGACTCGCTTGTGCACCTTCTCGTTGATGCGCTCCAACAGGTAATGGACGAGCGAAGGAATGTCCTGGCGCCGCTCTCGAAGGGGAGGGATCTCCAAGGTGATCACCTTCAACCGCTGATAGAGATCCTCGCGGAAGCGGCCTGCTTGAACCTCTTCCGCCAGGCTGCGGTGCGTCGCGGCGATCACCCGTGCGCGCAGCTTCAGGCGCTTGACCCCGCCCACCCTTTCGAACTCGCGTTCCTGAAGCACCCGCAGCAGCTTGGCCTGCAGCATCAGCGACATGTCCCCGATTTCGTCGAGGAAGATCGTGCCGTCCTCTGCCAGCTCGAACTTTCCCAGCTTCACCGCGGAGGCGCCGGTGAAAGCGCCCTTCTCATGTCCGAACAGCTCGCTTTCCAGCAGCGTGTCCACGATGGCCGAGCAATTGATTCCGACGAATGGGCGAACCTCGTCGTAGGAATAGTTGTGGATCACCCGAGCGATGAGCTCCTTGCCGGTGCCGGACTCACCGGTGATCAACACCGTGGCGCGAGATGCCGCCACCTTGCCGATCTCCTTGATCAACCGCTGCATTCCCGGGCTGGTGCCGACGATGTCCCCGAGCTTTACCGCCAGGCCCTCGAAGTTCACCGCCGCCGCGCGCCTGGAGAGCTGGCGCACCTGCAAAGCCCGCGCGACCACCAGATCGAGCGCGGCCGGATCGGTGAACGGCTTGTGGATGTAGTCGAAGGCGCCGGCCTTCATCGCTCGAATGGTCGTCTCCATGTCGTGGTGCGCGGTCACGATCAGTATGGGAGCGTCGCCGCAGAGGGCTCTCATTTCCTCGATGATCTGCAGCCCCGTCCTGTCCGGGAGCATCATGTCCAAGATGACCAGCGAAGGCGTGAACTCCGCGGCCATCTTCAGCGCTGCGCCGGCGCTGGTTGCGCTCACCACCTGGTACTTCGGGGCGCCGACCTCTTCGATCTCCTCGAAATGCATCTTCAGCGATTCGAGCAGGGAGAGATCGTCGTCGACGATGAGGAGGGTCTCCATTGCCTTAGCCTGGAAAACTCAGCGTATACAGCGTTCCTTGGCCTGAGCTCCAGTCAGCGCTCAGCTTGCCGCCGTGGCTTTCCATCAAGCGGCTCAAAGCAGCGAGCGAAAGCCCCGCGCCTCGGGTGAGCATCGAGCCGAACGGCTCGAAGATGGCCGAGGCATCCTGCGGCCTGCTAAGCACCGAACGGTCCATCAGCCTCACCTCGTAGCCGCTGGGGACGGCTGGGCGAATTTGGACGGTCAGCGTGGATTCCTGCTCTTGCCCAGTGGCCACGTTGAGCAGCAGCTGGGACAAAACCCGAGCGACGCGGCCCGCTTCGGCCTGCACTCGGGCCGTTGCGTCGCCTTCGATTCGAACCTCGATTTGCCTCTCCGCCAATTCCGGCTCCACCAGCGCCGCCGCTTCCTGGACCAGCGTCCGGACCGGGACCGACTCCAGCGCAGGCGCAACTTCCCGACCATACTCCGAAAACAACCAGAGCATTCGCTCCATGGTCCGAATCTCCCGATTGGCAATCGCCAACCGCCGTCGGTCCCGCTCCGAGAGCGCTGTATTCCGGGCGACCGTCTGCACCGCCATCTTCACCGACGAGAGCGGATTCCTCATCTCGTGGCTCAGCGAAGAAGCAACCGCCGAGACCTGCAGGGGCGGAGCGCCGGTCAAGAAGTGCCGCAGGTTGGTGATCGCCGCAGTGGCGTTTCCGTTCCGGCAAGCCAAAGCCAATCGCAGAACCCCGGCTTCGTTAGGGACGAACTCAACGACCGCAGATGCTGCAACGAGCGCCTTTCGGTCCAGGTTGCGAGCCCGATCCTCCGGAATGCCCAGGACCCGGTGCAGAGGCTGGTCGATCAGCGAATCCGCTGATGCCCCCAGCACGAGCTCGCAGGCTCCTTCGGCTTCGATGACGAGCCGCTGCCGCGACCAGCGAAGCTGCGCGACCTGGACAAGGTCCGTATCCATTCGAGCTCCACTCTAGCGCGCGCGTCGAGACTTTCCTCACCGGTGAGGTGGACTGTCTAGTTGGGCACGGGACTTGCTTAAAGTATTGAGCAAAGCGCGGGCAGGTCCCGTGCAGGAACCTCGTGGGGGAGGGGTCTATGGGAAAAGGGAGGCGAGGCGGAGCTCGGGGCCAAGGCATGACCGAGTACATCATCATTACGGCGCTAATCGCCATCGCGGCGATCGGAATCATCAGCCTGTTCGGGGACAACATCCGCAAGCTCTTTGGCGCTTCTGCCCAGTCGCTTGCCGGCGAGGCCCAGGTGTCGAATCCGGGGGATTCCGCCGAGCATCAGGAATTGCGCAAGAAGCAGATGTCCAACTTCGGGAGAAACAATGCTTACTGAAGAGTCTGGTCTCGTGCGGGCGAAGCCCGCGCAGGCGCTTGCCAGCCTCTTGGCATTGAGACAGTTTGCTCGGCCATCGGACGCCTATTTGGCCTTGCGCTCGACCTCCACCGGTTCGGCGGATGCTCCACTACCTTCGAGGGCCTGACTTCCGGCATAAGTGCCGAGCAGCTGGTTGACATTCAGGGTCTGCAACCCGACTCCGCCCTTGCCGGTGGGAACGAAGAGAATCTGCTTTCCCGCCAGCGCTTCGGCGAGCCGCAGCTTCACCAACGTCTTGCCGCCGGCGCCGGCCAGCGCTTCGTTTTCCTTCTGGATGCCTTTCGCCCGCGCCTTCTTCTCGGCCAAGATGGCTTCTGCTCGCTTCTGATTCTGGTAGTAGTCGGCGTCCGCTTGCAGTTTCACTTGCTCGAGGTGTCCGGCCGCCTGGGCCAGCTGCTGCGCGACGGTGCCCTTGGCCTTCTCCAGATTGCTCTTCGCCTGCTCGGCACCAGCGCGACCCTCGGAACGGAGCCGCTCTGCGTTTTGTTCGGCCAGCTTCTTGTCGTGGATCACCTGCTCGTACTGCGGATGAAAGTGGTGCTCGCCGAGGATCACCTGCATCACCAGCACTCCCTCGGGACCGAGGACGCTGGCGAGCCGTTCGCGGGCCTTGTTCGCTTTCTCGAACCGCTTGTCCGATACGTAGAACTCCTCGGAGTTCAGCTCGTTGAGCACGTCTCGAACGATGCTCCGGCAAGCGGGTCGCACCAGCTTCTCCTTCACCTTCTCGGTAGAGTCTCCGACCTTGGCGAGCAGGTATGGCGCGCGCTTGGGATCGATCTGCCACGCCACGGTGACGTCGACGCGAATGTCGTTGCCGTCGATCGTCTTGAAGCTGACGTCGTCCTCTCCTGCTCGATCCCCGCGGCTGGGGTCTCGCACCATGGCGAGGTTTTGAAGCGAGATGTCGTAGGTTGTCCAGTCGGTGATAAAGGCCGGGAACACGTACGTCGCTCCCGGAGCGCGGATCTCCGGATCGATCCCTGGCTTGCCCAGCAACCCGCCCAAAGTCACCTTGCGCGTGAGCACGCCCACGTGGGTCGAACCGGTGGAGTGGCAAGTGCATCCGCTGAGCGGTGCAGTCAGAGCGGCGGCCGCGAAGACGATGGCTCGAGCGAAGCGCATCGGCTATTCCCCCTTGACGTCGAAGCGCTTCAGAGCGCTCTTCAGGTCCAGCGGGTTGACTCCTGATTCGCCGTCGGTGGGAACGACGATCACCCGCGTGCCGCGAAGCACGTCCGCCATCTTCAAACCGACCAGGTTCTCCGAGCCTTTTCCGCGCAGCGCTTCGTTCTCCAGCCGCGTGCCTTCGGCTTCGGCCAGCTTGACCTCCAGCTCGCCGGCAGCGCCCTTCTTGCGAGCGTAGAGGTCGGCCTCGGCCTCGAGCTTCTTCTTCTCAGCGTCCCCGTGGGAAAGCTCGACCTTCACCGCTGCCTCTCCGACGGCGACGATCCGGTCCCGCTCGGCATTGGCCTGGGCCATGTCGGCTTCTGCCTTGTTCTTGAAGACGGTCTGGTCCTGGATCTTCCGCTGCTCGATCGCCTGTTGGTAGCGCGAGTCGTAGACGTAGCGCCGCACGAAGATGGAGATCGCGCGAACGCCGGCGGGCACGAGCTCGGAATTGAGGTCCTCCAGCGCCAGCCGAACTCTCTCGCTTCGCTTCACCACGTTGTAGAACTCCTCCGCATCCAGCTCGCCAAGCCGCTTCCTCAACAGCTGCTCGGCGCGGGGGATCACCAGCGAGTCCTCGTAGAGCCGCCCCGGCCCCAGCGCGGTGATCACCCGATACGGATCCTCGATCCGATAGAGGACGGAGATGTCGACGGTGACGTTGTAGCCCTCCGAGGTCTGGATGTTCAGGGCGGGCATCTGTCGGTCGCTCCTGCCGCGCTCGTTTGGATCAGCCGTGAGGCTGAGCAACTGAATGTCGGTCGGAAAGATGTGCATCCGCTCGGCACCGGGGGTGATCCAGTGCAACCCGGTGGTGTAGATCTCCTTGTTGATGCCCTTTCCGGGGCCGACCGTCACTTGCTTGATGCCGAATTGATCGGGCTGAACGTACACGCTGCAGCTGGCGTAGACGAAAATCGCCAGCACCAGCGGAGCGAAGATCAGATAGAGGATTCTTCCGCGCCGGGTCCGAAAAATGCGTTGGCTGGCACCGCGCCAATTAATGGGAGGGTTGGTGGACACGGCTATCCTCGAGTTCGGGTTGGATTGCGCTGAGCATCAGAGGACGTGCTCTCGGCGGACACGCCGCTGCCCGGCTCTAGAGCGTGCGCGCGCGGTTCCTGGAGCGGTTGGTAGAGCTTGAGTTGCTCTTCAGCCTGCTGCATGTCGGCGACGATCGCCTCCAGCTCCTTGCGATGCCTTCGCCGGTACCACCAGATTTGAGCGTCGGGAACGAACGGACCGGCGAGCATGGTCACGAAGGCGAACAAATCCCACGTCTGGGGGATGGGAATGAACGGGAGCTTGACCATGATGATGCCGACCAAAAGCCCCGCCGCCGCGTACGCTCCGCGCGCGATCAGATCGCCGCCGCGCCACAAGCCATAGTCTCGACGCTCCAGCTCGGTCTGTTTCTGGGCCAGAGCGCAATAGCGGGGAAGGCAAACGTCGAGCAGCGTGCGCTCCACCTTTTCCCAGTAGGCGGAATCGTCGAAGAGCTCGAAGAACTGTCGCTTCATCTGCGCCAGCTCGGATTCAAAGAGCGAGCGGATGTGCTGTTGCGCCTTTTCGTTCCAGGGTCCGAGCCCGGGACGCTGCCGCTCGGCCGCGGAGATCAGAACGCCCGCCAAGAACGGAATGCTAAAGCGCTCGGTATACATGAAAAGCTCGTGAAACCTCTCGAGCCCCTTCATACTCGAGCGTTGGTATGGAGTCGATTCGAGGCGTTCGGATCTGCCGCGAGGCGCTCTGCTATATTGAGCCCTGACTGATGGAGGGCCGCCTCGTCCTCAAGAATTGCTCGGTCTTTCGCTCAGACGGCCGATTCCGAAGCGGGATGGCGGTTTTGATCGAGCGAGGGAAGATCACCAAAATAGCGCTGGACCCGGAGGTACCGATCCTTCCAGGCGATTGGGAAGTCGCCTGCCGCGGCCGCCTGGTCGCGCCCGGGCTCGCCGATTGCCACGCGCACCTGGTCAGCGGCCAGCTGCTGCCATCCGGCGAGGCCCTCCTCAAAGCTCCCGAAGAGCGCTTCGAAGCGCAGCGTGCGTTCGAGTCCAATCTCGCCGCCGCCGAGGTGGAGGCTCTCACCGCTTTTGCGATCGCCCGCGCGCTTTGCTCGGGCGTGACGATGATCGTCGAGCACGTGCACTGCCCCTCCGATGTCGCTGGCGGGCTTGCAGCGCAGTCGCGGACTGCGGAGCGGCTCGGGGCGAGATTCATCAACAGCCATGCGACCAGCAGCCGCTCGGGGCAATCCTCGGCGGCGGCGCAGCTCGAAGCAAACGCCGCGCACGCGCAAGCGTTGAAACAGCATCCCTTGGTGCGCTGCGCCCTGGGATTCCGCGCTTCATTCGCCTGCGACGACGACCTGCTGTCGCGCCTCGGTCGATTGCGGATGGAGCTCGGCGTAGGAGCACACGGCCACGCCGCTGAGAGCGAAGAGGACCTGGCGAGGACCGCCGCCCAGTACAAGGAACGGATCGTCGAGCGGTTCGACAGGCATGGGCTCTTGGGCGGCGACTGCATTGCAGCGCAAGGGCGCCCGATCGATGAGGCGCAGTTCGAGCGGCTGGCGCAAACTGGAACGGTGGTGGCGGTAAGCCCGCTGAGCAGGTTGATCGACAACCCCGGCGGCGGTTGGGATGCGTTCTTGGTGCCTCACGCTCTGATTGCGCTCGGCACCGGCGGTTCGATTTCGCTCCGCGAGGAAGCGCTTGTTTCGTTCGCCGCGGCGATGCGGCTGGCACGGCTCGGGCAGCTTCTCGACCCCGAACGGATGCTCTCGCGGGTTCTCCGGGATGCTCCGGCGCAGCTCATCGCGCGCGTATTTGGCGAAGCGACGGGAGCGGTGGAGGTTGGAGAGAGCGCAGACCTCGTCGTTTACGATTTCATTCCCTCAGAGGAAAACGCATCCGAGCGCGCACCGCTGCTGCTGGTGGACCTGGTGCGCTCCCCGGTCGCTTGGACGATCATCGCCGGTCAGGTGGTGGTGAGGGAAGGGCGCTTCCTGGCGCACGATTATCTCGAGCTGGCCGAGGAGGCGCACAGCGCGCTGCATTCGCTGCGGAGCCGGACCGGCGTCCACTGCGCTGCGCCGCCGTCGGGTGGCGGCGCCGAGCTCCCTTGAGCGATTCGGGCTTTCGCTCGGCGCTTCGAATGGCCAGCTCCAAGCGAGCTCCGCTGCGCGAGTCCGTCCATACCAACGCGTATCGAGCCTTTCACGCCGATGCAGACGGCGTTCCCGGAGTGACGGTGGATTGGTTCGACGGTGTGTGCGTGGTGAGTCTCTACGTCGCTTGGGATGAAAAGACTGAGCGAGAATGGCTCGAGGCCTTGGCGGAGGAGCTCCGGCCGCAAGCGGTCTATCTCAAACGCAGACCGCGACAAGCCAGTCGCATCGCCAAGCTCGACGCGCAGGCGCTCGCTCCGGAGCGACCCGCATTCGGCCAGCCCGTCGCCGAGCGCGCCGTCCTGGAAAACGGGCTGCGCTTTCTCATTCGACCTGCCCAAGGTCTCGCCAGCGGCTTGTACCTGGACATGCGCGATACCCGGAAGTGGCTGCGCGGCGAAGTCCAGTCGGGTCGCGTCCTCAATTGCTTTGCGTATACCTGCGGATTCGGCATTTGCGCCCGGGCAGGCGGCGCGGAGCGGGTGGTCAATGTGGACCTCTCGCGGCGAGCGCTCGAGTGGGGGCAGCAAAACGCGCGCCTCAACGGGCAAGCCGTCGCCGGCCAGGACTATCTCTGCGGGGATGTGTTCGACTGGCTCCGCCGGTTTCGCAAGCGCCAGGAGCAGTTTGATTTCGTCGTGCTCGATCCCCCGTCGTTCGCGACCGCGAAAGGGACCCAGTTCACCGCCTCCTCAGATTGGCCCCGCCTGATCGCTTCGGCGTCGCCGATTGTCGAGCGCACGGGAACCGTGCTCGCCTGCTGCAATCAGGCGTCGCTGCCGCTCGAGCGCTTCGAGAGGATGGTTCGACGCGGCTTTGAGACGGCTTCGCGACCCGCCGCGCTGGTGCAGCGATTGGGCGCCTCGAAGCTCGACTTTCCCAGCTTGCCGGCAAAGCGGGACTCGTTGAAGGTTCTGGCTTACCGGCTTGATTAGCGTGCCCGGCGCCGCGGATGATCGGCCCATGCAGTCCGCCGAGCACCATCCGGCGCCGATTTCCTTCGGCAAGTTCACCCTCATCGACCGCATCGCGGTCGGCGGAATGGCCGAGATCTTCCTCGCGCGCCAGGCCGGACTGGACGGCTTCGAGAAGACGATCGTCCTCAAGCGAATCAGACCGCATCTTTCCAAGCAGAGCAGTTTCGTCCGGATGTTCTTGAACGAGGCAAAGCTTGCCGCACAGCTCAATCATCCCAACATCGTTCAGATTTATGACCTGGGCCGGATCGGCGAGAGCCACTACATCGCGATGGAATACATCTTCGGCCGGGACATGCGTCGGATTATTCCCAAGGCCGACTCGTTGGGAATCCCGTTTCCGATGGTGTACGCGCTGAAGATCGCCTCCTCCGTTTGCGAGGGTTTGTATTACGCGCACCAGAAAGGCGATCCCTACGGCAATCCGCTGAACATCGTCCACCGAGATGTCACCCCGGAGAATGTCTTTGTGTCCTTCGACGGGACGGTGAAGATCCTCGATTTCGGCATCGCCAAAGCGGCGAACCAGATCGTCCAGACCGATGCCGGAGAGATCAAGGGCAAGCTCAGCTACATGAGCCCGGAGCAATGCCGTGGAATGAGCCTCGATTGCCGCAGCGATCTCTTCAGTCTCGGCGCGGTGCTTTTCGAGTGGCTCACCGGCTTTAGGCTGTTCACCGGGGACTCCGAAGTGGCGATCATCAAGAGCATCGTCGAGGGGAGGATCTACGCGCCCTCCTATTTCAAGGCCGACATTCCCAAGCCGGTGGAGGAGATTCTGATGCGTGCGCTCGAGAAGGATCGCGAGCGCCGATACCAGACTGCGTGGGACATGCAGTACGCCATAGACCAGTTCCTGACTCACCACGAGTTCACGCCCTCGAATATCCACCTCTCGAATTTCTTGAAGCAACTTTTCGAGGATGAGCTCGAGGAGGAGCGATCGCGAGTGGCGGGGCGAATTCAAGCCACCGCTCCGGCGCGGCCGCCCGAATCGACGCCTTCGGATGCGCCCGCGACGGCGAAGGAAAGCGGCGAAGCGACTGCCCCAACCGCGCCGGAGGATGCCGTGAGCGTCAAATTCGAGGAGCAAGACCTTCGAGCGCTGACGGGGATCGCCAAGAAGAGAGGCGTCTCAATCGATGCCCTGGTGCGGGAGATCGTGTCTGGCTGGCTTAAGCACCGACAGAGCTGAACGATGCCTCGCCTGAAGCTGGTGCTTGAATACGATGGCACGGATTACGTGGGCTGGCAGCCGCAGACCAATGGGCCGTCGATCCATCGCGAGGTGGAGCGGGCGGTGCGGGCACTGGTCAGCGAAGAGGTGACCATTCTTGCGGCGGCGCGCACCGACTCCGGGGTCCATGCTGCCGGTCAAGTCGTTTGCTTCACCACCCGCCGCGCGCTTCCCCTCAAAGCGTATTGGATGGGTCTCAATAACCTGCTGCCGAAGGACATCGCCGTCGTCGAAGCGAGCGAGGTCGCCGAGGATTTTGATCCCAGGCGCCTTGCGCGGGGAAAGACGTATCGCTACCTGATCTTCAATCGGCGGGCGCCGTCCCCGCTGCGGTTGCGGACCCATTGGCAGATCTTCCAGCCGCTCGACGTGCCGGCGATGCAGCTGGCCAGCGCGGCCTTGCTCGGGCGACACGACTTCTCCGCATTTCGCGCTTCGGATTGCCAGGCCGCGCACCCGGTGCGGGAGCTTCGAGAGGTCTCCATTTCCGGCGCGGCGGGCGGTGAAATCGTCGCCACCGTGGAAGGGACGGCCTTCCTCAAACACATGGTGCGCAACATCGTCGGCACCCTGGTGGAAGTGGGCAAGGGGCGCAAGCCGGTCGAGTGGGTCCAGCAGGCGCTCGAGTCCAGAGATCGAAATCGGGCCGGTCCCACCGCCCCGGCCCACGGTTTGACCTTGATGAAGATCCTGTATGGCGAGTCCTTGCAATCCGGCGCGATCGGCGGCGGCGCGGCGATCGACGATGAATTGGACTAGGTAGAGCGGCCCCCGTCGCTGGAGTCGGCCAGTCCTACGCTTTGGCTTTCTTGACCAGCCTCAGCTCGTCGCGCCCAGCTTCGGCCAGCACCGTATCGCCCGGCGCAAACTGGCCGCTCAGCACCTTCAGGGCGAGGGGATCGAGCAAGTACTTCTGGATCGCCCGCTTTAGCGGTCGCGCTCCGTAGACCGGATCGTATCCTCGTTCGCCGAGCAATTTGAACCCGCCCTCGGTGAGCTCGAGCGTGAGCCGCTTCTCGTCGAGCAACTTCTTCACGCGGGCGAGCTGCAGCTCGATGATTCTCTCGATGTCCTCGCGCCGAAGCGACTCGAAGATGACGATGTCATCGACGCGGTTGAGAAACTCGGGCCGAAACTGCTGGCGCAGCGCCTCCATCACCTGGCCCTTGGTGAAATCGTCGAGGTGCTTCTTCCCCGCCATGCCCTCCTGAATCAGGTCCGAGCCGATGTTCGAGGTCATGATCATCACCGTGTTCTTAAAATCCACGGTGCGACCTTGACTGTCGGTCAGCCGTCCGTCGTCGAGTATCTGCAGCAAGACGTTGAAGACGTCGCGGTGCGCCTTTTCGATCTCGTCGAACAAGATCACCGAATAAGGCCGGCGGCGAATGGACTCGGTGAGCTGGCCGCCTTCTTCGTAGCCGACATATCCCGGCGGGGCGCCGATCAGCCGCGCCACCGCGTGCCTCTCCATGTATTCGGACATGTCGATCCGCACCAGCGCGTTCTCGTCGTCGAAGAGGAACTCCGCCAAAGCCTTGGCCGACTCGGTCTTGCCGACCCCCGTCGGTCCCAGAAAGATGAACGACCCAATCGGCCGGTTTGGATCCTGTAGGCCCGAGCGCGCACGCCGAACCGCGTTGGAGACGGCTTGAATCGCGCTCTTTTGGCCGATCACCCGCTGGCTGAGCCGCTCCTCCATGCGCACCAGCTTTTGCACCTCGCCCTCGAGAAGCCTGGTAACCGGGATGCGGGTCCATTTCGCCACCACCTCGGCAATGTCCTCGGCATCGACCTCTTCCTTGAGGAACTTCTGCTTCTTCTGCAGCTCCCCGAGCTTCGTGTTCTGCTGGGCGATTTCCTTCTCCAGCGAAGGGATGATCCCGAACTTGAGCTCGGCGGCGCGGTTCAAGTCGCCGGTGCGCTCCGCCGCCGCTTGCTCATTCTTCGCCTTCTCCAGCTTCTCCTTCAGGCTGCGCAGCTGGGCGATCGCGTTCTTCTCCGCTTCCCAGTGCGCCTTGAGGCCGGCGAACTGCTCGTTCAAGGCCGCCAGCTGGCGCTCGATCTGGGCCAACCGCTCTTTTGAATGTGGGTCGGACTCCTTTTTCAGGCCTTCCCGCTCGATTTCGAGCTGGATGATCCGGCGGCGCACTTCATCAACTTCGGTGGGCATCGAATCGATTTCTATGCGCAATCGCGAGGAAGCCTCGTCGACCAAGTCGATCGCCTTGTCGGGGAGGAACCGATCGGTGATGTACCGATGGGACAAAGTCGCCGCTGCCACCAGCGCAGAATCCTGGATTCGGACGCCGTGGTGCACCTCGTACCGTTCTTTGAGCCCGCGCAGGATGCTGATGGTGTCCTCGACGCTGGGCTCACTCACCATCACCGGCTGGAAACGGCGCTCCAGCGCCGCGTCTTTCTCGATGTTCTTCCGGTATTCGTCGAGCGTGGTGGCGCCGATGCAGTGCAGCTCCCCGCGCGCCAAGGCGGGCTTGAGCATGTTGCCCGCGTCCATCGATCCTTCCGCCTTGCCGGCGCCGACGAGGGTGTGCAGCTCGTCGATGAAAAGGATGATCTCTCCCTGCGCGGCTGCAATCTCCTTCAGCACGGCCTTGAGCCGCTCCTCGAACTCGCCGCGAAACTTGCTACCGGCGACCATCGCCCCCAGGTCGAGCGCGACGAGCCTTTTGCTCTTCAGATTTTCCGGGACATCGCCGTCGACGATTCGCCGAGCGAGCCCTTCGACGATCGCCGTCTTGCCCACGCCGGGATCGCCGATGAGGACGGGGTTGTTCTTCGTTCGGCGCGAGAGGACTTGGATGACCCGGCGAATCTCCTCGTCGCGGCCGATCACCGGATCCAGCTTTCCTGCTCGCGCTTCGTCGGTGAGGTCGCGGCCGTACTTCTCGAGGGCGCGGTAGGTGGATTCGGAATCCTGACTGGTGACCCGGCCGCTTCCGCGAACATCCTTGAGCACGGCGAGAATCCGCTCGCGCGTGACGCCCGAGGATTTGAACACCTCGCCGATCGGCCCTTTGTCCTGGGCCATGGCGAGCAGGATGTGCTCCGACGAAACGTACTCGTCCTTCAGCGCCTTTGCCTCGTCTTCCGCCTTATCGAACAGCCTGACCAGCCGCGACGACAGAACGGCGGTCTCACCGCCTTCGACTCGCGGCAGCTTCGCAAGGGCTTCGTCCACCCGCGCGCCGACGAGGCGCGGATCGGCGCCGATCTTGCGAAGAATCGGCTCCGCGATGCCGTCCTGCTGAACCAGCAGCGCATTGGCCAGGTGCTCCGGCTCGTACTGTGGATTTCCTGCTCGGCGCGCGAGCGTTTGGCCGTCCTGAATTGCTTCCTGGGCCTTGAGCGTGTATTTGTCTAAGCGCATGTGAAAAGCTAAGTCTCCTCCGGAACTTGGCAAGCAGCTGCGCGACGCGTCGCGACGGACGGACCCACCGCGTCCATGCTTAGCGGGCGGGTGTCGGGGCGGACCTCAGCTGGAGGGGGAAAGCTATTCTGGAAGCGCACGGCGGCTACCTGTCGGTTTTACAGAGCTTCGACATCTGCGCGCTGATGCGCCTGGCTCGGGAAGCACTCGCGGAGGAGGGACATGGCGGGGATAGTTGCTCATTGGCGATTTCGCGCGTTCCTCGAAAGAAGGTGATCCGCATCGCCTTCGATTCGCCTCACACCTACGGGCGACGAGGCGCCTGCTGGTACGACGAGCACCACGCGTTCGCTCGCCTCCTGTCCGCGCAGTTCGATGCTCGGGTACATGCGTACGTCCTCGATCCTGAGGAGTTCGAGAAGGTGACGACCTATGCCGCCGGGCGGCCCGTCGGGGGGGAGACCCTCCGCTACGACGAGGTGGATCCGCCGACGGACGCCGCCGACGAAAACGCGTTCGAAGAGATCAAGTCGCGCTGGCCGCTCGGCTACTTAGCCCAGATTCTGGGCGTGACCCGCAGCGAGTTGATCAAGCTGCCGCGCGCGCCAAGCGTGCTTTTGGACTTGGGCGGGACAGCGCCTCAGGGCGAGCTGACGGACATCTTGCCGCCGCCGGCCTGGTAGGCAGGCTTTAGGGGACATTGTCCATTGCGGCGAGCAGCTGCTTGACCTTCTGTCTGCGAAAGTACTGCGACAAGGCTGCGTATGCTCCGACCACCGCCGCCGTCTGCGCCACGGCAATTGCCACCCCCCACGCGCGGGCGCTGGCCTCGAGCTCGGCGGGGGTTAAGCTGCTGAGCGACGGAATCACGCTCGCCGATCGCCCCCAGGCCGCCCCCACTTTGCGCCACACCACCGCGAGCTGTGCTCCGTCCAGCGTTCGCAGCACGGCTGCCGCCACCGAGGAGGACACCACCACTCTCCGCATGCTTTCCCGGCGCAGGCCGCGCGGCCAAAGCACTCGGCTCGCGGACACGAAATTCAACGCGCACACCAGACCCAGCGACGACAAAATCAAAACCCGGGGAACCCGCATCGACTCGAGGGCGGTAAGATGTGCTTCGTACCCCTTTTGAAGCGCCTCACTTCCGAGCGAACCTGGAACCTGAATGGGCGAGCGACTGGGCTCCGAGACTTGAACGAGACCGAGCAGCTCGCTGAGCGAAACGAACCCGACGATCGCTGAAAGAGCCATGCAGGCCAGCGATGGATTGCGAATCGCGAGCGGCAGCTTCCCGGGGCCGCCGGGAAGATTCACTTCCTGCTCGCCTCGACGAATCGCAACCGCAAATCCGCCAAGATGGAATCGAAGAATTTTTCCTCTTCTGGGGTCAGATTTCCCCGAGTCTTGTCGCGCAGCATCCCCAGCAGGTCCATGCTCTGGCGCGCGAGGTCCAGATTCAGCTCCGTTTTCTTCGTCTCGGGATGAACGGTCTCACCCAGGTGAATGAGCGCAGTCGAAGCAAGACCGAGCACCAAGGTGTTGAAGTCGATCGGCGCAGCGGAGGAGGCGGATGTTTCCAGCTCACCCCTCATCACGAACGTCTCGCCGCGCTTCTCGTCCATCACTCACTCGGTGTTTCTTCCGCGTTCTCCGTCTCCAGGTCCTTCTCGTCGCCATCCGCCATGCTCGTCTGGACAGGCTCGGACTTTTCTGCAACATCGGGCAGGCTCTTCAGGTGGCGCTCATACGCCTTCGGATCGAGGTTTCCCTCACGCAAGTACCGTTCCGCGGTGCGCTTGTCGACGAGCTTAGGATCAAGAGTGTCAGGCATAGAGTATCCTCGATAAAAGGTCCGCCACCTTATAGCAGGAGCACGTGCTGTCAAACGACCTCAGAGTGGTTCCGATGACTTCGCAGGCTGCCTGCCGGCTGCCGCCCGGGCTTTACGCGATCTGCGACGACGGCCTGTGCCCCGAGCTGTCGCTGGAGCGGAAGAGCGAGTTGCTGCTTCGCGGCGGCGTGCAGGTCATCCAGTTGCGGGTCAAGAAAACTGGGAGCAGAGAAGCACTCGCGGCGGCGCGAAGGATCTCCTCGCTGTGTCGAGACGCGGCAGCGATATGCCTTCTGGATGATCGAGTGGATTTTGCGCTGATCGCAGGTGCCCACGGAGTCCATCTGGGCGAGGACGACTTGCCGCCTCGCCGCGCGCGCGCGCTGCTGGGCCCGGAGAAGATCATCGGCGTCACCGTCCGCAACCTGGAGCAGGCGCGCGCTGCGCGAGATGCCGGCGCCGACTACGTCGGCCTCGGTCCGGTCTTTCCGACTGCCACCAAGCGCGTTGACGCTCCAGTTCTTGGGATTGACGCCTTGGAGCAAATCGCCCGCCAAAACCCCCTTCCAACCGTAGCGATCTCCGGCATCGGACTTTCGAACATTGCGCGGGTGGCGCGGGCGGGCGCCCATGGTGCAGCCGTGGCGTCTGACCTGCTGACTGCCGCCGACATTCCAGCGCGCGCGCGCGCGTTGTCCGCCGCCTTCGCTGGAGGACGGGATCCGTGAATCATCGCGCGCGCCGGCCGAACATTGGAGTTACGCCCGACCTCGTCGCGGCTCAGTCGCCTGGTGAAGCCGCCAGCTATCAGCTCAAGGTCGCCTACGCCGACGCGGTCATCCGGGGCGGCGGGTTGCCGCTCATCCTCCCCTACACCGAAGAGCGCAATTGCATCGATTCGTATCTCGAGCGGATCTCTGGGCTGGTGGTGACGGGCGGAGCCTTCGACGTTTCCCCGGGGCTGTATGGCGAAGCTGCGCGCCCAGGTCTAGGTCCGCTGAAGGAAGGTCGCACCGCATTCGAAGCTGCGCTGCTGCGCGGCGCGCTGGACCGTGGCCTGCCGCTGCTCGGAGTCTGCGGCGGAATGCAGCTGCTCAATGTCGTGTTGGGCGGCACGCTGATCCAGGACATTGCCCGCGAGGTTGAGCATGCCGCGGAGCACGAGCAGAAACACGACCGCACCCATCCGCAGCATCCGGTGGAAATCAAGGACGGAACGCTGCTCAGTCAGATGCTGGGGAAGGGTCAGGTGATGGTCAACTCCACTCATCACCAAGCAGTGAGCAGGCCTGGAAAGGACTTGGTGGTGAGCGCGGTCGCCACCGATGGCGTGGTGGAGGCGATCGAGCTGCCGACCCACCCGTTCGCCGTTGGCGTGCAATGGCACCCCGAGTTGCTGGTAAATGCCATCCCGCTTCACCTTGGGCTGTATCGCGGTCTGGTGAACAAAGCGCGCGAGATGCGCCGATGATCGCTCGCGGCCCGCGCCGCTCCCCCCGCCCCGTGGTATTGGCGCTCTCCGGCCTCGAGCCTACCGGTCGCGCTGGCCTGTTGGCGGATCTCCAGGCCATCCGCAGCGCAGGCGGCGTTGGCGTGGGAATCGCCACCGCGCTCACTGCTCAGGGGCAGCGCACGTTTGCGGTGTCGCCGGTCCCCAGTGCGATGCTGCGCTCGCAGCTGCAGGCAATCGGCGAGCTGATGGCCATCTCGGGCATCAAGCTGGGGATGGTGCGCGAGCGATCGGCGCTTTTCCTCATCCTCAGAGCGCTGAAGAATGTCGCCGGCATGCGAGTGATCGATCCGGTGACGAGTACGTCGAGGGGTCAGCGGCTGTCCACCTTGCGGCCGCGGGACTACCTGGCGGCGGTCGCGCCCAACGTCGTGCTGACGCCGAATCTGGAGGAGGCTGCCTGGCTCTTGGGCGACGCGGCGGTTGCGCGCAGCCCGGAGCAAGCGGCGCGACTGGCGGAGAGGCTGGCGAGCCACGGCTTCGCCGCGGTGATCGTCAAAGGCGGTCACTTCGCCGGCGACGCCGTCGATGTGCTGTGCGAGCGTTCGGGAGTGAAATACCTGCGAGGAGCTCGCATCCGTCGAATGCGCGCGCCGGCTCGGGGAACGGGTTGCCGCTTTGCATCGGTGCTGGCGACGGCCCTGGCGCGAGGCGAACCCATTGGCGAAGCCGCAAGCGAGGCGAAAGCGCGCGTGCGCTCCTATTTGCTGGCGCTCGACTGAACGCTATTGCCAGTCGCCCTTGGCCCTGCTTTCGAAGCGCGTGTACTCGGACAAAAACACCAGATCGATTGAGCCGATCGGTCCGTTGCGCTGCTTGGCGACGATCAGCTCCACTTCGATCGCCGCGTGCTCAGCCGGCTGCATATCGCCCTCGTCGTCGCGGTGGATGAACATCACCACATCCGCATCCTGCTCAATCGCTCCGGATTCCCGGAGATCCGATAGCATGGGCTTGCCGCCGCGGCGCTCTTCAATCTTCCGATTCAGTTGGCTGAGCGCGAGGATCGGAATGTCCAGCTCCTTGGCCAATGCTTTGAGACTGCGGCTGATCTCCGACACTTCCAGCTGGCGATTCTCCACCTTGCCGGTCTGATGCATCAGCTGAAGGTAATCGACGATCAACAGCCCGAGCCTCGGCTCCTTCTGCTTCAGCCTGCGAGCCTTGGCCCGAAGCTCGAAAGAGGAGAGCGTTCCGCTGTCGTCGATGTAGATCGGCGCATTGAAGAGCGCTCCGGCGATCTGCTGGAACTTCTCCTGGTCTTGGGCGGTGAGGCGCCCGCCGCGGAGCTTTTTCATGTCCACCCGCGCGGCGGAGGCGAGTAGGCGCATCAGCAGCTGATCGGCGGGCATCTCCAGCGAAAAAAGCCCCACCGCCTTCTCCTCTTTGAGCGCGACGTGCATCGCTACGTTGAGCGCTAACGACGTCTTGCCCAGCCCCGGCCGCGCAGCCAACACCAGCAGCTCTCCTCGATGAAAGCCGGTCAGTTGAAGATCCAGGTCGACGAAGCCGCTCGGAAGCCCGGTGATTCCGGTCGTCGAGCGGTTGAGGTTGTCCAACAGCTCGAGCGTTCGCTCCATCAGCTCGCGAACCGGCTTCAGGTCCCCCTCTCGCTGGCGCTCGGAGATCTGAAAGACCTTGCGCTCGGCTTCGTCGATCAGCGCATCGATCTCTCCGGTTTCCTGGCTCGCCAGCTCCTGGATGTCGCGGCCCGCCGCAGCGAGGCGGCGGCGGATCGCCTGGGCCTTGACGATCTGGGCGTATTGCGTCGCGTTGGCCGAGTACGGCACCAGCTGGTCGAGCGTCATCAAGTAAGCCGGGCCGCCGGTGGCGGTGAGATGACCGCGGACCTTCAGCTCGTCGCTTAAGGTGAGGTGGTCCACCGGTCGCTGCTGCAGATCGAGCGCCAGCATTGCCGAGAAGATCTGCGAGTGGGCGGAGCTTGAGAAATCGTCCGCCTGGATCACCTCCGCCACGCTGGCGATCACCGCGTTGTCGGAGAGAACCGCGCCCAGCACCGCGCGCTCTGCGGCGAGATCCTCGTGGAGCCGGCCGGTCCCCGGCCGGTCAGCGATCCGCATCGTCCGTTCCGGGTTCACCGCCGCCTCCTCCTTGCCGGGGTTGAAGAGCGCGTTGGCAGCTTCCGACCCCCGCGGTTACTCGGGAACCACCTCGATTCGCAGCTTGGTTGTGATCTCCCGGTGCAGCCGCACCTCGACGTCGTGCGCTCCGACTGTCTTGATCGGCTCAGGGAGGTGGATGGTGCGCCGATCGATGCGGTGACCTTGGCCCGCGAGCGCTTCGGCGATGTCCAAAGCAGTGACCGATCCGTAGAGCTTTTCCTGCTCGCCGACCTTGCGCCGAAACTTCAGCTCCACCGCTTGAAGCTTCTGCGATTCCGTCTGAGCCTGATTTTTGAGCTTCTCCTGGCGCGCCGCGATAACTTGCTTGTCGTGCTCCATCTGACGGAGGTTTTTTTCATTCGCCATCACCGCCATCTTCCGAGGAAGAAGAAAGTTGCGGCCGTATCCGTCCTTGACGGTGACAATGTCGCCCGACTTGCCCAGTTTTTGAACATCCTCTCGCAAGATGACTTTCACCGCGCGCTCCCGCTAGCCGGAAATAACCACGTAGGGAATGAGCGCCAAACCGCGGGCGCGTTTGATCGCCACCGCCACTTGTCGCTGGTGCCGCGCGCAGTTTCCGGAGATCCGCCTCGGGATGATCTTGCCTCGCTCGGTGACGAAGTACTTGAGCGTCGCCTGATCCTTAAAGTCCACCTTGGCGTTTTTTTCCGCGCAGAACCGGCAGATCTTCTTTCGACCAAAGCCGCGCCCGCCGCGTTTTTCCTCGTCGAGACCGTTTCCGGTGCCGCCCGACCGGCCGCCTCCGCGCGCTCCGTCGCGGTCCCCGCGACCTCCATCGGAATTTCTGTCAGCCATGCTCAGCTCTCCTCAATCGATTCTTCGTCCAATTCGCTGCCCATCTCTTCGGCCGCTTCTGCCGCTCGGAAAGGCTCTCGCTCGGCGCTGGCGGCGCGCCCTTCCTCCACATCGCCCGCCAATTTGACGTCCTCGAGCGTCGGGCGGGCCTCGGGGTCTACCTCGTCTGCGACCTTCACCGAAAGATAGCGGGTGACCTCGTCGAGGTTCCGCAGGTTTCGCTCGACCTCGGCGACCAAATTGGGACCGCCCAGGTATTGGCTGTGGACGTACGTCGCCCGACTCTGCTTTGCGATCGGATACATGGTTCGTTTCTTGCCCCAGACGGTAAAGCGGATCACCTTGCCGCCTTCTCGGCCGACGATCTCGCGCACCCGGTCCTTGATCCGATCGACGGTCTCATCCGGTAGATCCGGCTTCACCAAGAAGATCGTCTCGTATTCGCGGAACCGCTGGGCTGGTTGCTTGTCTGGCATTTCTCTCCCCTTGGGTTGTGCCCTCGGTCGAGCCGGGAGCGGGGAAACGGACGGACAAGCCCTTGAGCTTGCCAGGCCGGGGGCGGGAAACTGCGCGCCCACCACCTTCGCGCTTAGACTGGAAGGCGGTCTTGTACGGGCTCGCGCGAGCTCAGTCAAGAGAAGCTGAGGTCCTTTGAAAATGGAAGTTGCCCGCCCCTGGAATACGCTCTCCCTTTGCCCTTGATGCCCAACGACAACCGAGTCTCGGAGCAGGCGACCGGCAGCACAGCGGCGCCCTTGGGAATCGAGCACCGTCAGGCCGAGCCATCGGCAATCGCTCCTTCGTTGCTCGACCCTGACGCCCTGAAGGTGATTGCCCGGCTGCGGCAGCACGGCCACCAAGCGTATCTGGTGGGCGGGTGCGTTCGCGATCTGCTGCTCGGTCAAAAGCCGAAGGATTTCGATGTCGCGACATCCGCTCATCCGGGCGAAGTGCGCGCCATCTTTCGCAACTCCCGCCTCATCGGCCGGCGGTTCCGGCTCGCCCACATCTACTTCAAGGGCGGCAAAGTGATCGAAGTCTCGACCTTTCGCGCCAATCCGATCGAGTTGGAAGAAACGTCGCCGACCGCGGATCCGGCACCGGAGAACGCGGAGCTGAGCGCGCAATCGGATGCAGAGCCGGACTCAGAAGCCGCCGCGGACCTGCTCATTACCGAGGACAACGTATTCGGGACGGCCGAGCAAGACGCCCGGCGCCGCGACTTCACGATCAACGGCCTGTTCTACGACGTCGCATCGGGCCAGGTGATCGACTACGTCCGAGGGCGCCGAGATCTGCAGGAGCACTTGATTCGGACCATCGGCGACCCCGAGATACGCATTCGCGAGGACCCGGTCCGCATTCTTCGGGCGGTGCGCTTCGCTTGCCGCCTGCGCTTCGAGATCGAGCCTCGGACGTACGCGGCGATGGAAGGAGCGGTCGAGGACCTGCCTCGGTGCGCTCCGCCCCGACTGTTGGAGGAGACCTTCCGGCTGCTTCGCGGAGGCATCGCCAAGCCAAGTCTCAAGCTGCTCAAGGCGCTCGGCGCTTTGAAGCTCCTCCTACCGCCGCTGGACGACTATCTCGAGCAGAAGGGCAAGGACGGGGAAATTCTTTTCGACGCGTTCGCCGATGCGCTCGACCGTCGAGTTCTTTCCAGCGAACGACTGGACGATGCCGTTCTGCTTGCTGCCCTGCTGCTGCCGATCAGCCGCACCGCTTCACCCGAACCGGAAAACCCCACTGGGAGCTCTGGAGCCGCCGAGGCGGTCGAAGACTTGCTCAAGCGCTTCGTTCAGACTGCGCGCCTGCCGCGCCGCAT
>Ga0126384_10000006_pt1 | contig 64031 bp, 60 predicted proteins | sample PanSoiMetPlot_36_FD_92543 | JGI IMG/M metagenome (GOLD analysis project Ga0126384, IMG submission 92543) | Tropical forest soil microbial communities from Panama - MetaG Plot_36 | ecosystem: Environmental > Terrestrial > Soil > Tropical forest > Bulk soil | place: Panama | collected 2016-02-17 | reverse complement strand
GTGCTTCGTCCACCTTCAAGCTTGTGAGCCGAAAGGCGATCCGGCCTTCCGAATCGGAGCTCAAGCAAAATCCGCGAGCCCGCAGCGCCCGCCTGCGCGCGATCGAAAGGGTGCGATGAAAAGGGCGCTCTCTCGACGCAAGTTGGGGATGGGATTGGTGCAGATTTTTTGGCAGCTTTTTCCGGCGGTGCTGTTGGGCGCGCTCTTCACCGTGGTCGGGGTGATCCATGTCACCTCGCGCGTCTGCGTCGTCGACATCGGCTATCGGCTCTCTTCGATGGACGGCGAAATTCGATCGCTGGTTCAGCAGAGTGACCAGCTGAGGCTGGAGATGGCCACGCTCAAAGCGCCGGCCCGGCTGGAGAAAATAGCCCGCGAGAAGCTGGGGATGGTTGCTCCCGGCGCCGGGGCGATATTTTCGGCGGCGCCCTCTTCCTTTCTGGCGCGCCCGGCCGACCGACCTGGCAACGCCGTTGCCAACCGAAGCACGCTACCGTGAAGGACTTCAAGGCAGACTCCAAGCAGGCTCGGATCTCCCGTTGGATGAGGGTTCGCATCGCTCTGCTCGCGGCCGGGTTGTTCTGCCTTCTTGGCGTCGGGCTGGGCCGCGCGATCAAGCTGCAGTGGGTGGATCGGGAAAGGCTCCTAGAGCTCGCCGAGGACCAGTACGTTCGCCGCACCGAGATTCCCGCGAGACGCGGCGACATCTTCGACCGGCGCGGCGTCCCGCTCGCGCAGAGCGTGGAGGTCGACTCGCTGTGGATCGATCCTGCCTTGGCCCCGGACTTGAGACAGGCCTCCCGCGATCTCTCGCGTCGGCTCCGTCTGGACCCGGTGGAGTTCTATCGGAAGCTGCAAAACGCGCGGCGGTTCGCGTGGATCAAACGCCAGGCGAAGCCCGAGGAGGTTCGGGGGGCGCTTCAGTTGCGAATTCCGGGTGTCGCGGTGACCAAGGAACCCAAGCGGTTCTACCCACAGCGCGAGTTGGCGGCCCAGCTGCTGGGGATGACGGGCACCGACGGGGTCGGGTTGGAGGGGCTCGAGCTGTCGTTCAACGACGAGCTGTCCGGGCAAAACTCGGAGCTGATGAGCTTGAGAGACGCCAAGGGACGCAAGCTGTTGACGCAGCTCGATGCGGACCCTTTGCTGAGGCGAGGGGCTTCCCTCCAGCTCACCCTCGATAGGCAGATTCAATTCGTCGCTGAAAAAGCGCTCAGCCGAGCGGTCGAGGAGTCGCGGGGAATCGCCGGCATGGCGGTGGTGCTGGACCCGAGAACTGGGGAGCTCTTGGCAATTGCCAATTTTCCTTCCTTCAATCCGAACGCGCCCGCGCCCGGCGCGGCAGAGGCCTACCGCAACCGCGCTGTGCTCGACGCCTTCGAGCCGGGGTCCACCTTCAAGGCATTTACGGTTGCCGCCGCGTTGGAGGAGAATGCGATCCGGCCGAACCAGTCAATCTTCTGCGAGAGCGGAGCCTGGACGGTCGGTCGTCACACCATTCACGATACCCACCCTCACGGCTGGTTGATCCCCGGGCAAATCCTGCAGGTTTCGTCGAACATCGGCGCCTCGAAGATCGCCCAGTCCTTGGGGAGGGAGAAGCTGTCGGCCTACGCCGCTCGCTTCGGCTTTGGGCAGGCGGGCGGCCTTGGCCTGCCGGGCGAGTCGAAAGGGTCCGTTCCGTACCCCAAGAGCGAGGTTGCCCTGGCTACCGCAGCCTTCGGTCAAGGACTCAGCGTCACCGCGGTACAATTGGCCGCGGCTTATGGAGCGATCGCCAATGGCGGTGTACTGATGAAGCCATATCTGGTCCACAAGGTGGTGGACCCCGATGGTCTGGTGCTGTTGGACAACGGTCCGACGCCCCTGCGCCGAGTAATTTCGGAGCGCACCGCCGCCTTGGTTGTCGACATGCTCGAAAGCGTAGTTCAGAAGGCCGGAACCGCTCCCCGCGCGCGGATGGAGGAATTTCGCGTTGCCGGCAAGACGGGGACGGCACAAAAGCCTGACCCGGTGGCGCGCGGCTACTCCGAAAAAAGGATTGCCTCTTTCGTAGGCATCGTCCCTGCCGATGCGCCGCGCGCGGTGATCTTGGTGGTGATCGATGAACCGAAGACCGATGTTTTTGGTGGGCTGGTCGCCGCCCCTGCATTCAAGGAGATTGCGGCCGCCGCTTTACCGTATCTGGGGGTCTCGGGAGCACCGTCGGCTTCGAAATTCCAACCGAATCAAGTGACGCTGGTGGGCGCGGCCCTCGAGCCGCAGGTCTTGGACTCCTCCCGCCTCGCGGGATCAGGCGCTCGGGGGAATTCGCCGCTCCAAAGGAGGAGCCCGGTACGGCCGGACCCGGGAGCGCGGCAATAATGCCGCGTCCCCAACGGGTTCAGCGATTGCAGGAGAGGGCTGGGATGCATCGATGAAGCTCATGGACGTACTTGCCGGCTCCGGGGCGGAACAGGTGTCGGGCGACAAAGCGGCGGTGGAAGTCACCCAGATCGCCCACGACTCGCGCCTGGTGGAGAGAGGTGCGCTGTTCGTTGCACTGCCGGGGCTGAAAGTCGATGGCGGCTCGTTCGTGGCGGACGCTCTGGCCAAGGGAGCGGTGGCGGTGCTTGCGGAGAAACCCATCTCCGTCGCCGGCCGCGTCTTCAGGGTCCCATCTGCTCGAAAGGCGCTTGCGACGGCGGCGGCCAATTTCTTTGCACGTCCAGCGGACCACCTTCGGCTGCTGGCGGTCACCGGAACCAATGGCAAGACCACCACCAGCTACCTGCTCGAATCGATCTGCTCCTCCGGCGGTGCGTCAACTGGATTGATTGGGACGATCGAAACCAAGTTCGCGGGTCAAACTCGAGAGGCCACCCACACCACTCCCGATGCGCTCGAGCTCCATCGAACCTTTCAGGAGATGGGCAAGCTCGGAGCAGATACCGTGGTGATGGAGGTGTCGTCCCACGCGCTCTCTCAAGAGCGGGTGTTCGGGCTGGTATTCAAGGCCGCTGCCTTCACCAACCTCTCTCGGGATCATCTCGACTACCACAAGGATCTGGAGGACTACTTTCAGAGCAAAAGGCGCCTCTTCACCGAGAATCTCTCGCCAGAAGGGGTTGCGGTGGTCAACGGCGATGACACCTACGGCAATCGCATCTACAACGAGCTTCGCAGCGCCAAGAGGATGGCCTGGAAGTTCTCCCATCAGGGGAATGCCGAATTATCGGCCACCAACGTTGAGTTTACCCTCCGGGGCATTCGGGCGACCTTGAAAACTCCCGCGGGCGATATCCCCATCGAGTCCACCTTGTTGGGCCCCCACAATCTGGAGAATGTCCTGGCTGCGACCGGCATCGCGCTGACTGCGGGATTCTCGCGGCGCGACGTTCAGGAGGGAATCAGCCGGCTGCGCGGTGTTCCTGGAAGGTTGGAGCCTTTCGAGGGAAATGGGGTGGTCGCGCTCGTGGACTACGCGCATACCGACGATGCGCTCAGACGCACTCTGGGTTCGGCTCGGTCCATCGCCAAAGGGCGGCTGCTGGTGGTCTTTGGCTGCGGCGGCGATCGGGATAAGGGAAAACGTCCCTTGATGGGAAGCGCAGTGGCAGAACTGTCCGACCTGGCGGTGGTCACCTCTGACAACCCGCGGTCTGAAGATCCGGATGAGATCATCGCGCAGGTCGTCGCAGGCATCGAAAAGGGAGGATTTCGCCGCATCTCCGCGGGCAAAGCCAAGTCCGGCGAAAGGGGATACCTGGTGGAATCGGATCGGGCGGCAGCGATTCAGCTTGCGGTCAGCTTCGCCAAACCGGGCGATCTGGTGGTGGTAGCCGGCAAGGGACACGAGACCTATCAGGAGATCGAGGGCGAGAAACAGCCGTTCGACGATCGCGCGGAAGTCGTCAAGGCCCTGAGTTCCGCGGGCTTGAGCGCCAACGGCCAGGGGGCGCGACGAAAGCAGTGAGTTGAGAATGGCTCGCTTCACCGAAGAGGAAGCAGTTCAGGCAACCGGTGCAAACAGGGTGCGGTCGGGAAGCCGACCGATGTTCGACGAAGTTTGTACCGACACGCGAGCGCTGATCCCCGGCTGCTTATTTGTGGCCCTCAAGGGGGAGCGGTTCGACGCCCACGATTTTGTCTCGGAAGCGGCAGCGCGCGGAGCCGCCGGGGCGATCGTGGAAAAGGGTCGCGTGTCTTCATTGCCAGCGGACGGATTTGCGCTGCTCGAAGTCGAAAGTACGCTGCAGGCGCTCGGAGACTTGGCCCGTTTCCATCGGCGGCGCTTCCAGATACCGGTGGGTGCGATCACCGGTTCCAGCGGCAAAACCACCACCAAGGAGATGGTCCACGCAATCCTGAGCCTTCGCGGTGGGGCTTTGAAGACCGAAGGCAATTTGAACAATGAGGTCGGCGTCCCGCTCACCCTTTTTCGCCTTAGCTCATCGCACGTTGGCGCGGTGGTGGAAATGGGGATGAGCCATGAAGGTGAGATTGCGCGTTTGACGGCGATGGTGGAGCCCGAAGCGGGGCTGATCACCGGGGTTCACCCGGCGCATCTGCAGGGTCTGGGGACTTTGGACCGCGTGGCGGCCGCAAAGGGGGAACTCTTCCGTGGACTGAAGAGGGGCGCCACCGCGGTGGTCAACGTCGATGACGAACGGGTAGCCGCCCAGCCTCGCGCAGAGGGCGCTTCGGTGCTGACTTTCGGAGAAGCCCCGCACGCTCAGGTGCGCGTCAAGGCCGTGGAGCAACGGCCTTCCGTAGGCCTATCGGTGGTGTTCCAGTATTGCGGTCGCGAATATCCGGTGCGCCTGTCTTTTTTGGGCCGCCACAACGCGGGAAACGCCGCTGCCGCCTTCGCGATGGCGCTTGCGCTCGGTTATCGGCCGGAGGAATGTGCGCGCGGCTTGGAGCGCGCCCAGCCCTACCCCGGCCGGCTCACGGCGCTGGCGGCGGCGGGCGGAATCACCGTTCTCGATGACACCTACAATGCCAACCCCGCCTCGATGGCCGCCGCACTCGAAACCCTCCGGCAGCTTGTAGCGAAAGAGGATTCGGATCCTGATTCAGCGCCCACCGCTCGGCGCCCGGTGGCGGTGATTGGGGACATGTTGGAGCTGGGTGCGCACCAGGCCCGCGAGCATGCTCGGCTTGGGGAGCAGGTTGGCCAGGTGGCCGAGCTGGCCGCGTTCTTTGGTCCGCGGTCTCTCGCGGCGCACCAAGCCGCTGCCATGGGCGAACGCGGAGCCCATTTCGAGGACCTCGGTACGCTGGTGCACTGGCTTCGTCCGCGGCTTCGCCCGGGGGACGTGGTGTTGGTGAAGGCCAGCCGCGGGATGCGGTTGGAGCGGGTGGTCCAGCAGCTAACCGGAGCGGCAAGCGGGAGCGAGGTTCACTGATGCTCTACTTGCTCTACGAAGCGCTGCGAAGAACCGGAGCGATTCGCTTCCTGAACTTCCTCAAGTACCCATCGTTTCGAATTGTGGCTGCGGGCGTGGCGTCGCTGGTGCTGGGGATGCTGATCGGGCCGCAATTGATCGACCGACTGCGGTTTACCCAGCACGGGCAGAGCAACGTTCGAGAAGACACCCCGGAGCGCCATCAAATCAAGCGCGGCACGCCCACCATGGGAGGGGTGCTGATTCTGATCTGCATTGCCGCGTCGACGTTCGTTTTTGCCGACCTTCGCTCTCGCGCGGTCGGTGCGGTACTGCTGATCACCTTCGGCTTTGGCTTGATTGGCTACCTCGACGACTGGTTGAAACTTTCGAAGCGCAATTCCAAGGGCTTGAGCTGGAAGCAGAAAATCTTTCTCCAAACCCTGTTCTACGCGGCGACGGTGCTGATTTTCTTCCTCCGCTGGGCGCCGGTGAATCACGGTTTCGCTCCTCAATTTTTGATCGACACCCGGCTCACCCTGCCGTTTGTTCCCACCCATCGGTTCAATCCCGACCTTGGCGGCGGTTACTTCATCCTTGGCTGGTTCGTGGTGCTGGTCACCTCCAACGCGGTGAACCTCACCGACGGGCTGGACGGTTTGGCGATCGTGCCCACGATCGTGGCTGCGACCACGTTCGCGATCCTCTGCTACGTCGCTGGCACTTCGATTCACATCGCCGATCTGGTCGAGGCGGGAGGCGCGCAGAGATTGGTGGGCATCCCGCTCTGGAAGTACCTCGGGATGCCCCAGGTGCCTGGGGGGGCCGAGCTGGCGGTGTTCTGTGGGGCGATCGTCGGGGCCGGGATCTCCTTTCTCTGGTTCAATACCTATCCGGCGTCGGTGTTCATGGGCGATGTCGGTTCTCTCGCCTTGGGCGGGGCCCTCGGAGCGCTGGCGATCCTCTCCAAGAACGAGTTCGCCTCGCTGATCATTCACGGGGTTTTCGCGGCCGAGGCGGTTTCGGTGCTGATCCAAGTCGCCTCTTACAAGGCGACGGGCCGCCGCGTTTTTCGGATGGCCCCGGTGCATCACCATTTCGAGCTCAAGGGGTGGGCGGAGCCGAAGATCATCGTGCGATTTTGGATTGTGTCAATCCTCTGCGGAGGGGTTGCCCTGCTGTCTTTGAAGCTGCGATAGGTGATGAAGCCGGTTTTGGCTGGGAAGAGGACGGTCGTTTACGGTCTCGGAAAGAGCGGGGTCGCGGCGGCTCGTCTTTTGGTTCGGGAAAGGGCCTCGGTGATTGGCCTGGATCGGCGCACCGACCTGGCCGAGGCCCAGGAGCTTCGCCAGCTGGGGGTCTCGTTGATTCTTGGACAGGTACCCAACGACCTGCTGCGTTCGGCAGACCTGGTGGTTGTCAGTCCGGGGGTACCTCTCGCGCTTCCGGAAATCGAGGCGGCAAAGAGAGCGGGAACCGCCGTCTGGGGGGAAGTGGAGCTCGCTTCCCGCTTCATCGAAGAGAGCCTTCGGGTCGGAATCACCGGCACCAACGGGAAAAGCACCACCACCGTGCTCACCGGCGAGATGTTCGCTCAATCGGGGCGGCGGGTGTTCGTGGGAGGCAACCTCGGACGCCCCTTATCGGAGTCGCCGCTGGAGAAGGAGCCCTATCCCGTCCACGTGATCGAGCTTTCCAGTTTTCAGCTCGAGGCAATTGAGCAGCTCAGGCTGGATGCCGCGGCGCTGCTGAACATCACGCCAGACCATCTGGATCGCTATCCCGACTTTCAGAGCTATGCAGCGGCGAAGGCCCGAATCTTTGCCAACCAACGCTCTGGGGATGTCGCGATCGTGAATCTGGATGATCGCGAGGCGGCCGGGGTGGCGGCTACCCTGAAAGTTCCGGTCTACGGTTTCAGCCTCCACCCGACGTCAAGCGGCTTGAATTTCCTCGCCGGAACTGCCAGTGCGCGAGAGGAAGGCTTTCAGCTGTGGCGCGGCGAGACCTACTCGGTGAACAACCGCGCGCTACGGGGACCACACAACCTGCAAAATGCGATGGCGGCAGCGCTGGTCGCGCGCCTCTGTGGAGTCGAGCGCGAGAATATCCAACGCGCTTTGGATCGCTTTCCTGGCCTGCCGCATCGCCTGGAGTGGGTGCGCACGCTTGATCGGGTCGAATGGATCAACGATTCCAAGGCCACCAACGTCGATTCGACGCTGGTGGCGCTGAATGCGCTGGATGGACCGATCTGGTTGATCGCCGGCGGCCGCGGCAAGGGCGCCTCCTATCGGCCGATCCTCGACGCTGGCGAGGGCAAGCTCCGAGGCGTGCTCACCATCGGGGAGGATGCCGCGCGCATCGAAGCCGAGCTCGGCGGCCGCTTCGCCATCTACCGATGCGCTGATTTGCAGGCCGCGGTTGGCCAGGCTCGGGGCTTGGCTCGCAGCGGCGACACGGTTCTGTTGTCGCCAGCGTGCGCGTCCTACGACCAGTTCCGAAATTTCGAGCACCGGGGCGAGGCGTTCAAGTCGCTGGTGGGGGCGCTTCAATGAAGCAGCCAGTGCGGGTGGTCAAGTTCGACCGGGTGCTGCTGATGGCGGTGATGAGCTTGGTCTCGCTGGGTCTGGTGATGGTCTATTCCGCCAGCGCCATCACCGCGCAGCAAAGGCTCGGCGACGGCTTTTACTATCTCAAGCGTCAGGCGATGGCAGCGGGCTTGGGTCTATTTGCGATGACCCTGGCCCTTCGGATTGGGTATCGGCGCTTCGCGCGCCTGGTTTATCCACTGCTGGTCTGTGCCTTGGCACTGATGGCCGCCGTGCTTTTGCCCGGGGTGGGAACCACCGTGGGCGGTGCCCGGCGATGGATCCGGCTGCTCGGCTTTTCCATTCAACCGGCGGAAATCGTCAAACTGGCTTGGGTCTTATACTTGGCCTATTCGCTCGCCAAAAAGCGCGAGAAAGTGGCGCTGTTCTCGATCGGCTTTCTTCCGCATCTGCTGATGGCCGGGGTCTTGGTTGCGCTGTGCATGGCCGAACCGGACTTCGGCAGCAGCGTGGCGATCTTGTTCCTGTTGTTCATCCTTCTTTTTGCCGCCGGAACCAAGTTGTCCTACCTGGTAGGCTCGGTGTTGTTGGCGCTGCCCATCGCCTACCGAGCCATTGCTTCGTCTTCCTACCGGAAAAAGAGAATTCTCGCGTTCTTGGACCCGTGGGCCCATCGCCATGACGTCGGCTATCAGGTTGCGGAGTCGTTGATGTCAATCGGAAGCGGTGGGCTGTTGGGCCTGGGGCTTGGGGAGGGCCGTCAGAAGCTGTTTTTCCTTCCCGAGGCCCACACCGATTTTGTTTTCGCGATCATCGGCGAGGAGCTCGGCTTGCTGGGCGTTGCCGCGGTGGTGACGCTGTACGGGGTGATCCTCTGGCGCGGGCTGCGGGCTTCGCTTTCGGCGTCGGAGAGTTTCGGAACCTACCTGGGATTCGGGGTCACCTGCCTGATCGGATTTCAGGCGATAGTCAACATCTTCGTGGCCATGGGCCTGCTTCCCACCAAGGGACTGACGTTACCCTTCATCTCGTACGGTGGGACCTCTCTGATCGTGATGATGGGGGCAGCGGGAATTCTCTTGTCGCTCAGCGTTCGCTTGGAAAACACGGCTGCCGCGCCGAAGCCTAGCCCGAGCAAAGGCACTCAGGCCGCGATCGCGAGCCTCGGGGCATCTCCACGATGCATCGCCGGCGAGGGGCACGGGTGAGGGTGATGATTGCAGGCGGTGGAACGGGGGGACATTTGTTCCCAGGGATCGCGCTGGCACAGGAGCTGGTTACCCGGCACCCCAAGAACGACGTGGTCTTTGTGGGCACCAATCGAGGCTTGGAGAGTCGAATCGTTCCGGCCGCCGGTTACAAGCTGGAGATCATCGGCGCTCGTGGACTCAAGGGCGTCGGCCCGGTGCGCCTGTTGGGTGCGCTGTGGGCGCTCCCCCTGTCCTTTATCAAGTCCTGGTCTCTGTTGCGCCGCTACCAGCCGGACGTGGTAGTCGGCGTGGGCGGATATTCCTCCGGTCCGGTGGTGCTGGCGGCGTGGATGCAGGGAGTGCCGACCGCGGTCCAGGAGCAAAATGCCCTCCCCGGGCTCACCAACCGGCTTCTGGGGAAAGTGGCCCAGGTGGTTTTCATTGCCTTCGACGAGGCTCGGGCGTTTTTCCCGGCGGACAAGGTGCAGCTCACCGGCAATCCGATCCGCCGCCAGTTGCTGGACAATTATTTGCGTTCCCGGCTCGCACACGAAAGGTTCAGCGTTCTCATCTTTGGCGGGTCTCAGGGATCGCAGGCAATCAATGAACGGATGATCCAAGCGTTGGACTACCTGGGCGATCTCAAGGATCAGCTTCACTTCGTTCACCAGCCGGGCAATTCGGATTTGGAGCGGGTACGAGCCGCCTATGCGGCGAAGGGATTTTCGGCGGACGTCCTCGACTTCATCGAGGACATGTCCGGCGCCTACGCCAAGGTGGAATTGGTGGTTTGCCGAGCCGGAGCAACCACCCTGGCCGAGCTGACGGTCTGCAAGAAGGCATCGATTCTGATTCCCTTTCCCCACGCCACCGACAACCACCAAGAAATCAATGCGCGAGCGATGGTGGAGGGAGGAGCGGCGGTGATGCTTCGGGAGTCTGAGCTGAGTGGACAAAAATTGGCAGACCAGATTCGCTTCCTCAAAGAGCGTCCGGAGCTGCTTAGGAACATGGAGCGGCGAGCCGGGCTTCTGGGTCGCCCCGAAGCTGCCAAGGAGCTGGCGGACGTTTGCGTGCAGCTGATGGTCAAGGCGTGGGGCTCCCACGGGCGCTCCCGAAGGGACCGGATGCTTAAACCCAATGGGCGAACATGAACCGCACTTTCTCGCAGAGCCGATTCAAGACCCGCCACGCCGCTCACGTGCACTTTGTGGGCATTGGAGGGATTGGGATGAGCGGCATTGCCGAAGTGATGCTCAATCTCGGCTACCGCATTTCCGGATCGGACCTGAAGGAGTCGGAGTTGACTCGCCGGTTGGCCAAGCTCGGCGCTCGGGTGGCCTACGGTCATCGCCAAGAAAATCTCGTCCAACCGGACGTGGTGGTGGTGTCGGCCGCGATCGCCAAGGACAACCCCGAAGTCCTCGCCGCCAGACAGCGGAAGATTCCAGTGGTTCCGCGCGCCGAGATGCTCGCCGAGTTGATGCGGATCAAGTACGCGGTCGCCGTCGCCGGCTCGCATGGAAAAACCACCACCAGCTCGATGATCGCCGCCGTGCTCAGCGCCGCAGGGATGGATCCCACCGCGGTGATCGGCGGCAAAGTCAACGTCTTGGATTCCAACGCGAAACTGGGCCGCAGCGAGCTGATGGTGGTGGAAGCGGACGAATCCGATGGCTCCTTTCTCAAACTGCACCCTTCGATCGCGGTGGTCACCAACATCGACCCGGAGCACTTGGATCACTTCCGCACCGTGGACGCCCTCCGAGCAGCGTTCGTTGAGTTTTGCAACCGCGTGCCGTTCTACGGCCTCAACGTGTTGTGCCTCGACCACCCTGGAGTCCAGGCGTTGCTGCCGCAGATCGAGAAACGATTCGTGACTTACGGGAGCGCGCACACCGCTGACTACCGGTTGGACGGGGTTCAGCCCAGCGGTTACTCGGTTCGTTTTCGCGCCTACCGACGGGACGAAGATTTGGGGGACTTCTGCGTTCGGATGGTGGGTTCGCACAACGCCTTGAATGCGCTGGCGGTGATCGCCGTAGCCGAGGAGATGGAAGTACCGCTGAACACGGTCCGTGAAGCTTTGGCCGAGTTCGGCGGCGTCCAGCGCCGCTTCACGGTGCGCGGTGAGGTGAACGGAATCACCATCGTCGACGACTACGGCCACCATCCGGCGGAGATCCGAGCCACGCTCTCCGGCGCGAGAGAGGCGTTTGGACGGCGCTTGGTGGTTGCCTTCCAGCCCCATCGCTTCACTCGGACCCGGGATCTTCTTCAGGAATTTGCAACCGCCTTCAACGATGCGGACGTGCTTTATCTCACCGGCATCTATCCCGCCGGGGAGCCCCCGATTCCCGGGATCGACGCCGCCGCTCTGGAGGGCGCCATCGTCGCTCATGGACATCGAGACGTGACGCGGGTGGAGAAGCGTTCGGAGTTGGCGCGGGTGATCCTGCCGCGGCTGCAACCAGGCGATCTGGTGCTGACGCTCGGAGCCGGAGACATCACCCAGGTCGGCCCCGAGCTGCTGGCGCTGCTGCGGTCTTCCAACCTGGGTACGCCTGCGCGCGCTCTGGGGGGTGCATAAATGGCTGCGCGACGAGGCGCACAACCGGCTCCACGGCTCCAGTTCCCCGATGCCGAGGTGCGGTTGGACGAGCCGATGGCTCCCAAGACCAGCGTTCGGGTCGGTGGGTCGGCCGAGCTGTTCATCCGCCCGCGCACGCTGGAGGGATTGGTGCAGGTGCTTCGCCAGGTGCAGCGGGAGCAACTTCCCGTTTTCGTGCTTGGGGGCGGAGCGAATACCTTGGTGGGCGATGGGGGTATCCCGGGCCTGACCCTCAAGGTTCCCGCCGACTTCTTCGAAGATGAGCTGAAGGCCACGCCCAGCGGCGTCCAGATCACCTTGGGCGCGGGCACGCCGATTACCCGGCTGATTCAACTGATGAAGAGTCAGTCGCTGGTAGGCGCCGAGTTCCTGGCCGGCATTCCAGGAACCATCGGGGGCGCCTTGGCGATGAACGCTGGGACCAAGATGGGTGAATGCATGAGCGTGGTGGAAGCGATCGAGGTGGCCACCTCGGAAGGAATCGGCTGGGTCCAGGCGAGCGCTCTGTCCTACGGGTACCGACATGTGGTCCTTCCTGCGAATTCGGTGGTGAGCCGGGTCCGTTTCTCGCTGCGAACCGGCGACCGCGCCGCCTCTCAGGCGGCGATGGAAGCGGATCTCGCCTATCGAAAGAGGACCCAGCCCTCGAATCAACCCAGTTTCGGCAGCGTCTTCCAGAATCCTCCGGGAGACTTCGCTGGCCGACTGATCGAGCGGGTTGGCTTGAAGGGCCACACCGTTGGCGGGGCGCAGATTTCCTCATTGCACGCGAATTGGATCGTCAACTTGGGAGGCGCCAAAGCTCGAGACATCGTCGCCCTCATGGAACTGGCACAGTCCCGGGTGTTTTCGCAGACCGGAATCGAGCTCAAGCCGGAAGTCAAAAGGGTGGGAATCTTCCAGTGACCGGGCTGAGCGAGGAAGCTCTCAAGCGGGGTCGGGTGGGGGTGCTGATGGGCGGACTCTCCGTGGAGCGCGAAGTGAGCCTGCGAAGCGGCGCGGCGGTCGCCAAGGCACTGAGGAGCTTGGGGTACCCGATCGTGGAGATCGACGCCCAGAAGGACTTGGCGGCTCGTCTCGCGGCCGAAAATCTGGACGCCGCCTTTATCGCGCTCCACGGCAGGTACGGCGAAGACGGCACCGTACAAGGCTTGTTGGAGTCGATGTTCATCCCCTACACCGGCTCGGGGGTTCTCGCCTCTGCGGTGGGTATGGAAAAGGTCTTCGCCAAGCAGATTTTCATCTCCCGCGGCATTCCGACGCCAAAACACGAAGCCTTCGAGAGCGGCAAGCGCGCGGCGGCCGCACGACTGCCCTTCGACTTTCCAGTGGTGGTCAAGCCGTCGCGGGAAGGATCTTCGGTGGGGGTGCACATCTGCCATACCCCCGAGGAATACCAAGCGGCGGCCTTGGATGCGGCTCGCTACGCGGGCTTGGTGATGGTCGAGCAGTACGTCAAGGGCCGCGAGATCCAAGGCGCCGTCCTGGACGACGAAGCCTTGGGAGCGATCGAAATCATCCCCGCGCGCGAGTTCTATGACTACGAGGCGAAGTACAAACCCGAAAGTGGCACCCGCTATGTCTTTCCGGCTGCCCTTCCCAAGGAACAGTACGCGCGGGTCAACGAGGTCTGCCTCGAAGCGCACCGAGCGCTGGGATGCAGCGGAGCGACGCGATCGGACGTGATTGTCTCCGGCGACGGGGAAGTGTACCTGCTCGAGGTGAATACCCTGCCGGGAATGACCGCGACCAGCCTGCTTCCGAAAATTGCCGCCGGCCGCGGGATCGACTTTCCCGCCCTCTGTGAGCGCCTCCTGCTCGGGGCGTCCTTGAAAGCCTAGCGATGGGGACCTCGGGCGCGGGTGAAAAACTGGCGAGAGGATCAAACCCGGCCGACGATCGTTGGACTGGAACCAGCGGATGAGAATGGGACGGCAGCGCAATCGGCGTCGTGCAGACGCCCAGGAGTACCGAGCTCACCTGTGGGCTGCGGTTCGACGGGTGGTCGCCGCTTTCGCCAAAGGCTTGTTGGCGGTGGCGGTTGCCGCGGGGCTTGTCGCCAGCGCGTACTTCGGTGTTCGATGGGCGCTCCGCTCGCCCGCGTTTGCGATCGACAAGGTCTCATTTGTCGGCCTGAAGCAAGCGACCCAGCCGGAGCTGATGAAGCTCAGTGGGCTGTCCGCGGGAGACAATTTTTTCCGAGTCGACCCCTCCGCGGTGGAACAGGCGATGATCGCGCATCCTTGGGTGCGGCGCGTCGAGGTGAAGCGCAGGTTTCCCCACGAGCTCATCGTCCAGATCCAAGAATTCACCGCGGTTGCGGTGGCGTCCTTGGGACAGCTCTACCTCTTGGACCCAGAGGGGCGACCCTTCAAACGGGTTCAAGCCGCTGATCGGGTGGATTTGCCACGGGTGACCGGGATCGGCAGAGAACAGTTTCTCCGAGACCGGCAAGGGTCTGCCCAGCGTTTTCAGGAAGCGGCGGAGTTGATGGCGCAGTATCGTCAGCTCGAGCCGTCCGACCCGGTTTCCGAGCTTCGAGTTGAAGGCGCTGGCCTGGCGCTGGTCTCCCAATCCGGCATCGAGATTCGTTTTGGAGAGGGGGACACGGCGGCGAAGTTCGCACGCTTGAAGCGAGTACGCCTCGAGCTCGCTCGGCGAGGACTTTCGGCGCGCAGCATCCGCCTCGACAACCGGCTGAGGCCGGGATGGGTCGCGGTCAGGCCAGCCAGCGCCGCCGTGGACGGCAGCGGCGCACCGGGCACAGAAGATTGAACGGCTTTGGGAGGGAATCGATGACGAAGCAAAAGTCAGGGGAGCTGATCGTTGGACTGGACATCGGGACCACGAAGATCTGTGCCATCGTCGGCGAGCTGACGGAAAACGGGATCGACATCATCGGGATTGGCACTCACCCTTCCAAGGGCCTGCGCAAGGGCGTGGTGGTGAACATCGAGGCGACCGTCGCTTCGATTCGGCGCGCCGTCGAGGAAGCGGAGTTGATGGCGGGGTGTGAGATCGCCCACGTGTACACCGGGATTGCCGGGGGGCACATCAAGGGCTTCAACAGCCAAGGGATCGTCGCGGTCAAGGACAAGGAGGTTCGAGAGGCGGACATCGCGAGGGTGATCGACGCCGCGAAGGCGGTGGCGATTCCGCTCGATCGCGAGGTGATTCACGTTCTTCCGCAGGAGTACATCATCGACGACCAGGGCGGGATCCGTGAGCCGCTGGGGATGTCCGGAGTGCGTTTGGAGGCCAAGGTTCACATCGTCACCGGCGCGGTCTCGTCGGCCCAGAACATCGTCAAGTGCGCCAACCGAACCGGGCTCAACGTCAGCGACATCGTTCTTCAGCCGCTGGCCTCGTCCGAGGCGGTGCTCAGCGAGGATGAAAAGGAGCTCGGAGTCTGCTTGGTGGACATCGGCGGCGGGACCACCGACATCGTGATTTTCTCTGGCGGATCGATCGTTCACACCGCGGTGATTGCCCTGGGCGGCAACAACCTCACCTCGGACATCGCCATCGGCCTTCGCACTCCGGCGCACGAGGCCGAGCGGATCAAGCAAAAGCACGGGTGCGCCCTGGCTTCAATGGTGAGCAAGGACGAGACCATCGAAGTTCCGTCGGTCGGAGGCAGACAGCCGCGCGTCCTCGGGCGCCAGATCTTGTGTGAAATCCTCGAACCTCGGGTCGAGGAAATTTTTCAGTTGGTCCACCGCGAGATTCAAAAGTGCGGCTACGAGGATTTGCTGGGTTCGGGAGTGGTGATCACCGGCGGCTCGACGCTGCTGTCGGGAATGCCCGAACTGGCGGAGGAGGTCTTGGCCCTGCCGGTGAGAAAGGGAATGCCCCGCGGGATCGGGGGCCTGGTGGACGTGGTGAAGAGCCCGATGTTCGCCACCGGCGTCGGGCTGGTCGTCTATGGAGCCAGGCACCAGGACCGGAGACTGTTCCGGATCCGAGAGGAAAACGTCTACCGGAAAGTCAAGGACCGAATGAAGGAGTGGCTACAGGAGATTTTTTGACCTTTCGGCCCGCAACATCGATGTAGTGCGAAAACTTGCGAGCGATGCGAATGGTTCGATGATGCTGAGAAGGGTTTCAAGGGACGGCATGGAAGATAACAGGCAGACAGCGAAGATCCGGGTCGTTGGGGTTGGCGGAGGCGGCTGCAATGCCGTCAACACGATGATCGTTGCCAAATTGGATCGGGTGGATTTCATTGCGGCGAATACCGATATCCAGGCGCTTTCCGCGAATCGGGCGCCGACCAAGATCCAGATGGGCGCCACGCTCACCAAGGGGTTGGGCGCCGGAGCAAATCCCGAAATTGGCCGGGAAGCCGCGCTCGAGTCCAAGGAAGAGATCGGGGTCGCGCTCGAGGGGGCGGACATGGTGTTCGTCACCGCTGGAATGGGGGGTGGAACCGGTACCGGTGCGGCGCCGATCATCGCGGACATCGCGAAGGGACTGGGATGCCTGACCGTGGGGGTGGTCACCAAGCCCTTCGTCTTCGAGGGGAACAAGCGCCGCAAGCAAGCGGAGCAGGGACTGATGGAGTTGCGCTCCGCGGTGGATACCTTGATCACCATTCCGAACCAGCGGCTGCTCACCTTGAGCGAGCAACCGATGCCCTTGCTGGAGACCTTCAAGCGCGCCGACGAGGTGTTGCTGAACGCGGTCCAGGGAATTTCGGACCTGATTCAGTACCATGGGTACATCAACGTCGACTTCGCCGACGTGAAGACGATCATGAGCGATCGCGGATTGGCGTTGATGGGGACCGGCCGCGCGGCGGGCGAGAAACGGGCGCTCGCCGCGATGCAGCAGGCGATTTCCAGTCCCCTCCTCGAGGACGTGACCATCGACGGTGCCACCGGCCTGCTGATCAACATCACCGGCGGGCGGGACATGACGCTGCAGGAGGTCAACGAGGCGCTGACCCTGGTGCACGATGCCGCTGATCCGGAGGCGGAGATCATCTTCGGTTCGTTGATCGATGAGGCAGTGCAGGACGAAGTGAAGATCACCTTGATCGCCACTGGCTTTCAGCACCGGGATGCCAAGCACCGGGTGCCGACTCAGATTCCGGTTCAAGCGGCCGCGCCGGTCCGACCGGCCCCACCGCCGGCGACGGCACGCGAGGAGATGCTGCCTGCCGTTTCCAAGGCGGCAGCTCGAAGCGTCGCCCTCGGTGAGCCGAAGCCGATTCCCAGCCAGCGGGCGCCCGTCCGGGACAGCGGCCTTTCGGCCGACGACGACCACTTCGACATCCCGACTTTCTTGAGGCGGCACGGCCAGTCCGGGCCGACCTGATTCGCCCGGCTAGGTGGGACTGCGGTAGCGAAACATCCGCTGCCGGTGGGTGCTCCCGTCCAGCGCCAGGAACAGGTGCCCGCGAAAAACCATCGCCAGCTGAAACAGGGCTCCGATCGGGATCGCCGCGATCAAGGGGGTCAGAGTGTACGCTGGGTAGAGGATGTCCCGAACCAGGTAAGCGAGAGCGGCGAGCGGCAGGTTGGGCGCGAACCACTCGATCCAGTTTTGCTGGACGAACGCGACGCTGCGCTGCACCGTCGCCATTCCACCGTAGGTGCCGCGCAGATAGATGATCTCGGGCGCGGGGTTTAGCAAGATCAAACTGGCGAGCGAAAACAGCTGCTCGGACAAATAGGCGATCCGCGGGTTGGTTCGCAGCGCCAGATTGAGGAGGAAGGTTGCAATCCAGAGTACGAAATAAAGATTCACCACCGACCACAAGTAGGTTCCGATGCTTCGCCCAAACTCCGAGATTCGGACCCGAGATTGGGAAACCACCTCGCCGGTAAAATACAGGTAGCAGCTGATCAGCGCGGCGCGAACGAAGACCATCAAAATCCCGCCCACGAAACCGAGTGGCCAAAGCAGAGCACCGATGATGAAAAACGCCGGCAGCAGGACGATCGGCAGCAGCAAGGTCCAGGGATTCTTCCTGATCCCGGTGGCGGCCTTTCGGAGGCATTCCACGTAAAGCCGGGCGTAGACAAAAAGAATCTTCATGGCGGGCGCGGTTTTAGCCGATGAGAGTCGGCAGTGCAGCAGCAGGATCTGGCTTGTTTCTCGGCGCGTGAGCAGGCTACGTTGCCCGACTTTCGACTCGGCGACCATGTTCCGAAAACTGCTGATCGCAAACCGAGGGGAGATCGCCCGCCGAATCAACCGGGTTGCAAAAGGAATGGGCCTGGCCACCGTGGCGGTATTCTCGGATGCCGATCAGCGGCTGCCGTTTGTCCGCGAAGCCGATCAATCGGTCCGAATTGGGCCAGCGCCGGCCAAGGACAGCTACCTCAACCAATCGGCGATTCTCGACGCTGCTCAATCGAGCGGGGCCGAGGCGATCCATCCCGGCTACGGTTTTCTTTCGGAGAGCGCCGAGTTCGCCCGAAGGTGCACGGACGCGGGTTTTTGTTTCATCGGACCGCCGCCCGAGGCTCTTGCGAAAATGAAGGACAAAAGTCAGGCCCGGCAAATTGTCCGCGATGCGGGTGTCCCAATTATTCCGGGCACGGCTGGCGTGGTCGCCGACTCCACCGAGGCGGCGCGATCGGCTCGAGAGATCGGCTTCCCCGTCCTGTGCAAGGCGGCTGCCGGGGGCGGTGGGATCGGAATGGCGGTGGCCAAGGACCCAGTCGAACTGGAAAAGGCATTTCGACAGTGCTCGGACCGGGCCCGCTCGGCCTTTGGGCGTTCGGGGGTCTATCTCGAGCGCTACTTTCCGTCGCCGCGGCACATCGAGGTGCAGATTCTCGCCGATGCCCACGGGCATTACCTGCATTGCCTCGAGCGCGAGTGCTCGATCCAGCGGCGGCACCAGAAGGTGGTGGAAGAGGCACCTTCTCCCCTCTTTGGTCCGGATCCCCCGCCGGACCGGGTCCGTCCCCTCTTCGATGCCGCTCTCAAAGCGGCACGAGCTTTCGACTACGCCAATGCGGGAACGGTAGAGTTTCTATACGCGGACGATGCGTTTCACTTTATCGAGATCAACGCTCGGCTTCAGGTGGAGCATCCGATCACCGAACTGACCACGGGCGTCGACTTGATCGGTTGGCAGCTTCGGATCGCTTCCGGCCAGCCGCTCACCCTGGCTCAAGAGGAGATCCGCCGAACCGGTGCCGCGATCGAATTTCGTATCTACGCCGAGGACCCGGTGAAGTTTTTTCCGTCGCCTGGTGTGCTCAAGGTGTTTCGACCTCCCAGGGGCGAGGGGATTCGATGGGACGGCGGATACGAGGAGGGCAACGAGGTAACCCCCTATTACGATCCGATGCTGGGCAAGCTCATCGTATTCGCATCCACCCGTTCGCAGGCGATTTCCGCCGCGATCTCGGCGCTCCAGAGTTTCGAAGTTGAAGGGGTGAAGACCAACATCCCGCTCCACCTTAGGATTCTTCGCTCACCGCCGTTTTTGGCGGGGCAATTGGATACTTCCTTTCTCAGCACGCTTGGGCCAACTTGAAATTCGGCCCAGGAGAATACCCATGGCAGACGTTCCTGCGCACATCACCGGCACGGTCTGGAAGATAGAGGTTGCCCTCGGCCAGGCTGTCAGCCCAGGTGAGACTCTGGTGATCCTGGAATCCATGAAAATGGAAATGCCGGTTGAGGCGCCGGAGGGTGGGGTGGTGAAGGAGATTCGTTGCAAGGAATCGCAACCGGTAAAAGAAGGAGACGTCCTGGTGGTGATCGGTTAGCGCGCTACGCGGCGCAGCGCGGGTCCGCCGAACAGCTCGGGCATGGTGATTCGGAGAGCAGATGCAATCTTGTAGAGCGACGAGATCGATGCCGAGGATTCGGCCCGCTCGATTTGTGACAGCAACGAGACCGACAGCCCGGTTCTTCTCGCCAGCTGCTTGAGCGTGAGCCCCTGGTGTTTCCGCGCGTCCCGAATGGTGATGCCGATGGCGCGGTGGAGGTCGGCTTCGGGATCGCTGGAGAGTCCTTTCCGCGCGAGGACGCTGCGAACCGAGGCGAGGAATTCATTTGGCTCGAGAGGCTTGCGTACGTAATCCGAGGCTTGGGCTTTGAGCGAAGCGACCGCGGTGTCAACCGTGGGATACGCGGTGGCGATGATCACCGCCACGTCGCTGTCCACCTTGCGGATTTGCTTCAGCACCTCGGTGCCGGACATCTGGGGCATCATCATGTCGAGGATCACCAGGTGGTAGTCGGTCTTCTTGAGTGAATCGACGGTCTGCCTCGGATCGGTGAGCGTGGTAACCTCGAAGCCTTCCCGGGTCAGCAGTAGCTTGAGGTAGTCGCAGTTGTCTTGCTCGTCATCGACGACCAGGATCCGAATTTTCACGCTTCCTCCCGGTGTGGCCTGGGGTATGCGGTAACTGGCAAGTTGGCGATCCGAGCGGGGCTCTAATCCTTCTTGGATAGCCCCCGCGTTGCTTCGTACTGCTCCAGGAAAATTCTGACCTTCGCGGCCTCCGGATCTTCCGGAGCGAGCTGTAAGAACTTGCGGTAGTGAATCGCTCCTTGCTCGGGGTCCTTCAGTTGGGCGTAGGTTGCGCCGAGCAGGCGGTGACAATTGGCGAAGCTCGGATCGATTGCCAGGCAACGGTTCAAGGTGCTCACCGCCTGGTTCAGGTCATGGTTACGCAGTTGCTCAGTACCTTCTTGATACAATTGCTGCGCCTGCTCAGGCTTGCGCTTTTCTGGGACCGCGGTGACTTTGGCCGCGCGCGCTTTCTCCGGTTCGTCCACCTTTCGGGTAACTTCCGGCTGGCGGCCACTCGGCGAGCTGGCCGGGGCGCTTTGGGGCATCGGCTCGGCCGTGCTTGCGGCCGGTTCCGACGCGATGGTTGGCGAAGCTGACGCAAGCTGAGGCAACGAGGCGGGCCGGGCCGCGGGTGTGGGGGCGGGAGCGGGAGAGGGCAGAGCCGAGGGCACAGCAGTTGCGTCGATCGGCTTGACCGGCGTCCGGGTCATGAAAATTGGGAAGTTGAAGACCGGCTCGCTTGCGACGATCGCGATGGCCACGACCATGAGCGCCAGAACCAGAGCCAACCACTTACGGCGGCTGGTTCGAGGTATTCCCGGCTCAATCGCACTGGGAGAGTGATCGCCGCCCTTCGCGCGAGGCGTTTCCACGGCGACCTGATCGAAGCGGATTGAGAGTTGGTAGTTGCCGATCCGCACCTGATCGCCGACCCCCAGTGCAACTTGCCCCTCAAGCCTCTCGCCGTTCACTTGAGTGCCGTTGGCGCTGGCGAGATCCTCGAGAAAAACCGTTCCGTTCTGACGCGACAATCGCGCGTGGCGCCGCGATACGTTCCGTTCGGTGAGGCGGACCATGTTACCCGCTTGGCGTCCGATGGTGATTTCCTGCCGAACCAATGGGACCACGGTTTCGTGGCCCTCGTCGTCTCGGATCAATAGCTTCAGCACGGGGCTTACCGCCTCAATCCATACCAGAGCACTCTTGGGTGAACAAGGCAGCTACGCTGTAGGAAGCGCAGTAGAAATACGCATCTTGGACCGGTTGTAGGAGGTAGGCGCAGCTCGATAAACCGGGCTCGCGCGGGAGTGGATTTCGGCAACGAACGCGAGGTGGATCAGTGGAGTCGAAATGCAGGGACTGGTAGGGTGATGAGGTGGCGAACGACGTGCAGCAGTCTCAAGAGCTGACGCCCGCGACCTTCGCCGAAGCGATCCTCGGTCCGCTCGACGAGCGGCAGGTGAGTGCGCTGGTGACCTCTCAGCTCGCCTGGAAACGAGCTTTGGGAAAGCTGCTGCGGTCGGTCCAGCAAGTCGTGAGCTCACGTTACGGCGTGCCGCTGATGACCGGACTTTTCGCGGCGCTGATCTTCGTTCCTTATCTGGGCGCGGTCGGCCTCTGGGATCCCTGGGAGACACATTACGGCGAAGTCGGCCGAATGATGATCCAGCGCAACGACTACGTTCACCCATTTTGGGAGAGCGCGTATTTTTTTTCAAAGCCGGCGTTCACGATGTGGATGCAGGCGCTGGGAATGCTCGCGGTTGGGACCAACGCCACCGAAGCGCCGATCTCGATCTACACCGAATGGGGAATGCGGCTGCCGTTTGCACTGGTGTCGATCGCCTCGGTGGCGTTGCTCTCACTCGCCGTTACTCGGGTGGTGAGTCGTCGGGCCGCGCTGGCGAGCGGGTTCATCCTCGCCACCATGCCGCTGTTTTTTCTCCTCACCCGGCAAGCGGTAACCGACACGCCTTTCGTCGCCTTCCTGACCTGCGCCATGGCCTGCGCGATGATTGGCCAGCTCGACCAGACCACGCGGCACCGCGCGGCATGGTGGTACGCCTTTTACGTCTTCTGCGGCATCTCGACCTTGGCCAAGGGATTGATGGGCTTTGGAATCCCCGCGGTGGTTCTCCTGCTCTACGGGGTGCTCTGCTTCATTCCGTGGAGCCGCGACTGCGTCGAGGAGCACATCACCTGGCCTGTTCTCAGGTTGCGCGCTCTTCTAAGGCCGCTGTGGAAAAGGCCGAGGCCCGTTGACGCTTCGCTGACGAGGCGAATTCCCGCTCTGTACCAGCAGTTCTTGAAGATGAAGCTTGGCACCGGAATCCTGGTGTTCCTGGCGATCACCGTGCCCTGGTACGCAGTGATGTTCGCCTTTCGAGGGCTCGACGATGAGGGCAAGGAGTTTTGGTGGCGCTTCCTGATCCAGGACCACCTGAACCGGTTGACCGTGGGAGTGCACACCACCACCCCGGGCGGCACTTTCATCTACTTCATCGAGCAGGGGGGCTACGCGATTTTCCCCTGGGTCGCACTGCTGCCGGGTGCTCTCGCGGTCTTCACCGGGATCAGGCTTCGCTCGAACCGCAGCTCGGATCATCTGCTGGTGATGGCCGGCCTGTGGGCGGTGTTCACCTTCTGGCTGGTCGCCGAATCGGCGACCAAGTTTCACCACTACGTTTTTCCGGTGCTCCCGGCGTTGGCGATCATGATGGGGGTGTTTGTCGACCGGCTCTGGGAGGAAGGGATCGCTCAACACGGGGCCAGTTTGATCCTCGGCTTGGCGTTGTTTCTCTTGGTCGGCAAGGACCTCGCCACCAATCCAAAAAACTTCACCGACATGTTCGTCTACAACTACTCTCGCCCCTACCCGAACGATCTGGTGCAGCGCACGTTCACCTTGTTCAACTACCGGGCGATGTGGGTTGGCGACTTGTCGACGGCGGTGTTGCTTGCCGCGGGCCTGTACCTGCTGATCGACGCCTTTGCCAAGCGCGACCGCTCCGTCTTCTCGCGTGCTCTGGGGTTGGGTTTGACGGCGGGCGGTGTCGCTCTCGCGCTTGCCCTGGCGACTCGGGGTCAGGTGTCTCCGCTCCGATCCAGTGGCGTCGCGCTGTTGATCGTGGCGATCTATTTTGGATTTTACCTCTTCCGCGGCGCTCAACCCGTTTACCAGAGGAGAGCCATCTTGATTGCCGGCTTTGTGGTGGCGCTGGGAGCGGCCATCGCCCTGATGGCGTACAGCGCTGCGATGTCGGGATCGGACCCTTTGCTGCCCTGGCTGATGGAGCCGGTGAACATCAGGGTTGCGATGGAGTTCGGCTTTGGGATTGCGATTACCCTATGCATCATCGCCGCCCTCTTGCGCGCCCGGGTGATGTTGTTCGGCAGTTTCTGGGCGCTCGCGTTTGCGTTCGCGATTTGGCTAAATTGGAACCACTGGGTTGACCTCTCGCACCACTGGACGCAGCGAGACTTGTTCTGGCGTTACTACGCCCAACGAAAGCCAGATGAGCCGATCGCCGCGTTCATGATGAACTGGCGCGGCGAGACGTTCTACTCGAAGAACACGGTGAAGCAGATCAAGGACAACGCGCGGATGAGCCAGTACGCGGCGCTGCCGGGCCGCAAGTGGGCATTGGTCGAGCACGACCGGGTAGGGGTTCTGCGCAACGCGGTGGGGGCGGACAAGACGATCACCTTGATCGACAAGGATCTCAACAACAAGTTCGTCTTGGTGAGCATCGACTGACGGGGCATCGATTTCCGAACGCGACCCGCGGATAGCCGGGTGGGTCTGATTTGCCCGGGGTCACACGCCCCACAGTGGAGCCACCTCGGCGCCACTTAGGCACATCCTCCGCCCGGCCGGGGGCGCCGCCACAGACGCTATACTGCTGGCTCGGCCCAAATCCGGTTTCGACCAAGGAATCTGTCGATGAGCCTCTTTCAAGCGATCAAGGACGAATCCAGGCGCAATTTTATCGCCCGAGCGGACGAGGCGAAGAACGACATCATCTACAAGTACTCCGAGCACAACGTCCGGATGATGACCCAGCTGACCGTCGCCGCGGACGAAGTGGTGCTCTTCGTACGGGATGGAACGGTCGCCGGAAGGTTGGGTCCGGGCCGGCATACCTTGGACAGCAGCAACATTCCATTTCTCTCCCGCCTGTTGGAACGCTACACCGCTGGAAATCTCTTCGTTGCCGAGCTCTTCTTCGTCAGCACTCGAGAGTTCGCGGGCATCAAGTTTGGCGGGCCGATCGGCGACGTTCGGGATCCGGACACCGGACTGGGGATCGGCACCATGGTGTACGGCGATTTTTCGCTTCGCGTCTCTGACCCGGAGCGGCTGGTGATTGGGCTTGTGGGCATGCGCCGCGCCGGCAACGAGGAATTCATCGGGTGGTTCCGCGATCAGGTGCTCAAGGTGATCCGAGATCGGATTGCGGAACTGCTGGTGAAGAAGAAGTGGCCGCTGCTGGACCTCACCTCGGGCGCGTACACCGAGGAGATTGAGACCGACGTGGTCGCCGGGGTCAAAGCCCACGTCGATGGCTACGGAGTCCAGGTCGTCCGGATGGGAAATTTCACCATCAGCATTAAGGAAGAAGACGAGGCGACCCTGAAGCGGCTCACCAAGGATGTCGCCTACAGCCGATTGGCGGGCGGGTTTCAAAGCTACGCGCAAGGACAAGCGATGCTGGGCGCCGCCGAGGGAATGGCGAAGGGAGGCGATGGCGGCGGAGCCGCCCTGCAGGGCATGGGCCTGGGCGTCGGTTTTGGGATCGCGAACGCGCTGGCCAGCCAGCGCGGAAACGGCGCTGGCGGGTTGCCGACCGCGGTTGCCGGAACCCCCTGCCCGGGCTGTGGAAGCGTCGGAGTGGGAAAGTTCTGCTCAAATTGCGGGCAACCCTTGGTAGCCGCCGGGCGCCGCTGCGCAAACTGCGAATCGGAGTTGGTCGCCGGAGCCAAGTTTTGCCCGGGCTGCGGCAAACCGGCAATGGTCTGAGTTCCGCCTAGTTCGTCAGCCGCTCGAGCTCGAGACTTCGAAGCAGAGCCTTGGGGTCCACCGCTGCCTCGCCAATCTGCGCCGCCAACTCGTCCGCGAGGAAGACGTTGCCGTCCGCCCAGAGACTTTTCAAGAAATTGCCCGCCTCGAGTTGCTGAAACCAGGGCGAACCAAATTGCTTGGTCATGTGATTCCGCAATTGCTCGGCGAGGAAGGCGGCGCGAAGCTCGTCGGCGGAATAGAACCACTCCTCGCGGTCCACGAGGTAGCGAGCGGCGTCGTCGGCCGACAACGGTACCCCGTAGGCACGGGACATGGTATGGACGTAAAGGACCGGCGCATCCTGCGGATCGGCTTGATGCCATTGCAGCTCGTAGAGCAGATGTCCGGCTCGGCGGCGCAGCTCGAACAGACGTCGGGCCCGCAGGCTGAATAGAGCTTGAGCCGCCTTCTCGCCGCGGCCTTGGGGTTGTCCCTGCAACCAGCGCGGATCTTCGAAGGTGCTCTCGAAAAGCCGTGCAAACGCTTCGTTGGTGGTGCGGTTTCCCAGCTGGGTGAGCTCAAACCGAGGATGCCGCAACAGGCCCGGGTAGATTGCCTCCGTCCTCCCCAACCTCTCGCTGACGAAGGCGTAGGGCAGCGCGTGTCCGAGCTCGTGGAGCAACAGCGCTTCATCCTTTAGCGATCCGGTCGGCTTGAGCGAGATCCGCACCTCCGAGGGTATCTCCAGAGCGAGGGTGAGGGGTCTGGGGCTCTTCTTGGGAGCGTCGCTGAGGTCGATCTGGATGTGGTTCATCGCTTCCGCGTGAAGGCCCATCGGCAGCAGCAGCTTGTCCACCTGAAGCGGAAGCTCTTTGCTCGCCAGAGGCACGTCGGTGCGAACGCGAAAGATCCGGAGCAGATCCGCGCGGGCGAGCTTTTCCGGTGGCGCGTGTAACTCCCGCGTCCCCAGCACGGCGAGCACTCGACGGTAGGTCTCCTGGGTGCGTTCAAGAAATTGATCCGCCAGCTTGCCCAAGGCGGTCAGGTCTGTTTGGCGAATCGCCGAACCAAACGCCTGGTACGAGGGGTAGCCCAGCTCCTGAAGCAGCCGGTCCGCCTTTTCCTCCTTGCGGCGAATCGATTGCGCCAGGCGCTGCTCGGCGCGCGTTGCTGCCTGGTACAGCGCATGTCGGGTCTCCGCGCTGTTCTCATTCGCCAACAACTGGTCCAGATCTCGATACCGGTAGTCGCGTCCCCTCGCGGTAAAGCTGAGAGAGGCTTCGAGGTTGGCGATCGCCTGGTTTTGCTCCGCCAACGCCTGCGAGAGGTACTCTCCCACGAAGTGGAGCTGCAGGTAGGTGGTGGCCCGAATCTGCTCGATCGCTTCTCGGCTCGGGCAAAACAGACGGACCCCATCGTTGGCCAGGGTGCATTGCAGCCGGGCCAGGAGTAGTGTCCGCAGCTTTTCAATCCGACGGATCGACTCCACCGAAAACAGGGCACGGGTGTCGCGGTAGGTGTCCTCCAACTCCGGGGCCTTCCCGGTCATCCAGCTCTGCCAGATCAACTCTTGTTGCCGGCGGAGAAGCTGCGCAGCCTTGTCGGCCATGGCTTCCACCTCGGAAGCCAGGGCCGCCTCGGGCGGTACTTGCTGGGACGTTGGAGCCGGTCCGGGAGCAGCGGTCTTTACGCAGGCCGAGGCGACCAGCGCCGACATGAGCAACGGTTTCAGTCTTGGGATCATGCAGGCACACACTGTAACGTTCCCGGCCAGCATGCCCAACCTTCGACAGTGGGATTCCGCAAGGGCCCGGCGGGTGCTCTGCGCGTCCTTGCGAGCCAGGCTCGGTGAATTGGGATACGAGGAGGTCGAGACGCCGGTGCTGGTGCCCCAACCGGGCATGGAGCCACACCTCAATGCCTTCGAAGTCGATTTCGCCAGCGAAATGGATTCGCGCCCGCCGAGCACGCTCTACCTCCATACCAGTCCGGAATACGCGATGAAGCGGCTTCTGGCCGACGGAGCTGGAGCCATCTTCCAAATCTGCAAGGTGTTCCGCAACGGTGAGCTGTCGGACGCGCACAATCCAGAGTTCTCGATGCTCGAGTTCTACCGCAGCGGAGCTGACTACCACCGGATCATGGAGGATTTGGAACAGTTGCTCGCCCGCGCCGAAACCGCGCTCAACGGCGCCGCCCAATGCTTTAGGCAAGTTCCCTATCAGCGACTTGCCTTTCGAGACGCGCTCCACGACGTCGCTGGCATCGACCTGGGGCGTTGTCTGGATGTTCCCGCGCTTCGCGAGCAGGCTCGACGGCTGGCCACATCCATCAGCCCGGGGAGCGGCTTCGAGGATGTGGTCCTCCAGCTGTTCGTGCAGAAGGTTGAGCAGAAACTCGGGTGGAACAGGCCTACTTTTCTCATCGAGTACCCGGCGCCGATGGCATCCTTGGCGAGGTTGAAGCCGGAGGATCCATCGGTGGCTGAGAGGTTCGAGCTCTACGTTCGTGGAAGAGAGCTGGCCAACGGTTTTTCGGAGTTGACCGACGCTGATGAGCAGCGTCGAAGGCTTCTCCAAGAGCAATCCCAACGTCGGCTCGCGGGCCGCCCCGCCTATTCACTCGACGAAAGATTCTTGGACGCCGTCTCGCGATTGCCGCCGTGCGCTGGGGTGGCCGTGGGCCTGGACCGGGTCTTGATGACGTTGCTCCAAGTGGATCGAATTCAGGACGTTTTGCTTTTTCCCGCCCACTTGTTCTGATGAACCTGCTGCGCACCCTGCTGACGTTCGCGTCGGTCCTGTTTCTGACAGCGCTGCTGGCTCCGGTGGTTTCGATACTCTCCATCGGCAATCCACGACGAGGGGATCCGATCATCCGGTTCTGGGCGCGAGCCATTCTCCGCGCCGCCGCGGTCAAGGTGGAGGCGCAGGGCCTGGAGAACCTGCCCCAGGGTACCTGCGTCCTGGTCTCCAATCATCAGTCGAACTTCGACGTCCTCGTGATTTTGGACCAGATCCAAAAGCACGTGCGCTTCGTCGCCAAGACCGAGCTCTATCGGATCCCGCTGTTTGCGATGGCGCTGCGCGCCACTGGGAACATCCAAGTGGATCGCAGTGGAGGCCAGGGCGATCGTGAGAAAATTCAGCAAGCGATCTCCGCCGTCCAGGGGCGCGTCAGCATCTTGTTCTTCGCGGAGGGAACGCGCAGCCCGGGCGGTGATCTCAAACCGTTCAAGAAGGGCGCGGCAGTGCTGGCGCTGCAGGCGCAAGTCCCGCTGGTTCCGATTGCGGTGGCGGGTGCCCGGGAGATTCTTCCCAAGAAGAGCCTCTGGATCCGTGGCGGCCGAAGGGCGTTGCTCAGGATTGGGACGCCGCTGTCCACCACCGGGTTCGGCATCGAAGACCGAGATCGCCTCACCCAGGCGGCAGAGCAACAGGTGCACGCAATGTTGAATGCCGCGAATGCGTCGCTCGCCAGCGCCGCGAAGGTCGAGGGCAACTAGGGCATGCTCGGTGCCACCAGGTTGCCGTCCTCAAGGGCTAGGCTTGGACAATAGGATCCCTCGAGCTCCCGCTTCCAAGCGTGGCCATCGCCTCGCCACTCGGCGATTTCCGCGGGCTGATAGCGATAAACGACGGACCGGACGTACTTCGGAGGCGCGGCGGGGAAGGGGTTGCCCTTCAGAAGCGAGAGCACCGCGGGCGAGCCCTCCAGAAGTCTTTTCTGGAACCGCAGGAACCACGGGTTGTGCCGGCAGCTCCCGAGCGCCGCGAACCACATTTGCCAGTCGAGCCGAGGTTGATGGGGCGCCACCCATTTGGGAATCTCATCCACCGGGCCAGGCTTCCACTTGAATTCGTAAGTTCGCCAGTCTTGCCCGTCGCGGCTGCCCTCGACCAGGATCTCTGGCCGGGCGGTGGTCATCACCGCGAACAAACCGTAGCTGTTGATGCTGCGAAAAGGCTCAAGCGCTGCGAGAAGGTCTTCGATCGGTCCCGGTAACCGCCTTCGCCAAAACCGCATTTCGCCAAAGCTGAGCAGAACCAGCAGCGCGGCGATTCCAATTCGAGTCCCCCGGATCCACGCAACTGGTTTGGTCGGTGGGAGCGCCGATTGAACAACGCGGCGGCCGAGCGGCTTGGGCAACAGGCGGCTCCATTGTTCGTCGTCCAGCAAGACGAAGCACAGCGCGATCGCCAAAAGGTTGAAAAACCCGTAGTTGCCGGTCAGCAGGATGCTCAGCTGAAAGCCGATCAGGATCGCCGCTGCCCAGAGGCGCGTCCGAGCATTGACGAAGATCATCCAGGGCACCAGCAGCTCGACGACGAACATCAGCGCCGCTGAGAAGGTCTGAGCCGCGTTCGGCAAGTGCGCCGCGAAGAAGCTGATTGGGTTGGGAAGGGGTTGTGTCCAGTAGTGAAATCGCAGCGCGGTAAGTCTTCTCCAGGTTTCGTCCCCGCTCAGCAGCTTCACCAGGCCAGACAACACCATGAGGCGGAACAGGAGCCAGCGGACGAGCCAGATCCCACCCGGCCAAACCGGGGAAGCCCAGGCCCTCGAAGGAGCCAATCTCGATGGAGCGACGAACAAGCCCATCACCGCCGCTTCCAGCAGCAGGATGTCCCATTGGTAGCTGAGGAAAACTCCGCCCACAGACTCAAACGACAAATAGAGGAACCAAAGAGCCAGCAGAGTCCAACGTGGACCAAATCCAACCATCAGCAGCGCCGAAAGCAGCATCCCGGCCACGCAGGTTCCCTCGAGAAAAACATCGCCGGCCTCGACCCAGAACAGGGTTGGGACCTGGATCCAAGCGCCGCTGCCCAATCGCGCTCTGGCCCAGGAAAGAAACTCCCCTGCCGGCAGGATGCCGTCTGTCCCGATCAGGCCGCGCAGCTGCACCAGCAATGAACCGAAGGCGATGAGGAAAATGAGGCCGAGTGCGCTGAGAAAGAGCCGACGCGCTATTTGAAGACGCGGCTGTGACATCTTCTGGTATGGCTGTTTACGCCAGGAGGACTGGAATGTTGAGGTTCGCCGCCAATCTGACGATGCTTTTTAATGAAGTGGATTTCCTCGATCGCTTCGAGGCGGCCAAGCGCGCCGGTTTCCAGGGTGTTGAGTACCTCTTCCCCTATCCGTATCCGAAGGAGCAATTGGCCGAGCGGCTTTTGGCCAGCGGGCTGAAACAGGTTCTACACAACTTGCCGGCCGGGAACTGGGCTGCTGGCGAGCGGGGCATTGCGTCTCTACCGGGCCGCGAATCGGAGTTTCGCGACGGTGTTGGCGTCGCCATCGACTACGCGAAGGCGCTCGGCTGTACCCAGCTCAACTGCCTGGCGGGAATCCCGCCGCCTGGCCTGGATCTTCATCGAGCGCGAGAGACGCTGGTTGAGAACCTGGCCTACGCGGCGCGCAAGCTGCGGGGGGAAAACATCCGCTTGCTGATGGAGCCCCTCAATACGCGCGACGTACCTGGTTTTTTCGTCAGCCATACCGACCAGGCTCTCGAGATTTTCGACAGCGTCGGCGGGGACAATCTCTATCTGCAGTACGACGCGTACCACATGCAGGTGATGGAGGGCGACCTCACTTCGACGTTGGAGCGCAACTTGAAGCGCATTTCCCACATCCAGATCGCCGACAATCCCGGTCGGCATGAGCCCGGCACGGGGGAAATCAACTACCCATTCGTTTTCAGCCGCCTCGACGAGCTCCGCTTCCCGGGCTGGATTGGATGCGAATACAAGCCGCGGGCCGGGACGGTGGCTGGGTTGAAATGGGCGGCGCCTTACCTCACTCCAGAACGCGCAAAATCAAGCACTTGAGGTACTCGGTCTCGGGAAGATTGAGAAGAACGGGATGGTCCCGAGCCGCCCCCCGCTTCTCGATGATTTGCACCCGGCGAGCACAGTCGGTGGCAGCGGATCTCAGCAGCTCCTCGAAGGCTTTCGCCGGGACATGGTGCGAGCAACTTGCGGTGATCAAGTAGCCTCCTGGCCTCAACAACTGAAGGGCTCGCAGGTTGATCTCCTTGTAGCCGCGGACCGCTGAATCCAAGGCAGACTTCCGCTTCGCGAACGAAGGTGGATCCAGGACGATGGCGTCGTATTGTTTGCCTGCGTCTGCGGCGTCGCGGAGGAAGTCGAACGCGTTGGCGGCAATGGCCTCAACATTGGTGAGTCGATTCGCTGCCGCGTTTTCTTTGAGCCGTTCGACCGCTGCCTCCGAGACTTCCACTGCGGTCACCTTCGCCGCCTTGGACGCCAGTTGAAGGGCAAATCCTCCATGGTACGAGAAACAGTCCAGGGCCTCGCCGGAGGCGTAGTTGGCGCTGGCGATGTGGTTTTCGCGCTGATCCAAGAAAGCGCCGGTCTTCTGCCCTTCCCGCAGATCTGCGCTCAGCAACACTGCCCCCTCGCGAAATGAAAAATGCGCCGGCACCTCGCCGCGCATCACCTCGCGCCGGGGCTCCAGGCCCTCCAGGGTTCTGACCGGGGTGTCGGAGCGGTTGATGAGCCCCGACGCGCCGAATTGCTGCATCAGCAAATCGGCCAATGACTCCTTGCGGGAATCGGTGCCCTTGACCAGAAATTGCGCGCTCAAGTACGGGCCGTAGCGGTCTACGACCAGGCCGGGCAGCAGATCGGCGTCGCTGTGGATCGCGCGGTAGACATCCTCGCCGGGAAAGAGACGCCGGCGAAGCTGGTCCGCCTGGCGGATGCGCCGCAGGAAAAAGGCGTCATCGACTTCCACGTCTTCAGAGGTCAACCAACGCAGCGAGATCTTCGAGTCCCGCGAGTAGAATGCTTTGCCGAGGAACCAGTGCCGCGGGTCCACGACTGCGACCACCTCTCCTCCTCCGAGTTCGGTGGGGGCGACCACATCGGTTTGGTAGATCCACGGATGGCCGGATCGCCAGCGCTCCAGGCCGCGGCGGGTCAATTGCACTTCGGGCACCCCGGCTCGTGAAGCACGAACTTTGGGATGCTTCAAAAGTGCACCACGCGATCGACCGAAATCTGGCCATCCTCTTCCTTCACCGTGCAGGCGGCGACCTCCGGATCGTGCTCGAAAAAGAGCATCCATCCCTCCTCGACCGCCTGCGCCAAAATCATCCTCTTTTCCTCGATCACGGTGAGCGGGTAGAGGTCGTAGGCCATGGCCCACGCGGACCGCAGATGAGAGGACGTGGGGATGATGTCCCCGCAAAAGAACAGAGACTGCCCATCGCCCGTGACCCGAACCAGCTGCAGCCCCACGGTATGGCCCTCGGAGAGCACCAACTCCACCCCGGGATAGAGCTCGGTCTGCCCGTCGAGGAGGTGCAGTCGGCCGCTCTGTTCGAGCAATCCGAAATCCTGCGTCCGGAAGCTGCCGGCGTCTTTTTCGGACGGCGTGTGAGCCCACTTCCACTGCCGCCGCTGCACGTGGTGGGTGGCGTTGGGGAAAGAAAGAATTTGGCGGCCGGCTTCTTTGCGGGTGGTTCCGCCGGCATGGTCGAAGTGAAGGTGGGTGAGTACCACGTCGGTGATATCGCGGCGGTCAAACCCGGCTCGCGCCAATTCCTTGTCCAGCTGTCCCTCCGCATGCTCGATGGCGTAATAGCCTCGGCGCTTGTCGCTCCATTCGGAGCCGATCCCGGTATCCACGAGAACCCGATGCTCGTCGTCGGCGATCAGCAGGCAGCGAAGAGCCAGCGGAATGCGGTTTTGCTCGTCGGCGCGATTTTTTTGGGACCAAAGAGCCTTGGGAATAACCCCAAACATCGCTCCTCCGTCGAGGGCGAAGGTGCCATCCCGAACCTCGTGCAGCTCAAATCTGCCGAGCGACAGCGCCATCGAATTTCTCCTTCGCCGGGCGGCGTCGCCGCCGCTCAGGAAGCACTTGGCACGATTTGAAATTAGTTGTCACGCGAGCGGCTGGTCAAGCCTCAAGGCCGGAATCGAAGCGCCAGCAACGGTGAATGTCCTTCCGCCGAAAGTCCTCCGGAATCGTCTCGGTGGTGAGCTCCTCGGACGCGATGCCAGCCGCCGGTCGAAAAGCGAGTTGGAAGGCTCGGAAGCTGGTGCAGAAGTAGAGCGAGCCTCCAGGTGCCAGCAGGGCGATCGTTTGCTCCAGAAGCTTGGGATGATCGCGTTGAACGTTGAAGCTGCCGCGCATTCTTTTGGAGCTTGAATAGGACGGCGGATCGACGACGATCAGATCGTAGCGTTCGTCTGCCCGCGCCTGGGCGATCCATCGAAGAGCGTCCGCCTGAATCAGTTGGTGTCCGCGGCCCAGGTTGTTCAAGGCCAGGTTTCGCTCTGCCCAGTCGAGATATCCCCGTGAGAGATCCACGCTGGTTGTCCTCGCCGCGCCGCCGGCCGCGGCGTAGACGGTGAAGGACCCCGTGTAGCAAAAGAGGTTGAGAAACCTCTTGCCTTTCGCCTGCTCGCGAATTCGGGCCCGGGTGAGGCGATGGTCCAAGAACAGTCCGCTGTCCAAGTAGTCGGAAAGGTTCACCCAAAACTTCAGACCCCCTTCTCGGACGGCAATCTCCTTGCGGTTGCTGCCGATCCGGCCGTACTGCTGGTCGCCCCATTTCATGGGAACGTGAGCCTTGAAAAAGATCCGTTCCGAGGGGACGCCCAACGCCGCACTGGCGGCGCCGACCAGCAGTGGTTTCGACTCGGGAACGCCGCGGTCTCGAATTCGCCGCCGCGGGTAGTAGAGCAGGTGGACGAAGCCCTCGTACCAGTCGATCGAGCAGGGAAACTCCGGCATGTCGGAATCGTAGACCCGAAACGCGCCCAAGCCTTGTCGGCTGGCCCAACGTCGGAGGTGGCGAAAGTTCTTTCGTAGCCGGTTGGCAAGGCTCTCAGCTTCGAGCATCGTGGCTATCCTTGTGCCATGGCCAAGCCGCCGGAACCACCGCCCGAACGCCCACCGGTCCCGGCCAATGCAACGCTCCCCGAATTGCGTCAAGAGAGAGCGCTTTTCGTCGAAGACCTGCGCAAGGTTCGCGCGGCTGCTTCAGGAGCAGAGCTGCTAAACGTCGACTTCGTTGGGCAGCTCGTTGCGATCCTCGCCAGCAACCGGAGGAAAATGGGCCGCGAGCTGCTTTCCCGCCTCGGCGATCCCGTGGATCAGTCCCTCGGTGAATCGGGCGGCGCGAAACTCCTTCGACATCGCTTGGGAAATGCTTTCCCAGAACACCTGGCCCACCTTCTGGTGAATCCCCGCGTCCCCGAGGACCGCGAATTTCCGCCTCGCCGGAACGACGAAGATCAGCACCCCATTTCGGTGCTCGGTTTGCCGCATTCCGAGTCGGGCGAAGGTCTTTTCCGCGGCGGAATGGACGTTTCCCCAAAAAAAGCCTGCCACCGAGACCCGAATCTCGCCCGTGGTTTGGTGCTCGGCGATGCGGATCGCCTCCTCGACTCGTTTAACGTCGATCAGCGTGAGCAGCTTTCGTCGCCTCATGGCCTCACCACGAACCAGTAGCTCCCCCGCCGCCGGAGCTCCCTCCGCCGCCGGAGAACCCCCCGCCGCCACCACCTCCGCCCCCGTTGCCGCCTCCGCCACCTCCGCCCCGCCCGCCGCTGAAAATATTGAACAGCAGCATCGCCGCGAATGCGGGGTGGGTAATCAGAAGTCCCAATACCACCAGGGCGACCAGTCCGAGAAGCACCGCCTGCAGAGGGCTCAAAGGAAGCGGTCGGCGGTCGCGCACCGTGCGGTCCGAAGCTCCAGGCCCGCCGATCAGCTGGGTCAAGGCGCTCACCCCGGCTTCGACCGCGCCATCGCGATCGCCGGCTTGGATCCGGGGCGCGATCACTTCTCGAATGATGCGCGAGGCTTGGGCGTCGGTGACGATCGGTTCCAAGCCGTAGCCAACCTCGATGCGGATCTTTCGATCTTCCGAAAAGATGAAGAGGATCAGCCCGTCGTCGATGCCTTTTCGCCCCACTCGCCAAGCCTTGAACGCGCGGACGGTCCAGTCTTCCGTCGGCGCGGGTTGTGTGGTTTTTCCGATCCACACCAAAAGCTGGTGTCCGGTGGCCTGCTCGTAATCGGCCAACGAGGCGTCAAGGCGCTCCCGAGCTGGCTCCGAGAGGAAGCCAACCTGGTCCGTCACCCAGCGGGTTGGAGGGGGCGGAATCAGCGGCTCGCTGGCCGCAGCAGCGCCGAGCGCAGCCAAGAGCGGCAGCAGGGCTGCTTTCATCAGCCTAGAACTTCACGCGTGGAGCTTGCTCGGCGCCGGCCTGGGCTTTGAAGTACGGCTTTTCGTTGAAACGCCCGCCGAAAAATCCAACCACCAACACGGTCGGAAAGCTGTTTCGTTTCGTGTTGAAGGCTTGAGCAGCCTGGTTGTAGCGCATTCGCTCCACCGCGATCCGGTTTTCGGTCCCCTCGAGTTGCGCTTGCAGGTCGCGGAAGTTCTGAGTGGCCTTCAACTCCGGGTACTTCTCGACGACCACCAGCAGCCGACTCAGCGCTGAGGACAAGGCATCCTGCGAGCTCTGGAATTTCTCAAAGGCCGCGGGGTCGTTGATCACCTTGTCCATCGCGCCCGGGGCGATTTGGCCGACTCGCGACCTGGCCTCGGTGACCGCGGTGAAGGTGTCTTTCTCGAACGCCGCCGCACCCTTGACGGTTTCCACCAGATTCGGAACCAAATCCATCCGTCGCTGGTAGACGTTCTCCACCTGGCCCCACTGCGATTGCACCGCTTGGTCGAGCGACACCAACGAGTTGTAGCTGCCCGCGATGGACAGGCCGAAGATCACCAGGACCGCCAACACCCCCAGGCCGAGCCACTTACCCATTCAAACCTCCATGGTTAGAACCGCTGGCGATGTCTTGTCCTTCCGAGCCGATCTTCGCAAGGATTCTGTTAGGGTGGCTCTCATGCGCTTCGATACTTTGGCGATTCACGCGGGGCAAGAACCGGATCCTACGACCGGCGCAATCATAAAGCCGGTCTATTACACCTCGACCTACGCGCAAACGGGTCCTGGCGAACACAAAGGGTACGAATACAGCCGGACCAAGAATCCAACCCGCAAGGCACTCGAGGACTGTCTCGCGGCTTTGGAGGGTGCGAAATACGGAGCGGCGTTCGCGTCCGGAAGCGCTGCCGCGGATGTGATCATGCATCTGCTGAATTCAGGCGACCACGTGGTGTGCTCGGACGACGTGTACGGCGGAACCTTTCGCCTGTTCGACAAGGTTTTCAGACGGCAGGGACTCTCCTTTTCCTTCGTGGATCTCTCGAATCCCGATAATTTTGCGACCGCTCTGACGCCGAACACTCGGGCGGTTTGGCTGGAGAGCCCGACCAATCCGATGATGAAGCTGATCGACCTCAAACGGATCGCCGAATCCGCCCAGCAGCGGCGGATCCTCTCGGTTTGCGACAATACCTTCATGACGCCTTACTTCCAGCGACCTCTCGACCTGGGCGTCGACGTGGTGGTGCATTCGACCACCAAGTACCTCAATGGCCACAGCGATTGCGTCGGAGGCTTCGCCTGCACCTCGAACCAGGAGCTGGCCGAGCGGATTTACTTCCACCAAAACGCGGTGGGCGGCGTACCGTCGCCGATGGACTCCTTTCTGGTTCTGCGCGGGGTAAAGACCTTGCATCTTCGGATGCGACGCCACGCCGAGAATGCGGCCAGTCTCGCCGAGCTCCTCTCCACCCACCCCAAAGTGGCGCGGGTCGCTTATCCTGGACTCCCCAGTCACCCGCAGCACGCTTTGGCCAAACGACAGATGACCGGCTTCGGGGGGATGATGACGTTTGAGATTCGCGGAGGCCTGGAAGCGGCTCGTCGATTCCTCAAGGCGGTACGAATCTTTGCCTGTGCCGAATCCTTGGGTGGGGTGGAGTCGCTCATCGAGCATCCGGCGATCATGACGCACGCATCGGTACCCAGGGAGGCCCGGCAAAAGCTAGGGATCAGCGATGGTCTGATCCGACTTTCGGTGGGCGTCGAGGACCTCCAGGACTTGCGAGACGATCTTCTGCAGGCCTTCGCCGCTGTCTAGCCGCATTCGACGAATCGCTTCAGGCCATCCGCGAGGCGAGGAACTCGATGAGGTCGATCTTGGTGACGATCGCCACCACCCGTTCGCCTTCCTTGACGACCGCCACGTTGTCTTGGGCGAAGACCTCGCGCAGCTGGACGAGAGAAGTTTCCAAGGTCACAACGCCTTGAAGCGGCGCGACGATCGGATCGATCGAGTCCGAAAGCTTATGGGTGCCGGCGATCAGCGCGTTGAGCAAATCATACTCGTGAATCATCCCGATGGCGGCGCCGGTTGGAGAAGCTACCGGCATCTGGCTGATTCCGTATTTGCGCATGGTTTCGATGACCTGCTCGATCGGCTCGCCTCGCTGTGCGCCGATCACCTCGACGCGGCGGCCGCGCAGCAGATCGCGAACGGTTCCTACCCCTCGTTCTTCGAGGAAGCCGTTGTCCCGCATCCATTCGTCCGAGTAGAACTTGCTGATGTAGCTGGCTCCTGAATCCGGAAGAATGGTCACGATCGTTTTGCCTCTGCCGACCTCCTTCGCCAGTTGAAGGGCGACATGCACCGCGGCTCCCGAGGAGCCGCCAGCGAAAACTCCCTCCTCTCGGGCGAGCCTGCGCGTGGCGATGAAAGATTGCTTGTCATCGACTTGTCTCACGTCGTCCAGCACCGAGAAATCCATCGCTTTGCAGAGCATGTCTTCGCCGATGCCCTCGACCTTGTAGACGTGCGGTTCGGGTAGCTTTCCCGTTTGAAAGTAGCCCTGGTACACCGAGCCGATGGGGTCCACCCCGATGTTTCTCAGCGTCGGCTTCTTCTGTTTGAGGAACTTTCCGGCGCCGCTCATGGTGCCGCCGGTTCCCAGGCCGGCCACGAAATAGTCGATCTCTCCCTCGGTCTGTTCCCAGATTTCCGGGCCGGTGGTGAGGTAGTGCGCCTCGATGTTGTCCGGGTTGTGGTACTGGTTTAGATAGAAGCTATTCGGCGTTTCGCGGGCGATGCGCTTCGCGGTCTCGTAGTAGCTCTTTGGGCTGTCCGCCGGCACGTTGGTAGGGGTGACGATCACCTGCGCTCCCATCGCCTTGAGGCGGTTGATCTTCTCCATCGACATCTTGTCCGGCATGGTGAAGATGCAGCGGTACCCCTTCACTGCGGCGACCAGTGCCACGCCCATTCCGGTGTTGCCGGAGGTGTTCTCTACGATTGTGCCTCCCGGTTTGAGCAGCCCCTCCCGCTCGGCTCTCTCCAGGATGTGAAGCGCCATGCGGTCTTTGATCGACCCACCCGGATTCATGAATTCGCACTTGACCAGGACGGTGGCATCGCCGGGTTCGACGATCCGGCTGAGCTTCACCAGCGGGGTCCGCCCTATCGCAGAGAGGATGTTGGTATGGAAGTCCATTGGGTTCGTATACCGCAAACACCAGCTGTTTTTTGACCTAACCTCGCGTGTCCGTGGATACTCTTCAAGACCCGAGGGACCGTTCGTCGCATGGACATTGAGGCCATCCTCCGCGAGCAGGTGGCAAAAGCGATCGGAAGCAAGGCTGCGGCAGGCAAGCTGGAAAGGCTCGCCGGACACGCCAGCAACCGCAGCTATTACCGGATCGGTGACTATCCTGAGAGCTGGGTCTTGATGGTCATGCCCCAGCACCTAAGCAGGCAAAGCGAGGAAGCCTCTCGCGAAGAGATGGTGGCCGAGCTGCCGTTTCTCAATGTCCAGCGATACCTGAGTCAGCTGGCAGTTCGAGTGCCCCGGATCTTTCACTACGACGAAGCGGCGGGCGTGTTGGTGATGGAGGATTTGGGAGATCTGACTTTCGAGAAGGCGCTGCAGATCGACCGGGGTGGCGATCTCTATGAGCAGGCGATTGATCTGCTCGCCTACCTCAGGGCAAGCAGCGAACGAAACCCCGATCCCAATTGCGTGGCGTTCAGCCGCAACTTCGATCAGGAGCTCTACCATTGGGAGCTTCACCACTTCCGCGAATTTGGCATGGAGGCTTGGAGCGGCAAAAAGCCCTCCCCAGCCGAGCGCGCCGAGCTCGACAAAATCTTTCGTCGCTTGTCCGACCTTCTTTCGCTGGAGCCCAGGGGCTTCACCCATCGTGACTACCAGAGCCGAAACATCATGGTCAAAGACGGAGAGTTGGTGCTGATCGACTTTCAGGATGCCCTGATGGGACCCCGACAGTACGATCTCGTCTCGCTGCTTCGAGACAGTTACGTCGAGTTGGAGTGGACTTTCGTAGAGCGAATGCTGGACCGCTACCTCGCTGCCTTCGAGCACGAGAGCGGCCAAAGGATACCGGCGGAGCCATTCAAAGCATTCTTCGACTTGCTCACCATCCAGCGAAAGCTGAAGGACGCCGCGCGCTTCGAGTACATTCACCGGGTAAAGGGCAACCCCAGTTTTCTGCCCTCGATTCCGGCGTCGCTGCGCTACGCGGCTTGGGCGCTCCACCGCCGAGCCGACTTCGCCGACCTGCAGGACATCGCCGCTCGTTACGTTCCGGCCCTGGCCCGATGAGAGCGGTGGTCCTCTGCGCGGGGCTGGGAACGCGATTGCGCCCGCTCACCGATTCCTGGCCAAAGCCGGCGATTCCAGTCCTCGGGCAGCCGCTGCTTCGCTACAGCCTGGCGATGCTGCGGTCGATCGGCGTGCAATGGGCGGGGATCAATACCCATCACCTGCCGAAAGTGATGCAGGCGGTGGCATCCTTCGAATGCCGCCGGGCGGGGATTCAGGTTGAGCTTTCGCACGAACCGATCATCCAGGGAACGGGGGGCGGAATCCGAGGTTTTCGCCATTGGCTTTCGGACGCGCCATTTCTGGTGCTCAACGGCGACGTTCTTTTCTCGTTGCCGCTCGCTGCCTTGCTACAGGCCCATCGCGAGTCTGGCGCGCTGGCGACCATGGCCCTGATGAGCATGCCCACCGGGGAAGGCTACGCCGCGGTTGAGACCGACGCGGCGGGGCGGATCTGGCGGATCGCGGGAAGGGGAACCTCCCCCACCGGCTCCCTTCAATCCTGGCACTTCACCGGGATTCACGTTCTCTCGCCGAACATTTTCGACTTCATGTCCAAGACTGGCGCGGAGGACATCAACCGCGACGTGTACCTGCGGGTCATCGAAAAAGGCGGGCTACTTCGTGGCCACCAAGTGAATGGATACTGGTCCGACCTGGGAACCGCCGCGCGCTACCTTCGGACCCAAAACGATCTCCTGAGGGGTCGAGTTTCCCTACCCGAGGATGGGGATGCCTCCCCCTTTCACCAAGCCCGCGAAGAGCTGATTGGGTGTTGGCTCCGCGGCAGCGCGAGCATCGAAGGGGCAAAGGTCACCGGTCCAACCTTTTTCGACGACGGTGCCCGCCTGCTCTCGCCCGCGAAAGCTGGACCGAACGTCTACCTCGGGCCTTCGGCCGCCGCTGGACCCAACAGCAAGCTCGAGCACGCCACGGTGCTCGAGCAAACGGTGCTGCGGCCCGGTGAGAACCTGACGCACGCCATCGCCTGGGGCGACGAGCGGCTGCTCAGTTCAAAGAATACCGCGCCAGCACGCAGGTGATGTTGTCGTTGCCTCCGGCCTGGTTGGCCAGCTCCACCAACTCTTCGCACGCGACCTCCAGGTCGCTCGCCCTGAGCATAGAGTCCTGGATCTGGGCTGCCGCGACCATTCCTGACAACCCATCGGAGCAAAGAAGAAACAGGTCCTGATCCTTTGGTTGGTAGGCGGCGATGTCGACCTGGACCGTATCCTTCATTCCCAGCGCGCGGACGATCACGTTCTTGTGGGGGAAGGCTTCAGCCTCGTCGGCCGTGAGCTTCTTCGCCTTGAGGTAGTCGTTCAGCAGCGAGTGGTCTTCGGTCAGCTGCAGCATCTTGCCGTCCCTCAGACAGTAGATGCGGCTGTCCCCGACGTGGCCAATGTACGCCGCGCCCGGTGCGAAGTGGAGCGCGGCGATCGTGGTCCCCATCCCATTGAATCTCTGCTCCGAATTCGCGTGCTCAAAGATGCGGACGTTGGCCAGCTTGATGGCGGTGTTGAGCCGATTCTCTTCGTAGTCTCTACCCCTCTCCATTTTGAACGGCCAGGTGACGTCCTGGTCCTCGGAGGTGAGCTTGTAGAAGCCCGCCAAAGCCTCGACCGCGATCTGCGCCGCGACTTCACCGCAGGAATGACCCCCCATTCCGTCGGCGACACAAAACAGCCCTTCTCGCGGTAGCAGCAGTAGGTTGTCCTCGTTGTGAGAACGTTTCAGCCCAACGTGGCTTCGCCCAGCGGTTTCGATGTGCATCCGGAGCATCCGTAGCGAGCGGTCGCTGCCAAACGGTATCAGAGAGCAGCTGGGCCCGCCTAGGGCTTGAAGGTGATGCGGTGCCCCTCTTCGGTGCCGCTCTTTTGAAGCGTTCCGGCAGGCAACTCCAGCACCGACGAAGCCTTGGGTTGAACCGACGTTGCCCGCCAGGGGGGCAGGGCGTGAAACATCTTGACCACCGCACCGTGCTCATCCAGGAAGGCGACATCGATCGGGATCTGCATAAAGAAGGTATGGATCGCCCGGCAGGGTACCAGGTGCAGGCCCTCTCCGGCTTCGAGGCTGCGGCGGCCGATCAGGCCGACGAGCCGCCCGAAGAAATCGCTGGCTTCCCACACCCGGTCGGCCAGCACCGTTCCGGTGCTTGCATTGCTGGCGCGCACGCCGATCCCTTTAACCCATGTTGCTGAAAGCGCTCGCATCTCCGCTCAACATCGTGCTCGTCTCCCCGCAAATTCCTCCCAACACTGGCAATGTCGCGCGCTTGTGCGCGGTGACCGGCAGCAAGCTGATTCTGATCGAGCCGTTGGGGTTTTCCATCGCCGATCGCGAGCTGAAGCGCGCCGGGCTGGACTATTGGGACAAGGTGTTCGTTTCACTCCACCAGAACTACGAAGACTACCTGCGCGCCTATCCGACCGCGATCCGGGTGCTGTTCAGCGCCCGCGCCGAGAAGTCCCTCTACCAAGTCTCCTTTTCACCAGGGGCGCACCTGGTCTTCGGATCCGAGACCCGCGGATTGGGTCGCGCCTTGCTGACCGGCGGTTCTGGAGAAGTGGCGGGAATTCCGATGTTGCCCGGACGGCGCAGCCTGAATCTCTCCACCGCGGTGGGGATCGCCACCTACGAGGCTCTGAGGCAAATCGGGACCTGATAGACTGCAGCGATGGATGATCTGCGGATCGCGGAAGCGGTCACTCGCATTTGCCGGGACCATTCGACGGGGATCATCAAGGTCAAGGCTGCCGATCGCGAATCCAAGCTCCTGATGGATCGAGGCGACCTGGTAGGTGCTGATTTGCGGTTCGGCTACCAGAGCCTGGCGCAATCCCTATTGATGGCGGGGCGAATTGGCCTCAAGGACCTGGATGCGATCTGGGCGCGCGGGGAAGCGAATCATCTGGATCGCGAGACGTTGGAGCGACTTGGTCTGGACATCCGACGCTCCTGGGAAATTCAACTGTTCGCGATTTTGCGGGCGGTTTGTCGGAGCGGCAACGAGGTTGAGTTCGTGGCTGGCCCGGTGCAGCCGCGCTTCGACCGCGTCCCTTCCGAGCGCTTGATTTCCGCGCTCCGCGGCCCGACCTCGTCACCGGATTTGCTCCTCCAACCGCCTACGGCAGGCGCCAATGTGGCACCCGCGCCTCTTCCAGGCCCGCCGATGGCAGCGGCCGGGCAGCGGTTGCCGCCCGCCTCGCCGGAGCTTGCTGCGGCGCTCGCGCACAATGACAACGGCGCCGAAAATAGCGAGACTCAGGGTGCAGCCGTCCGACCTCCCGAGTTGGAGGACGACCCAGAATTCGACGAGGCCGCCTTGGCAGACACATCCGATCCCGCGGACCAGGCTCGGCGGAGACGACAACGCCTGCTGAAACGCGCGATGGAGAACATGGGAGCGCCGGGGACTTCGCGACCGCTGGGAAGCGAAGTGGTTACTCCAGCTCCGTCGTCGACCCCTTCCGAGCCGGTATCCAGAGCTGCGACTGCAGCGCAGAGCGCCGACGAAATCCAACTCGCCTCGGCCATCGAGAAGCGGTTTCAGGAGGTTCTGGCCAAAAAGGATTACTTCACACTACTGGGCGTACCTCTCACCGCGAGCGGCGAAGACGTCAAGAACGCGTTTCTTCAGCTCGCCAAGACTTTTCACCCGGATCGCTTACCCGCGTCACTGAACCATCTCTCCAACAAAATCACCGCGATCTTCGAGGCGCTTCGAGAAGCGTACGAAACCCTGCAGGTGGATGCGAAACGGAAAAACTATTTGGCGTCTCTGGAGGAGGCGAAAGCCAATTCCGACGGCGGGGCCGCGGAACAAGCGCAGCAGCAAGCCGTGGAAGCGCTGAGGAGCGGCGACGTTTTGATCAGGAAGAAAGAATTCGAGGCCGCCGAACAACAGTACCAGCGGGCCAATCAACTGGATCCAAAGCCGATTTACCGGGTCGCCGAGGCCTGGGCCATCTACCTGGACCCGGCTCGAAAGTCCGAGGCTGGGCGCGCCAAGCAGATGATGGTGGATGCGTTGCGTTTCGACCCCGAGTGCGACCGGGCGCACTATCAGTTGGGGGTGATTGCCCGGGTCGACGGTGCCGGCGAGCGGGCGGAAAAGCACTTTCGCGAAGCCCTTCGCATCAACCCGAAGCATGTGGAGGCAGGTCAGGAACTCCGAATCCTTGAAATGCGAAAGAAGGGATCCGGCAAGCGCGGGCTGTTTCGATAGCCGCGATTCGACTCAGCCGGACGTCGCAGCGTCCAGGTAGCGGGTGAGCTCCCAACGATCTTGATCGCTCATGGAGACAAATTCGATTCCCATTCCCGCCTGCTCATCCGCCTTCGGAAACCGGCGCACCCAAGCGACCCGGGCCTCGGCCCGCAGCCGGCGCGGTAAACCGGGTACCTGGAAACCCAGCGAAAGTTGCTCGCCCTCTTCGAGCAAGAGATCGCAAGCTAGAAAAGTTCCTCCGGCGGACAGATCCAGGCTTTCGAAGCGAAGCTCTCCCATTCCATCGCCCGACTTGCCCGCAAACTCCGCCCTGATCGCTTTTCTGAAGAAGCGCCGAGTGTCCCGATTCATGCCACGGAACCTGATCCAATTTCGAATCGACCTGTCAAGGGGGTGTTCTCGGTGGTGAACCTGGAGAACCCGAGCGTGGAGAGGCCGGAGCCTCGTGCGGGCTTTTCGGGAAGCCTCTCGGACATGGGCGTCGTCGACCTCGTCCAGACCTTCGAGCTGGGCCGCAAGACTGGAACCATCCGCCTCGAGACGCAGCGATCCGGATGCATTTACCTGCGCGAAGGCAAGGTGGTGGACGCGGAAGTCGGCCGGATCATCGGCGAAAAGGCATTCTATCGGTTGCTCGGAGCGGCCGAAGGAACGTTCGAGGTGAGTTTCGGCACCGTGGTCCGCCCCGAGCAGATCGCCCTCTCGACGCAAGCTCTGCTGATGGAGGGGATACGGCGCCTGGACGAGTGGTCCCGGCTGTTGGAACAGCTTCCACCCCCCGATTGCGTATTCGAGGTGGATTACCAGCAACTGGCCGCCCGCCTCTTCGAAATTCCGGACGAGATCGACGCGTTGCTGCGCTTGTTCGACGGTAGGCGATGCCTGGGCGCAGTGCTGGAAGACACCGAGCTGGATGATCTCGAGACCTTGTCGGTGGTCAGCAAGCTGTTCTTCGCCGGCCTGGTCCGCCAAGCGCAAGCAAACCCGCATCTTCCAATCGGCAAAGACACGGCCTTGCAGACCTGGTTGAGCGCGCCCCTGCCGTCCACCGCCGCGCCGGCTCAGCCGGAGGACAGCGGCGGTCCATCGCCTTCGCCGAAGCTGCCTGCCCTCGACGTCGTGGCAGAGCACTTGGCCGCCGCCGAGCCGGAAATTCCCGAGGCCCTGCGGCCAGGCTGGGAAGCCTCCGAGACGTCCAGCGCGGCCACCGCCAGTCCGCCCAACACCTTGAGCTCGCCGGCGAGCGAACCAGCGACGTCGTTTGAGGATCTGCCGCCGCTTCAGCCCCCGCTATTTGGCGCCTATGCTGTCGAGAAGCGAGTATCGAGATCCCGCAGAGTGCTGGTCATTGCCGCCGCGCTGCTTGCAATCGGCGCCTTGGGAGTTGCGGTCAGCAAAAAATTCGAGCGGGGCTGGCCGAATGCGACCTTCCCGAGGCCGAAGGTCGAGGTGGCGAGCCCCGCTCCACCGTTAACCGACCCAACTTCGCCGCCCACGCCGGTCTCCGACCCAGCGCCGGATCAGCCGACAGTCGTAGCGCAGTCCGCGCCGACGGCCGCCGTCGATGAGGGAAACTCCGAAAAGTCGCCAGACGAATACGCCTCCTTGATGCAACGCGCCGCTCTCGCCGCCAGCCAGCGCCGGTACAAGACCGCGGCCCTCGAGTACCGCCGCGCGTTCGAGCTGCGCCCCGACTCGGTCGAGGCGAAGGTGAGCCTGGGAATCGCCCTGGTTCACAGCGACCCGGGGCTTCGCGGCTACCGCGAGGCGAGCAAACTGCTGCAGGAAGCGCTCAAGGTTGAAGAAAAGAACGCCAAGGCTTGGCTGGCGTTGGGGATGGCTTTTCAGTTCACCGACCAGAGAACGAAGGCAGTGGAGGCGTACAGGCGTTACCTCTTGCTGGAGCCCAGCGGTAAGGTCTCTACAGAGGTACGCGCGATGCTGAAGCAAACGGATTTTTGAGGTGCTGGTTCTCGGGCTGGAAACATCCTGCGACGAGACCGCCGCCTCGTTGGTGGAAGACGGCCAGCGGGTGCTCTCGGACACCGTGGCCACGCAGATCGCGATTCACCAGCGCTGGGGAGGCGTGGTCCCGGAGCTGGCGAGCCGCAACCACGTGGTGCAGGTACTGCCGGTCGTGGATCAATGCCTTCAATCCGCGGGAAAATCGCTCTCCGATGTCGAGCTGATCGCCGTCACCTCTGGACCGGGGCTGGTCGGGGCCCTGTTGGTGGGAGTTCAGTTCGCCAAGGCGCTGGCGTTGGCGCTGGAGATTCCGCTGGTCGGCGTCAACCACCTCGAGGGCCACCTGCTTGCGATCTTGCTCGAGAGGTCCGCTCCGGTGCCGCCGTTTCTGGGACTGGTGGTTTCCGGCGGCCACACCAGCCTCTACGATGTGCCCGAGCACGGCCAGTATCGGTTGCTCGGCTCGACCCGCGACGACGCCGCCGGAGAGGCGTTCGACAAGGTGGCCAAGCTCCTTGGGCTACCGTATCCGGGCGGGGCGCCGATCGATCGTTTGGCGCGCGAGGGCAATCCCAAGGCCATTCGTTTTCCGCGCGCGCTCTCCAGCCCCGGAGTTTTCGAGTGGTCCTTCTCGGGATTGAACACCGCCGTGGCGTCCCGAATTCGGCTGCGCGGCATTCCACAGGGCGAGGAACTGGCGGATCTCTGCGCCTCGTTCCAAGAGGCGGTCGCGGACAGCCTCACCCGAAAGCTCATCGCCGCCGCCCGAAAGCTGGGGCGAAGCCAGCTCGTGCTCTGCGGAGGCGTGGCGGCGAATTCTCGGTTGCGCGCCCTGGCGCAGGAACGCGCCGCCTACCGCGACATGTCCCTGTTCGTTCCCCCGCCCAACCGTTGCACCGACAACGGGGCGATGATCGCCGCCGCTGGCTATCGCGGGTATCTGCGCGGGGTGCGAGCGGACGATACCCTCAACGCAAGCGCCGCTTGGCGTCTGTAGTGAAACAGCTCGCCTCTCCCTCGGCAATGCTGCGCCAGCGCGCGCTTCGGGCGAAGCATAGCTGGGGCCAGAACTTCCTCGGCGATCAGGAGATGCTGACTCGGATTGTGGAGGCGCTGAGCCCGGCAGCCGGAGAATCGGTGCTTGAATTGGGAGCGGGGCTTGGCCACCTCACCGCCGAGCTGCTCCAAGCGGGAGCGCGGTTGACGGCGGTGGAGCGGGATCGAGATCTGGTGAGCTTGCTCGAAGAGTGGCATCACCCTCGGCTCCGGGTGGTGGGCGCCAACGCCGCTGCGCTCGATTTTTCCAAAGTGGCCGACGCTCCCCAGGTCGCGGTGATTGGGAACCTCCCATTCCACCTGACCACTCCGATTCTGTTTCAGGTGCTGCGGCAGCGCGGCAGCATTTCGCGCGCCGTTTTCACCATTCAAAATGAAGTTGCGCAGCGGCTGGCGGCGTCTCCCGGAGGCCGGGACTACGGCATTTTGCCGGTCCGGTTGGGGCTGCACTACCGGTTGGAAAAGCTTTTCACCATTCCGGCGGCGCTCTTTTACCCCGCACCCAAGGTGGATGCGGCGCTGGTGCGGTTGACTCCGCTTCCCAAGCCACGGGCCGAAATCGCAAGCGAGGAGAGTTTCCAGCTGGTTGTCAAAGCCGCGTTTGGGCAGCGCCGAAAGACGCTGTTCAACGCCCTCAAGTCCGCGCAGGCAGCCTCGGCCGCTCAGTTGAAACAGGCGCTCGCCGAGGCGAGCATCGACGGCATCCGCAGGGCGGAAACCCTCTCGGTGGAGGAGTTCGCCGCGCTGGACCGCGCGCTTGCCAATGCCAAGTGAGGGCTATGCGTTCTTCTTTCGAAGAGCGTCCCTCAGCAGCCGCCCCTGACTTGCCAGGTGAGCTCGCAGCTCGGATTCGTTGAGACTCATTTGGGTGGCGACTTGCCTGACGACTTGGTCGACCGGAGCGCCTTTCGATTTCTTGAGCTCCATGGCGATCTTCAACATCGCGATTCCGAATCGGGCGTCGGGCGCGGTCTCGTTGGTTTTCTTCGAGCTCTTCGAGCGTCTGCGGTCGTTCATCCCTCTCCTCGTCGATGGCGAAAACGCGCAGCAAGCTACCAGCTGGCTCTGTCCAGCCGGCGTGGATCGGCGTTGAAGCGGGTGAGCGCTCGTGATTGTATCCCGGTCCCACTCGACTCTTGGAGCAGCCGCGAGGAGCGCCTCAGCTGATGGACAATCGCTACATCGCCATCGAGGGGCCGATTGGCATTGGAAAAACCAGCCTGGCTCAGCTGCTCGCCGAGCGACTCGGAGGAGGGGCGATCCTGGAGGTGGTGGAGGAAAATCCTTTTCTGAGTCGCTTCTACACCGATCGTCAAAAGTACGCCTTCCAGACTCAGCTGTTCTTCCTGCTGTCGCGGTTTCGCCAGCAACAGGAGTTGCTGCAGCAGGACTTGTTCCGCTCCGTGGTGGTGAGCGACTACTTGTTCGCCAAGGACCGAATTTTCGCTTGCCTCAACCTCGACAGCCACGAGTTGGCCCTCTACGACCGGATCTTCGAGGCGCTCGGACCCCGGGTAGCGAAGCCGGATCTGGTGATCTTCCTGCAAGCTCGCCTGGACGTGGCGCTCCAAAGAATTCGCAAGCGCGGGCGGGACTACGAGCGGCAATTCGATCCGCACTACCTGGATAGGCTGATGCGCGCCTACAACGATTTCTTCTTCCACTACACCGACACGCCGCTGCTGGTTATCAACACCTCGGACATCGACTTCGTGAATGATCAGCAGGATTTCGACAACCTGGTGAATGTGATTGGAAAAATGCGAAAGGGAACGCAACATTACATCCCGATCAGCAGCAAGCGCTTGTGACGCAGTGCAAAAAGCAGATCCAAGGAGAGCAACTTAGGGTAGCCTAGGCGGTGGTTGGACCCCGACGATCCGCAAGGACGGCGAGGGTCCTTGGCAAAAAACTCATCGACGTTGAGGAGGTGAACCGTGAAGGAAAAGGTCACCATCCACAGTCTCAAAAGGCTAAAGCAGATCGGCCAGAAGATCTGCATGGTCACCGCGTACGACGCGGCGTTCGCCCGGATTTTCGACGATGCGGGCGCCGATGTTCTGCTGGTGGGCGATTCCCTGGGAATGGTGGTTCAGGGGCATTCGTCCACCCTCCCGGTCACCCTGGAGCAGATGATCTACCATTGCTCTGCGGTGGCGCGGGGATCCTCTCGGGCGCACCTGGTCGGCGATTTGCCCTTCATGAGCTACCAGGCTTCGGCGGACGAAGCGGTGAAGAACGCCGGAAGGCTGGTGGCGGAAGGCAACATGGAAGCGGTGAAGTTGGAAGGGGGAGAGGAGTTCGCGGAGGTCATCTACCGGATCTCGAGGGCGAGTATCCCGGTGATGGGGCACCTCGGGCTGACGCCGCAGTCCGTTCACAGGATGGGCGGTTATCGAGTCCAGGGTCGCGACGAGGAGACCGCCCGGAAAATCTTCGCCGATGCGATCGCCATCGAGCAAGCCGGGTGCTATTCGCTGGTGCTGGAAGGCGTGCCGCTCGAGCTGGCCAAGGAAATTACCGAGCGCCTTTCCATCCCGACGATCGGCATCGGCGCTGGATTGCACTGCGATGGTCAGGTGCTCGTCTGCTACGACTTGCTGGGGATGAATCCGGATTTCAATCCGAAGTTCGTGAAGCAGTACGCCAACCTCTACTCGGGCATTCGTGAAGCGAGCACTGCCTTTTTTGCCGAGGTTCGAAGAGGAGCCTTCCCAGACGAGCACCACTCGTTCAAGTCCAAGCCGATTCGCCTGGTCGCCTCCCATCCCGCGCCGCAGCGCGATCAAGAGGAGCGCACCGGGACGCTGGACGGGGCCCCGGTTTAGCTTCGCAGCGCCTTGAAGCTTCGAGTTCTACGCACCATCCGGGAGGCGCAAGGATATGCTGCGGAAGCGTGGCGGTCCTCCCGGCGCATCGGCTTGGTCCCCACCATGGGCTTTCTGCACGAAGGGCACCTCTCGTTGGTGCGCGAAGCGCGCCGGCGGGCCGACCTCGCCGTGCTGACGCTGTTCGTCAACCCGACGCAGTTCGGGCCCCTGGAGGACTTGGCACGTTATCCCCGGGATGAGCAAGGAGATCTGGCGAAGTGTGAGGCCAACGGGGTGGCCGCGGTCTTTGCCCCTGAAGCTACCGAAATGTACCCGACCGGCTACCAGACTTTCGTGGAAGTTGAGCGGCTGAGCCAGGGCTTATGCGGCGCGAGTCGGCCTGGTCACTTTCGCGGGGTGGCGACCGTGGTCACCAAGTTGCTGGCGCTGCTGCGCCCGGACTGTGCAATCTTCGGCGAGAAGGACTACCAGCAGCTTCAGGTGATCCGCGCCCTCAATCGCGACCTTCACCTCGGCGTGGAAATCGTGGGCGTGCCGATCGTTCGAGAACCCGACGGTCTGGCGATGAGCTCGCGCAATGCCTATCTGAGGTCAGACCAGCGCCGGCAGGCCACCGCCCTTTGGCGCGGCCTGCTGGCGGCCCGGAGCGCGGCTGCCGCCGGGATTTCGGCTGCCGGAACGCTCAAGGAAGCGGTCCGTGCCGAGGTGAAGGCGGCAGGGCTCCAAGAGGAATACATTGAGCTGGTTGACGCCTCGAGCCTGGAGCGGCTCGAAGGGCTGTCTTCCGGCCGGAGCGCGCGTATGTTGGTGGCGGTTCGGGTGGGTTCGACCCGTTTGATTGATAACATCGGACTGGAAGGATGACCCCAGCCGAGTCCCGCGAAGAGCGCATCAAGGTGATCGCCCGCAACAAACGGGCAGGGTTCGACTATGTGGTGGAAGAGAAGCTCGAAGCGGGGTTGGAGCTTCTCGGGAGCGAGGTGAAAAGTTTGCGCGTTGGTCAGGCCAACCTCGCCGATTCCTATGCCATTCCCAGGGATGGACAGCTCTACCTCCTCAACGCCCACGTTGGCGCCTACCGTCCCTCCAGTATTTTCAGCCATTCACCCACCCGGACCCGAAAGCTTTTGATGCACCGCAAGGAGATCGATCACTGGGCTGCAAAAGTCCACGAACGCGGTTATTCGATCATCCCGCTGATGCTTTATTTCAAGAATGGCTTGGTGAAAGTTCAGCTTGGCTTGGCGCGCGGCAAGGCGCGCGAAGACCGCAGGGCGGCTATCAAGGAGCGCGAGATGCAGCGCGAGATAGACCGGGCCCTTCGTCGGCGCTAGCATCCGGGTGGGTGCATGGACAGCAATCAGCCCGCAAAGAAGGACCGCCTGTTATGTGCTCTCCGGCATGGAATGGCGATGATTCACTTGGACGCCCGCCGGCCGGGTGTGGTGGTTCCCGACACGCTCCGATCTGAAGCCCACCTGCGCCTCAACATTTCTTACCGCTTTGAACCGCCGGATCTGTCGGTCGACGACTGGGGAATTCGGTCCACCTTGAGCTTCTCGGGAAAACGGTTCACGGTGGCAGTTCCCTGGCCCGCTCTCTTTGCGATCACCAGTCATGGCACGAAGGAATTCTGGATGTTCCCCGACGACATGCCGCGAGAGCTGCTCGAAGAGGCCGCGCAAGCTACCCGGCCGGTGAGTTCTCCTGAGCCCGTCGCCAAGCCGGGTGCGGTTCTGCGCGAAGTGAAGTGCGTCCAAACCGACGGAGATCCGGGAAAACCAACCGGCCGCCGACACTTGCGACTGGTGAAGTAGCTGGCCGGTTAACCGACCTGCCGTACCGGTTCCGGCTCGGCGCGGCCCGCCTTCTTTTCCACCACGCGGCGTAGGGCGTCCACCACAGCAGGATCGAGCTGGGTGCCCTTTAGTCCCTCCACCACGTCCATCGCCTTGGTCAAGGACACTCCCTTTTGATACGGGCGAGTGGAGGTCAAGGCATCGAAAGTATCCGCGCAGTTGACGATGCGCGCGACCAGCGGAATCTCCTCTCCCTTGAGCCCGTCGGGGTATCCGGTGCCGTCCCAGCGCTCGTGGTGATTTCGCGCCGCGGCTCGAATCGGCATCAAAAATCCCACCGGCTCGATGATCGCTTCCCCGAGCACCGGGTGGCGGCGCATGATCTCCATCTCAGCGGCGGTGAGCTGCGTCCCCTTGCGCAGAATGGTCTCGGAGATTCCGATCTTGCCGATGTCGTGGAGAATCCCGCCGTACTGCAGCTGGCGCAGCTGCCGATCGTTCATTCCCAGCTCGCGCCCAATTTCAACCGACAGATCGCCCACCCTTTGGCTGTGGCCGCGGGTGTAGGTGTCCTTCGAGTCGATCGCGTGGGCCAGGGCGACGATGGTTTCGAGGTAGCCCTTCTCCACGCTCTCGTACAAGCCCTTGGTCTCGCTGTCATACGCCTGGAGCGCGCCGCTCATGTAATTGAAGGTCTGCGCCAGCTCGGCGAGCTCGTTTTTGCCTTTAACTTCCACCCGAACCCCGAAATGGCCGCGCGCGATCTCCATCGCTGCGGCGCTGAACTGCTTGATGGGCCGATTCAGCTTTCGGGCGAGGATCAATGCCAGTATCACCGCCGCCAGCACCGCCCACGCCACTCCCAGCAGAATTCTCCGCTGCACCCGGGTCACTTGCCGGTAGGCCGCAGCGCCGGGTTGCTCCCAAAACACTCCCCAGCCGACGTTCGGAATCAGCGCGTAGGCCGCCACGATGCTCTCGGCGCCCTTCCCGAAGTGCTCGATCTTCATTCCGGTGCGAAACGACTGATCCGCGAAGAGCTTGGCAAGCTCGGAGGCCGGCGGCCTGGTGGCCAGGTTCCGGCTGCTCCCGGCCTCGCCTGCTCCCGCGAGCAACCGGCCGCGCTGGTCGACCAAGTAGGCTTCTCCCTCACCGCGCGCGCTCTCGTTGGCCAGAGCGGCACTGAGGCCCTCGAGCGAGATCTCCGCGGCGAGAAAGCCGTGCGACGCTTCTGGCGAAGGAACAATCACCGTCACCGCGGGAACTTCGCGTTGCCCGATGAAGTAAACCTCCGAGTAACGGATGCTGGCGGCGCCTTGAAGCAGTCCCTGGACCTTGGCGTGATGCGCGGCGATCGAATCCGCCGCGGCCGCGTTGAGCCGCAGGTCGATCAAGAACGCGCCCTCGGGGGAGAGCACCGAGACCCGGGCCAAACCTGGCTCCAGCCGGGATAAGGCGTACAACCTCGCCCGCTGTTCCGCCGCCGGCAGCTCGAAGAACCCCGGAAGCTGCGCCGCCCGCGCCACCGCCCGCACCGGCTCTTCGAGAATACCGGCGACCCGCAGCCTCAGTTGCTCCACCCTTTCGGTTGCCAGCTCCTGCGCGTCCTGGGTGAGGAGCTTGCTGGTGTCCACGACGGTGAGCCAGCCGACCATCAGGGTCGGAATCAAGCTGGCCACCAACATCGCCAGCACCGTCGTTTTCAGAAGCTTCAAGAACTCCGAGTCTAGCCCGAGTTGGATCGCTGCCCAGGGCTCGGCGCCGAGCGCGGGTCGCACTGAAGCCACACCGGCGCCTAAAGCCCTACAGTCGTCGGTGCGCAAGAGCCGGAATCTTCTTGCGCACCTGAGAAACCAGCTCCTGCTGAACCTCGGCCACGGCGATGCCTTCGCCGTCCGAAGCTTGCGCGATCACTACGCCCCAGGGATCCACCACCATCGAGTGCCCGTAGCTGACTCGCTTTTGCGAGTGACGTCCCACCTGCGCCGGGGCCAGTACGTAGCACTGGTTTTCGATGGCCCGCGCCCGCAGCAAAACCTCCCAATGGTCCTTTCCGGTGGCCAGCGTGAACGCCGCTGGAACCGTCAAGGTGGTGGCGCCTAGCGACGCCAACCGACGGTACAGCTCGGGGAAGCGGATGTCGTAGCAGATGGAGAGGCCGACGCGCGTGCCCAGCACTTCGCCGCTGACGACCTCTGCCCCGGGCGCGATCCCCTTCGATTCCTGGTATACGTTGCCGTCTCCAACGTCGACGTCGAACAGGTGGATCTTCCGATAGACGGCGGCCTTTTCACCGCGCTCGTCGAAGAGCACGCTGCAATTGTGGAAGCGTCCGTCCGGTGCTCCCGACTCGAGAATTGAGCCGGCGAGCAACCCCACCGACAGTTCCCTTGCCAGGGAGGCGAAGTGCGCCAGCGTGGGTCCGCTGAGCGCTTCGGCGGCAGCCGCTCGCTCTGCATCTGGCCCCATCCAGCTGAAGTTCTCGGGAAGGCCGATCAGTCGAGCCCCAGCCTGCGCCGCCTTCCGAATCCAAGCGCTTGCAACCTCGACGTTGCGAGCCTTGTCGTTGGTCGAGGTCATCTGCACGGCGGCAACTCGCATGATGCAAGTTATAGCAACCGTTGCGCTTCGGAATTATCGAAACTTCTCAAGGATTATTGGGTAGTTGGCCTTCGCCGCTCTTTGCATTTCGGGGGGGCGTATGGTACGAGCAACCTGACATTTTTCGATTTTCCTCGAAAAGTGGGCCCTGGCTGCCCACTTTTCGCGTTTTAGGGCTGGTCATGTCCGAACCGAGCCAAAAAAAAGAAGAGCTTTTGTCTCATCTGAAGGCCGTAGCCGAACCGATCATCGCCAACGAGAAAATGGAGCTGGTTGACATCGAGTTTGCCCGCGAGCACAGCGGCTGGGTGCTGCGGCTGTTCATCGATAAGCCCGGAGGGGTGAACCTCGACGACTGCGCGATGATCTCTCGCACCGTGGGAACGGTGCTGGATGTGGAGGACGCCATCGAAGGGCCCTATCAGCTCGAGGTCTCGAGCCCCGGGTTGAACCGCCGCCTCAAGAGCCCGCAGCACTTTAGGCAAGTGGAAGGCAAGAAAGTCCGGCTCAAGACCTACGGACCCGTTGGTGAGCCGCCGCGCCGGAACTTCACCGGCGTCGTCACCGGGTTGGCCCAGAACGAGGTGACCTTGGACGTGCCTGGGGGAGGGCATTTTCGAATTCCCTTCAGCGAGATCGCCAAAGCGAATCTGGAGTTTGAGTAAGGAGCAGCCGTGGCTACGCAGACCAACCCAAGCGTCAATCTGAATTTGATCCTCGACCAGGTGGCCAAGGACAAGGGCATCGATCGCAGCGTGCTGATCGCCACCTTGGAAGACGCGATGAAGACCGCCGCGAAGAAGCACTTTGGGCAGGATCGAAATCTGGAGGCGAAGTACGAGCCTGAGAAGGGCGTGGTGGAGTTGTTTCAGGCGATCACCGTGGTCCCGGAGATCGTCGATCCGATTCAGGCGGTGAACCAGCTGAGCTTGGCCGAAGCGCGCAAGAAGGGGATGGACGTCCAGGCCGGCGACGAGCTGGTTTTTCAAATTTTTTACCGAGAGGAGGACGCCGCCGAGGCAAAAGCTCAGGACGATCAATACGGGGACATCCTGCACCTCAAGACCTTCCGCCACGGCTTTGGCCGGATCGCCGCTCAAACCGCCAAGCAGGTGATCCTGCAGCGCACTCGGGACGCCGAGCGCGAGAACGTTTACAACGAATACAAGGAGCACAAAGACACCATCGTGACCGGGGTGGCCCGGCGTTTTGAGCGCGGAAACATCATCGTCGAGCTCAGCCGCGCCGAGGCGGTGCTGCCGGTCCGCGAGCAAGTCCCGCGCGAAACCTACCGAGCGGGGGACCGCGTTCAGGCCTACGTGCTGGACGTGCTACGCGAATCGAAGGGCCCGCAGATCATCCTTTCTCGAGCCTCGGTGAATTTGCTCACCAAGCTCTTCGAGATGGAGGTGCCGGAGATCTCCGAAGGGATCGTGATCATCGAGGCTGCGGCGCGAGAGCCGGGCGGCCGCGCCAAGATCGCGGTCTCCTCGCGCGACCCCGACGTGGACCCGGTCGGCGCGTGCGTGGGGATGAAGGGCAGCCGAGTGCAGGCCGTGGTCCAGGAACTGCGCGGGGAAAAAATCGACATCGTTCCCTACGACGAAGATCCGGCGCGCTTCGTCTGCTCCGCACTGGCACCGGCGGAGGTTTCGCGGGTGATTATCGACGAGGCGAATCACGCGATGGAGTTGATCGTCCCCGATGACCAGCTCTCTTTGGCGATCGGGCGGCGGGGACAGAACGTTCGCCTCGCCGCACAGTTGACCGGGTGGAAGCTGGACATCAACAGCGAGACGCGGGTCAAGGAGATGAGGGACTTCGCCAACCGGTCGCTGGGGGCGCTTCCCGGGATGACCGAAATGTTGATCGAGACCCTCTATGCGCACGGATTTCGCCAAGCCAAGGACGTGGCGGAGGCCGCTCCGGAGGTGCTGGCGCAAATTCCCGGAATCGACGTCTCGAGGATTCCGGCGATGCAGGAGGCTGCCAAGACCCAGGCGGTGGATGACGCCGCGGAGCTGGCGCGGATGGATTACGAACGCGAGCAAGCGCGGCTGGTCGAGGCCCGACGCCACCCGGACGAGCTCAGCCAGAAGGAGCGGCTGGTCAGGGTGCGCGGGATCAACGAGAAGCTCATCGAACAGCTTGCCACCGCCGGTTACAACACCGTGGAGGAACTCGCCAACGAGAAGGACATCGCTCGGCTCGGGGACGTGCCCGGCGTGGGGATCAAGAAGGCCCGGCAGATCAAGAGTGCCGCGGAGGGCTATCTGCTGGAGGAAGCAAAACTGCGAGCCGAACTCAACGCCGAGCGAGCTATGATGGTGTCCCAGAGCGGAGAGGCGGCGAGCTCGGAAGAAGCGAAAATTTGAGCTGCCGGGATGCAAACTTGATGGAGGTTGCTAATAAAAACAAGATACGCTCCAACTGGTCGCCGCGCGTCGCCGGAGCGGACCTGCGTCGGATGCGGAAGCCGCCGACCCAAGCCGCTGCTGATCCGGTTGGTGCTCGGGAAGGAATGTCAGCCGGTCGTTGACCGTGGACAGGTGGCGGCGGGAAGAGGAGCGTATTTATGTGGCAAGGGATGCTTGGCGGCGGCGGTGAAGCGGAAGGTCTTCCAGCGGGCCTTCCAGGGAAAGGTGAAGCGCCTGGATTTGAAGAGTTTGGAGGCGGCCCTCGAAGGCTCGCAGCGGCATGGCAAAGAAACGGGTTCATGAAATTGCAAAAGAGCTGAAATCCCATGGGATTGAGCTCGACAACAAGGAGGTCGTCACCGAGCTGCTTGCCCTGGGCTACGACGTCAAGAGCCATTCAAGCTCGCTCGAGGACGATCAGGCCAATGCCGCGATCCAACGGATCATCGACTCAAGGAAGCCGAAAGCGGCGCCCGCTCCGGTGGCGGCCAAGGGCTTCGTTGTTCGCCGACGAGTAGGAGCTCCATCGACAGAGCCCGAGGCAAAGGCGGCGCCTGAACCGGAGCCGGTCGCGGAGCCTGCGCCGAAGGCCTCGCCCCCCGTTGAAGTGGCGCCCCCGGCGGCGACACCGGCGCCTCCGCCACCGCCAGCCGGCGTTGCTTCGGCCGAGCCGGTCCGATCCTCACCGCCCGTGGCAAAACCGGCTCCGCCGGTTTCGACTCCGCCTCCGGCCCCGCCGGTCACGGTTCCTCTGCCCATTGCCGCTCAAGCGCCTAAACCCACCTCCCGCCCGTTGGCTCAGGGGCAGGGCCTCGCCGGCGCGCCGGTCGCTGGCGCGCGTCCAACGTCGGAGCCCCGCCAAATGAGGCCGACGCCGACGCAGGCGGTGGTGATTAGCCGGCCGTTGGTGCAGGTGCGCCGGGTGACCCCGACCTCCGCGGCTCACAAGAACATCCCGATGGCGCCTGGGAAGAAGGCGATCGGGGAAGTTCGCGAATTCAAAGTGGTTCCCGACCACCTGGGCCGCGGTGGCCGCGAGCTGGTGGACGTCACCAAGAACAAGGCGGATCGGGGCAAGAAGCGCACCTCCGAAAAGGAGGCGACGTTTTCAAAGCAGGAGATGGCCGACTTGGTCTGGGGCCGAGTCAGCATCCCGCTTCGCGGCAAGAAGAAGAAGCCGACCAAGAAAGGCGCCAAGACCCAGATCACCGAGATGGCCGAGGAGAAGAAGGTGATCAAGCTCGAAGAGGGGATCACGGTTTCAGAGCTCTCCCAGCGAATGGGCATCAAGGCCTCGGAGCTGATTGGAAAGCTGATGGCGGGCGGGACCATGGCCACGGCTAACCAGACGTTGGATGTCGATACCGCGGGAATCATCGCGGCGGATTACGGCTGGAAAGTGGAGAAGGTCGGCTTCGAGGTCGAGCACCACCTTCCCGAGGTGGTGGATCGTCCGGAGGACAAGCGAACTCGCCCGCCCGTGGTGACGGTGATGGGGCACGTCGACCATGGAAAGACGTCTCTTCTCGACGCCATCCGGCACGCGGACGTGGCCGCGGGGGAGGCCGGCGGAATCACCCAGCACATCGGCGCGTACACGGTCACCACCGCCAAGGGAAACATCACCTTCCTGGACACGCCGGGCCATGAAGCCTTCACCGCGATGCGAGCGCGAGGAGCCACCGTCACCGACATCGTGGTGCTGGTGGTGGCCGCCGACGACGGCGTGATGCCGCAGACGATTGAGGCCATCAACCACGCGAAGGCCGCCAAGGTGCCGATCGTGGTGGCGATCAACAAGATGGACACGCAGGGCGCGAATCCCGAGCGGGTGAAGAAAGACCTCGCCAGCCACGAGCTGCTCGCCGAGGACTGGGGCGGAGACACCATCATGGTGCCGGTGTCCGCGAAGACCGGCTTGGGAATCGATCTGCTGCTGGAGAACATCATCCTTCAGGCCGAGGTGTTGGAGCTCAGCACCAACCCCACGCTCCCCGCGGTGGGCGCGATTTTGGAAGCCAAGCTGGAAAAAGGGCGCGGTCCGGTGGCCACGGTGCTGGTCCGCGAAGGCACGCTGCGCCAGGGCGACCCGATCGTCAGCGGCACCGCCTACGGCAAGGTCCGCGCGATGTCGAACGACCGGGGCGAGGCGGTCGAGGAGCTGCCCCCGGGTTACTCCGCGGAGGTGGTGGGGCTGTCCGGCGTCCCGGTGGCCGGGGACATTCTCAACGTGGTGGAGGATGAGAAGTCCGCGAAGGAGATCGCCGAGCACCGGATCATGAAGGAGCGCAAGGCGGAGATTGGCAAGACCGCCAAGGAATCGCTCGACAGCCTGTTCACGAAGATCAAGGCCGGTGAGAGCAAGGAAGCTCGCATTGTCCTCAAGGCCGACGTCCAAGGTTCGGTGGAGGCGGTCTCGCAGGCGCTGGAAAAGCTGTCCACGCGTAAGGTCAAGGTTGAAATCATCCACAAGGGCGTTGGCGCGATGACGGAATCGGACGTGATGCTCGCGGCGGCTTCGAGCGGAATGGTGATCGGCTTCAACGTGCGCCCGGAATCCGGCGCCGAGGCGACGGCCAAGCAGCAGGGCGTGACGATGAAGACCTACACCATCATTTACGAGCTCCTCGAAGGCGTTCGCCAGTTGATGGAGGGCATGCTCGAGCCGATCCGCAGCGAGAAGAAACTGGGCCATGCGGAAGTCCGCAACCTGTTCAACGTTCCCAAGTTGGGCACCATCGCCGGAGCCGCGGTGCTCGACGGCACCATCAAGCGCACCGCTCTGGTCCGGCTGTTGCGGAACAACAAACAGGTGTACGCCGGGCGGATGGCCTCGCTGAAGCGTTTCAAAGATGACGTTCGCGAGGTTGCGCAGGGCTTCGAGTGCGGCATCGGGATCGAGAATTACACCGACTTCAAGCCGGGAGACATCATCGAGGCCTATGAAATTGAAGAGACCCGGCCTAGCTTGAACTGATTTTCTCGCCGCGTCTTCGCCGAGCCTCGCGAAATCGCAAGGGGCGCCAGATGTTCGTCTGCGTAGCTCGTCTCACCCTCACCATTCCCGAGAGCGGTTCGCTCAAAGCCAAGCGGCAGGTGTTGCGCCGGATCATCGACCGCCTCAAGGCTCGCTTCAACGTCGCGGTCGCCGAGGTGGACAACAATGATCTGTGGCAGAAGGCGACCATCGGCCTGGCGGTGGTGGCCAACGAGCGCCGCCAGGCGAACGAGCAGATGGACACCATCATCCATTCGGTGGAGGAGATGTACGTGGCTCCGCTGATCTCGCGAGAGATGGAAATTGTCTCGCTCGGAGATCAGTTCTACCCGGACGAGGAGCAGAGTACAGGTCTGTCAGTGCCCCGAGGCAATCGCTCCCTGGCCGAAGCCGAAGGCCTGGGAGATTGGGAACAGCGGCACCCGCGTGCACCAGGCAAGGTCGCGGCGCCGAGCCGCCGCACCAAGAGACTTTCGCTCGAAGAGGCGCGGGCGAAGGCCCGGGGGTTGCGCAATCCGCGCGATTGGGAAAAAGAATGACCGTCCATTCTAGACCCGAACGGGTGGCTCAAGAAATCCAGGCGGCGATTGCCTCGATTGTCTTGCGCGGCGAGCTGAGAGATCCCCGAATTGGGTTCATCACCATCACCGGGGTGAAGGTGTCGCCCGACCTGCGGGTGGCGAAGGTTTTCTACTCGATGATGGGAACAGACGCGCAGAAGAAGGAGACCGAGCACGGCCTGGAGGCGGCCAAAGGCTTCATCCGGCGGGAGGTGAGCGCGCGCGTCCAACTCCGGGTATCACCCGAGATTTACTTTGTTTTCGACGAATCGATTCAGGAGGGCGACAAAATAGACAGGCTCCTGCGCGAGGTGAAGGAAAAGGAGGGCTGGTAGTCGGCCACCCATGAACGGCGTTTTGGTCATCGACAAACCGGCGGGTCCGACCTCGTTCGACGTGGTGCGGCGGGTCAAGGCCTTGCTGCACGTAACCCGCGCCGGCCACACCGGCACCTTGGACCCGATCGCCACCGGCGTGCTGCCGATTTGCCTAGAAAAAGCCACGAAGATCGCCGGCTTCATCGCCGAGGGGGACAAGGAATACGAGGCGGTGATTCGGCTTGGCCAACAAACCGACACCCAAGACTCGTGCGGCAAAGTCATTGCCGAGAGTGCAGTGCCTGCGCTCTCGAGCACGCTCTTGGAGTCGGCGCTGTCCAAGTTCCGGGGCAGCGTGGTGCAGGTTCCGCCGATGTACTCGGCACTGAAGCGCGAGGGAAAGCGGTTTTATGAGTTGGCGAGGGAAGGTAAGGAATTCGAACGACAGCCGAGGCCGGTGACGGTCCATCGGCTGGTGCTGCGAGACTTCTCGTCCAACGAGCTGCGCGTCTCGCTTCGGTGCTCCAAGGGCTTTTTCGTTCGCGCCCTGGCGTCCGACCTTGGGCGCGAGATCGGCTGCGGCGGTCACCTCAAAGCGCTCAGGCGCACTGCGGCGGGGTGGTTCACCGAAAGGATGTCGGTGCGCCTGGAGCGGGTGATCGAGCTGAGCAAGTCGGAAGCCGGTCGGGAAGAGCTACAAAAGGCGCTGATCCCGATCTCCGAGGCGCTCGGCGACTGGCCGGAGATCCGCGTTGGAGCCTCGGAGGCGCAACGGGTTGCCCGGGGCCTTCCGATCGCGATCGGCGCTGCGCCCGGACGGCTTCGGATTCTCGACGCGTCCGGAGACTTGCTGGCAATCGCGGAAGTCGGTCCGGAGCATCGAATCCGTTACCTGCGGGTGCTGGCATCCCCGGGAACGTGATGTTGACCAACTTGGTCCTCGGCCTTATAAGTATTGATAATCACACGAGCCCAGCCTGTACCCCTCCACGGACTGCGGCTTTGTAGCAACGCTCCGGAGCGGGTGAGAGAGGAAACATGGCAGTACAAGGTGAGCGCAAGGCGGCGCTGGTATCGAAGTTTAGGCAGCATGAGAAGGACACGGGTTCTCCGGAGGTTCAGATCGCCCTCATTTCAGAGCGAATCGGTCAACTTGCGGAGCACTTCAAGACTCACAAGAAGGACCATCACTCGCGGCGGGGTTTGCTGAAGCTGGTGGGTCAGCGCCGCCGGCTGTTGGACTATCTGAAGACGAAGGATGGGAATCGCTACAGGAAGTTGATCGAAGGTTTGGGAATCAGAAAGTAAGGGAGTAGGGCGGGAAGGGATCGCGGCCCGGCGTTTTGGTTTCCGTTCGAGGTGGCCGAGCTCGGTTTCGGCCTAGGCGAACAGGGATCAAGGCCCACCGCGTCCCTCGACTCCCAAGTCCCGATGGCGGCTCGGCCGGATTGTCGGCGCGGAGCCGGGAGCGTTGCTTTCAGCCGCTCGCAGCGGCTGGCAACGAAGACGAGGAGACACATGTATCTGAAGAGAAGCGTGAAGTTGGGTGCCCAGGAGCTGACCCTTGAAACTGGGCGTATGGCAAAGCAAGCCGATGGCAGCGTCCTGGTTCGCTACGGCGACACCCTGTTGCTGGTGACAGCGGTCTCGGCGAAAGAGAAGCGAGACGTCGATTTTCTGCCGCTCACCGTCGAGTATCAGGAGCGGCTCTATTCCGCGGGCCGGATCCCGGGAAGCTATTTCAAGCGCGAAGGTCGTCTGACCGAAAAGGAAACGCTGACCTCGCGACTGGTGGATCGCTCCTGCCGGCCCCTGTTCCCCGAGGGCTACGCGTACGAGACCCAGATCATCACCAGCGTGATCTCCGCCGACCAGCAGAACGAGGGCGATATCCACGGCATCACCGGCGCCTCCGCCGCCCTGCTTTGCTCGGACATCCCCTTCAACGGTCCGATCGCCGGAATCCGAGTCGGTCGGGTGAAGGGCGAGTGGGTCGCAAACCCGACCGCCAGCCAGCGAGAGGAAAGCGACCTGGATCTGGTGATGGCCTGCTCGCGCGAGGCGATCGTGATGGTCGAAGGCGGCGCCAACGAAGTCAGCGAGGCGGACATGGTGGCCGCCCTGGCGTTCGGGCGCGAAGCGGTCCAACCGGTGCTGGAGCTGCAGGAGCAAATGCGCCGGGAGCTGGGAAAACAGACCCGCGAGTACGAGAAGGCCGCGCCTCCCAGCGAGGCGATCCGGGCCAAGGTTCGAGAGCTGGCCTGGGGTGGAATCGTCCGGGGCTATGAGATTGAGGACAAGCATGCCCGGTACGAGGCGCTCTCCAACAACCGCAAGGAAGTGGAGGCGAAGCTCAAGGCGGAGATGGGGGAAGCTTTCACCCCCCAGATCGCGGCCGCGGTGAAGAGCATCTACGAAGACCTGAAGTACGAGCACATGCGCCAGCTGACCGTCCAGGGTGGTCGGATCGGCAACCGGCGACACGACGAAGTTCGGCAGATCAACTGCGAAGTAAAAATCCTGCCCAGGGCCCACGGGTCCGCGCTCTTTACCCGCGGGGAGACCCAGGCGCTGGTGGCCGCGACCTTGGGAACCTCCGAGGACGAACAGCGGCTTGAGCTGCTTTCGGGCCAAGCCTTCAAGAAGTTCATGCTGCACTACAACTTCCCCCCCTTTTCGGTGAACGAAGTCAAGCCGTTGCGCGGCCCGGGAAGGAGGGAGATTGGCCACGGCGCCTTGGCGGAACGGGCGCTGCGCGGGATGCTGCCGCTGAGCGACAAATTCCCCTACACCATCCGGGTGGTCTCAGACATCCTCGAATCCAACGGCTCCTCGTCCATGGCCACGGTCTGCGGTGGAACCTTGGCGCTGATGGACGCCGGGGTACCGATCAAGGCTCCGGTCGCTGGAATCGCCATGGGTCTGGTGAAGGAGGGCGAGAAGATCGCCATCCTCTCGGACATCCTCGGGGATGAAGATCACCTCGGGGACATGGACTTCAAGGTCTGCGGAACCGAGAAGGGGATCACCTCGATTCAAATGGACATCAAGGTCACCGGCCTGAGCACGGAGATCATGCGTCGCGCTCTGGAGCAGGCGCGCGTTGGCCGACTGCACATCCTGGGCGAGATGCGCAAGGCGCTGGCTCAACCGCGTCCCGAAATCAGCCCCTACGCGCCGCGGATCACCACCATCCAGATTCGCCCCGAGTATATCAAGAACGTGATTGGCCCGGGGGGAAAGGTGATCAAGGACATCATCGCCAGGACGGGATGCGCCATCAACATCGAGGACTCGGGCAAGGTGGACATCGCGAGCGCCAACGCCGATGCGGTCCAGCAAGCGATCTCGATGATTCAGGCGCTCACCCGCGAAGCGGAGGTTGGCAAGACGTACCTGGGGACGGTGCGGAAGATCGCCGAATTTGGCGCGTTCGTGGAGCTGTTCCCGGGAACCGACGGGCTGGTTCACATCTCCGAGCTTTCCGACAAGCGCGTTAAATCGGTGTCCGACGTGCTCAAAGAGGGCGATGAGGTGATGGTCAAGGTGTTGAGTATCGACAAAACCGGCAAAATCCGCCTCTCGCGCAAGGAGGCTCTTGCCGATCGCGCCGGTCAACAAGCTCCGGCCCCCGCCGCCCCGGGGTCGAACGTCCAGGGCTCGCAGGCGTAGAGCGGGCCGCGGCGATTTTGGACAGCCTTGCTCAACC
>Ga0126384_10000005_pt1 | contig 64044 bp, 47 predicted proteins | sample PanSoiMetPlot_36_FD_92543 | JGI IMG/M metagenome (GOLD analysis project Ga0126384, IMG submission 92543) | Tropical forest soil microbial communities from Panama - MetaG Plot_36 | ecosystem: Environmental > Terrestrial > Soil > Tropical forest > Bulk soil | place: Panama | collected 2016-02-17 | reverse complement strand
CGACATCGATGCGATCGCCCGCAACGAAGATCGTCGCCTCGCACGAGGCGTCATCGAGCGGGTCGGGGGAGAGGCGATCATCACTCTCAAACCCGAAGGCCGGGTGCAACAACGTCTGACAGAAACGCTCCGAGACCTGCGCAGCGCTGTCGATTTCATCCTTCGCTGGGCAACATCAGCAAACGCGGTTAACGAAATTCACAGCGTCGCCGACATCCATGCGGTCGGGCATCGAGTGGTTCATGGCGGTGAACGATTCACACAATCCGTCCTTATAACCGAGGAGGTGCTACGCGGCATCGAAGATTGCATCGAGCTCGCACCATTGCACAATCCGGCAAACATAAAAGGGATTCAAGCCGCTCGCGAGATTTTCGGTCCGGGCCTGCCGCAGGTCGCCGTGTTTGACACTGCGTTTCATCAGACTCTTCCAGAAAGGGCTTATCTTTACGCAATTCCCTACCAGTTCTATCGCCGCTACAAGGTGCGCCGCTACGGTTTTCACGGCACTTCTCACCGCTATGTTGCGTATCGATATCGCCAGATCCGGAACATCTCGCGCGAGGAGACCAACATCATCACCCTTCACCTCGGGAACGGTTGTTCAGCAGCGGCAATTCGTGCAGGTGATTCAATAGATACGTCGATGGGCATGACGCCTCTGGAAGGACTGGTTATGGGCACCCGTTCCGGCGACCTGGATCCGGCAATAGTGGATTATGTTGCTATCAAAGAAGGCTTGTCAGTGCAACAGGTCGAGAGCCTGCTGAACAAGCAATCCGGACTACTTGGTATTTCGGGTTTGACGAATGACATGCGCGAGCTGCTCGAAGAATCGCACGAAAACAATGACCGTCGTTCACGGTTGGCAATCGAGATTTTTTGTTATCGAACACGAAAATATATCGGCGCATACTTGTCAGCGATGGGTGGCGCTGATGCGATCGTATTCACTGGAGGAATCGGAGAGAACTCTCCTGAGGTTCGGGCGATGATCTGCGACGGCCTTCATTGGTTGGGGTTGAAACTCGATCCGGAGCGCAATGATCGATGCAAGAGCGGTTGCGAGGGCCTGATAAGCACCGATGACTCGCGACTGGCTGCTTACACTATTCCAACCGACGAGGAGTTGTTGATCGCGCGTGACACTGTTCGATCGGTGCGCGGCGCGCCGCAACGATACTGATCGATGTTGCCAGCAATCGTTCTGATGCTATTTGTTACCAGGGCTTGGCGTCTTGTGAGGCTTAACGAGAGAGACTAAGATTTCATCCAGCTGCAACGGTCGACTTTGAGCGTTGGAGTTCTGATGAGAATGTTCTCTTTCGCAACCGATCTATCCCACTAACGAAAAATCCGGGGTTACAGCAATGAAAATACTCATCGCAGACAAGTTTCCGGATGGCGGCCGCACCGAGCTTATTCAGTCCGGTTTTCAAGTTGTTTATGATCCAGACCTAAAGGACGATGCCCTTAGGGCGGCGATTGCTACGAGCGGGGCAGATATACTGGTTGTGCGAGGCACAAAGGTTTCCGGCGAAATGATGGAAGCAGGGCGTTTAAGTCTCGTCGTTCGCGCCGGAGCCGGTTACAACACAATCGATGTAAAGACGGCATCCTCTCGTGGAATCTATGTAACGAATTGCCCCGGAAAGAACTCGATTGCAGTGGCAGAGCTCGCATTCGGACTAATTTTGTCTCTCGACAGACGAATACCGGACAACGTTAGCGATCTGCGACAAGGACGCTGGAATAAAAAAGAATACAGCAAGGCGCGAGGACTCTTTGGTCGCACCTTGGGATTGGTCGGAGTCGGTCGAATAGGACAGGAGATGATTTCGCGGGCAAAAGCATTCGGAATGCCAGTCGTCGCCTGGAGCCGATCTTTGACTCTCGAACGTGCCGAACGATTGGGAATCGAAATGAAGCAGAGCCCCCTCGAGGTCGCATCCGCATCCGAAGTGGTCAGCATTCACGTCGCTCTCAACAATGACACTCGAAATCTGATCGACGAAAAGTTCTTCGCGGCAATGAAGCCAGGTTCGTACTTCATAAACACTTCGCGAGCCGAGGTGGTCAACCAGGCGGCGCTGGTGAGCGCGATAAAAGATCGTGGGTTGCGTGCGGGATTGGATGTGTTTGCTGGGGAACCCACCGCCGGAGTGAGCGGAGTCGAGGATGACATTTTCAAGCTTGAAGGAGTGATTGGCACGCATCACATTGGCGCTTCAACAGATCAGGCCCAGCAGGCGATTGCAGAGGAAACTGTTCGAATCATTCGTGAATACAAGGATGCCGGCAGAGCTCCAAATGTGGTGAATCTTGCCAGGAAGACTCCAGCGACGCACCTGCTTGTGGTGCGGCACTTTGACCGCGTTGGTGTACTTGCCAGTGTGTTTGATCCGCTTAAGAAAGCGGGAATCAATGTCGAAGAGACCGAGAATATAGTTTTCGAAGGCGCTGTAGCCGCCATCGCCCGAATCCATCTCGATTCAGCACCTTCTGATCAGGTATTGAATTCGATCAAATCGAACTCAAACGATATTATCGAGCTGAGTCTGTTGAAGCTCTAGAACCTAAGCTCGAGGGTAGAGCAATAAAAATGAGGAACTTATGACACAACGAATCTACAATTTTTCTGCCGGACCCGCGGTCCTGCCGCTTGCGGTACTCGAGGAGGCGCAACGTGATCTCGTTGCCCTGCCGGGAGTCGGCATGTCCGTACTGGAGATCAGCCATCGCTCGAAGCCTTTCGATGAAATCATCCAGGGCTGCGAAGCCAATATTCGTAAGCTCGCCAGCATCTCCGATAATTATCACATCCTGTTTCTTCAGGGTGGCGCCTCACTGCAGTTTTCAATGGTGCCGATGAACCTCATGCCTGAAGGCGGAAAAGCCGACTATGTGATCACTGGCTCCTGGTCCAAGAAAGCGATTAAGGAGGCCCAGAAGGTCGGTCAGGTAAGTGTCGCCGCATCCACGGAATCGGAAAACTTCACTCGGGTTCCAAGTCAAGCTGAACTCAAGCTCGATCCGGGAGCGTCCTACGTTCACATCACCACAAATGAGACCATTCACGGTGTCGAGTGGAAGTACGATCCGGAAACCGGAGATGTGCCGGTGGTCGCCGATGCCTCATCTGACATTTTTGGGCGCCCGATTGACGTTAATAAATACGGTTTGATCTACGCCGGTGCACAGAAGAACCTAGCGCCGGCCGGGGTCGCTCTTGTATTCATTCGAGATGACTTGCTTTCCCGCAGCCCACAGGGCATGCATACAATGCTCAACTACAACACCCACGCCAAAGATAAATCGCTTTATAACACGCCGCCGGTATTCACGATCTATGTGATGGGCCTGGTGATGAAATGGTTGTTGGCGCAGGGTGGGCTGGAAGCCGCTGAAAAGCGCAACACCGAAAAGGCTTCATTGATCTACGCCGTGATTGATGCAAGCGGCTTCTATCGTGGTCACGCGCATCCAGATTGTCGTTCGTTGATGAATGTTACTTTCAGGCTGCCAAATGACGATCTGGAAAAGCAGTTTGTAAGCGAAGCCACAAAAGCCGGGCTGGATGGGCTGAAGGGACATCGTTCGGTTGGGGGAATTCGGGCGTCGATCTACAACGCATTTCCTAAAGAAGGCGTAGAGGCACTTGTATCGTTCATGAATGAATTCGAGCGAACACACGGATAGCACTACGCTGATCGTTAAGGTTTTTTGTTATTCGCACAGAAAACACTTATATTGCTCTGCAAGACTTTGATCGGAGATAAACTCAAATGAGCTTCACAAGAATGGACCAGGGAAAAATCGAAGACTGGATGAAAATCGGCCAAGCCGTGATGCAGCGGCAATCGTCGATGCCCGCAACCATAAAATCGCTGCTCGTGCAGCTTGAACCGCAAGTCGACGGCTTCGCCATTAATCAACTCCAGCACGCCCTGCAGACCGCTACCCGCGCGCTTCGAGCCGGCGCATCCGAAGAATTGATCGTTGCAGCACTATGTCACGATATCGGAAAAGTCATTTCGGTCGAAAATCATCCGGCAATCGCCGCTGAGATCCTCAAGCCTTATATCTCACACGATACGTATGAAATCATTCGAACCCATCAGGATTTTCAGGGGTTACACTATTACGCCCTAATGGGAAAGGACCCTAACTCGCGCAGTCAGTATTCGCGTGAACCCTGGTACGAGATGGCCTGTGTATTCACCGATGGATGGGATCAGACTTCTTTTGATCCAGAATACGATACGCTCCCTTTGTCTCATTTTGAACCAATGATCGATCGTATTTTTGCGACCCCTGGAAGAGAACTGACGCAAACCGCTTAACCGCACGCGGCACTCATGTCCGCGTGTGCAATAAGGAACTGGATGCTCTGTCTTATTACCAAAACTACTGCCGCACTCTTCACCGCAATTATTTGCTGGAGTTGCGGAACGCCGCCAACCGTTGTCTCGAATAGCGGGCCACAGGCTACCCCTTCGAGCGCCCGCGGGGAACTTCAATTCAACGCCCCAAACGGCTGGATCAATGAACGGCCGACATCAAGCATGCGCGTTTCGCAGTACCAGCTCCCTGCTGCCGAGGGCGACGCCGAGAGCGCTTCGCTGGTGGTCTATAACTTCGGCCAGGGACAGGGAGGCTCGGTCGAAGCGAACCTGCAGCGTTGGATTGGGCAGATGCAAACACCTGACGGCAAGCCTACGAATGATAGCGCCAAGACCGAGAATACGACGGTTAACGGTCTAAAGGTCACGCTATTGGACGTTTCCGGAACTTACACAGGCAGCGATATGGGTGGCGGTGGAACATCGCAAAGCAAACCGAACTACCGAATGCGTGCGGGTGTCATCGATACGCCAAAGGGCGCCTACTTCATAAAGCTTGTTGGACCGGAAAAGACAGTCGCTCGCTGGGATCAATCGTTCCACGATTTCGTCAGATCCGCAGAGTTCAAGGGATGACCGTTACTGAATACAAAGTTCGTAACTGCAGACCAGGATCTTGTCTCCTGCCTTAACGCTAACGCTCTCGCCGGCAGCTACTTCACGGTCATCATTAATTACAATCGGATTGGCGCCCTTGCAGGTTACCTTATATTCGTCTCCGCTCTTCGCTAACGTAGCGTGAAGCCGGCTCACCTCCAGGTCTCCCTCCAATTTCAAATCAACGGCGCTGTGACGAGATCCTCTGCCGACGGTGATTTCCTCTTTGAAAAACTCGCGCAGATCCGGCGTGGCCGGATCTGGTCCCTCCACTTTCTTTTGAACCTGGACCGAGAAGGTGGGTACGACAGGTTCAGAAGGCTTTCTTGGGCGGACGATGGTGGCTTCGTCGTCGAGCTTCGCTGTTGCCGCAACCGTTTCTGCCGGCGCCGGTTCGGCGCGCTTGCGCGGTTTGACCATAGTCTTTTGCGCTTCAGTATCCCAAACGTGTTGAACACGAAATCTGCCAGGATCGAGACCGGCATCGACGCGTAGCTCAACGATCAGCGTGCGCGTTTGAAATTGGTTATCGCCCGCAAGCTCTTTGGCACGCTCGGAAAGCACGTGATGGAGCCCCCTCTCCAGTCCCTCGCGCTTCTCACCCTGCCACTCAGCATCATCTGCGGGGCTGAGGAACACTATGTACTCTCGCGGGACGTAGGTCGGTCCACCCGGTGGCGTAAACATCTCACGCTTCATTGATGCTTCGATCTCACGAGCAACAGCTACCAGAAAGTCGTCCCACTTTGATCGCGGCTGCGGTTCGCCTTTTTCGTCGAGGCTTTCCTCACCATCGATCCATTTTCGTAGATTCTCTATCCAGGCACGCATACCAACCTCCTGCGAATTCCGTTAATCCAGCTTTACGAAGCGGCCGTCTACCCATCCCGTCTCCGGAGGATTTTCCGGAACACCGCCCACCCACTCCAGAATTCTGACTCTCAACCATCCATTGCGCTCCTCTGTGACCCTAACCCGAGTTTTCTCCGGCAGAGCAATTAGCACCGATCCAAAAGGCTCGCTTCGCAAATTGACGTTAGGAGCATTAGCGATCCGCCCGTCCTTCGTCGCGCCAAAAAATGTGAATCCCGCCTTTGGGTCTGCAAAATGATAGTAGGTTGATACAGCCAAACCGATCAGCGCCGCGGCGAGAAATATGATGAACACCCTTCTCAACCACTCCGAGGTAATCACCGACCGCATCTTGCCCAGCGGACCGCGCTCTTTGCGAAGCACCTTTGCTGTGCGCTTGCGAGCGTTCAATACCTCCGCCCTGTCTCCTGCCGCAATGGTCACCCCTTCGAGATAGTCCTGCGCACGGACCTGCGCTCCATTTGGCGCAACCGAACCGAATTGCTGAGTTATGGCTCCGCCTCTTTCGCTATTCTCTCGCTCGATTTCCCTTGAGTCTGCCAAGTCGGTTCCCGCTTGTGTGCCCTCGTCTTTTATACTCTCAACATCTGGGTGGCCCGGCAGCTCGACGACTATACGAACCTTTTGCGATCTGCTAATCAGGCGCGGACTGTGAGTCAACGTTTGAAAGTTTGGCAGCGCCGCAACCTGTTCGACCGAGCTGGTGGTGCTCAGTCGAGACCTCACTATCGTGGCTTCATCATCGAACTCCTGGGCGTTTCCACCGAACCGCACCTGTACAATACTGGACCAAAACTCCTCTACGGTTTGGTAACGATCCGCTACCCGCGAAGCAGTTGCCTTACGCAAAACGTCCAGAAGGGCTCCCGACCAGGATTCAGATGACATTTCCGCCGGAAGATTCTGGATCGGCTCGCGCGAAAACTGGCGCGGAGCTCGGCCAGTCATCGCGGTGTAGATCGTCTTCGCCAACGAATAAACATCCGCCGAGGGCGTTAGCTTTTCATTCTGCTCGTCGACTCTCACATCCGGATGATGTTCGGGTGGTGCGTAGATGTTTGTCCCGACTCGTGTGATCTCGCTCGCTTCGTCGTGAGTCATCTTAGCCACTCCGAAGTCGGCGATCTTTAATACCCGGCGATCCGCGGACAGCAGGATGTTATTCGGCTTTATGTCGCGGTGAATGACACGGGCCTTGTGAGCATAGGCCAACGCTTCAGCAATTTGTTGAAAGTAAAAGAGGGCGTCCTCAAAACCGATGGGCCGCATGCGACATAGTGCCCACAAGTCTCCGCCCGGCATGTACTCGAGGACCAAATAATGAAATGGGACACCCTCAAGATCGGCGGCGGTACCGTGTCCAAGCCGTTGAATGATATGCGGATGTCGAACGCGATCCAAAGCAATGGCTTCGTTTTGAAAGTTCTCGACCAGCGTCTGCTCCAGGTCCGGATCGGGCGTACCCTGGAGTGATGTATTTAGGGCTTTGATGATAACGATGCGGTCATCGAGACGCTGATCGCAGGCCAGAAAGATCTCGGCATAGCTGCCGCGGCCCAGGCACCGCTCTACAAGGTAATGCTCGTCGACTACGCTGTTCTCTAGTCTAAGCTCAGGCACTCTGGTTCTCTTTTACTGGGGCGCGGAAGCCGGTTGCTTCCGACGTTCATCGGCGTAACGAGAAAGCGCGGCCGCAGCCTTTGGTTTCTCACCCAGCGCCTCATACGCCGCAGCTTGCTGAACATAAGCATCGAAAAGAGCCGGTTGCCGAACGATTGCTTCTTCGAAGCTTTTTACCGCGCTTTCATATTCTCTCTGTTCCAACTGAGCACGGCCCATCCAGTAATACGCCCTGCCGTTTGACGGATCTCGCTTCAAGACCGTTTCGAATTCTGCTGTTGCGATTTTATAATCGCCGCGCTCAAAAGCCTCGCGTCCGGTTTTAAGCAGGTCCGCTTCCCGGTTCGCGTTCGTTACCGATCCGCGCGTCTTGATTACATCGGAAGCACGCAATCCTCCATAGAAGGCGCCGGCGATCAGGACAAGCACAAGCAATGTGTACATCAGAGTTCGCGATCCACTGCGCCCACTTGATTCAGTATGGGTTTCTTCCGATTGAAGCGCGGAGGCTCTTTCGAGCCGGCGTACCGGTTCATCAGAAGCGTTGCTGTTGTGGTTGAATTCAACATGAATGCGTCCGCCGCGAGCCTTCGTTTTTGATAGACCAGCCTGTGCGGTTTGAACGCCCGTATTTTCTTTGCCGCGGGCTTTTGGGAGCCCGTCATCGATCGAGAGAATCGGGGTTTGCCTGGCTCTTCCCAACTGTACGACTACCGCGGTTAGATTATCGTCCGCCCCGCGCTGATGAACTATGCGTTTGAGTTCGTCCACGGCTTGCTGAGGATCCTTGTATTCCGCCAGCACGCGGGCGATCTCGTCGTCCGACATATGGCGATAGATACCGTCGCTGCATAACAAGAATCTTGCGCCGTCGTGCACCTGGACTGTCTTGATCTCGACATCAACAACGTTATCGACGCCCAAGGCGCGGTTAATGACATTGCCGTCTGGCAGCCCGGCAACCTGATCATCGGGGCCGATCCGGCCGGCTCTGATAGCGTCATTGAGATCCGTATGATCGACTGTCTCACGAGAGAAGTGGCCGTTTTCGAGCCGGTACACGCGACTGTCTCCGACGTGAGCGACAGTCACCCGGTAGCCATCTATGTGAATAAGCGCAACCGTGGTGGCCATTGTTTTGTAGGCCGGATCGCTTTCGGCAAGCTCGAAAACGTCGCGATTGGCAAACAGGATCGCTCGCTTGACGAGGTCAAGAGAAGGCGGAGAGGAGTTGTGAGTGAGAGCTTCCTCTATCGTTTCGGCAGCGGTCTGGCTTGCGACCTCCCCGGCTCGCTGGCCTCCGACACCATCAAACACGGCAAAAAGACCACGTTCTGGAATCGAGAGAAACCTGTCCTGATTTACCGGCCGTTTGGGACTCAATCCGCGGTCACAGACATAGCCGACTTTGAGGTCCATAATAAGTTAGATGCCGCAAGTATAGATACGTTGTGGAACAAGCAGCCGTTCGTATTGCGGACCCGCTCCAAGCCATTTTAGCAGAAGGCAGGAGGAAGTAGGCAGTAGGCAGAAAGCAGCAGGCAGCCCGGGCATGCGTGTCTGCTTACTGCCTTCCGCCTAGACCTCCACTTTTGATGAATGATATTGTCATAACCTCTTTACGGAGGAGATAAGGAAATGACGAGCCAGGCTAAGACATCGCCCTCCCCGAAGGGCGGAAGTTTTTTGATTGAAGACCTCGCACCGGAAGACATCTTTACACCCGAAGACATCAACGAAGAGCAACGCATGTTCGCACGCACTGCTGAAGAGTTTCTACGTAAAGAGGTCATCCCGCGAGAAGAAGAAATCTATGCCAAAGATTATTCGGTGCATCGTGAACTGATGCAAAAGGCCGGCGAAATAGGCTTACTTTCGATTGATATCCCCGAAAAATACGGTGGGCTCGGCCTCCACAAAGTCAGCTCGGCCATTGTCGGCGAACAGTTCGCCCTGCAAGCTTCGTTTGCCGGAACACAAAGCTCGCACGTCAATATAGGCACATTGCCGATTGTTTTCTTTGGCACTGAAGAACAGAAGCGCAAGTATTTGCCCAAGCTTGCAAGCGGTGAGTGGATTGGTGCATACGCGCTGACCGAGCCGCAGTCGGGCTCCGACGCCCTCGCGGCAAAGACGAAAGCAGTGCTGTCTCCGGACGGCAGTCACTACATTTTGAACGGTCAGAAGATGTGGATTACCAACGGGGGCTTTGCCGATCTATTCACCGTTTTCGCCAAGGTCGACGGTGAAAAGTTCACTGCTTTCCTCGTGGAACGCGGTCCCGGACTGGTGAGCGGTCACGAAGAAAAGAAACTGGGCATCGACGGATCATCGACGACGGCGCTTATGCTTGAGGACTGCCGCGTGCCGGTCGAGAACGTGCTTGGGGAGATCGGCCGAGGACACAAGATTGCTTTCAATGTGCTGAACATTGGAAGGTTAAAACTGGGCGCCCGATCGGTTGGAACGATCAAGCTTTCACTTCAGCAATCGATTCAGTATGCAAAGGAACGTCATCAATTCGGTCAGCCTATAGCTAATTTTGGTTTGATCAAACACAAGCTGGCGGAGATGACTATTCGCGCATACGTCGGTGAGTCGATTCTCTACCGCACCCTTGGAATGATAGACGATGCGCTCGAGCACGCCGACAAAGATGATCCCGCACAGGTACTGCGGGTGCTCGAGCAATTTGCGATAGAGTGTTCGATTATCAAGGTATGGGAGAGTGAAGCACTCGCGTATGTAGTGGACGAAGAAGTGCAGGTCTTTGGCGGCTACGGGTACTCAAAGGACTATCCGGCTGAGCGTGCTTATCGAGATGCGCGGATTGCGCGTATCTACGAAGGAACCAATGAGATCAATAGGATAGTTATCGGCTCACAGCTGCTTCGCCGGGCCGCCGCCGGCGAGCTTGCGTTATTTGAAGCTTCCGCGAGCGCTCCCGATCTCGGACTGGCGGCCGGCGAGACGCTCAATCAAACACGGGCGAACGTCGCCTTTAGTGATGAGTTGTTGCTTCTGCGACCTGCTAAGACAATGACGTTGACCTCGATAGGCGCTGTCCACAAGGCTTTTGGAGATGCCGCCCGCAACGAGCAAGAGGTAATCGCACTGATCGCTGAGATGGTAATGGATGTTTACGCGATCGAGAGCACGCTACTGCGAACCCAACGGCTTTTGACTGATCGTGGGATTGAGGGTACGAACATTCAGTCTGACATAACCCGCGTCTTTACACGGGACGCTACCTCCCGGGTCGAGAGAGCGGCTCGCGCTATCGCGAGTGAGCTCGAGGATCAAAAAGCCTCCGAGGCATTAGACGAAATTGCGCAACGTTCTCCGATCAAGTCGATCGCCGCTCATCGACGCATTGCAGATGCTGTGATCGAGGCCGGCAGATACTTCCTCAGTTGATTTCCAGTAGCTTTGCGTCTTTGCGTAAACTTTGCGTCTTTGCGCGAAACAAGACATTCAAATTCAGGCTTCGCGCAAAGACGCAAGACCCGCAAAGCTCGCAAAGAAAGAATTGTTCCAATGCCTAAATCCAGCCTCAAATTCGGGACGTTTAGGATAGGAACGCCGCGCAAGCCTAAGGAGGGTTTGCGCATTGGTACCGTTCGATTTCTTCCGCGAGGCGTGAAAAAAGAAGATTACGCGCGACTCGACTACTTCGATGTCTGGTTTCCCTTACTCGCACCAAGCACTGACTTATATTAAGATGGCTGAAGTCTGTAGAGTGGCGCAGCGATAACGTTCGCTGGTCGAAATTCAAAGAGCGCTATGTGTCCGAAATGAACAAGACCGATGCGCGACAAGGGATAAAGCTCCTTGCAGAGTTATCCAAGTCGACTCCCTTAAGCATCGGCTGTTACTGTGAAGACGAATCCTTCTGCCATCGTTCTATCCTGCGGGCGTTGATCCAGAAAGCCACAGGTTCCTGAATGCTCCCCACTAAGACTCGAAGTTTCACGAAGAATTTTGTGGTCCCTCGAGTCTTTGGGTCTTTGTAGCGAATGCTCGCTGTTGTGCTTGACCCTCACCAACTCGTATGGAAGAGTGGCATCGCACGTAACCCCGAAAAAGAGGATGACCAAATAGATGAGAATTCTAATCGCTGCAGTTCTATTGGCTGTAACATTGATCTCCTTTGAGCCAACGAGCGCGAGACCAGAACCTGCGGATACCGTCTTCAAGAACGGCAACTTTTATACAGTCAATGAACGCCAACCTCGCGCTGAAGCTGTTGCGGTCAAAGCCGGAAAAATCATCTACGTTGGGTCAAACAAAGATGTAAAAACCTTTGAAGGCAACGACACCAGGATTGTGGATCTGAAAGGTAGCACCGTTGTTCCCGGTTTGACGGACTCTCACTATCACCTGTCCGGCGTCGGTGCGCGTGAAATGAACCTCAATCTTGAAGGAACCGAGAGCCTCGAAGCGTTCCTGGCAAAAGTCAAAGAGCGAGTTAATAACACAAAGCCAGGCGAGTGGGTCACCGGGCGAGGATGGATAGAGACTTTCTGGAAACCTCAGGCATTCCCGACGCGGTGGGATCTTGACAAAATCTCTCCCGAGAACCCGGTCTACCTTACGCGCGCCGACGGCCACGCCTCGATAGCAAACAGTGCGGCGCTCAAGGCTGCTGGAATTGATAAGAACACTCCCAATCCCTTCGGCGGTGAGTTCTTGAAGGACGCTAAGACTGGGGAGCTTACCGGCATGCTCATCGATAGCGCCCAGAGCCGCGTCTCATCGCGCATCCCACGCGGCAATTCCGATGAAAGCGAACAGGCCCTGCTTATCGGGGTCAAACGAAGCATCGAACTCGGCTGGTGCCAGGTGCAGATACCTGGTAACAGCTTTGGCGAAGTCGATTTGATCAAGAAACTGTTCGGCGAAGAAAAGATCAAGTTGCGTATTTACGATGCAGTTAGTGGTCCGGGACCGAGCGCCAAAAAGCTCCTAAGCGAAGGCCCAATCATAGGAGCCTTCGACAATCATTTCACGGTACGGGGAATCAAGGCTTACATGGATGGGGCGCTGGGTTCACGAGGCGCAGCTCTCCTCGAGCCCTACGCCGATTCGCCGAACACCTCGGGGTTTTTCACTACAAAGGAAGAGGATCTCCTGCCGATGTTTATTGAGGCGCTGCGACAGGGCATTCAGGTTGAGACACACGCAATCGGTGATCGGGGCAACCGAACGATTCTCGACTTGTACGAAAAGGCATTTAAGACTGTACCAGCAGCAGAGCGCAAGGTTCGTGACCCGCGATGGCGAGTCGAACACTCGCAGATTGTGAATCCTATTGACATTCCGCGGTTCGCAAAGCTCGGTGTGATCCCTTCCATGCAGCCTTCGCACGCGATCGGTGACCTGCACTTTGCTCCAAGCCGTCTGGGAATAAAGAGGCTCGAGGGAGCTTACGCGTGGCAGAGTTTCATTAAGTCAGGTTCGATTATTCCGGGCGGCTCCGATGCCCCGGTTGAGCGGGGCGAACCGATGATCGAGTTTTACGCGGCCGTCGCTCGCAAAGATCAGAAGGGCTATTCCGATGAGGGTTGGCATCCGGAACAGGCGGTTACTCGAGAGCAGGCCCTCAAGATGTTCACCATCTGGGCTGCTTATGCTGCTTTCGAGGACAAGTTGAAAGGGACATTGGAGGTAGGAAAGCTTGCGGATCTCACGGTTCTCTCCTCGGATATTATGAAGATTACAGAATCGGAGATCTTAAGAACCCGTTGCTTGATGACAGTGATCGGTGGCGAGATTGTCTATGACAAGAATTAAGACAAAAAGATGATGCGTGGCAAACAGCTGCCACGCATCATCTCAAAAGGTTTAGCGAGGTTAATCCCCAACTTCAGCGTTACTTCTTTTTCGCTTCCCATTTACCGGTCATCTGTCCCGCAAAATCGAAGTCGCCAACGAGTTTTCCATCCTTAAGAAGCGCAGTCATTGCGATGGCGCCGTTCGGGGTGTCCAGGTTAAAGCTTAGCTTGTTTGCGGCGAAGCTGCCCTTGCTGAGAGTAGCGTTACCCTGGGCCGATTCTGAAGTACCGGTAACCTTGTCGCCGTCCAGCTTAAGTTTGAGTGTGAAAGGAAGGCTTGTGCCGCCAGCGTCTGCGGTAGCATCCCACTCGCCGCTGATCGGATCACCGCCTGCTGCCGGAGCAGCAGCGGGGGCAGCTGGCTTCGGAGCCGCGGAAGCGCCAGCCATTCCAGCACGTTTCAGCTCGAGTCCGCCGCCCTGGCCAGCGAGCTCCCACTTGCCGGTAATCTTGTCGCCGTCAAGAGTCGCGGTTACGGTCCCCTCGTTGCCGCCGGCGTCGAACTTCATGACGATCTTTCCGTTGTCATAGGTTCCGCCGGTGATTGCGGCTGGTCCCTGAGGCGTTTCGATCTTCCCAGTAAGTTTGCCGTTGTCATTCTTAATTTCGACGGTCAGCGGAATATCACCAATCTGATCGCTCTTGGCGACGCCTTCGTATTTGCCGGACAAGTTGTCCTTGTTTTGGCCGGGGGTATAGCTTGATTTGTTATATGGAGCTGCTGACGCGACCGCCGAGAGGGTCACTAGCACAGCAACAAGGAGGAGGCTTGAAAGCTTTCGTGACTGCATGTTTGTTCTCCTGATATCGGTATTAGCCTGTACTAACTCTCGCCAATCTACGTGCGCATAACGACGAAAGTTCTGAGCCCACTATTTATACAGGAAAAGTCGTGTGTGGGAAAGGCGAAGGAATTCAGGCGGGGACAGCGGTTTCTCGACCTCAGCGGAGGCTCGTTTGTCAAGAATCGATCTAAACCTTCTCCGTTCTCATCTCAGATATTTTGCAGACAAAACCACGGAAGTTCGTAACCTCAAACCTCATGGCTGTGTAGTTTATATTACTTTTATCTGGGTTAGGCCTCGCCCGTCCGATGGGCGGGCTATTTACTTCTTCTCGCGCCGCGTAACGGGCTTCCTGAACTTGTGGGGGATGAAATTTGATCAGACGAAAGGTGCGCCGGTTGGTGATCCCTTCCAAGTGACCTTTTATGAAAGCCCTTCCAGAGGGATTCCGCCTGAGATAGGTTCGATGGCGTACGCGCTCAGGGCAGATCGTTTAATACCTCGCGACGCAAAGCCTTATCCTGACCGCACGCCTGGTCCAGAAAGGACGAACGCTCCTCCGGCTGCAACGCCGCGGCGGCGTCAAAGATCTTGCAAACTTGTTCCCACTGTTCAGGCGTCATTATCCCCGTTTCAGTTCACGATAATGACACTCTGGACGTCACGGGTTGAATTTGCATCAGGTTGTCGAACAGTTGGGAGAGTTCTTCATGAGAAGAGAATCTTATTTCTACTACGCCTCCCTTTTTTGCGAGTTTTATTTTTACCGGCGCACCCAGTTTCTTGCTGAGCTTAGCTTCTGCCGCGAGGATGTTTGCATCTTCGGTAACATTCATTACTTTGTTTGCGCCAGCGAAGGGTGGTCGTTGTTTCTTGACGAGCTTTTCGGTTTCTCTTACGGAGAGGTTCTTGCCTGTTATCTCGCGCGCAATTGCCAACTGCTCCTCGGTTGACTCAATTGAAAGCAGTGCTCTTGCGTGGCCCATCGTCAATTTGTCTTCCTCAACCAACCTTTGAATTTCCGGAGGAAGCTTCAACAACCTGAGCGAGTTTGAAATCGATGAGCGGTCCTTTCCGACTCGCTGGGCCAACTCTTCCTGGGTCAGCTCGCGGGTGTCCAGAAGATTCTTGAACGCATTCGCCTCCTCGATTGGATTCAGCTCCTCGCGCTGAATGTTTTCAATCAACGAAAGCTCCAGCACGCTTTCGTCTGGTACTTCTTTGATTATGCAGGGAACGCGATGCAGTCCCGCTCGTTGGGCAGCGCGCCATCTTCGTTCACCAGCGATCAGCTGAAAGCGCTCGGCGTTGCGTCTTACGACGAGGGGTTGAATGATCCCATTGTGACGAATCGAGAGCGCGAGCTCTTCAAGCTTATCCTCTTTGAATACACCTCGGGGCTGAACCACAGCCGGATCAATCCGATCTATGTCTAGTTCCACCAAATCATTCTCTAGCGATGTAACTGGTGGAAATAAAGCGTTAAGCCCCCTGCCCAGCGCCTTTCTTGACATTGTTTATCACCTCCTTTGCCAATCTCACATAGCTCTCTGCGCCTTTAGAGCGGATGTCGTAGAGGATTATCGGTTTGCCGTGACTTGGGGCCTCGGCCAGCCGCACGTTTCGTGGGATTATCGTGGTGAACACCTGCGATCCAAGAAAGTCTCGGAGATCGGACATCACCTGGGTGGAAAGGTTCGTGCGCTCATCAAACATCGTCAGAAGAAAGCCCTCAACGATGAGGTTTGGATTAATGGTCCGGCGAACCCGGACCAGCGTATCCCAGAGTTCTGAGACGCCTTCGAGAGCGAAGTACTCGCATTGAATCGGGATCAAGACCGAATCAGCTGCCGCCAGGGCATTAAGAGTCAACAATCCCAGGCTCGGAGGGCAGTCAATCAAAACGTAATCGAGATCCTTGGCGAAATTAGATAACAGGTGTTTTAGTTTGAACTCGCGATCAGGGAGATCTACAAGCTCTATCTCTGCGGCCACGAGTGTTTTCTCAGCAGGGACCAGCCGGAGATTAGGGAGCTCCGTCTCTAAGCTTATCGAATCGAGCGATTCATTCAGGATTAGGGCGTGATAGAGGCTTCGCCTTGCTTTTCCTCGCAAACCGAGCCCGCTGGTGCTGTTTCCTTGCGGGTCCGCATCTATGATCATCACCTTCATATCCGCGACCGCAAGAGTTGCTCCCAAATTGATGGTTGTTGTTGTCTTCCCAACCCCTCCTTTTTGGTTCGCGATCGCGATTACGCGTGCCATCGCGCGTACGATACCACAAATTGAGCGCCCTCCAAACGAAAAGGCGCGATCTTATGATGTTTCACGTGAAACATCAGCGGTTAAGCATCTCTTTTATTTGATGATCGCCCCACGCCCCTGTTGCAGAAGCCGATTGAATCGTTTCACGTGAAACACGTGATGCAGATCCGCCACACTGGTTTGGGTAAGTTGCTCTGGCTAGAATAAAAATTGAACCTGAGAGCTCTACAGAAATAGTTGGCAAGTGCTTGGCCGCTATGGTATTTTGTATGACTTTTCATTAACTCTTGTTCAGGCCTCCGGTCGGCTGGCGTTTATCTGGCCAGGCTATACTCCAAAGAGGTGATTTAGGAATGGCGAAAGAAGGAAAGGTTCTGCAGGTGATCGGCCCGGTCGTGGACGTTGAGTTTGCGGAGGTCGAACTCCCCCCAATTTATCAGGCGCTCAGGATCGTAAGCGACGGGTTTGAGGTTCCCGATCCTATTAGCATCACTGTCGAGGTCCAGCAACACCTCGGGGAAGGGCGGTGCCGGTGCGTTGCGATGGAACCAACCGAAGGATTGATCCGAGGCATGAAGGCCATCGATCTCGAAGGACCGATCACCGTACCGGTAGGACCTGCTACTCTTGGACGCGTTTTGAACGTGATCGGCGAGCCGGTCGATAAACTCGGCACGGTCCCTGCCGAACAGCGTTACCCCATTCACCGTCACGCCCCGCAGTTTCAGGACCAATCGACCGAACTGGAAATGTTCGTCACCGGCATCAAGGTCATTGATCTCCTCGAACCTTTTCTTCGCGGAGGCAAGATCGGCCTCTTCGGCGGCGCCGGGGTCGGTAAGACGGTGTTGATTATGGAGCTCATCAACAACGTCGCTATCAAGCACGGCGGGTTTTCGGTTTTCGGCGGCGTAGGTGAAAGAACTCGCGAAGGAAACGACCTGATACGAGAGATGGTCGAATCCAAAGTCATCAACTTTGGCGAGTCCTTCTATAAACACATGGAAGAGACAGGCGAATTCGACCTTCAGCACGTCGATATGAGCACAATCGGTAAGTCCAAAGCTGCCTTAGTTTACGGGCAGATGACCGAACCACCTGGAGCTCGCTTGCGTGTAGCTTTGACCGCACTAACCGTAGCAGAGTACTTCCGAGACGAAGCCGGAACCGACGTCCTTCTGTTTATAGATAATATCTTCCGCTTTACCCAAGCCGGCTCCGAAGTATCAGCACTCCTGGGCCGAATGCCTTCCGCTGTAGGTTACCAGCCGACTCTGGCAACCGAGATGGGCGAGCTGCAAGAGCGAATCACTTCGACGAAACGTGGTTCGATAACATCGGTCCAGGCGATATATGTTCCCGCCGATGACTACACCGATCCGGCACCGGCAACGACGTTCGCCCACCTCGATGCAGTCACCGCGCTTTCACGACAGATCGCAGAGCTGGGGATCTATCCGGCGGTGGATCCTCTCGCATCCACCTCTCGAATACTGGATCCAAGAATTGTTGGTGATGAACATTACGAAGTTGCTCAAGAGGTAAAACGGATACTGCAACGCTACAAGGATCTCCAGGACATTATCGCTATTCTTGGAATTGACGAGTTGTCGGAAGACGACAAATTAACGGTCGCGCGGGCGCGTAAGATTCAGCGCTTCCTTTCGCAACCGTTCCACGTTGCCGAACAGTTTACTGGTCTGCAGGGCAGGTTCGTCTCTCTCGAAGATAACGTTCGCGGGTTCAAAGAGTTGATATCGGGCAAATATGACGATCTTCCCGAGCAGGCGTTCTTCCTGGTGGGCGGGATAGATGAAGCGGTCGCTCGAGCGAAATCAATGTAACTGCGGAATATGCGCTGGGTTTCGCTTCACAAGAGCGATGTGAGGATGAATGGCAGAACAAATACATCTAGAGGTTGTCACTCCGGAGCGAAAGGTTTTCGAAGCCGACGTGGACCGGGTCGAAGTCCCGGGGCTTGACGGAGAGCTCGGAATTCTGCCGGGTCACACCGAACTTGTATCCCTGTTGAAGCCGGCCGGGTTGCTGACTTATCACGTCGGCAGTGAAACTGGGGAGATGGCCATCAGCGACGGTTTCGTAGAGGTGAGCTCAGATCGAGTGACTGTGCTTGCCAACCGTGCTGCCCGCCCTGAAGACATCGATCTCGCCAGCGCTCTCAAGCTGAAAGAAAACGCCGAACAGCTGCTCCAGCGAGCGTTATCGGACCCCGATGCCGACATTGTCCGCGCTTCAATCGAACTCGAGCGCAGTTCTATCGAACTCCTCCTCGCGCAGAAAATCCGATAAAAGAGAAGATTACGGTTGGTAATATTGATTACCGAGAATTGAGCGTTGAATTTTCTTGGTCTGCTGTGTTAGGCTTCGCCGTCCTTTAGTTGGTCTTTTTTGATTTAGTCTGACATCAACTCTCACAGAAGCGGGTCTTCGGTTGACGGTAGCTAATGCGTCACCAGTGTCGATTACCCGTCTCTAGGCTATTTGAAACTCTTTTTCTGGCGTGGACCTCGCCCCCCAAGTTCATGAGGAGCCCGCGCCCCCACGGCCCCGACCATGCACTCTGACCTACTTTCATCCATACTCAATGCTATCTCGAAACGCGTGAACCAGCAGAGCTTCACTATGTGGTTCAAGCCAATCTCCTCCGCGAAACAAGATGATTCAAGCATCTACCTCGGAGTTCCAAATGAGGTTTTTCGAGATTGGATAACCAGCAACTACTTTGATGTCATTGAGGAGTCGCTTCACGAACTCGAACTGGATGCTTACCAGTTGCGATTCATGATCGATGACGCTCCTGCGCCAGCTATTCGCGAACCGGAGCTTTCGAGCAGCGTCCCTGTAAAATCAAAGGGTTCCGCTGGAATCGAAGCCGGATTTGCCGCGGGCGTTGTCAGAGCTCTCGAAACCGAACCCGTAGAATTGCCGCTAAATCCCAAATATACATTCGACACCTTCGTCGTGGGATCGTGCAATCAATTTGCACACGCCGCATCTCTCGCGGTGGTAGACATGCCCTCCAAGACTTATAACCCCCTCTATGTTTACGGCGGGGTTGGGTTGGGTAAGACGCATCTGATGCATGCTATCGGGCATTCAATCAAACACCGAAATCAGAGTCTGCGGTTGACTTACATCTCGTCCGAGCGCTTTATGAACGAATTAATCAATGCGATTCGGTACGACAAAACAATCAAGTTTAGAGATAAGTATCGCAACATCGATGTCCTGCTGATCGATGATATTCAGTTTCTGGCGGGAAAAGAGAGAACCCAGGAAGAGTTCTTCCATACGTTTAACGCTCTATACGATGCGCAGAAGCAAATAGTAATATCGAGCGACTGCCCGCCGAGGGAAATTCCGACACTTGAAGAACGTTTGCACTCACGATTCGAGTGGGGTTTGATTGCCGATATTCAACCGCCTGACCTTGAAACTAAAGTCGCAATCCTAAAGCGAAAAGCCGAGCTCGACCGGATAAAGCTTCCAGACGCAGTAGCGTTGTTTATTGCCAGCAAAATCAAATCCAACATACGGGAGCTCGAGGGTTCGCTTGTGCGATTGACAGCGTATGCTTCGTTGAAGGGGCTTCCGGTGGATCTTGATCTCGCTCACGAGGTACTTCGGACGATCATTGCTGAAGAGTCCAGCGGAGTTAATGTCGAGCTCATTCAGAAAACCGTAGCGAGTTACTATGGACTTAAGGTTGCCGACCTGAAGTCCAAGAACAATTCCAGAAAGATTGCAGTTCCTCGTCAAGTTGCGATGTACCTGTGTAAGACACTGACAAAATCCAGCCTCCCGGAAATCGGCCGCGAGTTTGGAGGTAAACACCACACAACCGTCTTACATAGCGTCAACAAGATCGCTCAGCTCTATGAAAAGGACCCAGATTTCCACAAGGCTATTAACAGTTTAATTGCTGATCTCAAATGACTTACTTAGTGTTTTCCACAAGGAAGCTTTGCGGTTTAGTTAATACAGTACTTCCGGACAGCGAACAAATCCGAATGGGTCCACAGGCTTCGCCGTTGATTCCCGTTTTTCCACAGAACTTTCCACATCGCTTTCTCGGTCTTAGATGGTTTTTTTTCATGGTGATAACCGTAAAGCGATCACTTTTGCACAGGTCCTACTACTAATACTAAGAACATAAATCTGGGGTTTTAGTTTGGGTAGCTTTTGAGCAACAATTAATCTCAAGAGAGGTGGGAAATGCGATTTAGCGTAGGAAAAAATGTTCTCCTAAGAGAGTTGAATCTTCTTCAAGGAATCGTTGAAAAGAAGAGCACGATTCCGATTCTGTCAAACGTGCTGATCGAAACTGTGAACGACTCTACGATCTCGCTCGTGGCAACCGATCTGGACGTGTCTCTTCAGACTGAATGTGCGGCCGAGTCTGCAAAGCCTGGCTCGATGGTCTTACAGGCGAGGAAGCTTTTTGAGATTGTTCGTAATCTGCCGGACGCAGAAATCAATTTGACCAAGGAAGATAACGATTGGGTTAAGGTAGTGTGTGCATCATCGGAATTCAGAATTGTGGGTCAAGCGAAGGAGCATTTTCCATCGACGCCAAAGGCAGAAAAGGCCGGAGTGACGATCCCTGCGTCCGTGCTGCACGGCTTAATCAATCGGACAGTGTTCGCGATTACCCAGGAAGAGTCGCGATATGCTCTCAATGGAGCCCTTCTACTGTTCGGCGAAGGGCGACTGCAAATGGTAGCCACCGATGGCCATAGGCTGTCGCTGGCTGCTTCGGATCTCGAATCGAGCGGCGAGTCGTTCAAGGTCATAATTCCGAAGAAGGCTCTTATCGAGTTGGCAAAACTGACCGCCGGTGCTGAAGAAGATATAGAGATGTCCCGGGATGAGAACCATTTGTACTTTGAAGTTCAGAGCCGTCATCTTACATCTCGTATGCTTGCAGGCCAATTTCCAAACTATGATCTGGTATTGCCGAAGAACAATGATAAATCGATTTCGTTAAATGTCGACAAAATCACACAGGCTATAAAAAGAGCCGCATTGATGGCCGATGAGCGTAGTCACGGAATCAAGGTAGATTTGGCGAATGGCAAACTCAGCATAACTTCACAAAGCGCGGATGTTGGCGAAGCCAAAGAGATGATACCATTGGATTATACAGGTGATAATTTGAGCATTGGCTTCAATGCTCAGTACATTTTGGATTTTCTTGGCGTTGTGGGCACCGATGAAGTGTTATTCGAGTTTAAGGATGAACAGAGTCCGGCTCTGCTGCGGCCCTCAGGAGACGAAGCTGATTACAAGTACGTGGTTATGCCGATGCGACTTCTTTGAGATATTGGAGTAGACGCATCCATGAATGAAACCAAACAAATTGTATGTATCGCAACAATGGTAAGAGAATACTGATTGTCGATGACAACAGGTCAATTCGCACGACTGTCGCGGATTATTTGAGTAACCGGGGATACGAGGTGCTTCAGGCGGAGGATGGAATCAAAGGTCTTGATAGAGGACTATCCTCCGATGCAAACGTGATCATATTGGATGTGGTGATGCCCGGTATAGACGGCGTGAAGCTCTGCAAGCTGCTGCGCGAGAAGGGTGTGACCACACCCATCATAATGCTTACCGAAAAGGCTGGGATCAGGGATAAGGAAGCCGGATACGAGGTCGGCGTCGACGATTATCTTGCTAAGCCTTTCAGCCCTCGCGAACTTGAACTTCGAATACAAGCCCTTCAGAAGAGAGCCCATCAAGGTGACAAGTCTCCAGATCAAAAGATCCTTAACAGAGGTGATATGGAGATCGATTTAACCAAGCACCTTGTGAAAATAGATGGAAAGAACATCGTATTGACGCCGATCGAATTCAACATTCTGCAGTTGCTTGCTTCGGCACCTGGCCAGGTATATACCCGTCAGGATCTCCTGAACGCAATTTGGGATACCGGATATGAAGGCTACAAGCGCAATATAGATCCTCACGTTAATCGTCTTAGAACTAAAATTGAGGCACATCCTAAGAGACCAAAATATGTCCTGACAGTGTGGGGTGTTGGTTACAAGTTCAATGATTCGTTAACCTGAGAGCCTTACTGCGCTGACAGTAGGAGAATATGTCCTGACAGGCGAAAAAATTCGAATAAAAGCGGCATTCCCTGGCCCATGCCGGGCCCATAAAGAGTCGTTGCCGCGAATAGCGCGATACTGTATCCTTAGGGGTAGCTTTTGAGACGCGCCAGGGTCTGCGGAAGTGTCGAGAGCAGCCGTCGAGCGTCTATTGCTGAAATTTCGAGCCCAAACTAGTGCAGCCTTTTCGCGAAGATAGTCAAATGCTCAGCAAGCCTACACCTGTCCAACGTCGGGGAGACGAAGAACTAAGAGATAGCTCAGTGGCTGTTGCCCAGGGTGCGACAGCTGCTTCATCCATCAGGGATACTGACGCTGGTTCCAGGTATGCTGTCGATACCAATCCATTGCCAAAACTTGAGCAACAACCGAACGCACCGGCCACGTCTGGTACCTCATTCGGAAGACGATGGTGGATAGTGGCAGCCGTGGCGGCGCTGCTGTTGACTCTGCTGACCGCAGCTGCAATTTACCTTCTAACGAAAAAGCCATCGACAGTTGATCAATTAGTTATTCTGACTGTACCCTCCGGGGCCGATATCAGATTGGACTCGAAAGACTACGGACATTCTCCGGTCAAACTGGAGAGGTTGACCATTGGCACGTACACTCTGACGATCTCAAAAGATGGTTATGAGCCGATAGTGGAACCGTTAACGGTCTCAGAATCGGGCCCGCCTATCGAATTCAAACTAAAACCAGTGCCGCCTTCGGAAGGGGTGGGTTTAACTGCGGAAGAACAAATAAGGACCTATCAACAGCGCGCCGAAGAGGCCTTTGCGCGTGGCAACTTCGGAATCGTTTATGAAGGCAGCGCACTCTGGTATGCCGACAATGTTTTGAGGCTCGATTCCGGGAACACAGTCGCACAAGAGATGCGTGATCGAATTCGCAAGGCCGCACATCAGCAGGCTCAGGCGGCAATTCCTCGCGGCGATCTTGCTCAAGCACAGGAGATCTATAATTTCCTGATCGAGAATTATCCGGAGGACGAAGAAGTAAAGGTGGCGGCAGCAAAGCTCGAGAATCAGCTCGCTGCCAGACGTGGTGAAGTGCGAGACCTGTTGCGTAAAGCTGATGAAGCGCTGCAGGCCGGTCGTCTCGACGAACCCCTTCGTACCAGCGCCTATTTTTATTCGAAGCAAGCACTGGCGATAGATCGCCAAAACGATAAGGCGCGACAGATCCGCAATCAGGTAAGAGAGACCCTCGCCTCCGCCGGCGAGCAAGCCTACGCTCGCGGAGACACAGAAGCCGCCGTCAAGCAGTTTGAGCACGTAAGCCAGTTGTTCCCAGAAGACAAACAGTCCAGGACGCGGGTCCGTGATATCCAGGCATCCCACACTCCGGAAGTCGCAAAACCAATCGATCCAGCGACACGTCGCTTACACGGACTTGACCTATATTCAAAAGCCGACTACCACGCCGCTATACCCGAGCTGGAGGCTTCCATTCTCAGTGGCCGAGGCGGTGCAGAAGTTCTGTTTGCTTTGGCCCGTTCATACATGGCCATCGGGCAGCTTGATACCGCTGAATCATATTTCGCAAAGATCAAGCCAAGTGGAGATGATGTGTACCGCTCCACAATCGCCTCGTTGGGAGACATCGCCAGGCAACGTGGAGAGATTGCTACCGCAGTGGAGAAGTGGAAAGAAGCGAAACAGTTAGGCGGAAGCGCCATGTATCCAGTGGCATCGCTCGAGGACAAAATCGAGCAAGTCGAGAAGAAGCAACGAGAGAAAGCTGCTGAACCAAGCCCCCTTTCGATACAGGTCAAGCATCTCCACGGTGGGTTGTTGGGTAAAAGTTGCAGCGGTACATTGACAATCAATGCTACTGGTGTTCGCTATGATGGCGAGCATGTTTATGCGTCGAATCTCGTAGGTGCTGGGGTAAGCTTAACCAAGGATGAGTTGGTAATCAGCTTTCAGGGGAACCAACAAAAGTTCCGCGCATCGCGAGGAGACGCAGAGAAGGCTCGAGAGACGTTGGCTCGCTATCAACAGACATACTCACCATCCAACAAGTGAATTAAAGTAAGAGCTGCCTCCGATCCAAACCCTAAAATCTCCATTGATCGAATCTCTCGTACTTACCCGCACGGGGAATTGACCCTGCAAAAACAAGGTGTATATTGGCTGGTGTCACCTTCGGGGTGACGAACGAGCGAAATCGAACCAGGCACTCAAGCTTCCGTTTGAAATATAAGAACGAGGATCAATCAGCGCTCACCTGACTGGTTTGATCGCTGATCAAAAGTGAAACCTCGTCGGATACCTCGACCGGCACGCATATCCGGTCAATTCTGAAGCCTCGCATCCCACGAACCACCTCGGAAACTTCGCTAATTTCTCGTATAGAACCTTGAGCCCCAGTCTCCACATAGATCAAACTCTTCGGGTCCAGGCCAACCGTTGAATAATAACCGTAATACGGGACATCTGTTGCGCGGTCGGTTATCAGGTAGTACTGCGGATCAAATCCTGCGCTGCGGACGATCTCAGCGGCGCGATCCCAAAACTCGGCTGATACTGGCGAATCAAGGTCGATAGCCTTGAACAATTTGCGATTCATCAAGCGCATCGCCAAATCTGAGAGGATCGCATCATCGTGCCGTGACCATTCTTTTAATCTGAACATCACATCCGTGTCGTCGAGTTGGAGATAATCGCTGGTCTGGACCTGAGCACCCATAAGCATTCTTTCGAACACGGAACCAGGAGCTGGAAAGCTCAACTCCCCCAGCGCAATCAATTGTCGAGCACGATTCAGAGCGGAATTCAGCACCGCCTCCGCCGAGCGCAGCGTACGATGAAAATAGACTTGCCTGAACATGTAGTAGCGCGCCTGAAGATACTCCTCAATGGAATAGAGCCCTTTTGATTCAACGTAAATTCGATCACGCACTTCATCGATTCTTAGGGCGTGCAGGATCCACTCCAGGTCATACAAACCATACTTGGCGCCTGTCATTAAGCTATCCCGCAGAAGATAGTCCATTCGATCGCAATCTAGTTGCGATGACACAAGCTGCGATACAAAAGCGGGCGAGTAGTCGTGCCGATATAGGGACGCGAGCTTCTCAGGCAGTTGGCTATCAAAGTCTCGGAGGATCTGGTTGACCTCAGTAGACTCATCCAGAATTATTCGTCGCGTCCAATCCTCGTGGTGAAAATGAAAAACCTTCTCTACGACGTGAGAGAGCGGCCCATGTCCCAGATCGTGAAGCAGCGCTCCAGCGCGGCCAAGGATGCGCGCCTCCTCGGTAATTGTGTGATGCGAGCTGAGGAGGTTGAGAGCTCGAGTCATCAGGTGCATAACGCCGATTGAATGCGTAAACCGGCTATGTTCGGCACCCTGATAAGTGAACATCGCAAGCCCAAGCTGTCTGATTCGACGCAATCTCTGAAACTCGGTTGAGTCGATCAGGTCAACGATCAGGCGATCGTCAGGCTGGCACTCATCGAGTGAGATTATGTTGTGCAGTGGGTCGCGATAGTTGCGCTGAGACAAAGCCATCCTCGAGCGATGCGTTAGTCCACTCGGGATATTAGCATAATATAGGACGTATAGGACCTATGTGACGTATTTTGACAACGAACAGAATTCCTTATTGCATGCGCCGTGCAATCACACTGTGTTTCTTTCCGTACCCGAAATAAATCGCAAATCCTATTGCCAACCAGACTACCAATCTCAACCAATTCTCTGCCGGCAGCGAAAACATCAAGAGCAGGCAGATTGCGATCCCTAGAATTGGGACTAACGGCACGAATGGAACGCGAAATGGTCTCTCGGCCTCCGGGTGAGTGCGCCGCATAATGAGAACCGCTGAACAAACAATCACAAATGCCAATAGAGTTCCGATGTTAACCAGAGTGAGCAAAACATCAATCGGTAACAACGCTGACGTCGTTGCCACGAAAATCCCCGTGACGATCGTAGACCTCCACGGTGTGCGGAAGCGCTCGTGGATCGCAGCAAAAAACCTCGCCGGTAACAAGCCGTCGCGTGCCATTGCGAGCAGGATCCGAGCCTGACTCAACATTGTTACGAGTACTACCGAAGTGATACCTGCCACTGCTCCGAGGGATATCAGCAATCGCGCCCAGGTGAGTCCCTTTTGTTTAAAGGCATCAGCCACTGGCGCGTTTATGTCCAGTTTGTCGTAAGGAACCATTCCCGTAAGCACGCCAGTCACCACAATATATAGAACCGTGCACAAAACTAAAGACGTAAGAATCCCAATCGGAACGTCGCGTTGAGGATTCTTAGCTTCTTCGGCGTGGGTGGAAACAGAATCAAAACCGATGTAGGCAAAGAAGATCAGCGCGGCGCCTGCAAGCATTCCGATGGGCTGTCCGGCAGCGTCGTTCTGGCCCAGAATCGTTTTCCCGAAGAAGCTCACACCGGTAAAACCGTAGGGCGCGAAAGGATGCCAGTTGCTCGAGTCAAGATAGAACGCGCCAACGCCGATCACCAGCAATACTATTGCGAGTTTCAAAATGACCATCGCCGCATTAAAGCTGGCGCTTTCTTTGATGCCGATGACAAGCACAACCGTAGCTAACGCGGTCACCACGACTGCAGGCGAATCGAACCACGTACCAGTCGACACCCACTTTCCGATCTTCGCGTCGAAGTCGAAAGGCGCGCGACTGAGAGCCGCCGGCAGCTTCACGCCGAAGATGCCAATCAGATCCTGAAAATAAGCGGACGCTCCGTGCGTGACGGTTGCGGCGCTGACCGCGTATTCCAGCACGAGATCCCAGCCGATAATCCAGGCAAATAGTTCACCCAGAGTTGTGTATGCGTAGGTGTAGGCCGACCCGGCAACTGGCACCATCGAAGCAAACTCGGCATAACATAACGCGGCGAATACGCACGCACTTCCTGCGACGACATACGAAAGCATCAATGCTGGTCCGGCAACGTTGTGAGCCGCGGCGCCTGTAGCGACGAATATCCCCGCGCCGATGATTGCGCCGACCCCGAGGCTTGTCAGTTGAACAGGACCGAGGACTCGTCGAAGACGATGTTCGCCGGCCATCTCGTCAAGCAGTAACCTGAGTGGTTTCTTCGCAAGCAATTGTTTCTTAGCAGGCACGGACTCGGGCTTCGTCGTTGCTTGCTGGCGATCCGTCGTTTGGACCTGTGTATTCAAAGGTGGTTGCTGCATTCCTAACCTCCTGGTCGCGCAAACGTTATGGAATTCTTCGGCCGATCCGTCGTTTTGAAGTCCGCAAGTGGAGCGGAAACGAACTGGATCGCGGTTCTTTCGAATTTGAGTTCGACACTTATCGCGTGCGGCGACTATAGGACCAGACCGTCGGGGTGGCCATCACTTTGTCACGAAGGGTTCAGTTTGAGGAGTGACTGGGCGTAGCGGGGAATGAGTGCCCAGCAAATACGGTCGTTTCCGTGAAGGTATTTTGTAGGGCCGAAGGTGTCCTTGATACGGCGCTTAATCTTAAAGCGCGCTGCCGAGGAGCTCTCCCAAACGCTTGCGGCAACTTCGACTCAGCATCAACTCTGTTCCGTCCTTTAGAACTACCCTGTACTCGTTATGAAACCAGGGCTGCAGTTCTCGAACGCGATCGATGTTTACAATGGTTGAGCGATGGATTCGCGGAAACTTCTTGGGATCGAGCTGCGCCTCCATACTTCCGATAGCTTCTCGTAGCAGGTAAGATTCTTTGCCGACATGAAGCCTCACATATTTTCCCTCAGCTTCGATCCAGTCGATCTCTTCAGTTTTTAGAAAAAAGGCGCGACCTCCGGCCTTAATCACCAGGCGCTCGGTATGACTCGACCTGGCCTTCAACTCTTCGAGCAGCGCCAGCGTTTGCTGGTTCAACTCGCTGCCGCGCTCGCTTGCCAGCCGCGACTTTGCTCGTTGAAGAGCTTTTTCGAATCGACGGCGATCGAAGGGCTTCACCAGGTAATCGACTGCGGATACTTCGAAGGCACGCAGCGCATATTGATCATAAGCAGTAATGAAAATAACGAAAGGCATCCGAGCGTGCGGGATCGACTCAAGGACGTCGAAGCCGTTGACCTCGGGCATCTGGACATCGAGCAGGAGAAGATCGGGTCGTTGCGCCATAATAGCAGAGATCGCGTCTCGACCATTTGAGCAGTCGCCGAGCACCTCGACTTCAGGATCGTGAGCGAGCATCCGCCGAATCTTTCGACGCGCCAGCGGCTCATCATCGACGATCAAGGTTCGGATTGTTCCGTTCGCCGTCATACAACCGCCGCCTTTTGAGGATCTGGGACGAAGGCAGTTTCGAAGGGCAATTCAAGAGTCACCTGCAATCCACCCGAAGCTGCGTCTGCCATTTCAAATCGATGCGTGGCGCCGTACATCTGTTGTAGCCTGGCCCTGGTATTAGCCAACCCGAGACCTTCTCGCGTTCGGGCCGTGGAGGCGTTAAGCCCAGGGCCGTTGTCCTTGACCCGCAGTCTAAGCAAGTCGCCGTCTCGATCGGCTCGAATCTCAATCTCACCCGGTGCGATCCTGGAAACGATCCCATGTTTGATGGCGTTCTCAACGATCGGCTGAAGGATGAGATTAGGAACGCGGGCATCAAGTGTCTCCGGATCGATCTGCATATTGACTGCCAGGCGATCGTGGAACCGCACGTGTTCAATTTCCAGATAACACCGGAGGAATTCGAGTTCCTCCTGAAGCGTAACTTGCTGCGCGCCCGAGTTCTCGAGAGTAAGACGCAACAGATCGCCAAGTCTCGCAAGCATCTGGTCGGCAGCTTCAACATCTTCATCCAGAAGCGCAGAAATTGAATTGAGGGTGTTGAACAAAAAGTGCGGGTGAAGCTGCATCTTCAATGCCTGGAGCTGGGCTTCGGTGACCTGGAGCTGAGCCTGCGCAAGCTCGGTCCTCAATCGAGAGACCTTGAGTTCCTCCTCCTGGTGTCGCCGGTAATAGTCGATCACGTAGCTCACAAGGAAAATTGTCCCATAGCTCATGAATCCCGTAGGCAGATTGAAGAGGATATCCGACGAATAGAGGTCGGGAATAGAAGTCAGGTCACGATAGGCCGCCACATGCAGTAACCATCCGATGATCAGGTAAATCGCGCGATGGGTTATTGACAACACCACGCAGGCAAAAACGTGCAGTAATGAGTTGGTGAACCAGCGCTCGCGATCGATGGGGAAGCGTCGGGTGAAGAGAAAGACCGCCGGGGCGAGGCCGGCCCAAAGAAGCCAGTACGGAAGCTCCCACACGAGCATCTGAAGAAGTGTCGGCGGCTGCTTGAAGATTGCGACGTAGTGCGCTGCAAAGAAGTAGTAGTTAAGGGTAAAGGAAAGTCCGATGAGCATCCATACCGCGAGCACCAGCAGCCATAATGTTGTGTAACGTCTCAGCATCGCTAACAGCCCGGGCTGTCCGTTTTCGATCCCAGCCCTCATGATCTATGCAAAAGGTCTTCAAAAATCAAATTAATCATAGCGCGAAAGCGCATCCAGGGCATGATCCTAATTTTACAATCACTTGGATTCTGCGTAATCTGCGGATAACGCGACTGATTCGGGGTTGATGCAGTTTACGCAGAGATTTAACCCTGAGCTTTTGAGACCTGGCGAGTGGGTCTTGCGCACTTTTTGACTAAAACCACGGAGTCTTGAGGCAATGCCAAAAATGTCAGCTGAGGAACTCGAACAATTTCTCTACTCCCACTTTCCTGATTCCGCACACAGGGCTTTCAAAGTCGAAAGAGTGGATGACATGTGTGCCAGGGTGCGACTGACTTTTGATAAGCGGTATCTACGGCCTGGCGGTACGATCTCTGGTCCCTCGTTGATGATGTTGACCGACACCACAATGTACATGGCGCTGCTTGGAATGATTGGTCCAGTTGCGCTCGCGGTGACAACAAATCTCAACATCAACTTTCTTCGCAAACCTGCACAAGCTGATGTTATCGCCGAATGCAACCTCCTCAAACTCGGCAAGCGCCTGGCCGTTGGCGAAGTTACAATGTATTCAGAAGGAGATCCTGAACCAGTCGCCCACGCAACCGTTACGTATTCGATTCCGCCAAACAGATAACATTAGGAACTAATCTAACAACCGCTCGATTAGCCAAAGCGCGCCGGCAACGCTAATCATCGCCGAACAAGCAGGAGCGAGCCGTGTCACAAACATCTGTCGCCTACTGAGGTTCCATATGATTGGAAGCGCGACAACTGCCACTGACAACTGGCCCACTTCGACTCCGGCGTTGAACGAAATCAAAGAAAGAGCGGCAGAGCTCCCTGAACCTACACCTAAGTCTCGCAATGCGGATGCGAAGCCAAAGCCGTGAATCGTCCCAAAACCAAACGTTAGAAGCCATCGCCACTTCAAATTGCGGCTGAAGATATTCTCCAGCCCGACATAGATTATCGAGGCAGCGATCAGAGGCTCGACAATCGACGGTGAAACACGAACCAGATCCAGCGTCGATAGAGCCAGTGTTATCGAGTGCGCAGCAGTAAACGATGTGATTATCTTTGCGATGTCCTTTAATCCGACCCCGGCGACAAGCAGGCCGAAAAGGAAAACAAGATGATCATAGCCAGTCAAAATGTGTTCAATCCCGAGCGCAACAAACTGAAACACAGTGTTCGGCCGCCCGGTTGAATTCAGCTCCAGCTCGAGCTCACAGTTTCCTGCGTCGAACACTTTTTCGCCCAGCTTGTTTTCCAGGTCATCAAGAACGGCCACGTATTGACGATGTCCTCGCGGGAGCAGGCTCAGCACGCGAGAAAGAATTTTGAGACGAGACCCTGGATGCGAATCATAAGTAATATCAAAGACCAAAGCCCCTGACTCTTCAGTGTGAATCTTGACCGAACGGCCAGTGAGAGGCTGATCATCTACTGTTAGCGCAATCGCATCTTGCCCGAAGGCCTCCATCAGCGGCTTTGGTTCAGCTGTGCCACCGGCAATGCTTGAACGGTTATGAACGTTCAATTTGATAGCGTTTTCGACATCACTGCGCGCAATCGAGAGATGAACTGCGACTTGTGCGGAGCTGAGACGTACATTGATCGCGCTTAGGCCGGGGTCGTGGGCGCGCGCGATGCCCATCAGGCAGAAAAGAAAAATGACGGCGACGACGAGTCTCTTGAGTATGGGAGTGAACATTGTACTGGTTTTGAAGAGGTTTTGGTAGGCGAGCTTTGCGGATCTTTGCGCGAAACGCTCAATTGAAACCCGAGGCCTCTGTTTTTGAAGCTCGGTTCGCGCAAAGACTCAAAGTTCCGCAAAGCTCGCAAAGGAACTATGGGTGACTGTGATTGCGGCCGTTCTGCGGAGTGGATTCGTACGGGAACACTTTGTTGAATGCCATATCGTTATGATCCACATTATCGCCGAATGGACCTCTGATTGTAGGCGGGTTAGTCCGGAGATCGCTTGCAACAGCTGTTACGGCTATGTCGACCACGTCATCGCCGAATCGGCGTCCGTTTGGCCATCCGCCCGGAATCATGCCGTTGCCGAAGCCGATCTGAATCTGACTGACTAGCGTATCGCCACCGAAGATTGAAAGTCTCGAGAATCCCGGATCGTCGGGGTTTGAATCGCTTCCGCCGGCCAGCCTAGCCGGACCGGTCGAAAGATCCACCTTGATCAAATCTGGAATGAAGATTCCAACCAGGTCTGTTCGGTTTGTCTCCGGGGCAAGCTGAGACTGGAAGACCAATAAATTGAGCAATCTTGCGAGCTCGGGAGTCGAAGCATACTTGGCAAAGAGATCACTGTCTCTTTCCGGCGAGGTCCTGCTATAGATGTCCTTATCGGCAATCGCAACCAGACCTTCGTTGAACAGTGGATTACCTTGCCGAGCAACCTGGATCATGTCGCCTTTTGTTTTGTCAGAGCCATCATCCCTAAGCACCCGAGTGCGAGGGCGGCTGGTGGTAGCGTACACGCCGACCACCTGCATATCGCCACCAATATCGCTTACCGGGATCGCAAGCGCCATCAGATGAAGGTTGAAACCGCCCTGCGAATCTTTGCCCGGGTTTCGAAGTTTCAGTAAATCGAATACCGATTGAATGTCGGCATAGAAGCCATCGTCGCGCTGGCCCGCGAACGCGATATAGCCATTGGACAAATGCGCGACTGTCTGGCCCGTATATCGATCAAGCTGCGCGGGGGTCGCGACACCGTCTTTGGCGGGATTCTCACCGTTGTCACCCTGGTTGTAAAACGGAGTAGCGTTTCCTTGATTGTTCGGCGGCACCTTGCCTGTGCCGAGCACTTCACTGCGCCCACGTCCGCGGTGTTCGACTTTTGTCACCGTGTAAGTTTGGGTGAGATTCTGAGCGGCGTCGTCCACATTCTGTATCACGCCCAAATAGGATTGAAGGATCGTGTTCCTGTTTTTGTAGTTGGTGGTGAATTGGAATTGATAGCTGAAAGTTGCGCGTCCGGCGGCGAGATCGCTCCCTGTTGCTACGTGGATCTCGTACCTGACGTCATCGTCGAAGTTGTACTTGTTAGGTCCGATCCCCGGTTCCTCAAAAGGATAAACCCCCAAAGCGGTCACAAGGGTTTTTACCCCGTTTTCGGTATGCACGAAGGCGTAAACGTCAGTCGTGTTAGCCGCCGGATCCAGGGTGATCAGCGGTGCGTCCATGTGGCTTGAAGCGCGTGCAAATCCTGGAATCATCGCAACGAGCAGCAATGCCACACTTCGTTTCATGATCGTCATCAATCTTTTCATATTGTTCTCCTGTTTGATTTACAAATCCGTGGGACAAATAGGACGCATAGGACCTATCGATGACCTATTGGACCTATTGGGAATTGAGTCACAAACCTCTAAGTTCGTTCGACAGACCGTCTTTCTCAGTCGGAAGGAGCATTTGTTTCAGCGCCGCGGCTTTGCCTAGCATCAGCCGTGCTTCTTGTTTTTGCCCGGAGCGCGCCAGAATGCTGCCGGCGTGATAAAACAGGCGTGCATCTTCAGTGCCCTCGGCTAGTGCGCGCCTAATCTGGTCTCGTGCTTCGTTCGCTTTTCCGGTTGCGGCAAGCGCCCAAGCGAACGCATCCAGCGTGAATATGTCACCACGCACGTTAGTTTCTTGCTCAGCTAGTGAAAGCGCGTCAGCCAATCGCTCACCACGAGTTGTCAGGAAGAGCGCGACAGTCCGCGGGTCATCGGCCTGTCCTCGTACCATAATCTCTTCCTCGATGTCCTGGGCCTCCCTGGTATGTCCTGCCGCTCGCAGCGATTCCGCGAGGATCCACTTGTACTCAGGCAGAGGATTTATCCTGGCAGCTTGTCGCATGAGTTGCGCGGCTTGCTCATTTTGATTCCGGGCGAGACATATCCGAGCTCGCACCATTAGGGCGGGAGCGTAGTCATTACGAAGATGCAGGGCAGCCTCACAGGCTCGCTCGGCAACCTGCATTGAGCCGGCCTGCAATTCATAAAGTGCAAGTCTTGAATAGGCCCAGGCGGCCGATTCGGCGTCACGCGTAGCGATCGCTCCGGCTGCCTTGCGCATCATTTCAATGGCTCCTTCCAGATCCCCTTTCAACCATCGAACATGGGCGATGCGCGTATAGGCCTGCGGACCTGGTTTCAAGTCAACCATCTTTTGATAGGCATCTATCGCCTCATTCAGGCGTCCTTGTTCCATAAGCGCATCACCAAGCAATCCAAAGTCGAATGGGGCCGACCTGCGCTCAGTTACTCGGCGAGCGATCGCTTCGGCTTCCTTGAAGCGATGCAGATTACAGAGGACGTATCCTTTCAGCAGCAAGGCTTCCGGACTGTCGGGTTCTTGTGAGGCAATGCAGCTAGCGCATTGTTCAGCGAGTTTGTAGAAGCCCTGGTCGAAAGCGACCCGCGCCTTTTGAACGTAAGCCCATCCGAGTTGCTCAAATGTCTGCGGACGACTTGTTGAATGCTTAGCACGGTCTTGCAGTCGAATGATTTCCAGATCGATCGGCTTGTCGCCGGAATGCGGCGCGAGCGCCAGCGCGCAGGCGTCAGGAGCAGGTTGCCTGGTTCCGGCTGTTCGACATCCCAATGCGGTTGCCACCAGCAAAAGGACAAGGAAAAGTGTCAGGCTCTTGCCGAGCGATTGGCGTCGAATTGCGCCCTTGGTGACATTGGTGGGGCCATTTCCGTGCGAGGCTGCTTTTAAGCCGCAACTCATGCTTTTTATTGAGAGACACCTGTAACGTAGATACCCATCCATCGTTCGACCTCCGGTACGGGAACCGATTAGATCCGCACAGACAGAGCCAAGCCTCCGCGGAGCGGCTTGATGTAGAGAATTCGATACAGAATGCGTGCGCCTCTCTCGGCGAAGCGCCTGCACATTTTCGACGCTAGCAACCAGTACTACGGCAGCCGATCGCTAAACGGTTTTATGTTTGAGAGGATTTATTCCCGTAGCGTAGACTGTCCAGTCTGCGCACTCGAAACCCCGACCCTTGAAGTCTGAAGAAAACCCTGACGGTATTGACGGTGCTTCATTGGTAACTTTGCGTCTCTGCGGCTTGGCGGCTTTGCGCGAAAATAAACACATTGGGATTCTAAGAATCAGGTTTTGCGCAAAGCCGCCGAGTCGCAGAGACGCAAAGAACCTTGAAGCAGCAAACAAATCCCGCCGCAAGGCAAGGCGCCAGCGTTAAGTCCACGGTTGCCGCTCGCACAGCTTTGGAGATAGGTTCCTATAATGAGCAAATCCAGGCGAATGAAGAATTCGCGAGGAGGAACTATGAGAACGCGTCTCGCAATCTATCTTTTGGCTCTGCTGCTAATCCTCACGTCTTGCAAAACCGAGGGTCCCTCATCTGGTGCGACCACCGCAAGTGATGAAGGCATGGATAAATCCGTTCAGCCTGGCGACGACTTTTATGCCTATGCGAACGGCGGCTGGCTGAAGAACACGGAGATTCCTCCGGACAAGTCAAGCTTCGGCATCTTTGAAATGCTGACCGACGAATCGCGGAAGCGCACCGCATCTCTAATTCAAGAATCGGCGAACAGCACTGCCAACGCGAGCGCCGAAGCTAAAAAAGTCGGAGATTTCTATTCCAGCTTTATGGATGAGGCCGCTATTGAATCCACGGGAATTTCCAGACTCAAGCCGCGCCTGGATGAGATAGCAGGAATAAATGATAAGAAGGCCCTCGCCCGGGCGATTGGCGCAACGCTGCGCACGGATGTCGATCCTCTCAACAACACAAACTTTCAGACCGGACATCTGTTCGGCATTTGGATTTCTCAAGGGCTCACCGATCCAACGCGCAATTATCCTTATCTGCTACAAGGCGGCCTTGGAATGCCGGATCGCGATTATTACACATCCAATGATCCGCACATGGCAGGGTTGCGCGCGCCTTACAAGGCGCACGTAGCCGCTATCATGAAGCGCGCCGGATTATCGAACGAGAACGATCGAGCATCGCGCGTGTTTGATCTCGAGACGAAGATGGCGGGCGTCCATGCGACGCGTACTGAATCTGCCGACGTCAAGCTTGCTGTTTCCTGGAAACGCGAGGAACTGAGTGCTAAAGCGCCAGGGCTGGATTGGTTGACGTTGCTGGAGGCTGCAGCGCTGAATGAAGCACCGGTGTTTTTCGTTTGGCACCCAAAGGCTGTCACCGGGCTCGCTGCGCTAGTCGAGCGAGAGCCTCTGGAGGCTTGGAAGGATTGGCTCGCTTTTCACGAGATCGAGGAATCTGGAAGGTTTCTCCCGAAAGCATTTGTCGACGACGATTTCAATTTCTATGGTACCACCCTGAACGGCACTCCCCAGCTGAGGCCACGTTGGCAGCGAGGGATTGATTACACAAATGAGGCTCTTGGAGAGGCCGTCGGTAAACTCTATGTCGATCGTTACTTCCCACCGGAAGCAAAAGCTAAAGTGATGGAGATGGTTGCCGATCTCGAAAAAGCATTCGGTAGTCGCATCGATTCTCTGGAGTGGGTGTCTCCGGAAACAAAACAAAAGGCGAAGGAGAAACTCTCTACGCTGCGGATTGGGGTTGGATATCCGGACAAGTGGAACGATTATTCATCGCTCGAAATAACGAAAGGCGACGCGTTAGGCAACGCACAGCGTGCGGATTTGTTTAACTATAGACAGCAGCTCGCAAAGTTGGGCAAACCGGTAGATCGCGACGAATGGTGGCTGGATCCGCAGATCGTGAATGCGCTCAATCTGCCCCTGCAAAACGCATTGAATTTTCCGGCAGCGATTCTCCAGCCTCCCTTCTTTGATATGAAAGCCGATGCAGCGAACAACTACGGCTCGATGGGAGCTGTTATCGGACACGAGATCAGCCACAGCTTTGACGATCAGGGCAGTCAGTTCGACGCTGAAGGACGGCTTGCCAATTGGTGGACGACGGCCGATCTCGATCATTTCAAAGCCGCATCAGAAGCACTGGCAAAGCAGTATGACTCCTACAAGCCTTTTCCTGATCTTTCGGTAAACGGCCATTTGACGCTGAGTGAGAACATTGCGGATCTGGCGGGACTTGCGGCGGCTTATGATGCATATCATCTTCGTTTGAATGGAGCGAAGGCGAATGATCAACAGTTCTTTGTGAGCTACGCACAAAGCTGGCGTTCAAAGAGTCGAGAACCGGCGTTGCGTAATCAGATCACCACGGACGGTCATGCACCTGACCAATACCGTGCTGCAACGGTGCGCAATCTGGACCCCTGGTATGACGCGTTCGCGGTGAAGCCAGGACAGGCGCTGTACCTCGATCCAAAAGAGAGAGTACGTGTGTGGTAAAATTGAAGCTGTCTTTGCGTCTTTGCGGTCCTTTGCGCCTTTGCGAGAAACGCACATTCGAATGTCCGAGTTCAGGCAAATACGCCAAGTTCTCGCAAAGTAACCATGCCCGTTTTGCCGGGCGAATGCGCCCTTGAAACCCATCCCCGTAAGTTGTTGATTTCATTCAACAGCCTCGGGGGTGTTCCTAAGGAGACGCAGAGAAGAAACGCTCACCGACCAACTGCCTTACGAATTTTTGCCAGGTGATGCCAGCTGTGACGCAGCGCGTGATCTTCAATCACAAATTGCGCAGTTACCGGTGCCCCGTAACTTAGTGAGAACGGTGCGGCCTGATCCAACTCATCGTTCGTGAACGCTCGAACAGACTCAGCCGCCTCGCCGCTGTTCTTAGCCAGGATCTCGAGCGCCGCTGCCTTTGTCACTCCCGCCTGGTCTTTAGCATGATTGGCATTCAGCTCTGCTACGACTTCCCACGTCACTTGAGTGACCGCCGCGCCGGTCGCTATTGTTCGCGCCAGGTCGATCTCAATGGGGTAGACAGCGGCAACGTGATGCACGATGACGCCGATCGACCGTCTATCGGTGCTTGATACCGGCTGCTTCCATTCTGCTTCTGACAGCGTTTCCACAAAGGCGGTTAACTCCGCGGCTCCTTCCTCTATGCGATCCGCCAGTAATTGGGCGCGCCGGCTAATCGACGCGCTCGTCTGTTTCACAATGGCATTCATTCTGATTATCTCCTTAGGAACGGTTATTCATTTATTCCACTTGTACTGTACGTCGAAGCAGCTCTTGAATACTTGATCGAGCGTCCAATATTCTTGGCTCAAAATCCGGACGATAGAGGCGATAGCAAATGGACGTGGTTTTCCGAGGTCCTGAGAGCCGTAACACCAGTCCTGAGCCATCCTCTGCGTAATCTGCGTCATCTGTGGATGAATCACGGGACTAATCCGCAGATTACGCAGATTAACGCAGATGACCAGTTGATTCTTAGTTGGAAAGGTCTTTGATTTCGGGGTAGTCGAGTAGCGAATGGCGAAGACGATCCTTCTCATCTAAAGAATTTGCAAGTTTGTTAACGACATCAAGGGCGCTTCTGCGAAGTACCGCAGCGTCTTTCGCACGTCCTTCCTGTTCGCAGACAGCCGCTGCAACTGTTGAGATGCGCCACTCGGCAAGCGGCAACTTGGCTTGTTGAATCGTTGCCTTTGCTTGTTCGAGATTATCGGCCGCCGTTCCTAAGTCTCCCCCCAGAATTGCGGACTCTGCGATAACAGCTTTTGCAAGCGCCATATAGGTCCGTTCTTTCGGCTGCTCTGCAAGTTCGAATAAGGTTAGCGCATGCAGACGCGCCTCTTCGCAATCACCTATGCTTAGCCAGCAACGACTCAACGCATAGTGCAACGGAAGTCGTAGGATCCAATCCATTAAGACCCGCTCACGTTCAAATCGTATGGCCGTCTCATTCAAACAGCGAAACGCCTCCTCCAAATCATTGAGGCCCAGATGGGCGTGGCCCATTAGTATTAAGCCAAGCACTTCAGTATAGGGATGCTGAATCTCTACAGCTTGCTCGTGAGCCTGCCGACACATATGCAGCGCGACTTCAAAGTCGAAGCATTGCTCGTGCAGCCATCCGAGTTGTAATAGAAATAACACTGCCCACCGAGTGTGGTGGTTTCGTTCGGCCATCTCCAGCCCGTGATCAAGGATCCCTCGCATCTCGCCCCATCGTCCCGCGTGCAGTAGTGCCCAGGCCTCAAAAAATTGCGCGAGGAGATAACTATGAGCATCCCCGGTTTCCAGTGCTAATCGAGCAGCTTCCTCGGCGCTCTCTACCGCTTGTTCGTAATCGGAACCAAGACACTGAAGGTAGCTGTATCGCGCGAGATGCAGACCCAGCATCTCCCTATCCCCGATGGCTCGCGCAGAATCCGCCGCGGCCCCAATTGCCCCCTTATGTTCATCTCCCCACCCGAGAAACAGTACATGCCAGTATCCCCAACAACCCTGAACGTGAGCCTGAAGCGCCGGGTTATCGATATTTTTGGATAGTTCCAGAGCTCGCGAAGCGGCCGCCAGGCAGCGCTCGCGATCAACCCAGGAGAGGACCGTTGAAAGATGCGAGAGGGCTTTCACCTCGCCCTCCCGTTGATTTAGTTCCGCAGCATACTTCGCGAGCTGCTCAAAGTTCTCGGCAGAGCCGGCCATATCACCCATCGCACGACGCGCCAGGGCCGCCTGCTCGAGTATGGCCATCCTTTCATTTTCGCGTTCGTTCGGTGACAATTGCGTCACCGCATTGAGAGCCCTGTCCAGATAGTTGAGAGCTTCACGATTTGCATAGCGCAGCAAGTGATTTTGAGCTGCGTGGCGCAAATATTTGACCGCTCTACGATTATCGCGCCCCATCTCGAAATGCATAGCGAGCTCAGCAGCGACTTCGCTCGCATATTCGCCATAAACTTCTTCTCCCCGGTCTCCGATTAACAGATGGGTACGCGTGCGTCTGGCGCCGGACACTCGTTGATATAACACCTCCTGATACAACGCATGTATGAAGGCATACCGTCCAGTCATCGAACCGTCGGGATAGGTGCTCTCGCCGCTCGCACGAAGAAACAAATGCCGGCGAGCCAATTCCTCGCAACGCTCTTCGATCGGAATCAACGTCTGCTCCAGACCCGCCGCTACTGCACTCGTCGAAAACTCCACCCCCGCTATAGCCGCGACCTCGAGCACTCGTTGTTGCGGCTGGTCGAGACGCTCTATCTGTTTTTCGATCATCTGCCGGATGCTTTCCGGTACTCCCATTTCCAATTCGTCGAGAGGGACCGTGAGTCGCCAGGTCGAGCTCGCTTTTGCGATCAGTCCTTCTGATTCCAGGAAGTCGACAGCGTTCACAAGGAAGAACGGGTTGCCATCGGTTCGCTGGTGCAGCAGCCCACCGAGAGCATTTGGAAACTCATGATGCGAATAGCGGGCATTCAGATAGAGGTTCACGGCGTCCGGCTGAAGGTACTCAAGAGGTATCTCGTCGCATTGTCGATGCGACTGCAACTCCTGCTTAACGCCTTTCAATGGATGTTCGCTGATTGCAACGTCTACCGGGCGATACGTCGCAAGAATCATCAGTTGCGCCGGAGCTCGTCGACGCGCGACATAGGACACCAGATCAAGGGTTGAATAATCGCTCCAATGGAGATCCTCGAGGACCAGTACAAGCGGCGTGTCCGAAGTCAGAGATTCCAACGCATCAGCCATTTCTCGGAGCATTCGCTCGCGGGTGGCACCGATGACCGAACGTTGAACGGCTGCCCAATCAGAGTCCTCCATAAGCCACGGCAGTTGCTGAAGCCACGTAGGCGCGTTGCGGCGAAGCACATCGACCAAACGCGATCGCGACGGGCCCTCACAGAGTCGTGAGATTGCCTCGAGCACCGGCAGGTACGCTTCTCCTGATCCGTATTGCTCAAGACAATGTCCCCTTGCAACCAGCACCCGCGAATCAGTGTTTGTGTCTTGTATGAATGCTTCAATCAGTGAAGTTTTTCCGATACCGGCCTCGCCGGTTATGAAAACTACTTTTCGCTCGCCGCTCCTCATTCGCGTTAGAGAAGATCGCAAATGACCAAGCGCCGATTCCCGCCCAACGAGGACGCTGGAGGACCTTGGGGAGGGAGGTAATGACGAGTGTAGGACGAACCTCCCGCTATCCCCGAGTCTCGGAACCCTTTGAATGCCGCCTTCACCGGAGGCGTCGACATAAAGATAGCCACTCTGCATTGAGGCCATCCTGCGTGAAGGCGACTGCTGATGAGGTTTGCGTGCCGATTCGGGTTCTTCTATTCGCCCGATGAAGCGATAACCGCGACGATGGACGGTCTCGATAAAGACTGGCGATTTCGTATCATCACCAAGTGCCTCTCGGATCTCACGAATGCAAACCTTGAGGACCGTGTCCGATACAGCCGTTCCTGGCCAACATGCCTCGAGTAGCTCTTCTTTTGTAGTGAGTTGGTTAGGATGGCGAAGCAGGTACAACAGCAAATCAAAAGCTTTAGGCCGAAGGGTGATCGATTCGGTGGCCCTGGACAAGCGCCCATTGGCCACATCGAGTCGAAAAGGTGGGAAGATGATAGTTTCTTCCTTCCTCGTCTGCATTTCTGAACCAATACCGAACCGAAATTTAACCTATCGTTTATGACTTGGCCCCAGGACGTGGAGTATTCTGTGCCCGCAATGAGAGGAATGCAACACAGGCAGAACGACGGTAGTTGTGGGTTTCACCGAATAAAATGACCTGTATGCATTAAATGCAAAATTAACGATGAACAGATTGCCTCACAATACAGCTTTTGTAGTTCGCTTTGACCCTTCTTCGGATATCGAGAGCGGAATAATTGAAGGCAAAGTCGAACACGTGGCGTCATTCAGAACTGAGCGATTTCAGAGTTTGGATGAGCTTTTGATGTTCGTAGGCCTGATGTTGCGAGACGCCAGATCCGAAGAGGTTGAGCACTAGCAGCAAATCGGCTGGAAGAAGCTGGAGGAGAAACATGAGAGGAAACCTGAGATTTGCTCTAACGGCGTTGACATGGGCGGTGATCCTTCTGGCGATTTACGCGATTACGGCACGGGCTCAAACTCGCGGACCACTCCACTCGGCGGGAGGAGTGGTTTGGGCAGCACGGGCAGGCGCCCCCGGCCTGCCTGTGCTTAGGGGCGGTTGTCAGGCGAATCGGCATCATCGGGTAACCACTGGGCCGATCACAACAGCATTTTCCGGCACTAGCAAAAGCGCCTTCACTGTTACCAGAGGGAGCTTGTGAAACAAACGGTTGACCACAATCAGGAGATCTTAATGTTGCAGTTTAAGCGTTCGTTAAAGACAGCATTCATAACGGCAATTACATTTATTCTGCCGTCGATCGTTTTTAACGTGGAGACGGCACAGGGAAAAGACAGCAACCCTGTGCCGAAGATAAGGTTGCGAGTTGAGATGACCGGTATCTCCGGTGATGGGCAAGGTGGAACCATTGATGCATTCGGTTCAGATCAACTGATCGAGTTTGTCGAATGCGCGGGCTGCGGTGGAGGCGGCAAAGTAGTCTTTGGTCCGCTCGTATTCACTAAAGAGGTGGACAGTGCGAGCCCAAAGCTGCTCTTAAATGTCGCCACCAGCAATCACATCCAGCAGGCGAGGATCGATTGGATCAGAAAAAACCCGGTTACCGGAGTAGATCAGGTTTATCTAACAATCATATTGGAAGATGTGGTGGTAGTTTCATTCCGCACAAGGGTCGCGGACCAGCGCGATCCACAATCGTTGCAGGGCGGGACTGTTGAGGACGTCGGCTTGAAGGCGAAAACAATCCAGGTTTCTTATTTGCAGCCTGATGGAACGTTTCTTAACATCCACAACGTTACGCCGTCTGCTTTGGCTAACAACTAACCTTCTCCTGAGCCAGCAGTTCGTCTTGCAATACGAATGAACGGACTGCTGGTCAATTTTTTTAAAATATTAAAGCTCATCGGGGAATAACGTTCAGGGCAATTGAAGGAGAACAATTATGATTGACATTATGTATTTCATTAAACGGCAAACAAATCACAACTCTCGAGGCTCAACGAATAATTCGAACCAAAAGGCCAACGAGTTTGGGAAGGGTCCGGCCGTTATGAGAGATGATAGGTACTCTCTAGCGACCGGTGCCGCCGCTGCGCATCGCCTTTGGATATTGCACAGGATATATGGACCTGGTGCACAGCGGGTGCTTGTGCAGGCCGGCATAAGACCCGGTATGAGTGTCGCCGACATAGGGTGCGGTGTTGGAATGGTGACCAACATGTTATCAAAGCTCGTGGGGACCAAGGGCAATGTAGTCGGAGTTGATGCAAGCAAGGATCAGATCGAACAGGCGCGAAAGTTACTGCCGTCCGAAGCTTCGAATATCAGTTTTGTGGTCGCTAGCGCGCTCAGCACGGGATTACCTGCCGATTCGTTCGACCTGGTTTACTGCCGCTTCCTTTTGATTCATCTCTCGGACCCACAGCAGGCGCTGGTCGAAATGCGGCGCATCCTGAAGCCAAACGGTATTCTGGTTTGCGAGGACGGCGATTTGACTTCGGCAGGCAGCCAGCCTCCTTCGAAGCTCAATGCCTTCGCGGACCTCTTTGGACGATTGGGTCCGGTCAAAGGCGTGGACTACACTCTGGGTAAGGACCTTTTTCATATGTTTATCAGTGCTGGATTCAACAAACCCGAGATCACATTTAATCAGCCGGTGATTGCGCGCGGCCAGGAGAAGCGATTACTGGAGTTGTCCGTGGCCGAAGCGAAACAATCGTTTGTTGGAGCTGATTTGATTACCGCTGAAGAACTTGATCGCACTGTTGCCGAAATGCAGAGTTTGGCGGACGATGAAACGGTGTTGGCGGTGATGCCGCGTATGAGCCAGGTTTGGGCGCGCAAGACGATTGCCTCGTCGGAAAAAGTTGCCGCATAGGGGGTTGGGGGTTAGGGGTTGGAGGGGTTGACGATATATTCATTGCCGCCACGAACCCCAATCCCCAATTCCCAGCCCCATCTTTGAATGCTCGGCGTTCTCGCAGCTCTGCATGGATCACTTTTGTCACAGCCGAGTCGCGGAGAGACCAGAGCTACGACGAAGGTCTTAGACTGGAGATCCTGCCGGAAATAACAGAAACTCAACCAGGGACCGCGACAATGGATCTTGTAATTTCAAGTCTCAGCGACGGGATCGCGACTCTAATGATTAACAGAGGCAAAGTAAACGCGTTAAATGCCGAGTTAGTTAATCACCTTAGGGCAGAACTCAAGAAGCTTGAAGCAGATACTTCGGTGAAAGCGATCATTCTCACCGGCTCAGGCAAATTCTTCTCGTTCGGGTTCGACATACCGCAGTTCCTTTCATTTAAGAAGGAAGAGTTTATAGCTTACCTGGAAAACTTCACTGATCTTTATACCTATTTGTTTCTTTACCCCAAACCTGTGGTGGCTGCATTGAACGGACACGCAATGGCGGGAGGATGTATGTTGGCCTTGGCTTCCGATTATCGTGTAATGGTCAACGGGAAAGCCAAAATCTCCCTAAACGAGATCGGGTTCGGTTCCTCGGTGTTTGCAGGGAGCGTTGAGATGTTGCGATTTTGGGTTGGCGGCGCGAATGCTTCAACGATTCTATATTCCGGCTCGATGTACTTCGCCGAAGAGGCCCAACGCCTCGGGCTGGTGAATGAGATCGCGAGTGAACTTGAGCTTGATCACATCTCAACTCAAGCAGCCTCTAATCTCGGATCGAAGCACCCGCCAGCGTTCGCAAGCATAAAAGCGTTGCTGCGACGATCCACTGCCGAGGAGATGAAACGCCGGGAAGCAGCTTCTATAAAAGAGTTCGCTGATATCTGGTATTCAGAGGTCACCTGGTCAAACTTGCAAAATATCACCATCCGGGAGAGTTAATTTTGTAGCAATCTTGTATAGGCTCACGTCATTTAGCACTTCTCACCTCGTCCTTATTAACAGGGCAGTATCCTCCAGGGCTCATCGTGTGGTACCGCCAGTAGACGATTTGAGCCTTACGAATATAAGCGTTTTCGGACGTCATGGCCGGCCGGACGCCACGCTTGCAAAACAGTGTGATTAGGCGTAGAAGATGGCTTGTGGACTTACGCGTTCTTAAATTGCAGTGAAAAGAACGACCTACTCAATGCCGAAGATTCTTGTAGTCGAAGATAATCTCGACACTCGCGAATTTATCCATTTACATTTAATTACGGAAGGATTTGACGTTGTGCTTGCGGCAAATGGTCAGGAAGGATTGTATCTGGCTGGTGTTGAGCATCCAAATCTGATAATCACCGACATAGAGATGCCCGTACTTGATGGGATTGAGATGGTCAAGAAACTACGGGCCCAACCGGAGACTCAGAACATGCCCATTCTTGTTTTAACAGCTTTCGGAAAGGACGTTATTGACAATTCGATTAGAGCAGGAGCAAACCGAGCAATGGCAAAGCCGGTGCTCCTCGACGAACTAATGAATGATGTCCGTGAATTATTGAACTCTGAACGCTGAAGTCCCCACGTCTTCTCAGTTAAGTGTTTCTTTCAATCGCAACTTTAGAGTAAACAGACGTTTCGACCCGGTTCACATAAAGCGGGCAACTTGCCAGCTTTCAACTCTCGTTGTATAGTCGCCCTGCTCAAGCAGTAACCCGCGTTCACTCACCGAACGCGCCAATCAACTTTGCGTGAATGCTTGAGCTAACGAACCATAAAATCAGACGCATGAGCGTTCGTATCAAAATGCAGGAGTGGGGTGATGAAACGAACAATAGCTCTCTTTGCCATAAGCTTAGTGTCAATTCTTAACGCTCCTTCGATTGAAGGACGTCAACCAAATCCGTCCATCGCAATTTCCCTGGCTTCTCAACCTCAGACGCTCAACCCGCCATATCTAAGCGAGATGCCTTCCGTGGAAAAGGTTATGAGCGCGATGAAGGTAGCTGATCCCCGCGAGAGCGCGTTGAGACAAATTGGCACCTTCTATCAACTAATCGAGATCATCAAAACGCTGTCGGGATCTCGTGAGTTCAGGGGCTTCACTCCGGATGAGAGCCGCATTGTCGGCGCGTATGGCGTTGCCCAATACAATGTCGAACAGGCAGCCGACAAATCTTTCCCGAGTCCAGCCGGCGGAACGCACAAGTTTACCGAACAGACGCCGTACCGTTACGGTCGATGGGATCGGCGGTTCGGCGTTGAAGGCATTCAGACGTTCCAGACTTTCTTTTCGCCGGCCCTTAAAGCGGAATTCGACAAGATCATTCAAGCAGACAATGCTCGACGGGCGGCTCGAGCTCAGTCCTATCAAAACAATCCTCCGGCTTCACAACCGGCGCAGGTCGCTACTCAACAATCGGGGCCAGTAAAGCCTGGCAGCCAGGAAGAGCTGCGTCGCTGCATTGCCTCAGGCAGGGGCGAACGAGTCTGCTTCTCTGAGGTGATGGGAAATGGAATGGATCAGCTTACAGGGATCAGTACAAAGCCACCCACAACGCCTGGTCTGCGCATGACTGGAGACTACTCGGGAGCTGGCGGATTCCGGCTGATATTCCAGCCAGACAAAGTGACTATGGTCTGCCGCGGGGTTCCTTCACCACGACCTTACACAGTTGAAACTACGGACACGCAAGCTCGCATAACGATCCAGGATGCAAACAAACCCGTCGTGTTCTCTCTAATGCAAGACGGGAAGCTCTCGGGGTCAGGTTCCATCCGTGTGACCGGGCAAGTTCCATCAGGAACCAGCACGGAAGAAACGATGGGGATGACGACGCAAAAAACAACCCGCCAACGAGAGCTTGCGCCCGGTGAAGAACGCAATTATCAGAACGCTCAAAAGAATGGTCAGGTTTATACGGTCAAAGAAGATGCGACCCAGCTTGTGTATGGTCCTACCGGGACAAGGACGGTTACGAATTACGTTACTAAGACTGCCGATTGTACCCTCGGTCTATTAAACCCAACCGGTCCGACTCCGCTGCCGCCGGACATCGAGAGTCCAATGGGGCTGATAACGACTATATTCAGCGGCGTTGGAACGCTTATGCAGGGAGGATCCACGCAGGATGCTGCCAAAGAGATGCTAGGTACGGATAAGGCGCCAGCCCCGGGTCTCCGAATGGCTGGCAGGTACGGGGGTGAAAGCGGTTTTAGCATCACGTTCCATCCTGAATCGGCCACTATCGCTTGCAATGACTCCGAGCGTGCTTATCCGTATTCGGTCCAGAAAACCGCCAATCAGATTCTCGTAAGAGTTCAAAACGGCACTAATCCGTTAGCGCTTCAGTTGAAAGGGGACGGATCAATCATCGGTGGTGGAACTGTTCAGGTCGATGGAAGAGTGATCACCGGAGTAACTGAGGACCCAAAGAATCGATATGTCTTCGCGCCGAAGGTCGGAAGCTGCTCAGTTGGAAGCCTTGTTGCCGGTGAGACGCCATCAGCTGGCAGACCTGTATCGACGGCGACGGCTGCGCAGCCGTCAGCAGCTGCGCCATCCTCTGTCGCGGTACAACCATCAACCGCACCATCTTCGAACGTCGTTGCACCTGCTACGGCCGGCGCAGTTCCGGCAGCGCCGTCAGCGATGTTGTCGATCGTATCCGGATTTGCGGGTCAACCTGGAACCCCAAACCCTCTCGCCGGCAAGACCATTCTTGTGTCGAAGGAGAGTTTCGAAAACGTTCTCGCCAAAGCGGGCTGGATTCAGCCCGGATCTACGTTTAAGGCTGTGAGTGTCTGGGCAAAGTCTTGTGAGATGCAGAATCCAATTTGTCAACAAGGCATCGAGTCGCTGCGACCTTTCCTCGTGGCTTCCGCCAAGCTGGATAACAATGGGGGATTCACGTTTGATAAGGCGCGGGCAGGAACGTTCTACTTGATTGGTCAAACTGTGCTCAACGGACGACATCTCGTTTGGAATTTGAGAGTCGATCTAAAACCCGGCGCTAACTCGGTCACGCTCGATCAACGAAACGCGACTCCGATAGAGCAGTAGGCGGAAGGCGGAAAGAAGGCAAGTAGGCAGAAGGTAGAAAGCGGAAGGCAGAAAGCAGAAGGCGGAAAGCATGTGCAGCAGGCAGAAGCCCAAAGGAATCCTTTGCTCCTGCGTTCTGTCTACTGCTTTCTGCCCCTACTGCCTACTGCTTTCCCCCTACTGCCTACTGCTTTCCGCCTACTGCCTCCTGTACCGCCTACTGCCTTCCGCCTTCTGGCTTCTTATCTCGGTGGCCATTGCCATTTTGACCCCTCTAATTCCCTTTTTCCTGAAACCTTCGTTTCTCCAAACTCTTTTTTCAGCCGGATCGAATAACACTCAGGTTGTTTCTCCAATGCCTTGATCAACAGAGAAGCATGCGTCACCACCACTACTTGTGAACGCTCAGATGCGCGAGAAATCAATCTCCCCAATGCTGGTAACAAATCGGAGTGAAGGCTCGTTTCCGGTTCATTCAACACCAGCAGCCCGGGAGGACGTGGAGTCAAAAGCGCCGCCACCCAAAGCAGATAGCGCAGCGTTCCATCAGAGAGCTCCGCAGCCCTCAGCGGTCGGAGCAATCCGTGCTGCTGCATCTCGACTTCAAATCTGCCGTCCTCATTCCTGATGGAAATCGCCGATCCAGGAAAGGCATCCTGGACCGATTCATTCAGCGCCACCGGATCACCAATTTCCAGGATCGTCTGAATTGCCGCCGCAAGGTCCGCACCATCGTTGCTCAGCACAGGCGTATGCGTACCGACCTGAGGCAATCGAGCAGGCGCTTCCACGTCAGTTCGGAACTGATCGTAGAAACGCCATCCTCGCATGTGCTCTCTGAGCGATAGTATCTCGGGCGCATTTCTTGGATCAGCGGCGTGAGTCATCATGCTGTCGAATGTGGCAAGATCCTGCGTGATGATTCCCCACTCATCATCTTCACCGATGGTTTGAACCACCGAACGTCGCCGATCGACCAGCAGAGATGCCGGACGGAACACCTCACCATGCCAAATGCATTCGCGCTTTATCTCGGGATCGTGGGAAAACGCGGACGTCGACGGGGTCGGGAGGCCCAGATCAATCGCATATCCAAATTTGTCGCCCGAGAAGCCGAGGCGTAAGCTGACCGGCCCCTTGCGAACGGTTCCCTGAACCGGATGGTCTCCGCGTTTCACCGATGCGCCAAACAATTGAGGTCCCGCCCAGAGCGTAGATTGAATACCTCCTTCTCGAGCGAGCGATGATATGACGCCACCTTGAGCTATTTCGGCTAACAAACGCAGAGCACGATAGAGGTTGGACTTGCCGCTCCCATTTGGCCCGGTGACTACGTTGAGTTGCTGCAGGCGAATGACCAGGTCGCGCAACGAACGGTAGTTGGAGATCGCCAGAGCTGTGAGCATTGCCAATCGATATTAATCACCAAACTCCTGGCGATAATGCTCCCATTGTTCCCGCTGGCCAACAATGAATTGAGTGAAGGCAGGCGTATGTCTGATTCGATCCAGATAAGAATCGCGTTCAAAAAGGGGATAGCAGGGGAAACCAGTTGCCGCGGTCTCCTTGAGCCATTTCACCGCCTCTTCGCTCTTTCCGGCGAGGGCATAGATACAGGCAATATTATATGTGAAATGATGCCGTGTGATATCGTTTGTAGGCTGGCTGGCGATCCTCGGCACTTCTCTTTCAGCCGCCCGAAAGTCTCCCCGCAATGCAAGAAGCAATGCCTTTTCCGATATTACATAGGGATTATCTGGCGCCCTGGCCAGATTGTTTTCAATCGCTTTCGAGGCTTCGTCGAGCCGTCCTTTACCTAACAAATACCACACGCTGGGCGGTGACCCGGGGTTCAACCTTTCGTTAGCTGCGAACCATTCATCATACTTACCAACGAGCTCGGGCAAGATAAGGGTCAGTTCATTTTTGTTCTGACTCGTTGGATCGATCTCCAGCGCCAGTTGGAGTTCTCGCTCCGCCAGATTCTCGAGCCCCATATGCTGATATGTGGCTGCCAACTCTCCGTGACCAACGCTCGGATTGAGCTGCTGCGCCAGAAGCAGCTCACGAACTGCAGCTTCATTTTGAAATCCATCGTAGCCGCTCCAAAGCAGTAATCCGTTTGCGACGTGAGCTTCGGAAAGCGACGGGTCGAGCTCCTCCGATCGCGCGATTTCTTCCTTCGCAAGCGCCGCCCACTTGTCGTCCGTAGAATCGATAAACAGCGCTTTCCACGCGTATGCGTAGCCGAGTTGTGCTCGCGCCAGGGCGTAACCGGGATCTGCTTCAATTGCCTTTTTAAAAAAGAAAATGGTGTCCTCCATGCGCGGCTTGGCGATCTCGCCATACCCGCGCAAATCCAGTTCATAAATACCTCTTAGATAGAAATCGTAGGCCGTGGAGGATGACGTATGTCGTTTGTTCAATTCGGCGCGCTGTCCGGGATCCAGTTGTATCTGCAATCGCTTGACGACCTCTCGTGATACCTCGTCCTGGATCAGCAAGACGTCAGTCCCGTGCATATCAAAACTGTTAGCCCAAAGAGACTTGCCGTCTCCGGTGCGCAAAAGATTCACGCTCACACGCAGACGATCATCCGTCCTTTGCACACTGCCTTCGAGAACCGCATCGGTATGTAACTCTCTGCCTGCTGTCAACGCATCTTTGTCTTCTTTAAGATAGCGAAGTACTGCGCTCGTGGGCCTAACCGTTAACCGACCGGTCTGACTGATTCTTCTTATGACGCCATCGGCGATTCCTGCTCCCAGGTAGTTCTCGCTCGCGTCCAATGACTTCAGCGGCAGGACCGCTAGAGATCTGATTTGTGCGGGCGGGCTAGAGAACCTTGCGATCGCAATCCAGAACGCTGAAAGCAACACCACGGCGACAGGAATTGCCCAGAACCATCTCCGCACAGAGCGATGCGGAGCTAGGGGAACCGGAAAGGGTACCGTTCGCGCAACAGCCTCAGTCTCATCAAGCGCAGGCGCGATACCGGAGTTCGCGGCCATAACATCCGCGACGAACCTGTATCCGCGGCCCTGAACAGTAACAATATACTTTCGCTCTTTGCCGTTGTCGCCAAGTGCCTTTCGCAACGTAGACACATGCCGCGCAAGATTACCCTCTTCGACAAAGCCCTCCCGCCATACTTTCTCTATCAACTCGTCCTTTTCGAGGAGGCGGCCGGGATTCTCGGCAAACGCCAGAAGAACGTCAAACACCTTTGCAGGAATTGGAATATTCGCTCCGTCGCGTTGCAATAACCGGTTCTGCGGATCGACCTCAAATCCGTCAAACGAATATCGATGGCCGTTAGCCGAACTCTCGCGTCTACTCATCTTTTCGGGCGTTTCCAAAAAATTCCAAAAAAATTCCGAGGTCTTCAAAGACCTGGAACCTGTCTTTTGCTAAAACCACAACGATCGAGCGAACGCGCCGATTATAGGTCTTTTACCAAAGACTTACGAAGTGTTTTGTGTCGAATTTAGGTCCGAAACTGTACCTAAGATCCAAATATTGCCCTGGAGTAAGATCACGTCGAGCAGCACCTCCCTCTCGCATTCACTGGGCTGAGCTGACACACGAACCCATCGGTCGCGGTCGCCATATATCAACACTTATCAAAACTTCAGAGTCGAGGATGAAAGGAGATCGGAATGAAACGTTTGAAGACATATGCCCTTGGGCTAGCTACGACCGCAACTATCCTGATGCTGTTACTAGCTTCGTTCGGACCGAACAAGGTGAGTGCCAGCCGCCGTGTAAATCTGTCTGTCCAATCCAATATCACCGTCTTTGCCACCGGGTTGAACAATCCTCGCGGGCTGAAGTTTGGACCCGATGGAAATCTCTATGTCGCGGAGGGCGGAACAGGCGGAACGGATTCAACGATTGGTATTTGCGATCAGGTGCCCTTCCCGGTCGGTCCTTACACCGGTAGTGCTATAGGCGGTCGCATTTCCATAATAGATCATAGCGGGAACCGTACAACCCTTACCGATACCTTACCCTCGAGTCAGACCGGCCCCGTATTGGGTTCTCTGATTTCGGGTGTAGCAGACGTTGCGTTTGTTGGCGATACGATTTATGCGATCCTTGCCGGAGCCGGTTGTTCGCATGGGGTATCAGGGACTCCAAACGGCGTAGTAAAAGTTAATTCAGACGGAACCTGGAATCTGATCGCGGATCTCAGTGCTTTCCAGCAGTCTCATCCGGTCGCGAATCCCGAACCCGATGACTTCGAACCCGATGGCACCTGGTACAGCATGGTTGCATTGCATGGCGACCTGTACGCGGTAGAGCCGAACCACGGTGAAGTTGTCCGTATCTCGGCTTCGACCGGCGCAATTACTCGTGTAGTCGATGTGTCAGCGAGCCAGGATCACATTGTTCCTACCGCTGTGGCATATCGAGGGAATTTCTTCTTCGGCAATCTCGGAACCTTCCCGATCGTGCCGGGCACACAGAAGATTCTAAAGCTAACGCCCAGCGGCAACCTGAAGACCTGGGCAACGGGATTCACGACGGTGCTTGGCCTGGTATTCGATGAACGAGATCGAATGTATGTTCTCGAGTCGATGACTGCTTCCGGTTTTCCGGGACCCGATCAGTTTGGCACCGGAAAAGTGATTCGGGTTGATCCTGATGGAACACAAACTGAGGTCGCAGGCGGGCTGAGTTTTCCGAGCGCGATGACCCTTGGTCCGGACGGAGCGTTGTATGTCTCAAATATTGGCTTTGGCGCCCCGCCAATAGGCTTGGGCGAGATATGGCGGATTGAAGTACCAAACTGATTTTCCGAACTACGGCCTATAGACTCAAGAGTGAATTAGTCTCACAATAGTCGTGGCCAAATCTACGAGTAGGACGGATGGAGTGCGAAGGGCGTCAATCAAGTCAATCAGACCGAAACACTCCATCATCGTCCTGCTGCTCATGTTTACCTCTTGCGGAGGCCAACCCGTTGGTTCATCGAATCTGTCTCGCAGCATAATCGGACCGAATGTCGGAACACTTGATCTTCTGGGCGTAGCTTTCGTCGATTCAAAAACCGGCTGGGCTGTGGGGGACATTGATCCAGGCGGCGGCGGTGGCGCCATCTATCAGACCCTGGACGCAGGACTAAACTGGCGTCCCATCGCTCGGACCAACGAAATATTGACCGCTGTTCATTTTGTGAATCTCAAAATTGGCTGGGTAGCCGGTCATGCTGGACTAATCGAACGCACGGATGACGGCGGTCTGAGCTGGAAACCTCAGCGAATCGAACGTCAGGGCGAAGTGCTCAACTCTATCTTCTTCATTGATGAACGAAAGGGCTGGGTCGCTGGAGGAAACGGTCTTGTTTTTCGTACCACTGACGGCGGCGAAAGCTGGAACAAGATAGCAACCGGGCGAATCGAGGATCTTTGGGCGGTTCGGTTTTCTAACCCTGAGCGGGGATGGATTGTCGGCGAAGATGGACTGATTTTGTCGACGGAAGATGGGGGAAACAACTGGGTGGCTCAATCATCGGGAACATCGCGAGCGCTTCTGGGATTGGCGTTGTCACCTTCAGCTGACGTTGTGGTTGCTGTTGGCGAAGGAGGGATGATCTTCAGAAGCGCTGGCCGTTCGAATTGGGTTCAGGTGGAATCGCCGGCTCATTCAACGCTCGACTCGGTAGCTGCGTCCGGGAGCACGTTCTGGGCGGTTGGCGTTAAGGGAATGATTGTGAGATCAACCGACAATGGGGTATCCTTTATTGCTCTCCCGGTTCTCTCCCCCTACGATTTGAACTCAATCAGCCTGGCAGACGCTACGCACGGCGTCGCAGTCGGGCAACGAGGAGTCACGCAGTTGCTGCAATCGCAATAGTCTCCCTCCGAATATTCAGTTTTTCAGCGTCGGCCAACTCAGGAGTACAACTAATGTCAACACGCCTGGCCAGAAAGTTCGCGTCACTTTCACTGATTACTCTTCTATGGCTAATTAGTTCGCCGATAACAGAAGCGCATCACGCAGTGCTCCGATTCAACCTTGAGGAGATGACCGCCACTGCTGATCGTATCTTTGTCGGCCGTTGTCTGTCGATTGAAGAAACAGAGGAACTTATCGCTCAAGGACAGATGCCGGTTACGCGTTATACCTTCGAAGTGGTGCGCGCGGTCAAAGGTAAGCTGACAAAACAGGTAACCTTTAGCCAATTGGGTCATCCGTCTCACCGCGCGTTCGGTAAAGGCGGTGAGATAACGATGAACGGCCGTGCGGTCAACGCTGACACTTTTATTCATGGTATGACCGAATACCATGTCGGTGACCGCCTACTGTTGTTTCTGATTCCCAATTACCTTGGTGGCAAGGTGACATATCCTGTCGGGTTGTATCAGGGCGCTTTCTATATTTCACGAATGCCTTCGGGGCAGGAGCTGGCGCGAAATGGCATCAACAACCTTGGCCTGTTTACCGCGGCTTATAACGGTACATCGATGTTTGCGGCGAACGCGAAACTCGTCTTCCCCGAACGGGACAATCCGTTGTTGGAGGGACAAGGTCTCAGCTCAAAGAGTCAGTCTATGGTGAGCAAACGTGGGGCATTACCGCTTGATGGCTTGCTTGAACTGGTTGATCGGATCAACACCGCGCACGGAGGCCAAAGCGGCGCCATTGTTTCGAGTGTCAAAGGAGGAACGATCCAATGAAGAAGTATTTTTGGAATCTGCGTTGGATTTTATCTCTGCTCGGAATGACAGCCTCCGCGGCACTGGTTTGCTCGTCAGTCAAAGCGGGAGGACCGCTGGTGGTGCTAAACGGACAGGCGTTGCGCTGGCCGCGTTCCGAAGTCAGAGGCGGCCCACTCAACAGCCAGACGGTTGACGCCTCGGGTCGGGTTCTGTATCGCGTTGACTCGGGACCCCTGGGGACCTTAACCAACAAGCAGGCATCCGCGTTAGTGGACCGAATCTTCAATCTCTACACAAGTATCCCTACCGCTGATATTCACTTTGCCAATGGCGGGCCAATTCTTGATCCGGCGACCGGCGATCCCGTAGATGTTACGTCGACAAACGCCGGCAAATTTCTGAGCAGCCGAAATCCCACTTTCCAAAATCCGATAATCTTTGACAGCGATGGGTCGATTACTGGAAAAGGAGGTGTACTCGGCTTCTTTGGCTTCCTGCAGAGTGACGAAACCACCAAATCAATCCAGGAGGGATTCGTAGTTCTCAACGGAAAGGTCCTCACCACTAACTCTCTCAGTACCCCTTCTTTCCTTGGGGTCTTCACGCACGAATTCGGGCACTTCGCGGGGCCGCTCGACCACGAACAGAGCAATGGCAACATCGCAGCAAGTGACCCCGGCTCAATTCTTCCCGTCGGCTTCAACGTCGCCCAGGCATTCGATCTCTACGCGCCTTTTACCGAAACGCTCTATCCATTCATCTTTGATGCTCCGACTGGTTCGCAACTAGGCAATCAATTCCATGACTCCGGTTTCTTTATCGGAACGCTCGATATGGACACGCAGAATGCCTTGTCCAATCTCTATCCGACACCTGACTATCTCGCTTCCAGAGGATCGATTCAGGGAAACGTGGTGCTGAAGCTTGGAGATTCTGAGATCCCGATTTCAGGAATCAACGTCGTAGCACGGCGAATCGACCAGGGCCCGTATCCTCCTTTGCCGGGCACTGTGGCTTTCCTGACAGGTCCGGCGATCGACGGCGATGGAATCCCTGACAGTCCACCAGCTCAAAGTGCGACCGACTCACTAGCGACTGTCTCGAGCGCTGTTACTGGAGTTGATTTTGGAAATGGAACCTATCGAATCCGGGGGCTTCCGCCTGGTCAATACCTGGTTGAGATTCAACAGATAGATCCACGTGCGATTCGCGGGTCAGGCATCGGTCCGCTCAGCACCCAATTCCCACTGCCTGTAAAGGAGGAATTCTTTAACGGACCGCGCAATTCTTCCAATTCGGTGAGCGTTTTCATGCCGGTGACCGTGTCCGCCGGAGAAATGACCGACTCGATCGACTTCGTCATCAATGGCATCAGCAACATTACGCCAGTGCTGGTGAACGAAAGGGAGCCGAATGAGAAGACCAAGAAAGCTCAGAAGCTGGACATCCCGGTAGAATTAACAGGCGCAGCTTCGTCGACCGATGATGCTCTATTAAAGATTAGTCTGCCTGACGGGAGCAGCGATCCGATAGAAGACCTCTACAGGATTACTGTCGATCAATCGCGCCCGGTGTTCGTCATTCTCGAGCCCATTTCGGGTTCTGGTGATCTGGATTTGTATTTGTTCACCTCGGATGTGAATAAGAAAAGGACTTCGCTGGACGACCCAAATCTTTTGTCATTCAGCGCCGGACCGACTGCCAATGAGTTAATCGGATTCCAGCTCGAGGCTGGTACGTACTTCATCGGAGTGAGCGCTTTTTCAGGAAGCGTGAGTTATAAGCTGCGGATAATCACAGCTCAGTAGGCGAAACGCGTAGGCAGAAGAAAGCAGGAGGCAGAAAGGTAGGCAGCTCTCCGGAAACGTAGAACTACTGCGGCCTACTGCTTTCTGCCTACCGCCTTCTGCGTCCGCTTTCCGCCTACTGCCTCTTACCTTCTTGCTGCAACCTTTGTCTTGCTTCGTCACGTCTCCAGGAATAATAAGTATCGAACGCTTTCAGCTTCTCGATATTCGGGATCGGCTTGGCACTCGGATTTGTGTCGAAGAACATAGCTTTCTGATCGCGTTCGGTGAAAGCCGGCCACGCAGGTAGGCCAGACCCGTTGGGGTCACCTGACTTGGCGAAGTTGACCCAATATGACTGCATAAGATTTGAAAGTTCCGCATCCCCTGGCTGAGGAGTTCCGGTAAAGATCCCGCCAGGGTTAGCGAACACAAAAGAGATCTCAGCCGCATGAGTGGCACCATCCTGTGACTCAGGGGTTCGGCGGTCAAAGTAGTAAACGTAGGCCTTGCTCTTGCCCTTTTGCGATTGCAATCGCGCCCACGACCAGGTGGGCCACGCAAACGCCGTCTCGCGAAAGATATCCTTGGTTGATCTGAACGCCTCTTTATCGGTCTCATGAGGATATGCCTTCAGGATGGCGTCCGCGTGCGCGCCATAGCCGGACCGGATCTGCTGCTCGAACGCAGCCGGTGTGACCGTGTTGCGTACAAACAACGCACCTTCATCTGAATTGGTACCGATCAGCACCGGCGTGTCGTTGAATCGGCCGGCTTGATACATTTCGTATTGATCCCCAGGCAGCACATATCCATCGGCAACCGGCCAGAAGCGGCCCAGGCTTGTTCCGGAGACTTTCTGGATTTCTTCTGCGCTCAGCGCACGAGCAGCCTTAAGGTCTTTCGCTCCCAGACCGTCGAGTAGACTCTTCCCGGCTGCTTCAGCCAGCTGAAGCGACGGAACCATCAGCCCAGTTTCATTCGCAGTGCGGACTGGAGCGAAGGATCCGCCGCTCTCAGAGATTGCTCGATGAAAGAGCCCCTTTGCTGCAGGCGAGGCGGCCAGCATGCTTACCGAAATGCCGCCTGCCGATTCGCCGAATATCGTCACCCGCGAAGGATCACCGCCAAACTGGGCGATGTTTTCTTTAACCCATCGCAGCGCGGCTATCATGTCCTGGATGCCGTACACGCCGGAGCCCTTTCCGCTTTCGCGACTTAGATCGGGATGCGCAAGAAATCCGAAGGGCCCGACGCGATAGGCCGTGCTTACTAACACGACTCCTTTCTGAGCTAACTTTGTCCCGTCATATATAGGTACGTTGGTGGCTCCGAGGGCGAACCCGCCGCCATAAATCCAGACCATTACCGGGAGCTTCTCTCCCTTGTCCTTTGCTGCGGTCCAGACGTTTAGATATAAGCAGTCTTCGCTGAAATTGGAGGGACCGCCCATCATCGTGGCGAGCTGCTTATCCTGGATGCAACCCGGTGCAAATGCATCGGCCTTCTTAACTCCGCTCCACGGATTTACTGGGTGTGGTACTTTCCAGCGGAGTTCGCCGACGGGTGGCGCGGCGAAAGGGACGCCTTTAAACGAGGCTACGTTGCCGTTTACCACGCCTTGAACTTCTCCGCCAGTAACATTGGCTTTGGATATTTGAGACTGCGCGGACTGAGCAGTGGCGAAGAGCACTGCTACCGAAAGCAGGACCAACAATTTATTTCTCGTCATGGGTTTGCCTCCGAGTCAGAAGTTTGTAAACGCGTCCCGGCGATTTCAAGCAGGCAAGCGTTCGGATTGTACAACGATATAGAGTTTAACTACCAACACTAACAATCTAGACTAGTATTGACTCGCCTTCTGTTCTTGTTAAGATGGCGCCAGTTTTTAGTAATTCGACCAGCCCGCATTGAGGCCTAACTCAGTCCCCGAATAGTGAGAAACGAGAGAAGAACAGTGAACATCAAGCGCAGAATGAGCATCGCGATTGCGATCGCGGCCGTCACCTTGGGATCAGCTGGCTGTATGACCGCATCGGTCACGGTTTCAAAAGACGAGAAGGGTGAGATAGAAGAAACCGACAAACAGATTGAACAGTGGTTATCCGAACCCGATAAAGCCGAGGCGCGAAAGTGGCTCGAGAGTGAAGACCACATATTGTTCGAGGGCGATAAAGAGACGGCAGCGAAACTGGTAGGCGATCTTTACACCGCCGGGGCGAAGCAGGTCTGGGTAATTGGAGTTACCAGGATTGGCGACTCAGAAGTAGCGGCAGCGTTTGTGGCGGTACTGCCTGCCGAAGCTGCTGCTCGCCAGCAGCTGTTCGCTCTGGAATCAGATTTTCAAAAGATGGTAGATGGCGAACCCACCCGCGATGCCGGACAAAAGTATCTGCACTTTACCTTTGATTAATTGATCTCGGGTCTCCTGATGCAGAAGTTCCCGAGAACGCAGACCTGTGCAGATTTACAGATGTTGATTAAAATCATGGCCGATTCCAGCTTACGAGGGTTATCCATTGGGCGTGAAAAGTCCCATCGGACTATTCGTTGCCAGCGCGGCCTTCACGATCCTCGTGTTCCTAACTGCAGCCGTATCGATTCATGCTCAACATCTTCCCATCAAGACTTACACCACCGCTGACGGGCTCGCGCAAAACTTAATCTTTCGAATCGTACGTGACTCACGAGGGTACATGTGGTTTTGCACAGCCGAAGGGCTTTCGCGCTTTGATGGATATCGGTTTGTAAATTACACAACAGATCATGGGCTGCCGCATCGCAGTGTTAGAGGACTACTTGAAACCCGCTCGGGCGTTTATTGGGTCGCAACTGGGGACGGGCTGTGCCGGTTCAAGCCGCGGGCGACGACGCGCAATCAGCAAACAAGAGAGTCCGCGATCGGTAACCCGCAATCGATGGACCCCATGTTTGCTGTGTATCATCCGGCCGAGAGTGCGCAGTCAAGGAGCATCACCGTACTTCTCGAAGATCGTAGTGGAACCATCTGGGTCGGGACAGCCGGCGGTCTCTACAGACTCGACTACACAGATGGTCAGATGAGGCTGCATTTTGTTGATATGAACATGCCGAACCAAACCGCTGATGATCGGCTTGTGCAGAGCATATTAGAGGATAGTCGAGGTGGGTTGTGGGTTGGCACGCGCGGCAGCGGTCTTTACCGTCTCTTACCAGATGGCGGTGTAGAGCGTTACACAACTTTAGACGGTTTACCGAATGATCGCGTCAATGCGCTGCTCGAAGATAATTTGGGTCAGTTGTGGGTTGGTACTACTGGCGGTTTGTGCCTGCTTGTGCGTGAACCCAAACCAAATCGACAAGTGATCGCGCGCACGTATGGGAAAATCGAGTTCGGACTGGGGAGCAGTTGGGTTGCAGCTTTGTTTCAATCTTCCGACGGACGCATATGGGTCGGAAATTCTACTGGGTTGAGTGAGTTTATGCCGGTTGCGAGCGGATACCCGCAAGAATTCAAAAGCTATGCGGCCGCTCAAGGTTTGAACCACTTAGACTTGACAGCGCTTGCCGAAGACAACGCGGGAAATCTCTGGGTAGGCGCGACCGGGGGACTGATGAAGCTGGCGCGAAACGGCTTCGTTACGTACAGCACGATAGGTGGACGGAAGCCTCTCAACGTCTCCTCGCTTCTTGAAAGCCAGTCGGGTGAGATTTTTATCGTTGCACGAGAACAGTCAGGCAAGCGTGCGTTGATCCGATTTGACGAGAAGCTCCCCACAATAATCAAGCCTAACTTTCCGAAGCAGATTACCTACTTCGGTTGGGGCGTAAACAAGTTTTTACAAGATCGGGCGGGTGAATGGTGGATACCCACCGGACAAGGTCTCTGCCGTTTTCCCAGGGTGAATCGTGTTGAACAGCTCGCACACATTCGGCCCAAAGCTGTTTATACAGTAAAGGACGGACTGATTGCTGACGAAATCTGGCGGATTTATGAGGACTCGCGGGGAGACATCTGGATTTGCTCATTCTCTCTGACCAATTTCGGAGTTACGCGCTGGGAGCGGTCAACGGAGACTTTCCATCGTTACAACGAAGCGGATGGATTGCCGGCGGGCATAGGCGCTTTCTGCGAGGACGCTTCGGGCAATCTCTGGATTGGGGGAAAGGGCACACTGACTCGTTATGCATCGGGGCGGTTCACCGTGTTCGCAGCCGCGGACGGTGTTCCGCAAGGCCATATTGATGCGATTTATCGTGAGCCGTCTGGGCGTCTCTGGGTTGCGACTGACTCTGGGGGCCTGAGTCGAATTGATGATCCGACTAACGAGCGTCCCGGCTTTTTGAAGTACTCCACCGCAAATGGACTATCAAGCAATCAGGTGTTTTGCGTCACGTCGGACCACCAGGGACGCATCTATGCCTTCACCGGTCGCGGCCTTGATCGACTCGACCCAGCGACCGGTCAGGTCAAACACTACACTACTTTTGATGGCTTAGTTGCGGGCACACCAAGCGCCGCGTTCTGCGACCGCCAGGGCGTGCTGTGGTTCGGTACAGACCTGGGATTGTCACGGCTAATCCCCGAAGTTGATTCCCCTCAGTCGCCTCCCCCCATTTTAATAAGCAGTTTGCGGATCGCTGGCGAGCCACACCTGCTTTCTGAACTTGGTGAAACCGACATGTCTGAAATTCGGTTGGGAGCGAACGAGAATCAGATCCAAATTGACTTTGTGGGTCTGAACTTTGGAACAGGTGAACAACTCCGCTACCAATACGAACTCGAGGGCGCTGATGCGGGCTGGAGCGCGCCCACTGATCAACGCTCGATCAATTACGCCCACCTTGCGCCTGGGACTTATCGCTTTATGGTGAGAGCGGTTACTAGCGATGGCCTGACAAGCGAATCGCCCGCCAGCGTCCGTTTCACCATACTCCCACCGATCTGGCAACGATGGTGGTTTCTCGCGTCGGCGGCAACGCTTTTTTTGGTGGCGGCCTATTTTCTGTACGGTTATCGAGTTGCTCACCTCATCGAACTCGAGCGCGTTCGCACTCGCATCGCGACAGACCTGCACGACGACATAGGAGCGAACCTCACTTTAATTGCAATGGCTAGTGAAGTCGCGCGCCTGCGCTCGCCCAAGGATGATGCTCAGATAAAGGAATCATTGTCGTTGATCTCAGATACCTCGCGGGAGCTTGTTGACTCGATGGGCGATATAGTCTGGGCAGTCAATCCAAGCAAGGATCATTTGCGTGACCTGACAAAAAAGATGCGACGATTCGCGAGCGATGTATTCAGCGCGAGCAACATCTCGTTCAGGTTCCAGGCGCCGGGTGATGAACAGGACATTAAGTTGGGAGTGGACACTCGTCGCGAAGTATTCCTGATCTTCAAAGAAAGCGTCAACAACATCGTCCGACACTCCGAATGCAGCGAGGCTGAGATAGAGTTAGAAGCTCGTGCAGGTCGCCTCTTGTTAAAACTGAAGGATGACGGGAAGGGATTTGACGTCAAGGAAGCAAGCGATGGAACCGGGCTCGCAAGCATGCGCAAGCGAGCAGCGTCGCTGGACGGAAATCTCGAGGTCGTATCGAATAACGGCAAAGGCACAACGGTGACGTTGAGAGTGCCGCTCGGTCATAGAGGCCGGGCCTGATGTACCGTAGACTGTCTGGTCTGCGGAGAAGGCGTTGATTCACGATATTGTCCTAACCAGTGGGACCGCAGACCAGACAGTCTACGGTACTTCTGACTAGGAATCTTTCTAGTGACATACACGGCGGTTTAGACAAAGATTCAAACTTATCTATTACACGAGACCAACAATGAGTGACGAAGAAGCCGGCTTGCCTTCGGATCCCGCCGCCGAAGTCAAAGTCGCGATCATTGAAGACCAGCACAAGCTGCGTGAATACCTCGCGGTTTTGGTTGGCGGCACTCCGGGGTTCCGTTACGCTGGCAGCTTCCGGTCGATGGAAGAAGCGCTTGATAAGATCGGAGCTGATCTCCCTGACATTGCTCTGGTCGATATAGGCCTCCCTGGAATGGATGGCATTGAAGGCATCAGGATACTCAAAGAGCGTTATCCGAAATTGATACTTCTCGCGCACACGGTTTACGACGGCGATGAGCGCATATTCGATGCGCTGTGCGCAGGCGCGAGCGGGTACCTGCTGAAGAAGACTTCGCCGGCCCGATTGCTCGAAAGCTTGAGAGAAGCGATCACCGGAGGGGCTCCGATGACACCGGAGATCGCGCACAAAGTGATCCGATTGTTTCGCGATTTTCGCCCTCGTGAAGAACCCGATGAGCAATTGACACCGCACGAAGTAAGACTTCTCGAGATGTTGGTCGAAGGCCACAACTACAAGACGGCGGCCGCCGAGCTGGGTGTTACAACCCACACAATTTCATTTCATTTGCAGCGGATATACGAGAAGCTGCACGTCCACTCCAAGACTGAGGCGGTCGCCAAAGCCCTCCGTAACCGGCTAATCAAGTAGATGTTTGCCGCAGTTCGCTAGATACCACTCTCCCACGTATCTCTCGAACCTAGGAACCTTCCTAGTGACTGCCGATTCAGGTTGAGTTACTTGTAAACCCTCCGTCGGCCCTCGCCGATTGCAGATTGATTCGATGTCAAGGAGGTGGATGATGCTACGGAACTCGCGGGCAGTGGCGGGATGTATCCTTCTTATTGCCTTATCAAGCATGATCTCAGCGCAGGAGCGTACTGACGTTGACTCGGAGCGCTCAGCTCTGTCTGTGACCGCCTTTGCATCAGCTGATCGGGTACGCTTCGCCGCTCCCTCATCGGTAGTTCAGATTCGGCTCGAACTATTCAACTCAGCGGGCAGGAAACTCTTTGATAACGAGGTGCGCGGCGGAAACGTCCTGGATTGGCATCTGCAGGACGGACAGACAGAGCCTTTTCCGGATGGCGCCTATCTTTGTGTAGTCACCGTCAAGAGCTTGTCAGGAAAACTCACTCAAAGAATTGGAACGGTGATAGTCGAGAAGAATAACGCCAGTCTCCTGGAGACAACCCCTTCTCAGATGACCCGACAGCAGGTTGAAACTACCGGTCCGATCGAAAACGGGGCTGCATTGACGCTGCTCAAGGAAGATGGCCGTCAGACCACGACGGTAGTCGCTCACAATGGAGAGGATGGTCAGATCGTCAGAGGACGTGGCGCGCTCTCGTTTCGCATCGGCGATTTCTTCAGAGGAACTGATACAGAGCAGATGAGGCTAACCGCCGAAGGCAATCTTGGAATTGGAATAACACACCCTGAGGTGAGGCTTGATGTAGACGGCTTGATTCGCGCGAGCAAGGGAATTGTTTTTCCGGATGGAACAATTCAGACGACAGCGGCCGTTGCCAACTCGAACAGCAGGCCTTCTGCGAACGAAAAGAGTGGGATCAGCCTTGGGAATCTACAGAGCTCTGAAAATCAAACTGGAGGGACAGGCAAGAAACACAAAAAGGGGGAGATGTCGCCTGAGTTGTTTGTGAACGAAGACTTGACGGTAAACGGCAACCTCATCTTCACATCGCCCTTGCCAGGAGCGTTTCAACGTGACATCACCGTGCAGGATAACAACGGGGGTCTGAGATTCTTTGGTGCACCTGCACTTACGACAACACCCGCAGCCGCCGCAATACAGTTTTGGGGAACAGCGTCGCCGTTTCACGGGCAGCTCTATTTGGACTCGGGAGCGGATGACCAGAGT